>WNGB01008936.1_pt1 | contig 14142 bp, 14 predicted proteins | sample 5400681 | NCBI WGS metagenome assembly WNGB01 (sample SAMN13153367, study PRJNA577476) | soil metagenome | isolation source: 115 cm soil or saprolite under grassland replicate 2 | place: USA:California | collected 2016-06-15 | reverse complement strand
CGGCCCGCGCCGCTGCCGCCTTGGCCGCAGCGGCCTTGACAGCCGCCGCGCGGGCTTGGGCTCTACGGGCCTCCTGGCGGGCGACGGCCTGGCGCAGGGCGGCCAGCCGGGCCGCCGCCTCGGTGGCCTTGAGGTCCTGGGCCGACTTCGCCAGCCCGTTGTCGCGGGCCGCCGCGCCGGTCAGGGTGCGGGCCCGTGCGGCTGACCCGGCGGCCGACCCGGCGAAGGAGGCATCGGCGACACTGGCCGACGCGGCCGGTGGCGTCCCCGGCCAGGCCGCCACGGTGCCCGCGGCGATGCCCGCGAGGGCCAGGGCCGAGCCTGCGGCGATGAGCGTGATCCTGGGGGTCTTGCGGTACAGGATCTTGCGGTACAGAGTCTTGCGATCGAGGGTCTTGCGGTGGGGAGCCCGTCTGCTAGCAGACAACGTCAACCTTTGATCGGGCGCGGGCGCGCCGTGAGTCTCCACCCGGGCACAGACCGGCCACCAAGGCTGGGGCGGGTCAGCGGCGTCGGATGGGGCGCGGGGGCAGGGCGCCCGGCCGCTCAGAAGGCGGCGGTCATCACGTACGCGGGGTGCTTGCGGCACCCCACAATGCCCGAAACTGCCGAGGCCGTGGCCGGAACGGGCGATTAGTCCCTTATGAAAAGGATCACACCAAAAAAACCGTTTGAGCAATAAAAGTTGCCGTCAAAGGCCTCATTGGCGGGCGACAGGGGTCGGCCGAAGGGTCAGGTCAGAGCCGGGATGATCTCCCGGCCGTAGGCGGCGAGCGTCTCGGCGGGCTGGTCGTGCATCAGGTACACGGCGAACTGGTCCATGCCGATCCCGGCCAGCTCGCGCAGCCGGTCGGCGTGCGCGGGGGCCGGCCCGAGCAGGCAGAAGCGGTCCACGATGGCGTCCGGCACGAAGTCCGTGGACGGGTTCCCGGCCCGGCCGTGGTGGGAGTAGTCGTATCCCTGGCGGCCCTTGATGTAGTCGGTCAGCTCGTGCGGCACCGGGCCGTCCTCCCCGTAGCGGGCGACCAGGTCGGCGACGTGGTTGCCGACCATCCCGCCGAACCAGCGCAGCTGATCCCGCTGGTGCGCCACGTCGGTGCCGACGTAAGCAGGGGCAGCCACGCAGATCGTGATCGCGTCCGGGTCCCGGCCGGCCGCGCGGGCCGCGTCCCGCACCGACCCCACCGTCCAGCGCGCGATGTCCGGGTCGGCGGTCTGCAGGATGAACCCGTCCGCCTGCTGGCCGACCAGGGCCAGCGCCTTCGGGCCGTAGGCGGCCATCCAGATCTCCAGCGACCCGTCGCGTACCCACGGGATGCGGAGGGGCGCGCCGTGCAGCATCACCTCGCGCCCCTCGGCGAGGCCCTTGATCACGTGCATCGCCTCGGCCATGGTGGCCAGGGTGACCGGCTGCTGGCCGATGACCCGGCGGGCCGAGTCGCCGCGGCCGATGCCGCACACGGTCCGGTTCCCGAACATGTCGTTCAGCGTGGCGAACAAGGACGCGGTGACCGACCAGTCCCGGGTCCCCGGGTTCGTCACCATCGGTCCGACCATCAGCCGCGAGGTGGCCGCCAGGATCTGCGAGTAGATGACGAACGGCTCCTGCCACAGCACGTGCGAGTCGAACGTCCAGCCGTACCGGAAGCCCTCACCCTCCGCCCGCTGCATGGTCTCCACCACGCCCCGGAACGGCGGGTCGGTCTGCAGGACCACCCCGAAATCCATCTGTGCCCCCGTCGGTTCAGATCAGGTACTGGGACAGGCCACGGCGCAGGAACTGGCCGTGGCCGGTGCGGCCGTGGTACTCGCCGCCGTCGATCACCAGCTCACCGCGGGACAGCACGGTCCGCACCTGCCCGGTGACCGGCAACCCCTCATAGGCCGAGTAGTCCACGTTCATGTGGTGCGTGCCCGCCGACAGGACCTGGGTGGCCTGCGGGTCGTACAGGACGATGTCCGCGTCCGAGCCGGGCGCGATGATGCCCTTGCGCGGGTAGAGCCCGAACATCCGGGCCGGCGTGGTGGCGGCCACCTCGACCCAGCGGGCCAGCGACAGCTCCCCCGCCACCACCCCCTGGTGCAGCAGGTCCATCCGGTGCTCCACGCCGGGGATCCCGTTGGGGATCTTGGAGAAGTCGCCGCGGCCCAGCTCCTTCTGGTCCTTGAAGCAGAACGGGCAGTGGTCGGTGGACACCACGGACAGGTCGTTGGTGCGCAGCCCGCGCCACAGCGAGCCCTGGTGCTCGCGGGGCCGCAGCGGTGGCGACGCCACGTACTTCGCCCCCTCGAAGTCCGGCCGGGCCAGGTCATCCAGGGACAGGTAGAGGTACTGGGGGCAGGTCTCGGCGAACACGTTCTGGCCGGTGTCCCGGGCCTCGGCCACGGCCTGGAGGGCCTGGGCGGCCGACAGGTGCACGATGTACAGCGGCGACCCGGTCACCCCGGCCAGCGCGATGGCCCGGTGGGTGGCCTCCGCCTCCAGCTCCGGCGGCCGGGTCAGGCCGTGCTGGACCGGGTCGGTCTTGCCCGCGGCCAGCGCCTGCGCCACCAGCTGGTCGATCGCGATGCCGTTCTCCGCGTGCATCATGATCACGGCGCCGGTCTCGGCGGCCCGGGTCATGGCCCGGACGATCTCCCCGTCGGTCGCGTAGAACACGCCCGGGTAGGCCATGAACATCTTGAAGCTGTTCACGCCCGCCCTGATGCAGGATTCCATCTCCTTCAGCGTGGCGTCGTTCACGTCGGAGACGATCATGTGGAAGCCGTAGTCGATCACGCAGTGGCCGTCGGCCTTCTCGTGCCACTTGTCCAGCGTGGCCAGCAGCGAGGTGCCCTTGGCCTGGACCGCGAAGTCCACGATCGTGGTCGTGCCGCCCCAGGCCGCGGCCCGGGTCCCGGTCTCGAACGTGTCCACCGAGAACGTGCCGCCGAACGGCATCTCCATGTGCGTGTGCACGTCGATGCCGCCGGGCAGCACGTACAGCCCTTGCGCATCGATGACACGATCCGCCGGGACCGGCTGGCCCGGGACGGCCAGCGCGCTGATCTTCCCGTCCTCGACCAGCACGTCCGCCGGCGTGGCGCCCGTGGGCGACACCACCGTGCCGCCCTTGATCAGGAGGCTCATGGCGTCACCAGCGGGCCGTACTGGTCGGGGCGGCGGTCGCGGTAGAACTGCCACAGGTCGCGCACCTCGGCCAGCTGGTCCATGTTCAGGTCGCGGACGATCACCTCGTCGTCGGTGTCGGACGCCGCCTCGCCGACCAGTTGGCCGCGCGGGTCCACGAAGTAGGTCTGCCCGTAGAACTCGTTGTCGCCCAGGGGTTCCACGCCGACCCGGTTGATCGCGCCGATGAAGTACTCGTTGGCCACCGCGGCGGCGGGCTGCTCCAGCCGCCACAGGTACTGCGACAGGCCGCGGCTGGTCGCCGACGGGTTGAACACGATCCGGGCCCCGGCCAGGCCGAGGGCGCGCCAGCCTTCCGGGAAGTGCCGGTCGTAGCAGATGTACACGCCGATCCGGCCGACCGCGGTGTCGAAGACCGGGTAACCCAGGTTCCCGGGCCGGAAGTAGAACTTCTCCCAGAATCCCTTGACCTGCGGCAGGTGTGTTTTGCGGTACTTGCCCAGGTAGGTGCCGTCCGCGTCGATCACGGCCGCGGTGTTGTAGTACAGCCCCGGGTGCTCCTCCTCGTACATGGGCACCACCAGGACCACCGAGTGCTGCCGGGCCAGCTCGCACATCAGCTCGGTGGTCGGGCCGCCGGGGATGGGCTCGGTGTAGGAGTAGTAGTCGGCGTCCTGCACCTGGCAGAAATACGGCCCGTAGAACAGCTCCTGCAGGCAGACGACCTGGGCTCCGGCGGACGCCGCCCGCCCGATCGCGTCGGCCGAGGCCCTGATCATGGACTCCTTGTCACCCGTCCACTGCTGCTGGATCAGCCCGGCCCTGATGATCTCGGCCACTGCGCGCTCCCCTCGACGTTGGGACAATCATGGCCCGCCGCCCGGCCGGGCAGGAAGCCCCCGGCGCTAGGCCTGCGGCAGCGGCAGGGGCAGCGGCGGCTGGCGCTGGCCCCGGATCACGTGGATGACCGCGTTGATCAGGGCCAGATGGGTGAAGGCCTGGGGGAAGTTGCCCAGATGACGGCCGGTCCGCGGGTCAATCTCCTCGGCGTACAGGTCGAGCGAGCTGGCCAGCGACAGGAGCCGCTCGCACAGCTGCTGGGCCCGGGCCATCTCGCCGATCTCGCAGAACGCCGAGACCAGCAGGAACGAGCAGATCGTGAACGTTCCCTCGTCCCCGGGCAGGCCGTCATCGGTCTCCTCGGGCCGGTAGCGCACGACCAGGCCGTCCACGGTCAGCTCGTCCGCGATCGCCAGGATCGTGGCCCGGACCCGCGGGTCCTCGCGGGGCAGGAACCCGGTCATCGGCAGCAGCAGGAGCGAGGCGTCAAGCGCCAGCGCGCCGTAGTGCTGGGTGAACACCCCGCGCTCGTCCACCCCGTGGGCCAGGATGTCGTCCCGGATCTCGTCGGCCGCCTCGCCCCAGGTCTTGGCCAGCGCGGCCTCGCCGCGGGCCAGCGCGGCCTGCCCGCCACGCTGCACCGCGGACCAGCACATGAGCTTGGAGAACGTGAAGTGCTTCGGCTCGCCGCGCACCTCCCAGATGCCCAGGTCGGGCTCGCGCCAGTACTTCAGCGCGCACTCCACCTGGCGGCGCACCACCCGCCACATCCGGTCGTCCAGCCGCTGCCAGCTGCCCAGCCGGATGTGGATGGCCTGCAGCATCGTGCCCCAGACGTCGTGCTGGCGCTGGGTGTACGCCTCGTTGCCCACCCGCACCGGCCGGGCCCCGTCGTACCCGCTGAGGTGGTCCAGGATCTGCTCACCCAGATCCCGTTCGCCGTCCACCCCGTAGACCACCTGGACCTCGTCGTCGCGCTGGGCCAGGTCGGCGAGGAACCAGAAGAAGTCGTCGGCCTCCCAGTCGAAGCCGAGCGCGTACAGGCTCCACAGGGTGAAGGCGGAGTCGCGCAGCCAGCAGTAGCGGTAGTCCCAGTTGCGCTCGCCGTGCGGGACCTCCGGCAGCGACGTGGTCGCCGCCGCCACCATGGCCCCACTGGGCGCGAACGTGAGGCCCTTCAGGGTGAGCGCGCTGCGCTGCAGGTAGCGGGTCCACGGATGGTCCGGGAACCGGCCCCGGGCCAGCCAGTGCTGCCAGTGGTGAGCGGTCCAGAGCAGCCGCTGGCGCGCCTCGGCGTAGGTGAACGGCGGGGCGTGATCGGTCCAGGACAGGGCGCAGAAATGGACCTCGCCCTCCTGCATCCGGGTCCTGGCCATGGCCCGGCCGCCCTCGAACCCGAGCCGCATGTCCGTGGTCAGGGTGAGCGGGACCCCGGGGGCGTCGAGGGCCGGGCGGCAGATCCCCTGGCCGTAGCTGCGCTCGGTGTAGGACCAGGTCCCCTGGTGGCGGCCGTAGTCGAAGACCGGCTCACACTCGAACGTGACCTGGACCTCGCCGGTGACACAGCGGATGGTGCGCAGCAGCACGTGGTCCGCGTCGTAGTCGGTGGGTGTCCGGCGGTGCGTGTGGGACAGCTCGTTCTCGTGGTGCCAGGGCCCCATGATCAGCGCGTCGCGCACCACCAGCCACCCGGTCGGGGTGGCCCAGCTGGTCTCCAGGACCATGGTCCCGGGCAGGTACCGGCGGGCCGCCGGGACCGTGATGCCCTCCGGGCCCAGCCGGAAGCCCCCGGCCGAGCGGTCCAGGATCGAGCCGAACACGCTCGGCGAGTCGATCCGGGGCAGGCACAGCCACTCCACGTTCCCGCTCGGCGCGATCAGCGCGGTGGTCTCGCAGTCGGACAGGAAGCCGTACTCACCGATGGGCGGGAACGGTGAATCGTCGGCAGCCACGTCCACCGGGCCTGGAGTCGCCATGTCCAGGCCGAACCAGTCCTCGACCGCAATGTCCCTGGCCCCGCGGTCACCCAGCGCGCTCATCTGATCGGTATACCCTCCCGGAGGATGTCCGCGCAGGTCACCCCCGGACTTAGGGCCCGTTCTTCAGGGGCGCTTCCTGTGCAGCCGGGCTACGTAACGGTCCGCGGAGCGCCGGACCGCGGCGGCGCCGTCGGCCACGACCACCCGTCCCCACCAGCCGCCGTAGACCCGGTCGAACGTGAACCGCTCCGTGCGGCGGGCGATCTCGAGCACGGTCGCCTCGTCCAGCGGGATCAGGTTGGGGTAGCTCCACATGAAGCTGACCCAGTCCCGGTCCTGGACCACCGTGATCGTGTCCCCGGTCAGCAGGGCGCCGCGGCCGCCGGACCCGGCCGGCCAGTGCAGGACGGCCGCGCCGTCGAAGTGACCGCCGATCCGGGCCAGGGTGACACCGGGCACCGGCTCGGCGTCGTCGTCGAACAGCTCGATACGCGGTGAGGGCCGCTGGATCCACTGCTGGTCGGCCCGGGGAATGAGGACGCGGGCGTCGAAGGCGTCCGCGAAGTCCACGTGCGCCGCGTAGAAGTGCGGGTGCGACATGCAGATCGCGTCGACCCCGCCCAGCCCGGTGATCCGGGCCCGGGCCGCCTCGTCCAGCAGCGGCACGCAGTCCCACAGGACGTTGCCCTCCGGGGTGCGGACCAGCAGGGCCCGCTGGCCGATCCCGATGGCCGGCTCCACCCCGATGCCGGTCAGGCCCGGTTCCTCCTCCCGCACCACCACCGCGTGGTCGCGGGCGATCTCGGCCATGGTGGTCCACTGCTGGCCACCCCAGCCGACGTACTGGCGCTCGTCGTCGCAGATGGGGCAGGCGCCAGGCGGCTGCGGCGTGTCGGGCTGCTGGACGGCGCAAGTGCGGCAGATCCACGCGGGCATCACAGGCCTCCTCGTATCGTGACCGCCTCCACAGTAAGGTGATCACATGCGGCGGATGATGATCACCGCGGTGGGGGCTGCCCTGGTGACCGGCCTCGCCGCGCGCGGGAGTTCAGGAAGCACGGCCAGTAGCGGCAGCACCGCCGCGAGCGCCGCCAGCTGCGGCAACTCAGACATCCAGAAGGACCTGTACACCAAGGGTGTGCTCACCGTGGCCACCGACAAGCCGGCGTGAGCTTCGCCCGGGACATCGCGAACCGGGTGTGCTTCCTGGCGGGCGGCCGGATCGTGGAGCAGGGGCCGCCCGCGGAGCTGTTCACCAGCCCCCGGGACGAGCGCACCCGAAGGCTCCTGCGCCGGATCACGGATGCCGGACGCCTTTAGTTCATCACCCAGCCACCGTCCACGACCAGCAGCTGGCCCGTGATGAACGACGTCTCCGGGGCGGCCAGGAACAGGGCCGCGTTCGCGATGTCGGCGGGCGTCCCGCGCCGCTTGATGGCCTGCTGCTCCAGGATGAACGCGTGGTAGGACTCCGGGTCCGGGTGGATCGCCTCGGCGGCGGTGGGGAAGGCCCCGGGGGCGATCGCGTTGACCGTGATCCCGTCCGCGCCGACCTCCCGGGCCAGCGCCCGGGTGAGCCCGACCAGTGCGCCCTTGGACGCCACGTACGGCACCAGGAACGGGGTCCCCCCGAAAAATGTGATGCTGGACACATTGATGATCCGGCCGTGCCCGGCGGCCCGCATCGCGGGCAGCGCAGCCTGGGCGCAGACGAAGGCCGCGTCCACGTTGACCCGCTGGACCGCCAGCCAGTCCTCGGTGGAGTAGTCCGCGACCTCCTTTCTCGGGTAGATCGCGGCGTTGTTGATCAGCACGTCGAGGCCGCCCTCGCGGGCTCCGAGGCCGACGATCAGCTGCCGGGTCGCGGCCAGATCGGCCAGGTCACAGGGGGTGAACCAGGCCCGGCCCGGGCCGCCGCCGGCGGTCACGGCGGCATTGATGCGCTCCGCCACCTCCTCCCCGGGGCTGGCCGGCAGGTCCACCACGGCCACGGCCGCTCCCTCGGCCGCGAACGCGGCCGCCATGGCCGAGCCGAGGCCGCCCGCGGCCCCCGTGATCACGACCGTGCGGCCGCCGAAGCGCATCCAGGCCCTCCCGTTAAGCGATCATCTGAAGACCTTCTTAGGATTGTGATCACGGTAGTCCCCCGAAACACGCCAAGGGGGCCGCACAAACGTCCATGAAGCATAAAGCGGGATGGTGGCCCGGCCGGGGGTTCCTGGCCCACCGCGGGCTGATCACGCTGTCAGCCACGGCCGCGATGGCCGAAGCGGCGCTGCTCTGCTGGCTTGCGCCGCCGGCCCGCTCGCTGGCCGGGCAGGTCACCGCGGTGGCCCCGCTGGCGGTTTTCCACGATCTGCGCTGGATATACGGATATGACCGGTCCTGGCTGGGGTTCGCGGTGCTGCTGGCCGCGGTGCTGGGGATCCGATCCGCCCTGAACGCCACGCTGGCCAGGCTCGCGTGGCCGCGGGACGCCCCGGTACCCGGCTGGGGAGACCTGGTCCGGTCCGCGGCCGGGCTCACCGCCGCGGCCAGCCTGCTGCTGTCGCCGGCGGCGGCCATGGCGCTCGGGGTTGCGATCCTGCCGTTCTCCTGGCCGTTCCTGGCCACGGTGCCGGTGATGCTGCTCATCTCGCTGCCGCTGAGCCACGGCGGCATCCTCGGGTCCTGGTGGCGGACCCTGCCGCCGTTCCGGGCGATGTACTGGCTGCTGGCCGACTTCGTCACGCTGTCCCTGGCAGCCGCGGCGATCGGGCGCCTGCCGGTGACCGCCGCCATCGGTGTCTGCGGCCTGGCGGGCGTGGCCAACGCCCGGGCCTGGTTCGGCGTGACCCGGGCCGTCGCCCGGCGGGAGGCGGGCCGCCGGCGGCTCGTCGGCGTGGTGAGCCGCCATCCGGCCCCGGTGCTGCCGCTGTCGGTCCCGCTGGCCCCGGTGGCCATGGTGCTCGCGCTCGCCCTGGTGGTCGGGCTGACCCGGCTCGCGTTCGTGATCGGCAACCCCCCGCATCATTCCAGCCTGGCGGTGGTAGGCGCCGCGGCGGCCGCCGACGCCGGTATCGGGAACACCGCGTCCGGCGCTTCCGGCACGGCGAGTGACTCCGCCAGCAGCGTGGCGCCCGTCCACGCCACGCGGGATCCGGTGCTGGAGATCCGGGGCTTCGGGTCGGCCTGCTGCGCCTCGCCCCGGTCCCTGCGGCCGGTCGCCCCCGGTGCCCTGATCCAGCAGTTCTCCTACCGGGGCATGACCGCGTCCGGCCGGCCGCTCCCCCAGGGCAGCGCGGCCAGCGACCTGCCCCTGACCGAACTGGGGAACCGCATCGCCGCGCAGGTCAAGCGGCTGCACCAGGAGACCGGCCGGCCGGTGGACATCATCGCGGAAAGCGAGGGGACCCTGGGCGTGGACGCGATGCTGGCCACCCACCCGGGGCTGCCGCTCGGCTCCGTGGTGATGATGAGCCCGATCGTCGCGCCCGGGCAGGTGACCTACCCGGGCGGCGACGGCCGCGCCCTGGTACCCGCGGACGAACTGCGCGCCATGGTCTGGTTCGTGGGCGGCCTGTCTCCGTTCGGGTCCTACGGGGCGCAGCGGCTGATCGATTCCGTCGACAAGGTGGGGGCCAGATTCGCCGCCTCGGCCGCCCGGCATCACCCGCTGCGGTGGCTGCTGCTGGTCCCGCTGGCCGACGCGGTCACGCTGCCCGTCTGCCCGCTGCCCACGGACGTCCGGGTGGTGCCGGCCCTGCACGGTGACCTGCTCGGCAGCCCCCCGGTGACGGTGATGGTCCGCGATTTCCTGGCCCACCGGCGGGTCCCGGAGCCGGATGGGTATAAGGCCACCGCTGAGATCGTCGCCGCGGCGGCGACGGCCTGGCGGATGCCGGTGACCACGGTGCCCCGGCACGCCTGCGGCCAGTAACCCCGGCCGGTAGTCCTGGAGAGGGGCCCGATGAGCAGTCACGGGGCGGGCACCCGTGCCCAGAGCCAGGTCGTGTACGCCGCCGGCCTGGTCCAGGGCATCGTCCTGGTCACGTTCCCCGCCGCCAGCACCATCTTCACGTCAGCCGGCTCGTACGGGCTGTCCAGCAGCCAGTACGGGGTCATGTTCCTGCCGCAGGCGATCACCGCGGTCGGATCTTCGTTGCTGCAGGGAAACCTCAGCCGCCGGCTCGGCGGGAAGCCGGTGTACCTGGCCGGCCTGTGCGCCAACCTGGCCGCCATGATCCTGCTGATCGCCAGCCGCTTCGCGGAGGGCAGCCAGCCGGTGGCCTACCCGCTGCTCCTGCTGGCCACCGCGTGCCTGGGGGTGGGATTCGGGCTCACGGTGCCGTCCATCAACACGTTCACCGCCGCGTTCCACCCGGACACCGTGGACCGCTCGGTGCTGGTGCTGAACTCGCTGCTCGGGCTGGGGACCACGCTGGCCCCGGTGTTCGTGGCGATCTTCGTGGGCCTGGGCTTCTGGGTGGGGCTGCCGGTGCTGGCGGCCGTGGCCGTCACCGCCCTGCTCCTGGCCAGCCTGCGGCTGCCCCTGGATGCTGGCGGGCCCGCCCGGCCGCGGGCCGCCACGCCGCGGGCGCGGATCCCCGCTGCGTTCTGGCTGTTCGCGGCGTTCGGGGTGATGTACGGGTTCTGCGAGACCATGAACGGGAACTGGTCGCAGCTCGACCTCACCTCGCTGAAGGACTCCGCGACCGTGGCCTCGCTGGCGCTCACCGTGTTCTGGGCCATGGTCACGGCTGGCCGGCTGCTGTTCGCGGTGATCCAGCGCTGGTTTCCCAGCCGGCTCGCGTATCACCTGCTGCCGTTCGTGCTGGCCGGGGCGTTCGTGGCGATCTCGGTGCTGCCGTCGCACGCCCCGGTGGCGGGGGTGGCGGCCTTCGCGCTGGCCGGATTCGGCTGCTCGGCGCTGCTGCCGCTGACCATCAGTTTCGGGCAGGAGAGGCTGGTCAGCATGTCGGCGGCGGTGGCGGGCCTGGTCATCGCGTTCTACCAGCTTGGATACGGGATCGCCGCGTTCGGCGTGGGGCCGCTGCGCCGGGCCGGCCTCACCCTGCCCGGGCTGTACGGCGTGAGCGCCGTGGTGGCCGTGGCCCTGGGCGTGCTCTCGCTGGCCGTGGCGCACCGCCGCCCGTCGCCGCGGACGGTGCATCCCCGGCCGCAGCCTTCGGGGAAACCCCAGTCCGCTCCGGAACTCATCAATTAGGCGTGACAGGGACGAGCCCGATGCTGTGGCACTCCTCGCAGAGGTGGCTGAAGCACGGGATGTCGCCGATCACCCAGGCCGCCATGGCCGTCGCGGGAGTGGTGCAGATCTGGCAGCGGGCGGGCTTGGTGTCGGCGGCGCGCAGCAGCGCCCCGGTGCAGTCGCCGCAGGTCAGGGACCTCGCCGGGAGGTACCACAGCGGAGGCTGGTCCGGGTGCGGGCACCGGGGGAGAGTGCCCGCGGCCAGGATCTCGGCCGCCGCGTCCTGGAGCCTCCCGGCGGGGGAGCCGGACAACGGCTGGCCCTGGTAGACCCGCGCGCCGGACACGTCATCAGGCATGCTGGTCACCTCCGGGGGCGCGTGCAGGGCCCGGGTCACATTCGGGCAGGAACGCTGCGAAAGTACCGCAAACCGCGCGGCCTCTGGTGCCGAAACCGGAGACTCGCGAATCAGGGCTGCTCGCCGGTCTCCCCCGCCGCCGAGTCCGGGGGCTCCCCGGGCGGCGCCTCGGCCTCCAGTTCCCGGCGGGCCTGTTCCAGTTCCTGCCGCGTGGCCGGGTCCGGGGCCGGATAGTGCGGGTCAATGTCGATGAGCGTGTGCGCGATGACTGCGGCCGCGCACAGGCGGGTGAACCACTTGTGATCGGCGGGGAGCACGTACCAGGACGCGCATTCGGTACTGGTGTGGCTCAGCATCTCGGAGTACGCACGCTGATAGTCGTCCCAGTACCGGCGTTCGCGCACGTCGCTGGCGGAGAACTTCCAGTTCTTCTCGGGCTGGTCGATCCGGCGCAGGAAACGCCTCCGCTGCTCCTGCCTGGACACATTGAGGAATATCTTGACCAGCCGGATGCCGTTGCCGGCCAGGTAACGCTCCCAGTCGTTGATCTCCCGGTAGCGGTGTTTCCAGATATCGCCGGCGCGGCTTTCGGGCGGAAGCTTCTCACTGTCGAGTACCTCCTGGTGGACCCGGGCGACGAGCACTTCCTCGTAGTGGGAGCGGTTGAAGATGCCGATCTCGCCGCGGGCGGGAAGCTTGCGGGCGTGCCGCCACAGGTAGTCGTGCCGCAGTTCCTCGACCGACGGCTGCTTGAAGCTGGACACCCGGACGCCCTGCGGGTTGACCCCGCTCATCACGTGCCGGATCGTGCCGTCCTTGCCCGCCGCGTCGAGGGCCTGCAGCACGACCAGGACGCCGTAGGTGTCCTGCGCGGCCAGCCGGTCCTGGTATTCGGCCAGCAACTCCATTCCCTGGCCGAGCAGGTCCTGCCCGTCACCTTTCTTGCGGACGCCGAAGCGCGCGCCGGGGTCGAAGTCCCGGGGCAGGTCAATGCGCGAGCCCGGCTTCACCCGCAACGGCTCGATCAGGCCCTTGATCCACCCCGCCCGCTGATCGGTCATCCGCGGTCCTTCCACTCGTCGCAGTGCCGGTACGTCGCGCTCCCGTTACGTGACAGTGCCCGTTACGTGGCAGTGCCCGTTACGTCGATGGTGCCAGCCCTGGTAGATCATGGTGAATGTGGTGGACCCGATCCAGGTCCGGAACAAGGTGATTCCGGCCGACGAGCTGTCCTGGCGGTTCTCCCGGTCATCTGGGCCCGGCGGGCAGTCGGTCAACACCAGCGACAGCCGGGTGGAGCTGTCTTATGACGTGGCGGCCTCGTCGGCGCTGGGCCCCGTGCTCAGGGAACGCGCGCTGGCCGCGCTGGCGGACCGGCTGGTCAGCGGGGTGCTCACGGTCAGTGCGTCCGAGCACCGGTCCCAGTTGCGCAACCGGGAGGCTGCGTCCCGGCGCCTGGCCAGCGTGCTGACCGCCGCGACCGCTCCGCCGCCCGCGGTCCGGCGGCCGACCAAGCGGACCCGCGGTTCGCAGGAACGCAGGCTCGCCGCCAAGCAGCGCCGGTCCCAGATCAAGCGGCTGCGACGCTCGGCCGACGACTAACGGCGCGGGCGGGAACGCAGGCCGGCCGCTCCGCCCCGGCGCAGGCCGGTCACGGTCACGGCGAGCCCGCACAGGGCGATCAGCGGCCCGATCAAGGCCCACAGCGTCACCCCGGTCATCACGCTGCCCTTGATAAAGCCAAGACCCTGCAGCGTCCAGACCACTCCGGCGATGACGATGAGGGAGCCCGCGATCGTGAGGACGATCCTCCACATGTGGCCGGCCCCCTCTGCTGAGCGCTGGCCCGCTCAGTACCCTCGCTCGACACTGCTTTCGCATCACATGGCGGCGAGCAGTCTCACCCTGGCCCAGGAATTTCTTCTCTCAAATTATTCTGGGCTAAAGGCCACTGAAACGTAAATAAGTCGCAGGTCTCAGCTTGATGTACGGCCAGTTCACTGACCGTCAGGCCAGCAGTGCGTCCGGTGAGGACATGTACGTGACCCCGGCCGGAGTTGTCCATCTGAGTACTCCCGGCCGCGGCTGCTCGAGGCGCCACAGCCCGCAGCCCTTCATCCGGTGATGCCGGCGGCAATGGGGACCAAGGTTGCACTCGCAAGTCAAGCCGCCAAGGTGGTAGGGAATGGTGTGGTCCATGTCGCAGGAGGCAGCGGCCCGGCGGCACGGAGGGAAGCCGCAATCCTGATCCCGGGCCTCCACGAAGGCCCGCAGTCGCGGCGGGACCCGGTAGCCGGCGGCCGATCGTGCGTGGGTGCAAGCGCCCGCGCTGGTCCCGCCCGCGCTGGTCCCGCCCGCGCGGGTGTCGCCTGCGCGGGAGTCGCCTGCGCTGGTGTCGCCCGCGCTGGTCCCGCCCGCGCGGGAGTCGCCTGCGCTGGTGTCGCCCGCGCTGGTCCCGCCCGCGCGGGAGTCGCCTGCGCTGGTGTCGCCTGCGCTGGTGTCGTCACCTGGATCACACGCCGCGGCGGCAGCCAGTATCCGTTGAAGCGCTGCCGGCAGGCCGCTACTCCCGGACCCGCTCGGCCTGGACCCGCTCGCCCTGGACCCGCTCGCCGTGGACCCGCTCGCCCTGGACCCGCTCGCCCTG
>WNGB01011698.1_pt1 | contig 14143 bp, 16 predicted proteins | sample 5400681 | NCBI WGS metagenome assembly WNGB01 (sample SAMN13153367, study PRJNA577476) | soil metagenome | isolation source: 115 cm soil or saprolite under grassland replicate 2 | place: USA:California | collected 2016-06-15 | reverse complement strand
AGGATGTTGAACACGTCCGGGTGCGCCTTCTCGATCTCGTCCAGCAGCACCACCGAGTACGGCTTGCGGCGCACAGCCTCCGTGAGCTGGCCGCCCTCGTCGTAGCCGATGTAGCCCGGAGGCGAGCCGACCAGCCGCGACACGGAGTGCTTCTCCATGTACTCCGACATGTCGACCTGGATCATCGCGTCCTCGTCGTTGAACAGGAACTCGGCGAGCGCACGCGACAGCTCCGTCTTGCCGACGCCGGACGGGCCGAGGAAGATGAACGACGCCGTCGGGCGCTTCGGGTCCTTGATCCCCGCGCGCGCACGGCGGATCGACTTCGCGACCGCGACGACCGCCTCTTCCTGGCCGACGTAGCGCTTGTGCAGCTCGTCCTCCATGTTCACGAGCCGCTCGGCCTCCTGCTCGGTGAGCTTGAAGACCGGGATGCCCGTCCACATCGAGACGATGTCGGCGATCTCCTCCTCGCCGACCTCGGGCTGCTCGGCGTCGGCGGACTCGCTGCGCCAGCTCTCCTCGAGCTCGCGCTTCTTCTGCGTCAGCTTGCGCTCCTTGTCGCGCAGGCTCGCGGCCTTCTCGAACTCCTGCGCCTCGATCGCCGCTTCCTTGTCGGTGCGCACCTTCTCGATCTCGTCCTCGAGCTCGCGGTAGCGCGGCGGTGCGGACATCGAGCGGATGCGCAGGCGCGACGCCGCCTCGTCGATCAGGTCGATCGCCTTGTCGGGCAGGTGGCGGTCCTGGATGTAGCGGTCGGCGAGCGACGCGGCTGCGACGAGCGCGTCGTCGGAGATCTTGCAGCGATGGTGCGCCTCGTAACGGTCGCGCAGGCCGCGCAGGATCTGCACGGTGTCGTCGACCGACGGCTCCTCGACGCGGATCTGCTGGAAGCGCCGCTCGAGCGCTGCGTCGCGCTCGAGGTACTTTCGGTACTCGTCGAGCGTCGTCGCGCCGATCGTCTGCAGCTCGCCGCGCGCGAGCGCCGGCTTGAGGATCGACGCTGCGTCGATCGCGCCCTCGGCGGCACCCGCACCGACGAGATTGTGCAGCTCGTCGATGAACAGGATGATGTCGCCGCGCTGCATGATCTCCTTCATGACCTTCTTGAGGCGCTCCTCGAACTCGCCGCGGTACTTCGAGCCGGCGACGAGCGCCGCCAGGTCGAGCGAGTAGATCTGCTTGCCCTTCAGCAGCTCGGGCACCTGCCCCGCCGAGATGCGCTGCGCGAGGGTTGTTCTTCTGGCGGCGCGAGAGGATCTGCATGATCCGCTCGATCTCGGTCTGGCGGCCGACGACCGGGTCGAGCTTGCCCTCCGCGGCCTGCTTCGTGAAGTTGCGGCCGAACTGGTCGAGCAGCTTCGAGCTCTTGGCCTTCTCGCCCTGCGGGCCGCTGCCGCCACCCTGCCGCCGGCCGGGGCCGGAGAGCATGCGGATGATCTCGTTGCGGATCTTCTCCGCGTCGGCGTCGAAGTCGAGCAGGATGCGTGCGGCGACGCCTTCGTTCTCGCGGACGAGGCCGAGCAGGATGTGCTCGGTGCCGATGTAGTTGTGGCCGAGCGACAGCGCCTCGCGCAGCGCGAGCTCCAGGACCTTCTTCGCGCGCGGCGTGAACGGAATCTGGCCGGTCGTGACCTCGTCGCCCTGGCCGACGATCCGCGCGACCTGCGCCCGCACCTCCTCGACCGTGATGTCGAGGCTCTCGAGCACCCGCGCCGCGAGCCCTTCCTCCTCGCGCAGCAGGCCGAGCAGGATGTGCTCGGTGCCGATGTAGTTGTGCTTCAGCGCGCGCGCTTCGTCCTGCGCGAGAACGACGACTTGACGGGCTCGTTCAGTGAATCGCTCGAACAATTCTTGTTGCCACTCCCCGGGTCGAATTCAGGAGGCCAGTGTACCCCAGGGGTACCACGTACCCGAGTCGCCGTAACGGGTGGCGGCCGATCTCCGTTGTCCCGGTGTGCGCCGACTCACGCCCATGTTGCTCTATGTCTTCGGCTACTGGATTCTCGCCCTGTTCGACGCGAATCTGGCGTTCCTGCCGGCGGTTGCGAGCTTTTCCGCTGCAAACGCGCTGCTCGTCCGCCGGTAGGCGGCGGGCGCCGGTCGCTGGGCTAGGCTTCGACGGTGCCGGGAAAGGCCTTGATCACTGGCGGGGCGGGCTTCATCGGGTCGCACCTGGCCGAGCTGCTGCTGGCCTCCGGCTGGGAGGTCTTCGCGCTGGACGACCTCTCCACGGGCAGCGAGGACAACGTCGCGCACCTTCGTGACGATCCGCGCTTCCACCTGATCGTCGACACCGTCCTCTCGCCGACCGTGGTGAACGAGCTCGTCTACAAGACGGACGTCGTGTACCACCTGGCGGCGGCGGTCGGGCCGCGGCTGATCGTGGAGCAGCCGGTGCACACGATCGTCACGAACCTCGACGGCACCGAGAACGTCCTCGACCACTGCGCCCGCTTCGGGAAGCGCGTGCTGCTCGCGTCCACGTCGGAGATCTACGGCGACCACCGGACCGAGGAGCCGCTGCGCGAAGACGCGCGCCGCGTCTACGGGCCGACGACGCAGAAGCGCTGGCTGTACGCGGACTCGAAGGCCATGGACGAGTATCTCGCGCTCGCCTACCGGCAGGAGCGCGGGCTCGAGTTCACGATCGCGCGGCTGTTCAACACCGTCGGCCCCCGGCAGAGCGGCCAGTACGGGATGGTCGTCGCACGGTTCGTGCGCGCGGCAGTCGCGGGCGCGCCGCTCGAGATCCACGGCGACGGCACGCAGACCCGCACGTTCTGTCACGTGCAGGACACGATCGGCGCGCTGAAGGGACTGATGGAGAGCGCCGCGACAACGGGCGAGATCTTCAACGTCGGCTCGCGCAACTGGATCTCGATCATCGAGCTCGCGCAGCGCGTGCTCGCGCTGACCGGGTCGAAGTCGGAGCTCGTCTACATCCCGTACGACCAGGTCTACGGGCTCGGCATCGACGACATGCTCCACCGCGTGCCGGCGATCGAGAAGATCAAGGGCGCGATCGGCTGGGAGCCGGAGCACGACCTCGACCGAACCCTCGCCGACGTGATCGACTACGCGCGTCGCGCGTCCGTCGAAGTCGCGTAGTCCGTCGTGAGAGTGCTGGTCACCGGCGGCGCCGGATTCATCGGCTCGCACGTCGCCGACGCGTTCCTCGAGCGCGGCGACGAGGTGCTGATCGTCGACGACCTCTCCACTGGCAGCGAGCAGAACATCCCCGACCACGCGGTGTTCGCACGCGCAGACATCACGGACGCGGTCGCGCTCGACCAGGCGGTCGACCCGTTCGCGCCGGCGCTCGTCTGCCACCTCGCCGCGCAGGCGAGCGTCACCGCCTCGGTGGACGACCCGCAGCGCGATTGTCGCGTCAACGTCCTCGGCACGCTGAACGTCTGCGAAGCCGCGCGCCGGCACGGCGCTCCCCTGATCTACGCCGCAACCGGAGGCGCGCTGTACGGCGACGACGCGCCGCGCCCGACGCCGGAGGACTTCCTGCCGCGCCCGCAGTCCCCGTACGGCGCATCGAAGTTCGCCGGCGAGGCGTACGTGACCGCGTGGGCGCGTCTGTACTCGCTGGCGAACGTCGTGCTCCGGCTCGCGAACATCTACGGGCCGCGGCAGAGCTCGCACGGCGAAGCGGGAGTCGTCGCGATCTTCAGCGAACACCTCGCGCGCGGTGAGGCACCGCCGCTGCGCGGCGACGGCACGCAGACGCGCGACTACCTTCACGTCTCCGACGCAGCGGCGGCGTTCGTGACCGCCGCGGAGGCGAAACGCGCGGGCCTCTTCAACGTCGCCACCGGCATCGCCACGTCGACCGCCCGCGTGCTCGAGTTGCTTCGCGAAGCCGCCGGCGCGTCGGTCGAGCCGCAGCACGCGCCGCTGAAGCCGGGCGAGATGGAGGCGAGCGTGCTCGATCCGTCGCGGATCCGCGCGGAGCTCGGCTGGTCGCCGCGCGTCGCGGTCGCCGAGGGGCTGCGCGAGACCTACGCCTGGTACGCGACGCTTTAGAGCAGGTCGCCGAACGTCTCGTCGATCAGCGCGTCGAACGACGACGGCAGGGCGCCTTCCGGCCCTGCGTGCTCGCGCAGGAAGTGGACGTAGTAGCGCCACTCCTCGACGCGGTCCGGGTGCTCGTTCCCGTGTTCCTCGACGAGCCGTTCGAGCGCCTGGATCGTCCAGCCGCCGGGCTCGACGGGCGCCGGCGCCGCAGGTGCGGGCTCGGGCGCGGGCGGCTCGAGCGCGGGCGCGCGGTCGATCTCCGCGGCCTGCTCTTCGACCTCGCGCTCGCGCTGGGCGAGCGCTCGCTCGCGCGCGTCGAGTGCCTCCTCGCGCGCGTCGAGCTCCTGCGAGCGCGAGTCGAGCGCGACGGCCCGGCCGTCGACCTCCTCCTTCCCGGCTGTCGTGGCTGCGCGTGTCTCCTCGAGCACGCGCTCGAGATCGCGCTGCCGCTGCGCGAGGCCCGCTTCCCGCGCGGCGAGCACGCGCTCGCGCTCCTCGGCCGCCGCGATGCGTGCGGTGTCGGCCTCGTCCGCCTCGGCCCGCCGCCGCGGCGCGCGCGCCGCCTGCGGCAGGAGCAGAGCAAGCGCGGCGAGGACCACGGCTGCAACGGTCGCGACGGGAATCACGACCGCCGGCTTCGGCCAGGCGGCGGACGCCGGCGCGGTTGCGGCGCTCAGCGCCTCGACGGTCGGATCGGGCCGTCCCTGCAGCGCCTTCAGGTTGAGCACGCGCCGCTGCGCCTCCGGGCTCGAGAGCGCCTCGAGCTTCGACAGCGCCGCGCCGACCTGCGCCTGGAAACGCGCGGTCCGCTGGCTGATCCCCTCCTGCATCGCGCCGTTCGCGATCTCGGCGGCGACGTTGCGGTTCGAGCTCTTGCCGACGACGAGCAGCACGTTTGCGCCCGTGAGCGGATGCACGTCGAGATCGTCCTCCACCTCCGAAGCCGAGAGGCCGAGGCGCGTCGCCGTCGTCTGCACGACGTCCGGGGTCTCGAAATAGCTCGCCGCGGTCTCGAGCGCGCGCGCGTCGTCGCCGGTGTCGCGGAGCACGTCGACGCCGGTGAGCGTGTCGTCTCCCTGCGGCAACGGGTGGACGACGACGCGCGCCGTCGCCTCGTAGCGCTTCGGCGCGAGGAACGAGTACGCGACCGCGGCTCCCGCCACGGCAGCGACGAAGAGCACGGCGAGGACGACCCGCGTGCGGCTCACGCACCGATTGTCACAGAGGCGTCGGCTCGCGAGGTGGGCTCAGCGCTCGCGCAACGCGGGAAAGAGGATCACGTCGCGGATCGCGTCGCTGCCGGTGAGGACCATCGCGAGTCGGTCGATGCCGATGCCGATGCCACCGGTCGGCGGCATCCCGTACGACAGCGCCTCGACGAAGTCGGGATCGCCCGGCTCGGCCTCGGCGTCGCCGGCCTCGCGCTCTGCCTCCTGCATCGCGAAGCGCTGGGCCTGCTCCTCGCTGTCGTTGAGCTCGCTGAACGCGTTCGCGAACTCCATGCCCGAGACGACGACCTCGAAGCGCTCGACGATCGTGTCGTCGTCGTCGGTCGTGCGCGCGAACGGCGACAGCTCGATCGGCCAGTCGTGGACGATCGTCGGCTGGATCAACGACGGCTCGACGAAATGCGAGTACGCGTGGTCGGCGAGTTGCGACCACGTCTGGTCCTGCTTCGTGTCGACGCCCGCCGCGTCGAGCTTCGCGCGCAGCTCGTCCGCGTCGCGCGACCACACGCCGTGCTCCTCGAGCGCGTCGACGAACTTGACCCGTTTCCACGGCTTCGCGAGGTCGACGTCGTGCCCGCGGAACCTCACTTGCGTCGTCGTGATCGTCGCGATCGCGGCGCGCTCGACGAGCGTCTCGCAGCGCTCCATCGTGTCGCGGTAGTCGGCGTACGCCTCGTACCACTCGAGCTGCGTGAACTCCGGCGAGTGCTTGTACGAAATGCTCTCGTTGCGGAAGTCCTTCGAGAGCTCGTACACCTTCTCGAGCCCGCCGACGATCAGCCGCTTCAGGTAGAGCTCGTCGGCGATGCGCAGGTAGAGCTCCTGGTCGAGCTCGTTCGAGTGCGTGACGAACGGCTCCGCGAAGCCGCCGCCGTAGCGCGGCTGCAGGATCGGCGTCTCGACCTCGACAAAGCCCTCGCCGTCGAGGTAGGCGCGAACGTCGGAGACGAGCTTCGAGCGGATCAGCGCGACGCGCCGCGATTCCTCGTTCATCAGCAGGTCGAGGTAGCGGCGCCGGTAGCGCTGCTCGACGTCGGTGACGCCGTGGTACGTGTCGGGCAGCGGCGCGCGAATCTTCGCGAGCAGCTCGAGGCTGCGCACGGCGAGCGACGGCTCGCCGCGGCGCGACTTCGTCGGCACGCCGGCCACACCGACGACGTCGCCGAGATCGACGTCGACGTCGCCGACCTCGTCGCGGCGGACGAGCAACTGGATGCGTCCGCTCAGGTCGACGAGGTCGAGGAACATGAGCTTGCCCATGTCGCGGCGCGCCATCACGCGCCCGGCGAGGCGATGCTGGGTCGTTCCCTCCGCATCCGGCTCGAGCCGCTCCGCCTCGGCACGGACCGCAGCGACCGGCGCGCGGTCGGGAAACCGCTTCGGCAGCGACATGCAGGCGAGTCTATTCGGGCGGCTGGCGCTCGTCGTCCGGTGTGGGCGTCTCGAGCGGGATCACCGGCGCCGACCCCTCGGTGGGCGGCGCGACCGGCACGACCGGCTGGCCCTGCGACGGTTTCCGTTCCGTGTACGGCGCCGGACGCTTCTCGAACAGCCTGCGGAGGAAGTCGAGCATGCGAGTCCTATCCCCAGATCAGCCAGCCGACGAACACGCCCACTGCAGCCGCGACGCCGAACACCGCCCAGCCCGCAAGAATCGCCTCGAGCGGCCAGCGGTGCCGCATCCTGCGCAGCCGGACGCGCGTCGTCGCCGGCGCCGGAACGACTGTGCCGGGCGTCCCGCTGAGCATCCCGATCACCTCGCTGCGAATGCGCTCGGCGTCTACGCCGAGGTCGAGCAGCAGACGCGCGGCGACACCGTCGTTCTCGCGCGCGAGGCCGAGCAGGATGTGCTCCGTGCCGATGTAGTCGTGACCGAGCGCGAGCGCCTCTCGCATTGCGAGCTCCAGCACCTTCTTCGCACGCGGCGTGAATGGGATTTGGCCGGGCGTGACCTCGTCGCCCGTTCCGACGATCCGCGCGACCTGCGTGCGGACCTCCTCGACGGTGATTCCGAGGCTCTCGAGTGCGCGCGCCGCGAGCCCCTCGTCCTCGCGGAGCAGGCCGAGGAGCAGGTGCTCGGTGCCGATGTAGTTGTGTCTGAGCGCGCGCGCCTCGTCCTGCGCGAGAACCACGACCTGGCGGGCGCGCTCGGTGAAGCGCTCGAACATCGCCGTCGAGGATACGTCCGAAACCTCCAGGTTGTGGTGTCAGACACCAAACCGGTCGAGTAACGACTATGTGACGAGACGTAGCGTTTCCGCTCGTGGAGCGAGGCCAAGCCGACCGTTTCGGCCGTGTCCTGGTGTCAGACACCAGGGCCTGGCCGTTCGGGCTAGGCCGCTTTGATCTCGAGGATCTTGTACTTCAGCGAGCCGCGCGGGGTCGCGACCTCGACGGTCTCGCCCTTCTTGTGGCCCATGATCGCCTTGCCGACCGGCGACTCGTTCGAGAGCTTCTGCTCGGCCGGATTCGCCTCCGCGGACCCGACGATGTGGTACTCGACCGTCTGCTTCGCGTCGACGTCGCGGAGGCGCACGACGGCGCCGACCGACACGACGTCCTTCGAGATCTCACGCTTCTCGATCACCCGCGCACCGGCAAGCCGTTCCTCGAGCTTCGCGATCCGCGCCTCGAGCATCGCCTGCTCGTTCTTCGCGTCGTCGTACTCGGCGTTCTCCGTGATGTCGCCGAACTCGCGGGCGTGCTTGATCCGCTCCGCGACCTCCCGGCGGCGCTCCGTCGACAGGTACTCGATCTCGTTCCTGAGCTTCTGGTAGCCCTCTTTGGTGAGGATGACGTCCTTCACGAATCCCTCCGAAAAAACGAAAAATCGCGGCCGAGACGGCCGCTGGCGGCCGGGAATGGTAGCGCCGGGCCACGGGCTCGTCAACAGAGGCCGCGGTACCCTGTCCGGACCGTGATCGATCTCCGCGAAAGCTGGCGGATCGGCCCCGTCGAGGTGCCGACCCGCGTCGTCCTGGCGCCGATGGCGGGCGTCAGCGTCCAGGCCTTCCGGCGGCAGGGCCGCCGCTTCGGGGCCGGCCTCGTCTGCTCGGAGATGGTTTCCTGCGCGGGGATCGAGCACCGCAACGAGCGGACGCTCGGCTATCTGCGGGTTGGCTCGGACGAGCATCCGCTCGCGATCCAGATCTTCGGCTCCGAGCCGGGCGTGATGGCCGAGGCGGCGCGGCTCGTCGAGGCGGCGGGCGCCGACCTCGTCGACGTCAACTTCGGCTGCCCCGTGCGCAAGGTCACGAAGACCGGCGCCGGCGCGACGCTGCTCGAAGACGGCGACCTCGCGGTGCGGATCGTCGCCGCGGTCGCCGAGGCGGTCGGCGTGCCCGTGTCGGTGAAGATGCGGCGCGGGCTCGAGAACGGGTCGCGGCGCTGCCTCGAGCTCGGCCCAAAGCTCGTGGAGGCCGGCGCGCAGACGCTGACGCTGCATCCGCGCAGCGCGCGGCAGATGTACACCGGCGAGGCGGACCACTCGCTGACCGCGGAGCTCGTCTCGCTCGTCGACGTCCCCGTGATCGCCTCGGGAGACATCACGTCGCGCGCGAAGGCGCAGACCGTGCTTGCGACGACCGGGGCGGCGGCCGTGATGGTCGGACGCGCCGCGCAGGGCAATCCGTGGGCGTTGAAGGAGATCCTCGAAGGAGACGGCGCTGCGCCGACGCGCGAGGAGGTCGTCGCGGAGCTGATCCTCTTCATGCGCGAGACGGTGCGCGAGCTCGGCGAGCGACGCGCGGCCGGATTCCTGAAGAAGTTCTACGGCTGGTACCTCGGGCACGGCAGGTTCCCGCGCCCGTTCAAGCAGGAGCTCGTCGTCCTCGACGACATCGCGGCCGTCGAGACGCGACTGCTCGACGAGGTTCCGGGCGCGCGGTTCGTTCTCGCGCGGATCGAGCAGGAACAGCCCGTCGTGGACGACGTCCTGCTCGACGACATGCCGATCTCGATCTACGGCGGCGGATAATCGCGTGAAAGTCCTTCGAACTTTCACGCGGAGACACCGCTGGCGCCATTTGAAAGCGCTCTACTTCGTCGAACACGAACCGGCGGCGCGGCCGAGCCGCGCCTAGGGCAAAGCGAAATGAGTGAAGACCAGTCGCTTCAGGGTCGTCTCTTGGTCGCCTCTCCGGCACTCGTGGATCCCAACTTCCGGCGCAGCGTCGTGCTCGTCGTCGCGCACGACGACGAGGGCGCGGTCGGCCTCGTGCTCAACCGCGAGTCGGAGACCGCCGTCGTCGACGCCGTTCCCGAGCTCGCGGAGCTGGTCGAGCCCGACGCGCTCGTCTCGGTCGGCGGGCCGGTGCAGCCGGAGGCGGTCGTCGTGCTCGCGGAGTGGGACGACGCCGAGGAGGCCGGCTCGCTCGTGTTCGGCGACGTCGGGTTGATGGGCGGCGAGGCGGAGCTCGACGAGGTCGTCGCTGCGACGCGGCGCGTGCGTGTCTTCGCCGGCTACGCGGGCTGGTCGGGCGGCCAGCTGGAGCTCGAGCTCGGCGAGCCGTCGTGGATCGTCGCCGACCCCGAGCACGAGGACGTCTTCGATGTGGACGGCGACCTCTGGGCCACCGTGCTCCGTCGCCTCGGCGGCGCGTTCGGCCTGCTCGCGACGATGCCGGAAAATCCGAACTTGAACTAGTTCAAGTCCCACACGAGGCGGAGGCCCTCGAGCGTCAGCCAGGGATCGACGTGCGCGATCGTCCGCGAGTGCGGCGCGATCAGGTCGGCGAGGCCGCCCGTCGCAATCGCGGTCGCGTCGCTGCCGAGCTCGCCGCGGATCCGCGTCACGATCTCGTCGACCTGACCGGCGAAGCCGTAGACGAGCCCCGACTGGAGCGACTCGCCGGTGTTCTTGCCGATCGCCGTCGGCGGCGCGACGAACTCGACGCGGAAGAGCCGCGCCGCGCGCTCGAACAGCGCGTCCATGGAGATCTCGATGCCCGGCGCGAGCACGCCGCCGACGTACTCCCCCTCTGCAGAAACGACGTCGAAGTTCGTCGACGTGCCGAAGTCCACGACGATCGCGGGCGTGCCGTAGCGGTCCTTGGCCGCGACGGCGTTCGCGATCCGATCGGGGCCGACCTGCCGCGGGTCCTCGTAGCGGATCGGGATCCCCGTCTTGACGCCGACCTCGAGCACGAGGAGCCGCGCGTCCGTCCAGCGCTCCGCGAACTCCTGGTACGAGCGGACGAGTGCCGGGACGGTGGACGAGAGGCAGATGCCGTCGACCGCGTCGAGGTCGGGTACCAGCCCGTCCCACAGCACGAAGAGCTCGTCGCCGGAGCGATGCGACTCCGTGGCGATCCGCCAGTGGTCGCGGAGCTCGGCCCCCTCGTACAGGCCTGCGACGGTCTGCGTGTTGCCGACGTCGATCGCGAGCAGCACGGCGCGAGCGTACCCCGCAGCTGCGGTCGGACGTTCTACCTGGGCGATGTTCGCGTACTACCCGCAGTCCCAGTACCAGCCGTGTCCCGACTGTGGCGCTCCCGTGGCGCAGGACGAAGAGGTCGCGCACCGCTGCGAGCGGCGGCGCTTCGTGGAGTACCAGATGCTGCTGCTCCGTCCGGAGATCGTGGCGTTCGAGGACGAGCTGGGAATGTGGCTGCGGACGCCGCAGGGCCGCTTCGCGCAGTACTACGCGGAGCGCGAGCGCGACCGGCTCGGGATCGCGGCCTAGAAGTCGTCGTCCGTGTGCGACTCGGAGATGCGCTCGGCGAGCGCCTCGGCCGTCAGCTTCGGCTCGTCTCCCTCGCCGCGCAGCTCCTCGACCGTCACGTCGCTCGACGTGTAGATCTCGGCGCGCGGGATCATCCGCGTCGGCCGGTTCTTGTCCCAGACCCAGACGTCCTCCATCTTCACGTGGAAGAACGGGTAGGACGCCTGCGGGACGTACTTCAGGTCGAGCGTGTTGCACAGGTAGGTCGCGTCCTGCGTCAGCACGCAGTAGCGGAACAGGCCGAAGACCGCCGAGTACTCCTTGCGAAGCTGCAGCTCGAGATCGGCCTCGTATTCGTCGAGCTCGTCGAGGTGGCTCATCCGCCCCAGTGTAGCCCCACCCAGCCGAGCTCCCGGAGCGGCTCCAGGACGAAAGGCCGCTCCTGGAGCCGGGGGTGCGGGACGGTCAGGCCGGGCTCGTCGAGCCGCTCGTCGCCGTAGAGGAGCAGGTCGAGGTCGAGCGTCCTCGGGCCGCCCGGCGGGCCCTCGCGGGTCCGGCCGTGGCCGGCCTCGATCCTCAGCAGGAGGTCGAGCAGCTCGCGCGGCTCGAGCGTGGTGTCGACCGCGACGGCGCCGTTCAGGAAGCGCGGCTGCTCCGTGACCGGCCCGACCGGGTCCGTTTCCGCGAGACTCGAGACGGCCACGACCTCGACACCAGGCTCGGCGGCGAGCGCGGCGACGGCGCTTCGGATCGTCGCCTCCCGGTCGCCGAGGTTCGACCCGAGACCGATGTACGCGCGCACCATGTCCTTAATCCTCGTTCATGAACCGCAGCTAGCGTGGCGGGCCGTGCGTCGCCTGCTCGTCGTCTTCGCCGTCGCCCTCGCGGCCGCGCCGCCGGCCGCGACTGCGCGCTTCAGCCTCGTCGCGGCGCGTCCCGCCGCGCGGCCGCTCCTGACCCTGAGCGGCGGGCGCGAGCTGGCGCCGGAGCTCGGCCTGTGGCGCGTCCCGACGGCGCTCGTGCCGCAGCTCCGCACTGCGGGTCTCGTCCGCTACGCACAGCCCGACCGGCTGCTGCGACCGGCGGCGGCGACGCGCTCGCTCGTCGACCCGTTCGTCGCGCAGGAGTGGTGGCTGCCGGACATCGGCGCGACCCAGGCGACGCCGCCCGGGCCCGGCGTTCCGATCACCGTCATCGACACCGGCGTCGACGTCGCCCATCCCGAGTTCGCCGGACGCACGAACACCGTCCTCCTCAACACCCAGTCCACGACCGACACGAACGAAGACTTCCACGGCACCGCCGTGTCGTCGGTCGCGGCGGCCCCGGAGAACGGCGTCGGCATCGTCGGCGTCTATCCGCAGGCGGTGCTGCGCGAGTACGACGCCGATCTCTCCGGCCGGCTCAGCGACAGCGACTTGATCGCGGCGATCGAGACCGCGCTCAGCACCGGACCGAGCGTGATCAACCTGAGTCTCGGCGGGACGGTGTTCGACCAGGCGCTCCAGGACGTCATCTACTCGGCGATCCGCCGCGGCTCGCTCGTCGTCGCCGCCTCCGGCAACTCGCGCGAGGAGGGAAACCCGGCGAACTTCCCGGCCGACATGTCACACGTGCTGACCGTCGCCGCCACCGACCAGAACGACAGGTCGGCGTTCTTCTCGAGCTCCTCCTTCGGCGTCGACCTCGCCGCGCCGGGTGTCGGGATCCTCGCGGCGGTGCCGGTCCGCTACGCGGCGTCGGGCTTCGCGACCGTGGACGGGACGAGCTTCTCGACGCCGATCGTCGCCGCGGCCGCCGCCTGGGTGTGGACCGTGCGTCCGACGCTCGACCAGACGCAGCTCTTCGACGTGATGCGCCTCTCGGCGCGCGACGTCGAGGGGACGGGCTTCGACGCGGAGACCGGCTTCGGGATCCTGGACATCCCGCACGCGCTGACGATCGCGGAACCCGCGAAGGACCCGCAGGAGCCGAACGACGACGTCGATCTCGTAAAGCCGGGTCGTCTCTTCGCGACGGGCACCGCGCCGTTGACGACGCCGACGAAGGCTCTGGCGGCCGACGACGCGGACCGTGCAGGAGCAGGGCGCCGCGAAGCGGCGCGACCTCGCGGCGACGGTGACGCGGACGGCGACGAAAGCGACGCTCGGCGTGACCAACACGACGAAGAAGGGCGGCTTCTACTACGCCGACGTCTTCGCGCAGACGGGCAACCCGAGCTACGACCTCACGGTGAAGACGTCGAAGCCCGCGAAGCGGTAGCGGCCGTCCACTCCGCCCACGGGATTCCGGGCTTGCGTACACGAACGGTGACCGACTCGACCGGGAAGCGCGCGGCGATCGCGTCCGCGACCGCGATTGCGAGCGACTCCAGGAGCACGTACGCATGCGCGTCGGAGATCTCGCGGACGCAGTCGCGCAGCATGCGGTAGTCGACCGTCGCGTCGAGCGAGTCCGACGCAGGCTCGGGGAGCTCGACGTCGACGTCGAACAGGAACGTCTGCCCGTCCCGGCGCTCGTCCTCGTTCGCGCCGTGGAAGCCGGGCAGCTCGACGCCGTGCAGCTCGACCTTCATGCGATCGCGCTCGCCACGGTCAGCGCCTCGACGTGCTCCTTCACGTCGTGCGCGCGGAGGATCGTCGCGCCGCGCTCGTAGGCCGCGACGGCGGCGGCGAGCGACGCGGACAGCGGGCCCGTGCGCGCGCGGGGTCGCCGAGGACCCGGCCGAGCGAGCTCTTGCGCGAGAAGCCGACGAGCACCGGCCGGCCGAGCGCGACGAGCACGTCGAGCCGCGCGACCAGCTCGAAGTTCTGCTCGACCGTCTTGCCGAAGCCGATCCCGGGGTCGAGGCAGACGTGCTCCTCCGGGATGCCGGCGTCGACCGCGAAACGAAGGCGCTCTTCGAGGAACGCGGCGACCTCGGACGCGACGTCGTCGTAGCTCGGCGCGACCTGCATCGTGCGCGGCTCCCCCTGCATGTGCATGAGGCAGACGTAGGCGCCGGAGTCGGCGACCACGCCGGCCAGCTCCGGATCGCCGCGCAGCGCGGTGACGTCGTTCACGAGCTCGGCGCCGAGCGCGAGCGCACGCCGCGCGACCTCGGCCTTCGCAGTGTCGATCGACACCGGCACGCCGCCGTCGAGGCGCTCGAGCACCGGCACGACGCGGCGCAGCTCCTCCTCCAGCGTCACGCCCTCCGCTCCCGGCCGGGTCGACTCGCCGCCGA
>WNGB01008933.1_pt1 | contig 14145 bp, 13 predicted proteins | sample 5400681 | NCBI WGS metagenome assembly WNGB01 (sample SAMN13153367, study PRJNA577476) | soil metagenome | isolation source: 115 cm soil or saprolite under grassland replicate 2 | place: USA:California | collected 2016-06-15 | reverse complement strand
GCGCCTTCCGGACCGCGCTGGAGGAGCGCGCCCTCGAGGACGAACGCCGCCTGTTCTACGTCGCCATCACCAGGGCCAAGCAGCTGCTGGTGCTGACCGCCGCCTGGTGGTACCAGGGGTCGGAGAAGACCCCGAAGGGGCCGGGGCCGTTCTGGCGGGAGGCGGCGGAGCATCCCGCTGTCGAGGTGCCGATGCGCGCCGACGAGCCGCCCGTCAGCCCCCTCACCGAGCGGCTGGGGGCCAGGGTGCGCTGGCCGCCGGCCGCCCGCCGCGAGGGCGACAGCGACGCGCTCTTCCCGGAGGGCCTGGCCGCCGCCGTCGAGCTGGAGCGCGCCGACCCGGGGACGCTCGGCTCCCGCGTGCCGCCCGGCCAGGCCGACGCGTTCAGCGCCGCGCTCGCCGCCGGCGGGCACCTGCTGGCCGAGGGCGACCGCGACCAGGCGGCGCCGGCGGTCAAGGCCCCGCGTGTCCTGACGGTCAGCCAGGTGCTCACCTACGCCCGCTGCCCGCGCGACTTCTACTGGTCGGTGGTCCGGCCCCTGCCCTCGCCCCCGCGGCCGGCCGCCCGGCTCGGCTCGGTCGTCCACCGGCTGCTGGAGCGGCGCGCCCGCAACCTCCCCGACCTGGTCGGCGCCGACGACCTCGGCGCCGACGGGGCGGGCGGCGCGGTAGCGCCCGACCTGGTCGAGCGGGCCACCCGCAACTTCGCCGCCACCCCCTACGCCACCATGCCGCCGCCGGACGCCGAGGTGGCCGTGGTCCTGCGGGTCGGGCCGTGGGTGGTGCGTGGCCGCATCGACGCGATCTTCCGCGGGCCGGACGGGGTCGAGCTGGTCGACTGGAAGACGGGCAGGCAGGCCGCACCGGCCGCCGACGGGCTGGACCAGCTGGGCATCTACGCCCTTGCCCTCCGCGAGCTGGGCGAGCTGCCGGCGGGTGCCTGCCGTGCCGCCTACTGCTACCTGGGCGGCGAGCAACCCGCGATCCAGTCCCGCGGGCTCGGCCCGGTGGAGCTGGACCGCCAGCGCGAGCTGCTGGAGGCTGCCCTGCAGGCCCTCGGTCGTGGCGACTACCAGCGCGCCTGCGGCCGTCCCGCCTGCGAGACCTGCCGCCGCGACGTCAAGCGGCCGACCGCGCCTCGCTGATCTCCAACAGGCGGCCGTCGGGGTCGCGGAAGAAGCAGCGCACCTCCCAGTCGTACTCGACCGGCGGCGTCAGGAACTGGGCGCCACGGGCGCGCAGGGTCTCGTAGGCCGCCCTACAGTCCGGCACCCGAATCGTCATCAGGTGGTCGGCGGTGTCGGGATCGGCCGGTGGTGCGAGCGTCACGTCTGGTTTGTCCGGGGTGGGCCCGCCACCCGTCACCAGCAGCAGCCAGGTGTCGAACAGGCGCAGCACGACGGAGGTGCCCCCGTACTCCCGGTACAGCTCGGCGCCGAGCACCTGCAGGTAGAACGCCCTTGACCGCTGCAGGTCGCCGACCACCAGCAGGTGGGTGAGCTCCATGCCCTCGGTCGGGAAGTCACCGGTCACGCCGCGGATCATCGACCCTGTCGCACCCGGCCGCAAGCGACCGCTGCGGCGGTTAGGAGGCCCCTCGGCCGGGTAGGCGGCAGGCAGTCGGGAGGGGGTGACGCCATGGAATGCTCGATCCCTGCCTCCGCTTCGCACCTCGCCGGGCTCCGGCGAGCCGTTCGCGACTGCCTGCGCGAGGTGCCGGGCGAGGCGGCCGAAGAGGTCCTGCTCGCGCTCAACGAGGCGGCGACCAATGCGATCCTGCACGGGTCGCGCGGGGGCCAGCCGGTCGAGGTGACCGTCCGGGTCGAGGACGACTGGATCGAGGCGTCGGTGCTCGACCACGGCCCGGCCCGTCCGGTGGCGGCGAGGTCCGGCGGCACCGCCGACCGGTACCGCGCCCGTGGGCGCGGGCTGTGGATCCTGCGCCGCCTGGTCGACGAGCTGCGCCTTGAGCGCGTCAACCGCGGGACCCGGGTGACGCTGCGACGGCGGATCGGACCGCCAACGGCGCTGCAGCGCTGAGCGCCGCTCAGCCGAGGCGGGCGGCGCGTGAGGTGCCGAACCGGTCGGCCACCAGCGACTTGAGGCCGTGGGGGAAGGGCTGCCGCGCCGCCGTGTGCACCTTGGCCAGCTCGAGCTGGGCGTCGACGTCACCGGAGAACGCGGCCACGCACCGTTCCGGTTCCGCGTTGGCGAGGGCCAGGACCGCGCCGGTGCAGCCGAGCGGACCGGCCAGGGCGAGCAGCGCCGACGAGCCGACGTAGAGCCAGCCGTGGTAGCCGATCCGCTCGGCCAGCAGCCGCTCCGGGTCGGCGGAGGAGTCCTTCACGCCCTGCACGGGCAGCTGGGGCAGCAGCTCGACCGGGATCCCCGGTGGCGACGTCCGCGGGTAGTGGTAGGCCAGCACGGGCACCTCGCCCGCCACCGCCGCCACCGCCTCGTAGTAGCGGGGCAGGTCGGCCGCGCCCGGCGGCGACAACACCAGCATCCCGTCGGCACCGTGCCCGACCGCCGCCCGCGTCAGCGCCGCCGCCTGCCGGCGGGACGGCGCGCCGGTGCCGGCCAGCACGGGGGTCCCCGACGGCACCGCCCGCCGGACCTCCTCCAGCAGCGCGGTCCGCTCGGCCTCGGTCAGGCTGGCCGCCTCCCCGGTCGAGCCGGCTACCACCACCGCCCGCATCCCCAGCTCGACGAGGGTGGCGGCATGCTCGGCGGTGGCCTTGGCGTCGAGCTCCCCGTCGTCGTCGAACAGGGTGACCAGTGCCACGCCGACGCCGGTGAACAACGGTCCGGTCATGGGACGGCTCCTCTCCTGGACGCTGCCACCACCGTGCCAGAGGCCCGGCCGCGCGTCGAGCGCAAGCCTGTACCGCGAGCTCGGCGCCGGTTCCCGCTGGCCTGGGCGTCCGGCTTGCCCTCACCGTGGCCCTTCCGTAGACTCTAGGAAGGAAACATAGATGTTTCCAAAGTCTGCTTGAGGGGAAATCGGAGCGATGTCCACGGCCGAGCGCACGGTGCCGACGCGGGAGCAGATCCTGGTGCTCCTGCGCCGCCACGGGCACCTGTCCGCCCCCCGCCTGGCCGACCAGCTGGGGATCACCTCGGTCGGGGTGCGTCGCCACCTCGCCCTGCTGGAGCGTGACGGTCTGGTCGAGTCCACCATCGAGAAGCCCAAGCGCGGCCGGCCGGCCGCCTCCTACCGGCTGACCGACGCCGGCCTCGAGACCTTCCCCCGTCACTACGACGAGGTCGCACGCGAGGCGCTCGCCTTCCTCAAGGACCGCGACGCGGCCGTGCTCGCCCAGTTCCTGGCCTGGCGCAACGAGCGCCTGGCGGCCAGCTACGCCGACCGCGTGGATGGCGCTACCCTGGCCGAGCGGGCCGACGCCCTGGCCGAGGTCCTCAGCGAGCAGGGGTTCATGGCCGACGTCGAGCCGGTCCAGGGTGCCTTGCGGCTCTGCCAGCACAACTGCACGGTGGAGCACCTTGCCACCGAGCTGCCCGACCTGTGCGAGTCCGAGGCCAAGCTGTTCGAACGCCTGCTCGGGACGCAGGTGCAGCGTGAGGCGACCATCGTCGACGGCGCCATACGCTGCGTGACCCGCATCGACCTCACCGACCCGTCCTCGACCAGCAAGCCAGCAAGGAGCTCAGCCTGATGGCAACCGAAGCCCGAGACCTGACCCCCCAGGCTCCGGAGCGGATCAACCCCGTCCCGGAGAACGTCGAGCTTGGCGCGTACAAGTACGGCTGGCACGACCCGGTCCTTTCGGTCTTCAAGCCGAAGAAGGGCCTGTCCCACGACGTCGTCGAGGAGATCTCGGCGATGAAGCAGGAGCCCGAGTGGATGCGGAAGTTCCGCCACAAGTCGCTCGACTACTTCCTGCGCCGGCCCATGCCGCAGTGGGGCGGCGACCTGAACCAGATCGACTTCGACAACATCTACTACTTCCTGCGCGCCACCGAGAAGCAGGCCGCCTCCTGGGACGACCTGCCCGCCGACATCAAGAACACCTACGACCGGCTGGGCATCCCCGAGGCCGAGAAGCAGCGCCTGATCGGCGGCGTCGCCGCCCAGTACGAGAGCGAGGTCGTCTACCACAAGGTCCGCGAGGACCTGGAGGCGCAGGGCGTCCTCTTCCTCGACACCGACGCGGCGCTGAAGGAGCACGAGGAACTGTTCCGGGAGCACTGGGCCACGGTGATCCCCGCCAACGACAACAAGTTCGCGGCGCTGAACTCGGCGGTGTGGTCGGGCGGCTCGTTCATCTGGGTGCCAGAGGGCGTCCAGGTGGAGATCCCGCTGCAGGCCTACTTCCGCATCAACTCGCAGAACATGGGCCAGTTCGAGCGGACCCTGATCATCGCCGAGCCGGGCTCCAGCGTGCACTACGTCGAGGGCTGCACCGCGCCGATCTACTCGTCGGACTCGCTGCACTCGGCGGTGGTGGAGATCATCGTCAAGCCGCACGCCAAGGTCCGCTACACCACCATCCAGAACTGGTCGGCCAACGTCTACAACCTGGTCACCAAGCGCGCCGCCGCCTACGAGGGCGCGACCATGGAGTGGATCGACGGCAACATCGGCTCCAAGCTGACGATGAAGTACCCGGCCGTGCTGCTGCTCGGCGAGCACGCCCACGGCGAGATCCTCTCGGTCGCCTTCGCCGGCAACGGCCAGCACCAGGACGCCGGCGCCAAGCTGACCTTCGCGGCGCCCAACACCACCGGCCAGATCATCTCCAAGTCGATCTCCCGCGACGGCGGCCGCACCTCCTACCGCGGCCTGGTCAAGGTCGAGGAGGAGTCGCCGGGCGTGCGGGTCAACGTCCGCTGCGACGCCCTGCTGCTGGACGAGGAGTCGCGTTCCGACACCTACCCGTACACCGACGTCAAGGAGGAGGACGTCACCCTCGGGCACGAGGCCACGGTCTCCAAGATCGGCGACGACCAGCTCTTCTACCTGCAGTCGCGCGGCCTTTCCGAGGCGGAGGCGACGGCCATGATCGTCCGCGGCTTCATCGAGCCGATCTCCAAGGAGCTCCCGATGGAGTACGCGCTCGAGCTGAACCGCCTGATCGCCCTGCAGATGGAAGGAGCGGTCGGGTAGGGGTGGCCACCGAGACGCTGACGCTGAAGGAGCTCGACCAGGCGGCGGTGACCTCCTGGTCGCACGCCCTCGGCGACCCCGACTGGCTGCTGGCCCGCCGGCTGGAGGCGCTGGCCGCCCTCGGCAAGCTGGAGCGGCCGAGCGGGCGCGAGGAGGCCTGGCGGTTCACCGACCCCAAGCGCGCCGGCCTCGACCGCCACCGGGTGCTGCGCTCCGGCGGCCGCCCAGCCGCCGACGCCGCCGGGACCGAGCTGGAGCCGGCCGGGCTGGTCGCCAGCGTCGACGGCGCGGCGTCCGAGGCGTTCCTCGACCCCGAGCTGGCCCGGCGGGGCGTGATCCTCACCGACCTGGCCACCGCCGTGCGCGAGCACGCCGGCCTGGTCGAGCCCCGCCTGATGACCGCGGCGGCGCCGTTCGACGAGGACTGGTTCCTGGCCCTGCACGCCACCCTGGTGACGGCCGGCGCCTTCCTGTACGTGCCCGGCGGGGTGCAGGTCGCGCTGCCGATCGGTGCGCTGGACCGGCGCACGGTGGCCGGGGCCACCTTCGGCCACACCCTGATCGTGGTGGAGCCGGAGGCGTCGCTCACCTTCGTCCAGCAGCACGGCTCCCCGCAGGACCTGGAGGGGCGCGCCTTCCACCACGGGGTGACCGAGCTGCTGGTCGGCGAGCGGGCGTCGGTGCAGTACCTGTCGCTGCAGGAGTGGGGCAGCGAGCAGGTCAACCACTTCGGCGTGCAGCGGGCCATGATCGGCCGCCAGGCCAGCTTCCGCTCGTTCGTGGTGACGCTCGGCGGCGGGGTGGTGCGGATCTCGCCGGACGTGGTGCTGGCAGAGGGCGCCGAGGCCGACCTGCTTGGCGCGGTCTTCGCCGACGCCGGCCAGCGCTTCGAGCACCGCGCCACCGTCACCCACGCCGAGCCCCACGCCCGCTCGAGCCTGCTCTACAAGGCCGGCCTGCTCGGCGGCTCCCGCAACATCTTCAACGGCAACCTGATCATCCGTCCGGGCGCCCGCGGCACCGACGCCGGCCAGACCATGCGGAACCTGGTGCTGTCCCGCGACGCCCACGCCGAGGCCAACCCGTTCCTGGAGATCCTCAACTCCGACGTCAAGGCCGCGCACGCGGCCGCGACCGGCCGGGTCGACGACCTGCACCTGTTCTACCTGGAGTCGCGTGGCATCCCCCGCCGGACGGCCCGCCGCCTGGTGGTGTTCGGCTTCTTCGAGGAGGTGCTGGCCAAGGTGACCGTCCCGGCCGTCCGCCGCCGCCTGGAGGCCGCGCTGGAGGCCGAGCTGGCCGCCGCGGAGGCGGCAACTGGGAGGGGGGGCGGTTGATGCCGTTCGTGCGCCTGGCCGCGCTGTCGGAGCTGCAGGCCGACGAGGGTCACCGGGTCGAGCTGTCCGACGAGGACGCGGTCGCCCTGATCCGCACCGGCGACGAGGTGTTCGCGGTGATCGACAACTGCAGCCACGAGGACTACCCGCTGTCGGAGGGCTGGGTGGAGGACCACACGATCGAGTGCGCGCTGCACGGCAGCCGCTTCGACCTGGTCACCGGCAACCCCGACAGCCCGCCGGCGGTGCGGCCGGTGCGCGTCTTCCCGGTGCGGGTCGACGGCGACGACGTGCTGGTCGACCTGCCGGACGACTGGGCCAAGCTGGCCGCCGACCTGACCCCCTGACCCGTGTTTCCCTGAAGGAGCGACGACACCGAGATGCCTGACGCGACCCTGGTCATCGAGGACCTCCACGTCAACGTGGAGGACAAGCAGATCCTGCGCGGGGTCGACCTGGCCGTGGAGCAGGGGCGGGTCCACGCCCTGATGGGACCCAACGGCTCCGGCAAGTCGACCCTCGCCTACGCGCTCGCCGGCCACCCCCGCTACCGGGTGACCGGCGGCAAGGTCAGCTTCAAGGGCGAGGACGTGCTCGAGCTCAAACCCGACGAGCGGGCCAGGCTGGGCATGTTCCTGGCCATGCAGTATCCGGTCGAGGTGCCGGGGGTCTCGGTGACCAGCTTCCTGCGCACCGCCATGAACGCCTTCCGGGGCGAGGACGTGCCCGTCCGCGAGTTCGCCAAGCAGCTGCGCGAGCAGATGCAGCTGCTCGGCATGGACCCCGGGTTCGCCGAGCGCAGCCTCAACGAGGGCTTCTCCGGCGGCGAGAAGAAACGCCACGAGATCCTGCAGATGGCCCTGCTGCGCCCCGAGCTGGCGATCCTGGACGAGACCGACTCCGGCCTCGACGTCGACGCGCTGCGGGTGGTCGCCGAGGGCGTCAACCGGATGCGCGGGCCGCACCTCGGCATCCTGCTGATCACCCACTACACCCGCATCCTGCGCTACATCTCCCCCGACGTGGTGCACGTCATGGTCGAAGGGGCGATCGTGCAGTCCGGCGGCCCGGAGCTGGCCGACGAGCTGGAGGCGCACGGCTACGAGCGCTGGCGCGGCGACCCGGCCGCCTGAGACCGTGCGAGGAGGCATCACCCGATGACGTCCACCACCGGTCCAGTGGCCGGCGTGCTCGACGTCGCCGCCGTCCGCCGCGACTTCCCGATCCTGGAGCGCCGCATCCGCGGCAAGCCGCTGGTCTACCTCGACTCGGCGGCCACCAGCCAGAAGCCGCGGCAGGTGCTGGCCGCCATGGACGACTACTACCGGCGGCACAACGCCAACGTGCACCGCGGCGTCCACACCCTGGCCGAGGAGGCCACCCACCTGTTCGAGGAGGCGCGCGGCAAGGTCGCCCGCTTCGTCGGCGCCTCCGAGCGGGCCACGGTCTTCACCAAGAACGTCAGCGAGGCGATCAACCTGGTCGCCTACGCCTGGGGGCTGCGCAACCTCCGCGAGGGCGACGAGATCCTGGTGACCGAGATGGAGCACCACTCCAACCTGGTGCCGTGGCAGCTGGTCGCCGGCATGACCGGCGCCCGGCTCCGTGCCATCCCGGTGACCGGCGACTGCCTGCTCGACCTGGAGGCGCTCGACGGCCTGCTCACCGAGCGGACCCGCATGGTCGCCGTGTCGGCCATGTCGAACGTGCTCGGCACGGTCAACCCGGTGGCCGGGATCGCCGAGCGGGCCCACGCCGCCGGCGCGCTGGTGCTCGCCGACGCCGCCCAGGCCGTGCCCCACGCCGGCGTCCGCCTCGACCAGCTCGGGGTCGACTTCCTCGGCTTCACCGGCCACAAGGCGCTCGGACCGATGGGGATCGGGGTGCTGGCCGCCCGCGAGGAGCTGCTCGACAGCATGCAGCCGTTCCTCGGCGGCGGCGAGATGATCCGCGACGTCGCCATCGAGGGTTCCACCTGGAACGACATCCCCTGGCGCTTCGAGGCCGGCACCCCCAACGTCGCCGAGGCGGTCGGGCTGGGCGCCGCCGTCGAGTACCTGCAGGCGGTCGGCATGGACCGGGTCCGCGCCCACGAGGCCGAGGTCACCGGCTACGCCCTCAAGCGCCTCGGCGAGCTCCAGGGCCTGCGGGTCTACGGCCCGGCCGAGCTGGAGCACCGCGGCGGCATGGTGTCCTTCACGCTGGGGGAGATCCACCCCCACGACGTCGCCCAGGTGCTCGACGACGAGGGGATCGCGGTCCGCGCCGGCCACCACTGCGCCAAGCCGCTGCTGCGGCGGCTCGGGGTGCAGGCCACCACCAGGGCGTCCTTCTACCTGTACTCGACCACCGAGGAGGTCGACGCGCTGGTCGCCGGCCTCGAGAAGGCCAGACGCTTCTTCGGCTAGCGCGAGAAGGAATCCCCATGGGCCTCCAAGACCTCTACCAGGAGATCATCCTCGACCACTCCCGCAAGCCCAGGCACCCAGGGCGGCTGCAGGACGCCCAGGTCGAGGTGCGCCACTACAACCCCGTCTGCGGCGACGAGCTGGTCCTCGGGCTGCGGCTCGACGGCGAGCGGGTGGCGGCGGTCGCGGTCGACGCCAAGGGCTGCTCGATCTCCCAGGCGGCCGCCTCGGTGATGAGCGAGCAGGTGCTCGACCGGCCGGTGCCGGAGGCGCTGCACTCGGCCGAGGCGTTCCGCCGGCTGATGCACGGCGAGGGGGAGCCGGACGAGGAATTGCTCGGCGACGGGATCGCGTTCAAGGGAGTGGCACGCTACCCGGTGCGGATCAAGTGCGCGCTGCTCGGTTGGATGGCGTTCAAGGACGCCGCCGCCCGCGCCCTCGGCGGACAGGCCGGCGGCGAGACCGTCTACGGCGAGGACCAGGACGAGACCGCGCTGCGGGCCGCCAGAGGTGGCGGCCGCCGCGGCGAGGAGTAGGAGGCGAGACGATGGCGACCGAGGCGGAGATCCTCGAGGCCATGAAGCAGGTGGAGGACCCCGAGCTGGGCGTCAACGTGGTCGACCTCGGGCTCGTGTACGGCGTCGACCAGGAGGACGAGGGTCGCAAGGTGCGCCTTGACATGACCCTCACCACCGTGGCCTGCCCGCTCACCGACATGATCGAGGGGGCCACCAACGCCGCCCTGGTCGGCCTCGACGACATCCAGCAGGTCGAGATCAACTGGGTGTGGTCGCCGCCGTGGGGGCCGGACCGCCTCACCGAGGACGGCAAGATGGCCCTGCGGTCCATGGGCTTCGCGATCTAGAGGAACTGCCATGCCATTCCCCGCCCTGGTCGAACCGACCGGCGAGCTGTCGCGGGACGAGGTCTTCCGCTACTCCCGCCACCTGATCATTCCCGACGTGGCCATGGACGGCCAGCGGCGGCTGAAGAACGCCCGCGTGCTGCTGATCGGCGCCGGCGGCCTCGGCGCGCCCAATGCGATGTACCTGGCCGCGGCCGGCGTCGGCCACCTCGGCCTGGTCGACTTCGACGTGGTCGACGCCTCCAACCTGCAGCGCCAGGTCATCCACGGCACCTCCGACATCGGGCGCCCGAAGCTGGAGAGCGCCCGCGACAAGATCGTCGAGATCAACCCCTATGTCGAGGTGACCCTGCACGACACGCGACTCACCTCCGACAACGCCCGCGAGCTGATCCGCGGCTACGACCTGGTGGTCGACGGCTCCGACAACTTCCCCACCCGCTACCTGGTCAACGACGCCTGCGTGCTGGAGGGCAAGCCGTACGTGTGGGGCTCGATCTACCGGTTCGACGGGCAGGCCAGCGTCTTCTGGGCCGAGCACGGTCCCTGCTACCGCTGCCTGTATCCCGAGCCGCCCCCGCCCGGCATGGTCCCCTCCTGCGCCGAGGGCGGCGTGCTCGGGGTGCTCTGCGGCACCGTCGGCTCGGTCCAGGCCAACGAGGCGATCAAGCTGCTCACCGGGATCGGCGACCCGCTGGTCGGGCGGCTGCTGATCTACGACGCCCTGGAGCTGTCCTTCAAGGACATCACCGTCCGCAAGGACCCCGCCTGCGCGGTCTGCGGGGAGCGACCGACGGTCACCGAGCTGATCGACTACGAGGAGTTCTGCGGCGTGGTCTCCGACGCGGCCCAGCAGGCGGCGGCCGGCGCCACCCTCACCCCGGCGCAGCTGAAGGAGCTGCTCGACGACGGCCAGCGGGTCAAGCTGGTCGACGTCAGGGAGCCGGCCGAGTGGCAGATCAACCGGATCGAGGGCGCCACCCTGATCCCGCTTGGCGAGCTGCCGGGCCACCTGTCCGAGCTGCCGCAGACCGAGCCCGTGGTGGTCTACTGCAAGACCGGCGCCCGCTCGGCCGAGGCCCTGGCGCTGCTCAAGCAGTCGGGGTTCTCCACCGCCAGGCACCTCGGCGGCGGCATCGCCGCCTGGGTCAAGACGGTCGACCCGAGCCTGCCGCAGTACTGAGGGCCGCAGCGCCGGCACCCGATGGTGCGGTGCCGTAAGGTCCGGCGCGTTCCGGCCGATGCTGTCAGCAGGATCGACCCCGACCGCGAAGGACGCTACCGCCCATGGGCTCTCCCGTCCGCGCCCTGCTGCTGACGGCGCTCACAGCCTGCCTGGCCACCCCGGCCGCCGCCGCCCAGCCGGCGGCCGCCACGAACCGGCCGTCCACCGCCGCCCCGGCGGCCACGACGCACGCCGCGCCGCCGGCGAAGGCCGGGTCGCGCAGCGGCCCCAGGGCGTTCGTGCCAGGGAGGCTCCTGGTCGGGTTCGCGGCCAGGGCGGGCCAGGGCGGGCGGCAGGCGGCCGCCGCCGCGGTGGACGGCCGGGTCCTGGCCGGCCATGGCCGCACCCGGGTGCTGGCGCTCGACCAGGGCGCCGACGTGCGCGCCGCCGCGCGCCGCCTGGCCGCCAGGCCCGAGGTGGCCTTCGCCGAGCCGGACTGGCTGCGCCGGGTCGACGCGTGCGACCCCGACCTCTGCTGGCACCTCCAGCCCGACCCCGGCGCCGACCTGGCCGCCGCCCACGACGGCGGCGCGACCGGCGCCGGCCGCACGGTCGCCGTGGTCGACACCGGCGTGGCGGCCATCGACGACCTCGCCGGCCGGGTCGTCGAACGCTGGCGCTGCGCGAGCACCTGCCAGCTGGAGGACCCCGACCAGCCGGCGCCGCTCAACTTCGACCACGGCACCGAGGTGGCCAGCGTGGCCGCCGCCGCCGACGACGGCGACGGCATCACCGGCGCCGCACCCGAGGCGGAGGTGGTCAGCTACCGGGTCGACAGCGACAGCGGCGCCATCCCCGTCTCGGCCGTCAACGCCGCCCTGCAGCAGATCGCCGGGGCGAACCTGGACGACGGGATCGCCGACGTCGACGTGGTCAACCTCAGCCTCGGCGGCCCGCAGTGGTCGGACGCCGAGCAGGACGCGGTCGACGCCGTGCTCGACGCCGGCATCGCGGTCGTCGCCGCCGCCGGCAACCAGGGCAACTACCTGCCCCAGTACCCCGCCGCCTACCACGGGGTGGTCTCGGTCGGCGCCAGCACTCAGGACGGCGGGACCGCCAGCTTCTCCTCCTACGGCAAGGTCGACGTGGTCGCGCCCGGCCAGGACGTCCCGGTCGTCAACCCGGGCGGCGAGGTCGAGCACGCCGACGGGACCTCCTTCGCCGCCCCGATCGTCGCCGGCACGCTGGCCCTGACCCCGGCCGGCGGCGCCCCGCAGAACTCGGTCCCGCGGGCCAAGCTCGCCCTTGAGGCCACCGCTCACGCCGAGCTGCCGGACGGCATCGCCGACGCCAAGCCGTGGGCCCATGGCCTGATCGACGGGGACGCCTTCGTCGACGCCCACCAGGCGGGCGCGGACACCCTGCTCGCCATCGACGCCGACGCCGCCGGCGACCCGCCCGGGTCGGGCGACGGCCAGCTTCCCCACCCCGCCACCAGCTTCACCGCCGCCGCGTTCAAGGCCGACGGCAGCCTCGCCGCCAACCCCGGCAACGCCACCTTCGGCGGCGCCGCCGGCGACACCGCCGCCGCGTTCGCCGAGGCCGGCGGCGGCGTGTTCACCGCCGCCGCCGACAGCGCCGAGCTGGACGCCGGCACCCGCACGGCGACCGCCACCATCCAGGGCACCGGCACCAGCGCGTCGGCCACCGTCCGGGTCCTGCGCGACGACGACCAGGCCCCCGGCGTCGCGCTGTCGGGGGCCGACGACGAGGCCTGGCGCCGGGTCGACGCCGTGCAGGCCGGCAGCGACGACGACCCGGCCGACGACGACGTCGACGACGTGTACGCGGTCGTGCTCGCGGCCGGGGACACGCTGGACGCCGCGATCGCCCGCCTGGCCGGCGACCAGGTGGCCGCCGTCCTGTACACCCCGGGCACCACCGACGTGCTCGGCCAGCTGGACCGGATCGTCGCCTGCGGCGGCGGGCCCGCCGTCGGCTGCCCGACCAGCGGGCTGCACTTCACCGCCACGGCCGGCGGCACCTACCTGCTGGACGTCTACGCCGCCGGCGGCTCGCCGACCCCGGGGGACTACCGGCTCACCTGGACGGTGCGGAACAGGGCCGGCCTGCCGCTGGCGGTCACGGTGGCAGCCTGCAGCCCCAACGGCGACGGCGCCAGGGACCGCTGCGCCTGGACCGCCGGCGCGCTCAGCGGCTGGACCACCACCTCGTTCATCACCAAGGGCGCCGAGCTGCTGCTGCAGCTGGACGGCGCCGGCGCCCGGTCCTGGGACGGCCACGACCAGGACCTCGACGCCCAGCCCGACGGGGCCTACACGCTGCGGGTCCTCTACCTGCGGTCGAGCGGCCGGGCGCTGCTGCGCACCTTCCGGCTCACCCTGGACCGGGTGAGGCCGGGCATCGCCGGCGCCACCGCCTCGCCCAACCCGTTCGAGCCGCGCCCCCACGACGGCGACCGGGACACCACCACCTTCGCGATGACCTCCACCGAGCCGGGCCGGCTGCGGGTGGTCGTCTACCGGTACGGCACCACCACCGTGCTGCGGACCATGCTCAGCGGCGTCCGCCCGGCCGGGCGGCAGCGGCTCGCCTGGAGCGGCCGGAGCGCCTCTGGAGCCTGGCTGCGGGGTCGCGTCGCCTACACCATCGAGGCGATCGACCCGGCAGGCAACCGAGCCAGGTCCGCCCGGCACCGGCTGACGATCGTCTAGGCCAGGGGAACCCGGCCCGGTTGGATCGCGTAGCAGGGGCATGTCGCGTCCTCAGGTCGCCGTCGTGGTTGGCGTGGTGCTGCTGGTCGCAGCGGTCGTCGTCGGCTGCTCGGCACCGTCGGAGCAGCACGGGGTGGGCGTTCCGCTGGGTTCCACCGGCCTGCGGTTGCTGGTGGCCGACGACCCCACTCCGTTCGTCCTCGAGGTGGACACCGGGGCCATCCGGCCGGTCACCGGCCTGCCCGCCGGCGACCGCTCGACCCATGTGGAGTCGGTGGGCCAGGACGCGGTGGTGGTCTCCCGTCGGGACTGCCGGGGGAGCGACTGCGACGCCGGTTCCGTCGCGTACCTGGTGCGGCACGGCAGCACCGTGGCGACCCGGCTCGGTGCCGCAATGGACGTCCAGTCCTCCAGAGACGGTCGGGGCGTGTGGCTGCTCAGCAGGCAGGACGCGACCCGCTGCGCCCTCGGCCAGGTCGGGTTGGACGGACAGCCACGACGGCCGGC
>WNGB01022082.1_pt1 | contig 14153 bp, 12 predicted proteins | sample 5400681 | NCBI WGS metagenome assembly WNGB01 (sample SAMN13153367, study PRJNA577476) | soil metagenome | isolation source: 115 cm soil or saprolite under grassland replicate 2 | place: USA:California | collected 2016-06-15 | reverse complement strand
ATGCGCGCCGCTGATCTCGGCGATCTGTCGTTCGAGCAGCTGGTCGAGGCCAGCATTCACGGCGTCCGTCCCGACTTCATCCGCGAGATGCGCGCCGCTGATCTCGGCGATCTGTCGTTCGAGCAGCTGGTCGAGGCCAGCATTCACGGCGTCCGTCCCGACTTCATCCGCGAGATGCGCGCGGCCGGGCTGGGCGATCTGTCGTTCGAGCAGCTGGTCGAACTCGGCATTCATGGGGTCTCAGCCGATTTCATCCGCGAAATGCGCGCGGCGGGCGGAAGCGACCTTTCAATCGACAAACTTGTGGAGTTGCGCATCCATGGCGTCGATCCCGATTTCATCCGCAAGATGCGCCAGGTGGGCGCATAACGAGGTTATCTGATGCTTGCAACCTTACGACAACGCAATTTGCAATATCTAGAAATAAGGAGAACACAATGTACCCACTACTTACCACCTGCCCGGTCTGCGGCGGCCCGCTGCATGCTGTGCGGCTATCGTGCGGCGAGTGTCACAGCAGCCTCGAGGGCGAGTTCACGCTTGGCTGGCTGGGCCGGCTATCGCGTGAGCAGCTTGAGTTCGTTGAGCTGATGGTCAAAAATCGCGGTAATATCAATGGTGTGGCTGGCGAGCTGAAGATCGCCTACAACACCGCCCGCAGCCGGCTGGACGATATTGTCGAGGCGCTGGGCTATTCCGCGCCACCTGAGGCGAACGGACGCACCGACCGCCGCGGCGTGCTGGATCGCCTGGCTGCCAAGGAGATCTCGGTTGAGGACGCGATGAAGCTGCTGCGCGGGTAGGATACAGGGTATAGGATACAGGGTACAGGAAGACTTTCGATTGCGATCTGTTGCCTGTGGCCTATGGCCTGTTCCCTAACGGAGGGGAGTATGTCCATCTCAGAAGAGCGTCTACGCATCCTGAAGCTGATCGAGAGCGGCCAGGTGAGCGCCGAGGAGGGCGGCCAGCTGATCGAGGCGCTGGCCGTGAACCAGGAGCGCGACCGCCCGCGCGGCGCGGTGCAGCCACGCGTGCTGCGCGTGCGCGTGACCGATGTGAGCAGCCGCCGCCAGAAGATCAATGTCACCATCCCGGTCAGCCTGGTTGGGATCGGGCTGAAGCTGGGCGCGAAATTGGCCCGGCGGATGGAGAGCGCGAATGCCGATCAGATCATGCGCGCGATCGAGGGCGGCTCGCTCGGCCGGATCTTCGAGATGCAAGATCTGGACGAAGGCGAGCGGGTCGAGATTTTTGTCGAATAGCACGACTTACGCGGTGGGGTTTGGGGCGGTGCAACCGCCCCGAGAAACTTCTTTTCGCTCTTATTGAGCGACGAAGTCGCTCAATAAGAGCGAATGAAAGGTTTCTTGGAGGGACTACGTCCCTCCAAACCTCCCTGCAAACGCCAACTGTGTAAGTCCTGTCAATAACAGAATGGAGCGAATAATGGCGACACAAACATTTCCAGCAGGCGCGGCGCCGCGGATCGTGCTGAACGGCTGTTCGGGCGATCTGGAGATCGAAGCATGGGACGAGCGCGCGATCGAGGTCGAGACCGATGGGTCGGTAAGCCGGATCGGCCAGAATGACGAGGCGCTGGTGATCGAGAATGTGGATGATGACCTGCGGCTGCGTGTGCCGGCCGATGCCGAGGTGCTGATCGATGAGGTCGGTGGCGATCTGACAGCGCGTGGCTTTCGGGCGCTGACACTCGGCGATGCCGGCGGCGATGTCGAGATTGAGGGCATCGACGGGCCGGTGCGGCTCGAGAACGTCGGCGGCGATCTCGATGTTCGCGCCGTCGCGTCGCTGACGATCGTGGGCCAGCCGGGCGGCGATGTCGAGCTGCATGGTGTCGGCGTGGTGGAGGTCGAGGAGGTCGGCGGCGACCTCCAGGTTGTCGACAGCCAGTCGGTCATGGTGAATAATGTCGGCGGCGATTGCTCAATCGGCGCGACCGAAGCTGTGCGCTACGGCAACGTCGGCGGCGATCTACAGATCGAGGGCAATGCGGGCACGGTTGTGGCCGGCGGCAGCGCGGGCGGCGATGTGGTGATCAAGGCCGCCGCCCGCGCGCAGATCGGCGATGCCGGCGGCGACTGTATGATTCATTCAGTCGCGGGCGACGTGAGCCTGGGCAGCGTCGGCGGTGATTGTGTGATCACCGCCGTCGACGGCGCGGTGCGGCTTGGCAATGTCGGCGGCGACGCCACTGTTCGCGCGCAGGGCGCCGATGTGCAGATCGGCAATATCGGCGGCGATCTACACCTGGCCTCGGCCTTCCCGCCCGGCAGCTCCACACGCGTCACCGTTGGCGGCGATGCGGTGATCGAGCTACCACGCGAGCCGAACCTGACTCTGCGCGCGACTGTCGGCGGCGATGTCGGCGGCGAGCGGATCGTCTCGACCGGCGGCGGCATGTTCTCCGCGGTCTATGGCGAGGGCGCGGCGCGGCTGGATATGCTGGTCGGCGGCGATCTGCGCCTGAGCGGCGGTGGCGCCCCGCGCAGCTCGACCTCATCGTGGTCGAGCTGGGCCGAGTTCGGCGAGGAGATGGGCCGGCTGGGCGAGGAGCTGGGCCGCGAGTTCAGCCACATGGGCGAGCAGCTGGGCCGTGACCTTTCGGGTGCGTTTGGCCCGCACGGCCGGCATGGTAGCGACAAGTGGGCGCGCAAGCTACAGAAGCAGGTCGAGGCTAATGTGCGCCGGGCCGAGGCCAACGCGCGCCGGGCCGAGGAGCACGCCCACCACAACGAAGCGCGTGCCCGGCATGCGGGCAATGCGGCCGGCCGCGTGCATGTGCGGATCAACGATCGCGAGTGGCGCTTCGACCCCGAGCGGCTGGAGCGGCTGAAGCAGCAGGCCTCCGATGCGGCGCGCTCGGGCATGGTGCCGCCAGTGCCGCCGCGCGCGCCGTCCACCGGAGCGACGATCAAGATCGATGTCGCGCCGCCCGCTACCGCCGGCGCCGATGAGGAACAGCCCGCAGCCGGCGCGGCCGACCCGCCGCGCAATCTTGAGGAGGAGCGCGCCGCCATTCTGCAGATGGTGGCCGAGGGGCGGATCTCGCCCGAGGAGGGCGATATGCTGCTGGATGCGCTGGGGTAATCCGGCGAGTTAACGTGAAAAGAGAACCGCTGAACCACTGAACTGCTCGCTGAACGAGCGAATCACCATTTTCATCCATCAGTGTGCGGCGCAGCCGCATGGACATCTAGCACCGTAACGCGCGAGCGCGACCCAAAGGGATGGGCTGCGCTCACGCGTTACGGTGCATCTGCAATTTGCAATTTGCAATTGCACTAGTTCGTCTGGAAGAACTCGATAGTTTCCCCGTTCGGGCCGTTGAAAAAAGCGATCGTGGCAGGGATCGGGCCGAGCTGCACATCTTTTGGCTCAGTCTTGATCGTATAACCGGCCTGGCGCACATGTTCGATCGCCTGGCGTGTGTCGGTGGTAGCCAAGGCGACATGCGTGAGCAGATTCGCGTTGACCGGCTGATCATCTGCGCCAGGCAGCGGCGCAAATAGCTCTATGTAGCTGCCATCGCCAATGTCCAGCAGCAATATGCGACGCTCCGGTGTTCCAAACTCAGCCACGATCCGCATCCCCAGGATATCACGGTAGAGTCGCAGCGATGCATCCCAATCACGAGTTTGGAGAGCGATATGGTGTGCGCCGCAGCCAGGGATCTGGCGGTTGGTGGTGCCGATCGGCATGGTTCTTCCTTCGAGCTAGGGCCGCACAGCGGCATCGGCAATAAGAGCAGGGTCATCATCACATCCGGCAGCTATCAAGCCGTATGATAGCAGCTTGCATCCGGCAGTGCAAGCACAGCTGCGTTACAAACACGGCTGCCCTCGGCTACCCCGCACCCGATCGGAGTCCGCGGCCTATGCTTGCAGGATCTGGTCACGCTCCCGGCACAGGCGACTATCAGTCGGCTAATTGGGCGCCCAATCCAGCCCGCCATGATCGCCGAGCGGATCGATCAGCCGCGGATGCTGCCCATCGGCGTCGATCAGATAGATCCCGCCGGCGCCCATCATCACAATCTGCCGGCCATCGGGCGAGAAGACTGCCATCGGCGTATCTTCGCGCACGTGCGGCAGGCGGCGCAGGCCGGTTCCATCGACGTTGACCACCCATAGATCCCACGGCGCGCCATGTGCCTCGGCCACTGCCGGCGCGAGCGAGTCCAGCAGCCCTTCCAGCGGCGTTCGGCTTTGCGTGCGGATGGGGTAGCCCTGCTCGTCGGTGAGAGGCCCGCCGATCGCCGCCACAATCATCCGCTTGCCGTCGCGCGAAAAGCGCGGCGCGTAGAAGGTGCTGAAGGAGCCGGCCGCAATCACCTCGCGATCGCTGTTGCCATCGGGCGCGGCCACGTGGAGCGCGAACGACGCGTTGTCGCGATCGAAGTGCAGGTACGCCATCAGCGTGCCGTCGCGCGTGATCGCCGGGTCGCGCGCATCGGCGATCACGGTGCGCCGTTCGAGTGTCGTCGCGTCCACACGAACGATCTCGAACAGCCAGTCGGAGACTAGCGCCTGCGCGCTGGATCGCAGCTCACTATAGCCGACATACAGCGCCCGGCCATCTGGCCCCCAGGCCGGCAGCGCCACCCAGCCGCGCGGCGGCTGCCAGAGCGTGCGCAGGTCGGTGCCATCGGCGTTCATCAGATAGAGCGTGGTGATAGATACTGGCAGCGTGGCGGTGATCGGCCCCGGCGAGCGCGCGATGAACGCGATGCGCCGGCCATCCGGCGCGACGGCGGGGTGCTCGGCGAAGACATCCGCGCCAAGGCGCGTCAGCTGGCGTGGTGGCCCGGCGCGGCCATCGCTGTGCCAGAGATTGCCCTGCCGTGCGAAGACCAGTGGCGGCAGCGGCTCGTACGTGCCTGGCGATCGGGCCGGCGCTGTGGGTGTCGGAGATGTTGGCTGGACAGCAGCCGTAGCGACAACCGGCTGAGCGAAGCTACGCAGGTATGCGACGATCTGCCAGATCCGCTGGTCGTCTAAACGATCGCCCCAGGCCGGCATTGCTGTGCCGGGGATGCCTTGTTTGATCCACAGGAACACCTGGCCATCGGTGTGTTTGCCGGGCGCCATGTGCTGCGTGAGATCGACCGGGCGTGGAATGAGGCCGGTGGCGAGTGGGCCATCGCCCTGGCCGGATGCGCCATGGCACACGGCGCAATGATCGGCGTACAGTCGCTGGCCGGCAGCGCGCGTCGGCGGATCGGCCGGGAGCGGGTTGAGCGGGCCGCCCACCTCGCCCGGCGCGGCAATCGGGAGCGCAAAGATCGCGCTCACCGTCGGCTGGCCCGCGCGCAGGAGCGTCGCAGCCACATTCCAGCGGCCAGCCATGCTAAAGAACGCGCCGCGCGCCTGGTAGCGCCCGCCGCCCAGCGGCTGAGCGTCGGCCTCAACTGCGCCCATATCCATCTCGGCCATCGTAAAGCGCAGCCGCACCGCGCGCAGGTCGGCCGGCCGGCCGGCGGCATCCGCCACACGCAGCTCGATCACGCGCGGGCCAAGCGCTTCCTGGTCGAGCCACAGCGTGACGCGTAGATCTTCGATTTGGGCGCTCTGCGTGACGCCAGTGGCAGGCAATGTTTCGTTACGGCCGGCAAACCATAGGATCAGCGCGGCGGCGGCGATGAAGAGTGCGGCGATCGCGGCGAGCGGCCATGCACGCATACATACCTCGATAGCCGTAGAAGCCCGTTGCGCGATTCTATCATACTCTACATTTGATCGCCAGGGGAACAATGAGGACTCACGCATCTCGCGGATTTCTTACTATTGTAGCTTCTTTTTTCACCCCGCGGGGTGAAAAAAGAAGCTACAATAGGACTTACGCAAGCGGGGGAAAGAAGAAATGACTACGCGCGCTTGCGCGAGCGCAGCAGCGCCATGCCGGCCGCCAGCAGAAGCACAGCGCCCAGCACGAAGTAGCCGATCAGGTTCGGCGCGCTCTCGCCGGTTGTGGGCAGTGTGGTGGGTTTGGCCGCGCCAGCTGGTACCGCGGTCGGCTGCGGCGCCGCGCCGGCAGCAGGCACAGCCGTCGGCGCCTCGGTCGGCTCCGGCGCCTCGGTCGGCTGCACGCCGGGATCTTTATTCACACCGAACGTGAAACTGCCATCGGTATGACCATTGTCGTCGGTAGTGAGCGCGTTCCACTTCACCGTATAGATCCCGTCGCCCAGCCCGGCTTTGAGAGTTACGGTCTGCGTTTTGTGATCGAGATCGGTGCTATCAAGTCCGCCCTTGCCCACTTCGTTGCCTTGCTCATCGGTCACAGTCACATTGCTCTCATCCGATTTGGCGGAAATTTCCTCGCTGAAGACCAGCGTCACCTTCGCGGGCGCCTGCGTGAGCTTGGAGCCGGCGGCCGGGTCGGATGAGACCAGCTTGGCGTGCGCCGAGGCGATGCTGAACAGTGCCAGGCTCAGCAGCAGCGCGATCACGATTCCGATACTGATTCGCCGTTTCATCCAACGATCCTCCTATTATTTCCATGAACAGCGGCAGCACAATGCGCCGCTTAGTTCGTTTTTGGTGGGGACTGGGGGCGGCGAAGCCGCCCCCAGAGAAGGTATGTTGTTGATCGTGCTGGCGGCCGGGTGCCCTCTGGGCGCCGCCAGCACGATCAACAGGCAAAGCATCAGGAAGCGATGCACGCTTCCTTCGCTCACGCCACCGGCGCATGAAATGTGGCGATATACTCCTGCCCGCGCACCGTCGCGTGGATCTCGACGTTCCAATTCCCAACCATGGTGAACAGCACGCTGGCCTTGTAGCGCCCGGGCCCGGCTGCCACGGCGTCTGGCTCGTTTGGGCTGTGCCGCATCGTGGGCATCACCAGCGCCAGCCAGACCTCTGCCCCATCGACCGGCTGGCCGGCTCGATCGGTCAGCACAATCACCAGGTCTTGCTCGGCCAACAGCGGTGGTTTCTCGGGCGCCTCCAGCGCGATCGTCAGCTGACCCACCAGCTGCTTCTGCGTGACCAGTTTGCCCGCCGTGCTGCCGGCGCCGCCGCAGCCGCTTAGCCCGAGCAGTGCCAGCAACATGGCTAGGCCGAGCACGGCATGATGGAGGCCCTCACCAGCTCGAATAGCCATCCGCTGATCCTTACAAAGCATCGCTCGCCTCATCCTCACGCGTCATGGCGCCAGCGCCGCCGCGCGCACGATATCGAATTGAAAGGTATGTGTGACGTCGTCGAAGCCGGCGCGCCGGAGCACCACCTCGACATGCCAGCGCCCGCCCATCGATGTAAAGCTGCCGCGCGCGATGTAGCGCTCTTTATCGGTCGTCTGCGTATCGGCCTGGAGCTTGCCCATCGCCATACCCAGCATGTCGAAGCGCAGCAGCACCTTGGCCGGCGCCGCCTGCGCGCCCGGCCGCTTATCCATCACATCCACCGCCCACTCGTTGTCGCCGATCTGCGCCGGCGCCACCCGCAGCACCAGATCGACATTGCCATCCGACGCCGCCTGCGACAGTCCCAGCCGCTCGTGTGCCTCCCAGGCGGTCTTGCTGGGCGCCACACTAGTCATCGCGCCGACTGCCAGCAGCAGCAGCGCCCCGGCCAGCAGCTCGGCCCGCACGCTGCGGCCGAACGCGCGCGCCAGCCGATTACCGGCACGCTTTAACCGTGGTGAGAGCAATCCCAGGTTGACTGCACCCAGTAGGAATAGCAGCCCGAACAGCCCGACTTTGACCAACAGCGCACGCCCGTAGCTGGTCGCCGCCAACAGATCCAGGCGATTGATATGCAAGAAATAGCTGTAGATGCCCGTCAGCGTCAGCAGCGCGACACACGCCGCGGCCAGCCGCGAGAAGCGCGGGATCAGTATCGCCAGCGGCAGCGCTTGCTCGGGCGCGCGGCGGGCGGCCCGGATCGCCAGCAGCAATGGGATCAGCCCGCCCAGCCAGGCGATCATGGCAGCGACATGCAGGCAGTCCAGCGCGATCGCCAGCGCCGCGCCCTGCTGCTCGGCTGCGCCATGCGCGTTTAGGCTGAATGTCAATACGCTCGTGATCGCCAGCGCCAGCGCGATCCACCAGGGCCAGGCCGCGCCGCGCCCAGCTGGCGGCAGCCGCCAGGCCAGGGGGATGATCAGCAGTGTCAGCCCGCCACGGGCAAGAATGAGCTGGCCAGTGCGGCTGCCAAGCAGCCCCAGCACCGGCGCGCCCAGTGCCTGGGCCAGCGGCACACCCGCCGCCGTGGCGGCCTGGGTGAGCAGGAACAGCACGTTAGCGAGCAGAAACAGCGCCCCGCCGAGCACGATCAGCCGTCGCAGGGCGCGAGTCATCGCATCATCTGCCGCTGACCAAGGACCATCGACCAAGGACGAAGGATCGAGAAACGCTTCACCAGCCTCTGATGCATCTTTCGTCTTTGGTCTTTCGTCTTTGGTCACTCTCTGGTAGGCCGGCCGCCAGACCAGCAGCCCGAACGGTAGCCCGCCAAAGGCCAGCGCCGCAGCCAGCAGATTGAGCCAGCGCACGGCGGCGTCGAGCGGCGGCGGCACTTCGGTGGCCGGGTCGGGTGCGCCGAGCGCCGGGATTAGCGATGTCGCGGTGGCGGCGACGCCCACGCCGAACGGCACGCTGCCCTCGGTGACGTGGCCGTCGGCGGCCGAGCGCGAGCGCCAGAGCGCGGTGTAGCTGTCCTTGGGCAGCTGGCCGAGTGTGAGGCGCATGATTGTCGGCGCGGCTTGGTCCACCTCACCCGGCCCTGGGTTGATCACCTGGTTCTTGCTGTTGTACAGCTGCACGCGGCTGAACGCCGGGTCCAGCTCCTCGCTGAACTCCAGCACCAGCTCTTTCGGCGCGGCCTCCAGCAGGGCGCCGGCAGCTGGCTCGGAGCGCACCAGGTTGGCGTGCGCCGAGGCGGTACGCGCCAATGGGAGCAGCAGCAGCAGCGCCAGCAAGATCGATATCGCCCGGCGAACCATGGTCATGGTCGCTTTCCTTCCAAGTTGGCACTTTAGGTCTTTTGTAGTTTTAGGAGAAACGCAGTCGGCACATTGTCGTGTTGAGCGCAGCTCCACTCCAACGTATGTCCTATTGCAGTTTCTTTTTTCACCTTGCAGGGTGAAAAAAGAAACTGCAAAGAGCAAAATCCGTGGGACGAGTAAACCCTATTCCTTGCGGCTCGGCGTTTGATAAGCTACGCCGGCCGTTTGGCATGGCCTGCGACCGGTGCCCCAACAGCGCCGCGTGCGCGCAAGCCCAGCACCCCCACAACAATGCCGGCCACGCCCAGCACCGCGCTGAGCACACCAACGATCAGCGCCGTCTGCGCGGCCCGCGCGGCTGCGGTGGCCTGCGCCTGCAGCTCGGCCGGTGTCGCCTCGACCACTGGGAAGGCCACCTCACTCTTAGCCTCGACCGAGCTGAACGTGTCCGGGCTGCTGGTCATCGAAACATCGACTGGCGTGCCTTTGATATCGCCCCAGATATGCCAGGTGTAGTCGCCCTTCTCCGAGGGCAGCACGTAAGCGGTGTAGGCGCCCTCGCGACCCCACTGCGGCTTGATCGTCAGCGCCTTCTTCGCGCTGCCGAAGATGATCTCGACCTTCAGCGTATCGGCCAGTCCATTGATGTTTTCTTTGGTCTTGGTGTTGGCGACAAACAAGTCGAGCCCGTTTGGCTCACTCTGATAGGCCGGTTCGTTATGGAAGCCGATCACAAGCGTATAGTCACCAACGGTTGTATGGCCATGCGCCGAGACGACCGACGCGGTGAACGGGATGAGCAGCGCGCCCAGCAGCAGCGCCAGCGCCATTCGTCGAAATACGCGAGGCATAGATGTGATTCCTTTCGTTATGTAAGCAAGCATTGAGAATGTATTGTCGTTATCGCTGTTTTCCGCCACGCCCTACCACGCCTCGGCGACACAAATGCATGTGCAACCGGGGGCAACAACGTTCAAAGGTGTTGTCCCATGTGGAGCGCTAATCGGAAACAGGGTTAGTCGACCGATCAACAGCTACGCAACGCACGCCCAACCAATGGTTGGAACGTACGCAAGCTGATGCTTGGCCGGTTAGATCAAGCTGCGAAAGGAATCGGCGGGCGCAATCGTGGGGGGTGTGAGATATGTGGAGGGTCGCCTGGGGGAGCCGCTGGACGTATGCTCACGAGCAACACAAATATGATCGACACCACCAGCGTTGGCAATAGGTCGTGAACTGGCGATGGCGGCACGTGGAACGGCACGCCATCGTGATTACCAGCGGCGCGCGGCATGAAACAGCTCGGCTCGCTGGCCGGCAATGGCGACGAAACGAAGGCCGCGCCTCTGGCGGTGGCCGCCTCAGCCGACATCGTGGTGTTTGATGGCGTGTGGTGCATATGCGCGTGCTGCGCGGCGAAGTAGCTGTGGTATGCGATCGGCAGCCAGATCTGGCAGTGGATGATGCACAGCAGCGGCTCGCCCAGGGCCAGCGTCAGCAGCGCAAGCAGGGCCACCGCCGCACGGGCACGGCGCAGCCGCGCGCGTAGCGCGCTATATGCGCGCCTGGCCCGGCGATAGTAGCTGCGAATTATCGTGCTGATCTGCACACGGCACCTACATCGTGATAACCATCACTGTTTTACTCGCATGCGAGCGATTTGTCAAGCAACTTCAGGCTGAGATCTGTTCACGAAGGATTCTTCCTTTTAGACAAGGTTCTTGCACACTTTACACTTCGCGGTGGGGGTCTGGGGGCGGCTTCGCCCCACGCCTCCCCAAACGGTAAAGCAGATCGCGGCTAAGCGAAACCTTGTCTTAGGAGGTTCTTTTTTCACCCGGCTGGGTGAAAAGAGAGCCCTCTGAAACATTAAGGACCATAAGTACCTTTATAATAGCCCCGGATCTCACCACCAGCGATCGATCCGCAGCGCCGCGCCGATCGCGTATCGCGCGGCGTGAATCCAGGATACACAATGACTATCCGTGCCCTACCCTGGCTGCCGCGGCTCACTCCTACCGTCGCGCGCTATTTCGTCGCTGTCGCGCTGGTGGGCTTCGCGCTCGATGGCGGGATCTACTCGGTGCTGCTCAATCTCTTTCTGGTACGCCTCGGCTATGGCCCCGAGCAGATCGGCCTGATCAATGCCGCCGGCACGCTGACCTTCGCGCTGGCTTGCCTGCCGGCCGGCGTGATCGGGGCGCGCTGGGGCAGCCGCCAGAGCATGCTGCTGGGCTTGGCGCTGATGGCCGCCGGAAGCCTGCTGCTGCCGCTGGCCGATATGCTGTCGCCAGCATGGCGGCTGGCCTGGCTGCTGGCGCAGGTGAGTGTGCTCTATCTTGGCCTGGCGCTATACTTCGTCAACACCGCCCCATTTGTGATGGAGGCGATTCGCCCCGAGCAGCGCACGCATATCTTCTCATTGCAGACCGCGCTGCTGGCGCTGGCGGCGTTCCTGGGCAGCCTGATCGGCGGCTTCCTGCCGGCGCTGATCGCCGCGCTGCTGAGGATCTCGCCCGCGCAGCCCACGCCCTACCGCTACGCGCTGCTGGTCGCCGGCCTGGCCGTGCTGCCGGCCATGCTGGCGATTCATTCCGCGCGCCCGGCGGCTGTGCCACGCTTGGCGGCGCCGGTGGCGGTGGCCGCCGCGCCGCCGCCGCTCGCGCGATCGCTGGTCGGGCTGCTGGCCATGATCGCGATCGTGCGCGTGCTTCAGGTTTCGGGGCTGGCGGTCACCACCACATTCTTCAATGTATATCTCGACTCAGAGCTGCTGGTTTCCACCGCGCGGATCGGGCTGCTGCTCGCGCTCGGCCGGCTGCTAGGCATCCCGGCCGCGCTGGCGACCGGCCCGCTGACGGCGCGCTACGGCACCCGCGGCGTGGTGATCGGCGCTTCGATCGGCACAGCGCTGAGCATCCTGCCGATCGCGCTCATTCCACACTGGGGCGCGGCTGGGCTGAGCTTGATCGGCGTGCTCGGCCTCTCGGGAATCCGCTACCCGGCCTCGATCGTCTACTTCCTGGAGCTGGTGCCGCCGGCGCAGCGCGCGACAGTTTCGGGCCTGACCGAGATGGCCGCCGGAATCTGCTTCACCGCGATGACCTTTGGCGGCGGCTATATGATTGCCGCGTTCGGCTACCGCAGCCTTTTTCTGCTTGGCGCGGCGCTCACCGGCATGAGCGCGCTGGTCTTCTGGCGATCGTTTCGTATCCCGGCCGGGCACGCGCCACACAGTTAGCCAGTTTGCGCTATAATTCGCTTCCAGAAGCCGGAAGAGACGCCCGCGCCGATGCTGAACGATGAGGCCAAGCTGCTGATCGAGATTCGCGATATGATGAAGACCGGCCAGTCGCTGCGCTAAGCCCAGGAAATCGCGAAGCCTATGATCTCATTATCGATCTCGGAGTTCTTTGCCCTGGTCGTGCCCTACCTGCTGACCTTCGGGCCGCTGATTCTGCAACTTTCCGCGCTGACGCTCATCCCCGAGCGCCGCAAGCCGGCAGTTGCGCAGGCCTGGCTACTGCTGATCTTTCTGACGCCGGTGATCGGCTGGATCGTCTACCTGCTGATCGGCAGCACCAAGCTCTCGCGGCGCCGGCGCGATATTCAGCGCCGCGCCAACCAGGCGATTTTGGATCGGATGCAGACCATTCAGCGCGATCCCTCGATCGCGCATATCCACACCCCCAAGCTCGGCCCGCGCCTGGCCGGCCTGGTGCGCATGAGCCAGACGCTGGGCGGCATGCCGGCCTTCGGCGGCAATACAGTCGAGTTTATGCCCGATTACAACGGCACGATCAAACGCATCGCCGAGGCGATCGACGCTGCCCAGCACTATGCACATATCGAATATTATGCACTGGTGCTGGATGCTGCGACCGAGTGCGTGTTCGTGGCTATGGAGCGCGCGGTTGAGCGTGGCGTCAAGGTGCGCGTGCTGTACGACCACCTCGGGTCGCTGGCCTACAAGCCGTATAAGGCCATGCAGGCTCGGCTGGCGGCGGCCGGCATTGAGTCGCATCGCATGCTGGCGGTCGACCCGATTCACAAAGAGTGGTCGCGCCTGGATCTGCGCAACCATCGCAAGATCGTGATTGTGGATGGCCAGGTCGGCTTCACTGGATCGCAGAATCTGGTGCTCAACACCTACCACGGCCAGGGCGATCTGGTCTACGAAGAGCTGGTGGCGCGCGTCAGCGGGCCGGTCGTGGCCCAGCTTCAGGCCGTCTTCACGACCGATTGGTTTTGCGAAACCAGTGTCGTGCTCGACGGCGACGATTTCCCCGAGATCGCCACCGAGCTGGCACCGGCCGGCGAGATGCTGGCGCAGGTGCTGCCAAGCGGATCGGCCTACGAAAGCGAAAATAACCTTCGCCTGTTCATCGCGCTGCTGCACGCCGCGCAGCACAAAGCCGTGATCACCACGCCCTACTTCGTACCCGACGACGGGCTACTGTCGGCGATCACGATCGCCGCCGAGCGTGGCGTGGATGTGACGCTGATTGTATCGGGCGTCTACGATCAGTTTGTGGTCAGCCAGGCGCAGCAATCATACTACGAGGAGCTGCTCGAAGCGGGGGTCAAGATCAGGCTGTTTAACCCGCCGGTGATGCTGCATGCCAAAAACATCAGCATCGACGACGACATCGCGGCGATCGGGTCGAGTAACATGGACATGCGATCGTTCCAGCTGAATCTGGAGATCACGCTGGTGCTGTACGACCGTGAGGCGGTGGCGCGGCTACGCGCGATCGAGGCGACCTACATGGCGCGCTCAACTCCGGTATTGCTGGAGGAATGGCGCCGGCAGTCATTCGGCGAAAAATTTGTCCAGAACAGCGCGCGGCTAGTCAGCGCGCTGCTGTAATATCGCACGCCGACGCCGAAAATAACGATGTCCAGCTCCAGGCAGTGCAAGGCGATGGCGATGGTCAAAAGCGGCGATGTGGTTGGCATCTACGACGATGCCGGCATCAGCGGCACCAAGGGCGAAACCAAGCGACCGGAGCTGGCCCGCCTGATGAAGGACATCAGAAGCGGCAAGATCGATATGGTGATCTTCGCAGCGCTCGACCGGCTGGGCGCAACACGCGCATCATCCTCGACCTAGTGGAGAAGATGACCGATGAGGGCGTGGAGATTGTCAGCTGCAAGGAGAGCCTGGACACATCCACGCC
>WNGB01009635.1_pt1 | contig 14154 bp, 12 predicted proteins | sample 5400681 | NCBI WGS metagenome assembly WNGB01 (sample SAMN13153367, study PRJNA577476) | soil metagenome | isolation source: 115 cm soil or saprolite under grassland replicate 2 | place: USA:California | collected 2016-06-15 | reverse complement strand
CTTGAGCTCGTTGGGCGGTAGGCGTGGGTTTATGCAGTCTTCCGTGTAGTCAACTCGGTCGCGTCCAAGGGCCACCGGCGCAAACTCAGACGTCCGGCGGCAGCTACGTCGACTTAAGCCTCGGAGCGTGCGCCAACCCCCGGAGCCGTCGACGCGAACCGTGAAGAGTCTGTTGTAAAGGTACGGAGGGGCTGTATCAGCCGCGATCACCAGGACCTTGGGCGCCGGGACCCATGTGATCGTGTAGAGCACCCATCTACCCGGAGGACGCAAGTTGCGAAGCGTCTTGACCTGACGCGCGTCAAGCATCGTGCGCGACGCCTGCAGCTCAGCGGCACACGGCGAAGCGAGCATCGCGAGAGCAGCCGCGCTCATAACGGCGAGACGCTTCGGCGAGAATTCGCGTTTCGATTGGTCCTCGGCGGTCACAATTCGGCGGCCTTCCCCGCATTGGAGGGCGTGGCTTCGTTAGCCGGGCATCCCCGGCACCCAGTCGACCGTGAGCCAATACCAGCGCTCGAGGGCGACCGCATTGTGGTAGACGAGGTCGGCATCGTGACGTGGATCGGCACGACCACGGGTCTCCTTGAAAACCCCGGTCGATCGCGCTCCCGAATCTGGTGCCGTCAGACCTCAGCCGAGTCGAGGGGAGGTGCGTTGAACGACGTGTAGCGATGCTTCATGAAGTGCGCCGCCGCGGTCATGCGCAGGTCACGAGGTAGCAGGGTCTTCCGGTCGAGCCGCACTGTGAACCACACGGGCCCGAGCGGCTTCATGAACGCGACGGTGTAGGTCGAGGCCGTCTCGTCAAGGAGGAACGCGTTCGTAAAGTGGCCAGCCCAGATCGGCTCCGGCTGAGGCGTCGGCTCCTGCGGTGACGGCACCCAGCGTCCCTTGCCGCTCCGGTCCCAACGGCGCCCTCCGATAATGATTCCCGACGCGCCGCCCTGGATCCGGTACTCGAGACGGTTGGGACGCTCGAGCGTGAAGTCCGCGACGACGCGGTTGCTTGGGCTCGACGCGAGTCGTTCGATGTAGTCGACGCTTCGCAGCGCGCGGAACGCACGCGTCGCCCGCACGACGAGCGCAGTAGCGGGACGCGCGTGCGCGGGCACCCGGAACCTGACGGTGAGTCCATTCACCGTCACGTTCGCGACCCCGTGCAACGGAACGAATGCGCCGTAGCAGCCGTCACCACAGGAACCGGCTTCGACTCCGTTGATCGCGACCGAGAGCCCGTTGACGGCGGTGCCGTCCGGGCCGAGGACCAGCACCTCCTCGCCCGGCGGACGAACCGCGAGTGCGACGGCGAGCTCGCCCACCTCTTGCGCCTGGACGACCATCTTCTTGGCGGGCAGCGGCGGCGGTCCCTTCGCGCTCGAAACGGCCGCGGACGCGACACGATCGCGCCCCGGCCGCAGGTCGGTGAGCAGCGCGACGGCGACGACGAGCCCGCCCAGCAGGACCAGCTCCGCCGCGACGTTGCGGCGCAGGCCATCGACCGACCGGCGTGGCACGAGCCGGTAGCGGTTCACCCAGCCGATCGCAACGAGCACGGTCAGCAATCCGGTCTTCACGAGCAAGGCCCGTCCGTAGCCCGTCGTCCAGAGCTGGCTGACGGAACTCAGCTCCGACAGCGCTCGGATGACACCGCTGACCCCGAGGAGTGCGACGGAGGCGACCGCGATGTTCGAGAAACGGCGGAGCAACAGCGCGTGCCCCCCGCTCCGCAGGGCCAGTCCCAGCGCAACGAGCCCACCGAGCCAGACCGACGCGGCGGCGACGTGCACGACGTCGGCGACCACCTCGATCGGCGAGCGGCCGCGATCGAGCGCATGCCCAGCGATTGAGGGCCCCGGCAGCAGCAGGAGTGCTGCGGCGAACGCCGCCGGCTCGAGCACGGGATACACGGGCGCAATCGCAGCGAACAGCGCGCCGATCGCTGCCACGATCGCCACCGCCACCATCGCGCCACCGAACCGGCTCGAGACGGGAACATCGTGCAGCAGGCCCGAGACGCCCACGAACACGAGCAAGAACGCGCCGAGGAGCAGTCGCACCGGCACCGGGCCGACCGCGAAACGGAAGAACGCTGCGCCCACGGCGGTCAACAGGCCGGCGAACAGGAGCCAGCGCGAGGCGACGTCCTTCGCGCTCGGGTTGTTGCCCACCGAGAGGGCGGCCGTGGGTGGGGCGCGGCCCGCGCCGACGCCGAAGGCGGTCACTCCCGCGATCGTGTGGCCGTCGTCGGAGACGACGCGCCAGAGCACGGTGTAGTCCCCCTTCCGCAGGCCACCACGCAGCGGGACGACGAGCGTTCGGCCGCCGACCACCCGGGCCTTGCCGGCCAGCACGGAGCCGCCGCCGTTGCGGACGGCCTTGATGCCCGAGCCGGCCCGCACACCGTCGTCGAAGACGAGCCGGACGGTCGCCGGCGCGGCTGCGAGCACGGCCCCGTTCCCGGGCACGACCCGCACCAGCGTCGCGTGTGCCCAGGCCGACGAGGGCAAGGCGAGGGCGCAAAGGGAGACCACCAGGAGGGCGCGGAGGCGCAACGCTTCAAGAAAGCTAGCGGGACGCGGTGTTAGCTTCCTCTTCGTGCTGTTCCGCCAGTTCGTCGACGACGATCTCGGCTGCGCCTCTTACCTGATCGGAGATCCCACCAGCGGCGAAGCCTTTGTGGTCGACCCCGCTTACGCGATCGAGCAGTACGTCGACGCGGCAGCGGAGGACGGCGTGAGCATCGTGCGCGTGCTGGAGACGCACACCCACGCCGACCACGTCTCCGGCCACGGCCGCTTCGCGCTCGAGCACGGCGTTCCGATCTCGGTGCATCCGATCGCCGAGCCGGAGTTCCCGTTCGACCCGCTCGAGGACGGCCAGGTGCTGCACGCCGGCTCGGTTCCGGTGCGGGTGATCCACACGCCGGGGCATCGACCCGAACACTGCGCCTTCGTCGTCGACGAGCGCATGATCCTCAGCGGCGACTCGCTGTTCGTCGGCGACGCCGCACGCCCGGACCTCGCCGTCGACGCCCGAGAGGGTGCCGAGGGGTTGTTCCACTCGCTGCAGCGGCTGACGCAGCTGCCTGACGCGTACGAGGTCTATCCGGGGCACGTCGCCGGCTCGCTGTGCGGTGCCGCGATGAGCCCCGCACACTCCTCCACGATCGCCGCCGAGAAGCGTTCGAATGCGGCCCTCGGCTACGGGGACGTCCAGGCGTTCATCACGAGCTCTGCGTCGGTGTCGACTCCGCGCCCACCGACCACCGCACACGTCGTCGCGCTGAACAAGGGCTCGTTCGTCGGTGCGCCCGCCTCGCTCGAGCGCCTCGAGCGGATCGGCGACGCGACGGTGCTCGACGTCCGTCCCGCGGACACGTATGCGGCCGGCCACATGCACGGCGCGTTCAACGTCCCGGTCTCCGGCTCGTCCTTCGCCACGCGCGCGGGCTTCATCCTCAGCCCGGACGAGCGCATCGTCATCCACGCCGACGACGACGCGGAAGCGGGACAGGCGGCCCGAGGCTTGCGTTCAGTCGGCTTCCTCGAGCTCGGCGGCTATGTCACGCAGGTGGACGCAACCGAGAAGGTGCGTCCGGTGGAGCTCGACGAGCTGGAGCGGCTGCTCGAAGAAGGATCGGTGCAGGTGGTCGACGTGCGCGAGAAGACGGAGCGCGACGAGGGCTACATCCCGGGGTCGCTGCACATTCCGTACCGCCTGCTGCGCGAGACAGGCTCGGACGGTCTCGACCGGAGCAAACCGGTCGTGACGATCTGCGAGTCGGGCACGCGCGCGTCGATCGCGGCCAGCCTGCTGACGGCAGCAGGCGTCGACGCGCGGCCCGTTCTGCACGGCGGCGTCGAGGACTGGAACGGCCAGACGGTCTCGTTCCGCCGCTGCGGTACTTGAGCCGAGCGAAAGCTTCGCTTTCGCTCGGGTAGAGGTGCGGCGCTTCGCGCGGAACGCGCGCGGGCGCGGCCCGCGCGCTTCAGGGTTGGTTGGCGGTCTTCGTCAACCGTGCGGCGCGGCGATGCTGCGCGTCGCCGCGTCGCATCAGTTCGCCTGCGCGTAAGCCGGCTTCGCCCGGCTTACGCTCCGGCCCTGAGGTTGCTTGTTGTCGGACGTCGTTTGGCTAGGACTTCATTCGCATCGCGACGTCGTACTTCTTCACGGACGTTCGCTGTCCGGGGGTGTCTCCGGCCGGCATGGCACTGAGGATTTCGTCGCCTTTCTTGTAGTCGTCCTCGTTGTCGAAGACGATGACGACGACCGACTGTTCCGCATCGGCGTCATGGAGGGCGATCATCTCCGCGGAGGGAAACCCTTCCGGCGGCTGCCCGCTCTCCATCTCGCGGTTCATCTCCTCCATCCGTTCCTTGCTGACTCCGTCGAACGTCACTACGCGTGCGAGCGCCATTCCGGCCTCCTTGTCGATTGCCGCAACTCTACGCCTCTAGCGCAGCCGCTCGACCACGTAACCTCGCTCGCCCATCGTGTCCAGCAGCCGGCGGCAGTGCTCCTCGTCCCGGGTGACGAGCGTAAGCTCCACCTCGGTCTCGCTGACCGGGATGTCCATGCCCTCGCGGTGGTGCTCGACCGAGATCAGATTGCCGCGTTCCTCGGCGACGAGCGACAGCAGCTTGATCAGCTCACCGGGCCGGTCTGAGAGCTGGGTGCGCACGACCAGGTAGCGGCCGGCGACGGTCAGGCCGTGGCGCATGACCGAGATGAGCATCGTCGGGTCGATGTTCCCGCCGGAGAGCACGGGGACCGCAGTTCCGACCCCTCCCGCCTTTCCGGCGAGGAGCGCCGCGACGCCGACGGCGCCCGCGCCCTCGACCACCAGCTTCGCGCGCTCGAGCAGGAGGACGATCGCCTCGCTGATTTCCTCGTCGGTGACCGCGACGATGTCGTCGAGCAGGTCGGCGAGCAGCGGCATTGTGAAGTCGCTCGGGATCTTGACCGCGATCCCGTCGGCGATCGTGTAGCCGTCGAGGCCCGCCTGCACGCCCACGAGGCGCACGTCCGGGCGAAGCGCGCGCAGGGCGGTCGCGATCCCGACCGAGAGACCACCGCCGCCGATCGGGATCAGAACGGTGCCCATGTCGGGAACCTGCTCCGCGAGCTCGAGGCCGATCGTTCCCTGTCCCGCGATCACGAGCTGGTCCTCGTAGGGATGGATGAACGTGCCCCCGTTCTCCTCGACATGCTGCTCGACGGCCGTCAGGGCGTCCTCGAAGTAGGTACCGGTCAGCACCGTCTTTGCCCCGTAGTTGCGGCAGGCCTCGACCTTCGCCATCGGCGCGTCCTGCGGCACGTAGATCGTCGCCGGCATGCCGAGCTCGCGCGCCGCCCAGGCGACGGCCTGCCCGTGGTTGCCGGCGCTCGCTGCGACGACGCCGGCGCCACGCTGTGCCGCCGACAGCGTCGAGAGCTTGTTCACGGCGCCGCGCACCTTGAACGACCCGGTGCGCTGCAGGTTCTCCGCCTTCAGCCGCACCTCGCGGCCGCAGCGGCGCGAGAACGTCTCGGAGAGATAGATCGGCGTCTCCTCGGCGATGCCGAGCAGCCGCTGCCGCGCCTCCTGGACGTCAGCGAGTGTTGGTGCCGTCCGTAGCATCGCCAAGATGGAAGACCTTCTCCATTATCTCCCGCACCGCCGTCAGCGGATCCAGCTCGCGGCGCTGCACCTCGTCCAGCAGCCGCCGTAGCTCCGGGTCGTCGGCAACAGCCCGCTCGAGATGCGCCTTCGCGCGGCCCGAGGCGACGGCGAAGACCTCGCCGGCGAGGTTCTTGCGTCGCCGTTCCTCGAGCAGGCCTTCCTCCTCGAGGTGGGCCCGGTGCGCAGCGATCTTCGCCCACAACTCGGGGACGTTCTCGCCGCGAGTCGCGTCGGTGAGCACGATCGGCGGCCGCCACGAGCGCTCGCGGTCGAGCGAGAGGATCGAGCGCACCTCGTTCAGCATCGTCTTCGCGGCCGGATGATCCATCTTGTTGATCGCGATCACGTCCGGGATCTCCATGATCCCCGCCTTCAGCGCCTGCACCGAGTCGCCGGAGCCCGGCATCAGCACGAGCACGACAGTGTCGGCGATGCCGATCACCTCCACCTCACTCTGACCCGCGCCGACCGTCTCGAGGAAGACGAGCTCCTTCCCGGCGGCGTCGAGGACGAGCAGCGCCTGCAGCGTCGCCTCCGCGAGCCCGCCGAGGTGGCCGCGTGTGCCCATCGAGCGGATGAAGACGCCCGGGTCGAGGAAGTGGTCGGCAAGGCGGATGCGGTCGCCGAGCAGCGCGCCGTGCGTGAACGGACTCGAGGGGTCGACGGAGATGACGCCCACCGTGCGCTCCTCCTCGCGCAGGTGACGGATCAGCGCCGAGATGAGGCTCGATTTCCCGACGCCGGGCGGGCCGGTGATGCCGATCGCGTACGCACCTCCCGTCTCGGGATAGATGTCACGGACGACCTCGTAGGCAAGCGGGTCGGAGTTCTCGACGAGGGAGATCGTCCGTGCGAGCGCACGCTTGTCGCCGGCGCGCACGCCTGCCGCCAGTGTCTCGCGAGTCCAGTCGCGGCGATTCTTCGTCACTAGACCAGTTCGACCTCAGGGTTGCGCTCGGGGACCTCCTCGCGGCCCAGCGCGTACGCGACCAGCGAGGTGAAGACCAGCAGCGCGCCGACGCCGCCGAAGACCCAGCGCGGCCCGAACGAATCCGTCAGCGGCCCTGCGACGAGGACACCCACACCGTAGAACGCGTAGTTGACGCTCATGATCACCGTGAAGACGCGCCCGCGGATGTCGTCTGACGCACCGCGCTGCACGAGCAGGGAGTTGCACACCACCGCGCTGCCGTTGCCGATGCCCGACAGCACGAAGCAGGGCAACGCGAGCCAGATGTTCGGCATCACCCCGGCGGCGCCGACACCGATCGCGGCGACCAGGATGCTCACCGCGTACACGCTTCCGACCGAGCGGCGCTCGACCCACGTGCCGGCGGCAAAGCTGCCGATCGCCAGACCGAGCCCGATGCAGCCGAACCCGAGGCCGTAGCCGAAGTCTCCCGCCGAGAAGGCGTCCTTCGTGAGAAAGACCTGCGCCGTGTTCGACGCTGCGAAACCGGCGAGCGCGATCGTCCAGACGACGAGCACCGTCAGCAGGGGACGTGTGCGCACGACGCGCGAGAACCCGTCGGCGAGATCGCGGAGGTGTCCGCGGCTCGTGGCGAGCGCGCCCTGCAGCTTCCCCGCCGGAAGCCGGCCGATCAGCAACGCGGAGAGCAGGAACGAGGCGGCATTGACCCAGTAGGCGGTGTCGGGGCTCGAGACGGCGACCAGCGCACCGCCGAGGATCGGGGCAAGTGTCCAGCTGACGTTCTCGCTCGTCTGGATCAGCGAGTTCGCCTGGGCGAGCTCGTGCTCCGCGACGACGTTCGGCAGGCCCGCGTAGACCGCGGGGCGGAAGAAGCCGGTCGTGAAGCCCGCAATGCCGGCCAGCACGACGATCTGAGTCGCCGAGGTCGCGAACGGCAGCGTGCAGAACACGCCGAAGCGGACCAGGTCGGAGACGATCATCACCCCGCGGCGCGGCAGACGGTCGAGGAACGGGCCGAAGAACAGCCCGACGGCGACCGCCGGCAGGAACTCCACAAACATGAGCGCGCCGACCCACGGGCCCGAGTTCGTGCGGTCCTTGATGTCGATGACGAGCGCGACCGTCGCCAGCAGCGTGCCGAGGCTCGAGCCGAGCGTGGCGAAGAACAGCAGGCGGAAGCCCGAAGCAGTGCGAAGAAGGCTCAACTGCCGGCGGACGCCCTTCACCCCGACCGGGAGTCTTTCAGGAAGCCCTTGCGGCCGTGCTCAAACGGGAGAGCGCCGTCGCGAGGAACGCGTGCTCGTCGGCGGTGCCGACCGTGACGCGCACCGCGGTCGGAGCGCCGAAGCCGGCGAGCGGCCGTACGATCACTCCCTGGCGCAGGAGCGCGTCGAACAGCCCCTGTGCGTCCTCGCCGACCTCGACGTAGAGGAAGTTGCCGGCCGCCGGGCCGACGACGTCGTAGCCGGTGTCGCGCAGGAGGCGCTCGAGCTCAGCGCGGCTCTGCGCGTTCAGCTCCCGGCGCCGCTTCAGTTCGTCCGCCGCGTCGAGGCTCGCAAGCGCCGCTTCCTGAGCCGGCGTGGTCAGATCGAAGGCGCGACGCGTCTTGCCGAGCTCCGTGACGAGCCCGGCCGCGCCGACGCCGTACCCGACCCGCAGGCCAGCCAGCCCGTAGATCTTGGAGAACGTGCGCAGGACCATGACGCGCCGTCCTGCCTTGAAGTACTCCTCGATTCCGTCCGCGTACTCCGGATCGTCGATGTACTCGAAGTACGCCTGGTCGAGCACGGTGAGCACGTGCTCGGGGACGTGCTCGAAATACGCATCGAGCTCGGCGCGCGAGTTCGTCGTGCCGGTTGGATTGTTCGGGTGACACACGTAGACGAGCTTCGTGCGCGGAGTGATCGCCTCGAGCATGGCGTCGAGGTCGTACCGGTGCTCGACGAGCGGGACCTGTACCGGCACCGCGCCGAGCTTGAGCGCGTAGATGACATAGCTCGGGAAGGACGGCCAGCCGCAGACGATCTCGTCGCCCGGATCGAGCGCCGCCTGCGAGACCCCGTCGATCACGCCGTCCGCGCCCGACCCGACGGCGATCTCCTCGAACTGCACGCCGTGACGTTCCGCAAGCGCCGACCTCAGACGGTAGGCGCCCCCGTCGGGATAGCGGTTGAGCTCCGCCGCCGCGCGCTCCATCGCCTCGAGTGCTTGCGGAAACGGCCCGTACGGCCCCTCGTTCGACGCCAGCTTGACCACGCGCTCGAGCCCGAGCTCGCGCTGAACCTCTTCGATCGGCTTCCCCGGCTCGTAGGGAACGAGTCCTGCGAGCGCGGGCCTGAGGAAGCCCGCGGGAACGTCTCCCACGCTAGGAGCCGGTGCCGGGCGTCTCGTCCGACTTCTTACGCCAGAACCAGAGCGCTCCGCCGACGGCCGCGAAGATCGAGGCGATCGCCGACTTGTTCAGTCCGCCCTGCCCACCGCTGCCGGAGACAGCCGCGCGCGCCTTCTGCTTGCCGAACCGCTTCGCGATCTTCCAGACACCCCAGCCGAGCACTGCATTGCGCCGATTGATGATCCCCATATCCACTCCTTTCGCGGTTTCGAGCCTATCGAAAGAAATGGGGACCCCCAGGGGCCGCGGGCGGCATGCCCCTGGGGGTTGGGACGAGGGCACGTCCGCCTTAAGAGACTCCGGACGTCCCGAATCCTTGCGCCGGCTAGCGCTTCTTGCCGGCGGGCGGTCCGTGGTCGTACGGGCCCGGCAGCTGCTTGTGCTTCGGTTTGACGGACCTGTGCGAGGCATGCCTCACGCGTACGGGATGCACCGGGTGGCTGACACGCGTGTGCCGAGCAGCCACGCTGGCGTCGCCGACATAGTGCTTGTTGTGTGTGAGCTTGCCATGTCCTGTTGCCTTGCCGTTCTTGCCGTGCGCACCGCGTGCGTGCCCGTTCTTCGCGGAAGCTCCTTGTCCGTGCGCGGCGGCTGACTTGCCGGCGGCCGCGTAAGGAATGTGCTCCCGTGGTGCAGGCACGCTAGCGGCGGGTGCGACGGACCGGAACACGGGCGCGGGCCGCTGCGCGTGGGCGCGGCTCGTCGTATGGCGAACGCCTTCGTAGCCCGCGCCGCCGATGACGAGGCCGGCTGTGACGGCCGCGGCGGCCTTGAGCCCGACTCCGGTGGCGACCGTCGCGCCGCTGCCGCCGAAGAACGAACCGAGCGAGCTGGGAACGGGCACGAGTGCGAGCGACTTGAGCGCCCCGCGTTGTGCGCGTTGACGGCGCGCGAACGATGCACACTCCGAACACTCGCGGAGATGTGCGCGCAGCTGTCCGCGTTCCTGCCGTGGCAGGCGTCCGTCGAGCTGGCGCGAGATGGCGAACTCGGCCTCGCCGCACGTCAACGAGCCTTCGAGCTGCTCACGCAGCGCGCGACGAGCTCGGAAGATCAGCGTCTCGACCGCGCTCGCCGACACGTCGAGGATCTCCGCGATCTCAGCGTAGGACCGCCCCTCGAGCTCTCGCATGACGAGTGCGGCGCGCTGGTTGAAGGCGAGATGGCCGAGCGCGCGGCGAATGTCGTCGCCGCTCGGCGTGTCCTCGTCGACGATCGTGTCGGCGATGTCGTCCTCGAACGCCACTTCGGACGGCCGCCGGGCGGACTGGCGGAAGCGCTGCCGGCAGACGTTGTGGGCAATCGCGATCAGCCAGTTCTGCGGTTTCTCGGGGCGGTTCCCCTTCTCGACGTACGAGCGGTAGGCGTTGAGGAAGGTCGTCTGGGTCACGTCCTCCGCGTCCGCCGGGTTCCGCATGACGGCCAGGGCGTAGCGGTACACGTCCCCGACGTGCCTCTTGTACATTCGTTCGAAGGCCCGGTCCTGCCGCGGCCGCTGCGCCAGCAAGGGCGTCATGCCCTAGTAGATACCCGCTGGAGCCGAATCTTGCGAGCTGGACTTAAGGCAATTTCGGCAATGGCGGGGGCTGAACCGGCAATGAGGGCAGCGCCGGGGGTTGAACAGGCAGGGCGGGCACCGCGGCGGTCACGGTTTCCTCGACGGTCGCCACCACCGAGCCTACGGTCTCCGTGGCCGTCGTCACCGCGGCGGTTGGGGCCGGGGACGCCTGCTGGGAAACCGAGCCGGGCGCCGAGGACGTGGAGGCTGCCGGGTTGACGCTCGCCTGGCCGGTTGAGGCTGCTCCTGAACCGGGGACCGCCGGGCGCTGGCGCACCAGCCGCTGCGCGGCAGCAGAGCTCGGCGCACGCGGGCCGGCACGCGCGCTGTCCTTGACCGTCTTCGTCGCGGCGGCTCCGTCCGGCTCCCCCGCCGCGACCGCGCGCTTCACGACATCACCGCCGATCCCGGTGGTGAGCGTGCCGGCGACGAGCGCGACCGCCGCCTTCACGACGAAGCCGGTGCCGATTCCGCCGATTCCGCCGGCCACGACACCGCCGCCCCCGAACATCTGCGCCAGCGATGCAGGCAGCGGCACGGCGCTGATCGACCGGAGCGCGGACGCACGCACACGCAGCGAGCGACGCGCACGGAAGATGAGCGTCTCCACTGCCGCGACCGAGACACCGAGCGTGTCTCCGATCTCGGCGTACGAACGGCCTTCGAGCTCACGCATCACGAGTGCGGCACGCTGGTTGAACGGCAGGCGGCCGAGCGCGCGCAGAACGCCTTCGACGTTCGGACGTTCTTCGTCGGGAAGCGCGAGCTGCTCGATGTGATCCTCGAGCGGAACCTCCTTCACCCGCCGCGACGAGCGTGCGTAGCGGGAGCGCGCGACATTGTGGGCGATCTTGATCAGCCAGTTCTGCGGCTTGAGGATCTCCTCGCCGCGCTGGAACGCACGGTAGGCGTTCAGGAACGTCGTCTGGGTGACGTCCTCCGCGTCGGCCGGATTGCGGAGGAGTGCGAGCGCGTAGTGATAGACGTCCTTGACGTACTGCCGGTACAGCTTCTCGAACGCCTCGTCCCTGGCAAGGACGGGACCCTCAGGGGCCACCGTTGCCATGTTCTGAAAACGGTAGTGGCCGTTTTCGGGGTACTCCTAACTTGCTATTTGAAAGCAATAAAGCCCGCCGGGGCTGCGCCGTTCGCTCTGGCGCGCGTTTGCAGTTCGGGACATGGGACATGTCCGCTTCGCCAAACCGCTGCAAACCCCGCGAAACGTGCCAGGCACGAGACATGGCTGTGGACATGGCGGGAGACATGTCCAAGGACACGTCCGAGCAGCGAGCGAGCCGAAGGCCGGAGCGTAAGCCAGGCGAAGCCGGCTTACGCGGAGGCGAACTGATGCGCCGCGGCGACGCGAAGCATCGCCGCGCCGCACGGTTGACGACGACCGCCGACCGGCCTGAAGCGCGCCGGCCGAGCCCGCGCGCGTTTCGCGCGAAGCGCCCTACCCTGATCCGAGCGAAAGCGAAGCTTTCGCTCGGCTCTTGCGGTTTGGGACGTGGATTGCCCGGCCGAGCGCGACGAGGCCCGCTTCCTTGATCGCTTCCGAGAGAGTCGGGTGCGCAGCCATGCCGTCAGCGACGGTCTCCACCGTCGCCTCGGCGTCGATCGCCACGACTCCGGCCTCGATCAGATCGGTGACGTGCGGGCCGACCATGACGATGCCGAGCAGCTCGCCGTAGCGCGTCTCGTGGATCGACTTGACCCACCCGACGGTCTCGTTCTGCATCACTGCGCGCGCGTTCGCCACCCACGGGAACATTCCGGTCGCGACGTCGTCGCCGTACTGTGCACGCGCCTCGAGCTCGGTCAAACCGACCCCCGCAATCTCCGGATCCGTATAGATCGGACGTGGGACGGCTCGGTTGTCGACGACGGCATCGTGTCCGCAGGCGTTCTCAGCGGCGACCTCGCCTTCACGGAAGGCCGTGTGCGCGAGCTGCCAGTAGCCGGCACAGTCGCCGACGGCGTAGATGTGCGGCAAGGTCGTACGCCGGCGCTCGTCCGCGGCGATGCCCTTGCGCTTGTCGAACTGCACGCCGATCTCCTCGAGGCCAAGACCCTCGACAGTGGGGCCGCGGCCGACCGAGACGAGCATGAGATCCGCCTCGACGGTCTCGCCGTCTCCGAAGTGGACGGTCAGGCCTCCCCCGCTCTCCTCGACCTTCTTGCACTGCTTCTCCAGGTGCAGCGTGATCCCGCGCTTGCCGAATTGCTTCGCCAGCTCCTTCGACGCGTCCACGTCTTCCTGCGGGATCAGGTTCGGGAGCATCTCGATGATCGTCACCTCGCTGCCGAAGCGGCTGAAGATCGACGCGAACTCGCAGCCGATGATGCCGCCGCCGAGGACGACGAGCCGCTTCGGCACCGCCGCCTGGGCGAGCAGGCCCTCCGAGTCGACACACCGTTCGGAGTCGAGGCCTTCGATCGGCGGGATGAGCGGGAACGAACCGGTGGCGATGATCGCGGACTTGAAGGACACGTCCTCGCCGCCCTCCACGGCGATCGTGTTGGCGTCCTTGAACGTCCCCGTGCCCTTGACCCACTCGACGCCGTTCGCCTTGAACAGCGAGGCGACGCCCTGCGTCATCTGCTTGACGACGCCGGCCTTCCAGTCGTTCGCGGTCCCGAACTCGAGCTGAAAGCCGCCGAGCTTGACGCCGAGCTTGTCGAACGTGTGCTCGGCCTCCTTCAGCGCGTACGCCGTCTGCACCCACGCCTTCGTCGGGATGCACCCGATCCTCAGACAGGTCCCGCCGAGCTCGGGCTCGCGCTCGATGCAGGCGACCTGGGCGCCGAGCTGCGCAGCGCGAATTGCCGCGGTATATCCGCCGGGCCCACCTCCGAGAACAGCTACATCTACATCCATAGGACCTAGGTTAGATCAGCGCGCATCGTCACCGTCCCGTCCTTCTCCTCGACGGCACGGAACCCGAAACGCTCGTACAGCTTCGTCATGCCCTGCTCGGCGCTGAGGCTGATCGCTGCGTAACCCTCCTGCCTGGCGCGCTCCAGCAGCGCGTCCATCAACTGCCCGCCGAGCCCGCCGCCGCGGCGGCTCGGGACGACGGCGATCGTCAGCTCCGGGGTCTGCTCGTCGACGAAGCCGAAGCCGGGCGCGTTCGCCGGGAAGAGGCGGTACCAGGCCGCCCCGATCGGGCCGGCCTCCCACGCGACCAGTCCCGCGTCCCCGGGCCGTCCCCAGTTGTTCACGTACCGAGCGACCGGCAGGTCGGGATCCTCGTTCAGGCGCCAGTGGTAGGCGTGCTTCAGCATGTCGCGGAGGAAACGGACGTCCTGCGGCCCGGCCTGGCGGATCACGTCGGCAGTCTACGACTCGCTCGATCGAGTGATTCGGGTCGGCGGCTGCAAGAAGGCGGCCCGTCCGGCATCTGTACGGGCGTGAAGAGGAACGATGAACAGCGGACCGAGTTCGGCACCGGCCTGAGGGCCCGCCTGCTCCGTCGCCGCGCGCTGCGATTCGGTCCTGGACGTGTCCGCCTCCCCGCGCCGCTCGTCCAACGGCCGTCGGCTCTCTAGTCAGCTAGAGAGCTCTTGCGCAAGCTGAAGACGATTTCCGTCAGGGTCGAACACGTCCA
>WNGB01015345.1_pt1 | contig 14157 bp, 13 predicted proteins | sample 5400681 | NCBI WGS metagenome assembly WNGB01 (sample SAMN13153367, study PRJNA577476) | soil metagenome | isolation source: 115 cm soil or saprolite under grassland replicate 2 | place: USA:California | collected 2016-06-15 | reverse complement strand
GGAGCGGGCGCGAGCCATCTACGACGAGGTCCGGAGCAAGGTGGCCGCCGAGTACGACGAGGGCGGCTCAATCGGGCGCCGCTACCGTCGCCAGGACGAGATCGGCACGCCGTGGGGGATCACCGTGGACGGCCAGACCGCGGACGACGGCACCGTCACCCTGCGTGACCGCGACAGCCTCGAACAGGTTCGCCTGCCCGCGGAGGGCATCGCCGAACACCTCGCCGCGAAGCTCGCGGAGGCGTGGCGCAGCCCCAAGCTCGACTGAGCTCGGGCCCCAACGCGACCGCTGGCCGTGGCGCAGGCTCTACGGAACCGTCGTGACCCTGCTCGCGGAGTAGAACAGCCCCGCGGCGACCAAGGCCAGCAAGAGCGCCACGATGGCGGACCCGGCGAAGAGGGTGATGATCGCCGCGACGATGAACAGGGCGCCGGCGAGCAGGTAGCGAGGGCGTGGATCGAAGCTCATTGCCGCCACATACCCGACCTGTGTGACGTTAATCACGGTCTCCTGGCCATCCGGCCAGGGCTCGACTAAGCTCAACGGTTACATCAAATGGTGCAAACGAGCTTGGGGCATGCGAGGAGGACGTTGAGATGACCGTGACGCAGAGGGATGGCACCTCCCAGACCGACCAGATCTCGTACCAGGACCTCTACCGGCGCTGGGAGGAGGGGAACTGGAAGGCGACCGAGATCGACTTCTCGAAGGATCGCGACGGGTGGCGCGCGCTCAGCGAGATCCAGCGCAGGTCAGCCCTCTGGACCTACTCGATGTTCTTCTACGGCGAGGACTCCGTCACGGACAACCTCTCTCCGTACATAGACGCGGCGCCGACGGAGGAACAGAAGTACTTCCTCGCCACCCAGCAGGTGGACGAGGCGCGGCACTCGGTCTTCTTCCACCGCTTCTTCAACGAGGTGATCGGAGCCGGGGAGACGATCGCCGAGGGACTCGCCTACACACAGGCCCAGCTCGGCTGGGGATACCGCAACGTCTTCGATCGCCTGGACCGGATGGCCGACGAGCTGCGCAAGGACCGGTCGCTGCCGAAGTTCGCCCAGGCGATCGCTCTCTACCACATGGTGGTGGAGGCGACCCTCGCCCAGCCCGGCCAGCATTTCATCGAGGACTACTTCGCCAAGTCGGGCACCATGCCGGGCTTCGCCGAGGGGATGCACAACGTCGCCCGCGACGAGCAGCGCCACATCGCATTCGGCGTCAAGACTTTGGCTGAGTGCTTCCGGGAGTCGGATGAGTGCAAGGCGGCGGTCGTGGAGATGCTTCGCGAGGTGTTGCCGTGGTCGATGTCGGTCTTCGTGCCCCCGGGCTGGGACCTCGAGTACACCCGCTGCTACGGCTTCGAGCTCGAGGACATCTACGCGTTCGGGATGCGCTCAGTGGAGGCGAAGTGGAAGGCGGCCGGCTATCCGATCGACGAGATGCCGCCCGACGTCTTTCCGTTCGATCTCTCCGAACCCCACGAGGAGCGCGCGAAGAGGGCGATCACGCTGCTTCGCGCCGGCGTCGCCGGCGAGCCAGTTCGAAGTCCGGACTCATCGCCCGAGGTGCAGGCTCTGCTGTTCGACGTCATCGCGCGGTCCGCTCATACAGACGTGATCAACGGAAGGCCGGTGACGATCCAGTGGAGCTTCACCGACGCCGCGCCGTGGCACATCCGGATCGACAACGGAACGACTTACGCGGCCCAGGGCCAGGCGGCGGACGCCGACCTCACCCTCGAGACGTCGTGGCGGGACTGGCTGGCGGTCTCAACCTGGGGCGGCGACCCCCGCCGCGCGATGCTGCGACGCAAGCTCCGGCCCCACGGCTCCTTGCGCGTGCTCTGGCAGCTGCAGCGGATCTTCCCGCGGGCCGCCTGAGCGGCGAGCTGGTGCCTATTCAGGGCGACCCAGGTGTGCTGGGATAGGCACTAATCGGCGGCGAGAAGAAAGCGGGCGACCCCGGCCGCCGCCCCCACAATCGGCGTGAAGTCCCGGTCGGTATCCGTGAGGCGCTGGAGAGCGCTCCCGTCGGCGGCGGCGAACATGTACGTCACGCACGCCTCCGCGTCGTACCGCAGTGAGAGCACGCCCTCGGCCTCCTTGCGGCGCAGCATCTCGGCCACGTGCGCGCGGGAGCCGCGATAGAGCTCGGCGAGCTCGGCTCGGATCTCGGGATTCTGCCTGCCGGCGGTGAAGAGCTCGAACAGGATCACGTAGAAGCCCGGGTCGCTCTGAAGTATGGCTTCGGCGCCGGCGACCAGCACCTCGATCACCTCGTCCACGGTCTGCGCGTCCGCCAGCGGCTGGTCGAGTGTCGAGATCCTCATCTCCGCGTCCCTGCGGAGCACCTCGATCAGCAGTCGCTCCTTGGTCCCGAAGTAGTAATGGAGGAGACCGCGGCTGACGCCCGCCTCGCGTGAGACATGCTCGAAGGTAGCGCCGGCGATGCCGCGCGTCGCGACGCACCGGCGCATCGCGTCGACGATGCGTCGTACCTTGTCCCGATCGCCCATCAGGGGCCTGGGACCACTTGACACAGCGGACCGCTCCGCGGCGGACTTCAGCTCCACCGGCATCTCTCCTCCCCTGGGGCGGCCATCCGCCGCGCAGGGATCGGCGAGTTTACCTTCAGCGGCTATTTCAACGTCACCGGCGGGTTATGGCCGGGGATCACCACGGCGGGGTCGAGGTCGCGGATGCGCCGCCACTGTTCCAGCAGCTCGTCGCGCTCGGGGCCGAAATCGGCCGGAAGGTCCATCTCGTCGAAGTACTCGGGAAGCGGGCCCACGCAATCTGACGCGATGACCACGAGGCCTTCGTCCGTGTCCACGAGAAGCGAGACCAGCCCATCCGAATGGCCCGGCGTCCGCAGCCACCGGACTCCGGGCTCGATCTCCCCCTCGTCGCCATCGAGGATCTCGAGGTCGACCATCTCCAGCACGCCGGCGACGATCTGCGCGTAGGGAGCCTCAGTCTCCAGCCGGTGCACGTACACGCGGCGCTGCGGCCATGCCGCAAGCCCCTCGGCGTGGTCGAAGTGGAGATGGGTGAGGATCACGTCCCTGATCTCCGGGGGCTCGACGCCCAGCTCCCCGAGCGCGCCGAACACGGGCCCACCCTGCATCACGAGGCCGGGGTCCACCAGGTAATCGCGCCCGGCGCGTATCAGGCAGGTGTTCGGGAAGGCCACCATCCCGGTCGGCCTGCCCGCCGCCTGGAGCTTCTTGTAGCGGCGAAAGCCCTCCGCGGAGCTCTCGGTGCGCTCGACGTCCGCTCCTCCCCGGCCATCGAGGGAGAAGACGTGCCGCTGCGCCGGCACGAGTAGATGAACGGCCGGCATCGGCCGGACGGCTACCGCGGCTTCGCCGTCAGCCCGTACCTAGCTTGCGGTGGTCTCGGGGGTCGGTGCCGTCTGCGAGGTGTACTCGAACTCCTCCTCGGCGCCGAACAGCCGGTCGAGCACCGCCTTCCGAAGGTCCTCGCTGAACGCGATCGCGACCGCGGCGCCGATCAGCGCCACGAACGCGACCTTCCCCCACGAGCGGCGACGCCGCTTGCCGCGCAGGTGCTCCGAGGCGTCGCGCAGCGATTCCGCCGCCGTACGGAGATCGCGCTGGACCTTCTTGTCCTCGGTCAGGGCCCGTACGGGCCCCTTTCCGTTGGACATGCGCTGGTAGGCGTGGCGGGCAGCGTCGAAGGCCTCCTTGACGCTGTTCCGCAGGTCTTCGTCCTCGATCACGCGTCGTACGTACGGGTTCGAACCCGCGGACCGCGCGGCCTGGCGCGCCTTGTCGGCCTTCGTGCTTCTTGCTGCCATTCGCCTCAATCTCCTCGTCCGCTTGCCCTCTCCCGGAGCATATACCCGTAAATAGGGACGCTACAGCGCCGCCTCGAGCGCCTTGTCGATGCTGTCCACGTAGACGAACTCGAGCCCCTGGCGCTCGTGCTCGGGGATTTCGGCGATGTCGCCCTCGTTTCGCTCCGGGACGATGATCCGCTTGATTGACCGCGCGCCCGGAGACCAGCGAGGCAAGCGCCGTGGCCATCGCCACCCCCGCCGAGGGACCGTCCTTCGGCACCGCCCCGGCCGGTACGTGCACGTGGATGTCATGGGTGGCAAACCAGTCCTCAGGAAGATCGGGGGCCAGCTGCTTCAGATGGCCGCGCACCCACGAGAGCGCCGCCTGCGCGGATTCGCGCATCACCTCGCCGAGCTGACCGGTGATCGTCAGCGTTCCGTCGCCCGGCATCGCCGTCGCCTCGACGAACAGCACCTCGCCGCCCACGGGGGTCCATGCCAGCCCCGTGGCCACTCCCGGATCCTTGGTGCGCCGCCGTTGCTCCGCGAAGAACCGGCGCCTGCCGAGCAGCTCGCGCGCCCGCTTGGCGGAGATCGTCACCTTGCCCTTCGCCTCGCCCTCGGCGATCTGGCGGGCGACCTTCCGGCACACCGTGCCGATCTCCCGCTCCAGGTTCCTCACCCCGGCCTCGCGCGTGTACTCCTCGATGATCGTGCGAATCGCCGCGTCGGCGAACGCGATCTGGCCTCGCTGGAGCCCGTTTTGCTCGATCTGCCTCGGGACCAGGTAGCGCTTCGCGATGTGGAGCTTCTCGTCCAGCGTGTAGCCGGCGAGCTGGATCACCTCCATGCGGTCCTGAAGCGCGGGGGGAACCGTGTCGAGCGTGTTCGCGGTCGCGATGAACAACACGTCCGAGAGGTCGAACTCGAGGTCGAGGTAGTGGTCGCGGAAGCTGTCGTTCTGGGCCGGGTCGAGGACCTCGAGCATGGCGCTCGAGGGATCGCCGCGAAAGTCCGCGCCCATCTTGTCGATCTCGTCGATCATGAACACCGGGTTGCGCGTGCCGGCGTCGCGGAGTGCGCGGACGATGGTCCCCGGCATCGCGCCGATGTACGTGCGCCGGTGACCCCGGATCTCGGCCTCGTCACGTACTCCGCCCACCGAGATCCGCTCGAACTCACGCCCGAGGGCCCGGGCGATCGAGCGGCCGAGGCTCGTCTTTCCCACCCCCGGCGGCCCGACGAAGCAGAGGATCGGCCCCTTAGCCGACCCCGCCGCCCCCGTAGCCGGCTTCGCCGGCTTACCGCTCGCCTTCGGCTCGCTCCGGGAGGAGGCGGCGGGCATTTGTTGCAATTTGCGGACCGCGAGGTACTCGAGGATGCGGTCCTTGACCTTCTCGAGGTCGTAGTGGTCGGCGTCCAGGACCTCGCGCGCATGCGCGATGTCGAGGTTGTCCTCGGTGGTCTTGCTCCAAGGAAGCTCCACGAGCCATTCGAGGTACGTGCGGATGACGCCGTACTCGGCGGCCGCGGGCGGCAGGCGCTCGAGTCGCCCGAGCTCGCGATCGGCCTGCTTGCGGGCGTGCTCGGGGAGGTTCGCCGCCTCGAGTCGCTCGCGAAGCTCATTGGTCTCGATCTGCTGCTCGTCGGCCTCGCCGAGCTCCTGCTGGATCGCCTTGAGCTGCTCGCGCAGGTAGTACTCGCGCTGGCCCTTCTCGATCTCCGACTGGACCTGCGACTGGATCTTCGAGCCGAGCTGGATCACCTCCAGCTCTCGCGCGAGGATCTCCGAGAGCCGGCGGAGGCGCTTCGCCACGTCCACTTGCTCGAGCAGCTCCTGCTTCTCTTCGGTGGAGATCCTCAGCGCACCCGCGATCAGGTGCGCAAGCGCAGACGGGTCGTCCACGTTCATGACCGCGAGCTGAAGCTCCTCCGGCAGGTACGGGATCTGCTCGATGATCTCGGTGAAGGTGCGCTGGACGTTGCGGGTCAGGGCCTCGAGCTCCGGCGACGGTTCCACGACGTCGGGCAGGGGCTCGATCCTTGCCACGAGGTACGGCTCCTCGGTGACGTAGTCGACCAGCCGCACGCGCTCGGTGCCCTGGACGAGGATCCGGATCGTGCCGTCCGGGACCTTGAGCATCCGCGCGACGATTGCTGCGACCCCCACGTCGTAGAGCTGATCCGGCGCGGGCTCGTCCGCCTCGGTGTCACGCGATGCGACCAGCACCAGCATGCGCTCGCCGGACAGCACGTCGTTGACGAGCCGCATGGAGCGCGGCTGACCGATCGCCAGCGGCGTCAGGGTGTCCGGATAGGGCACGACCTCCTTGAGCGGCAGCACGGGGAGGGCCGCCGGAAGGGGTTGGCCCTGACGATCCCGTATCGCCTGCTCGACGTCCGGCGTCTCCACGACCTCGATCGTCGGCTGCCCATCCTCCTGAGCCTCCAGCGCCGGGCGCTCCGTTTCGCCGGGACCGGCCATCAGCCCCCGGGATCGATCGGTACCTGGCGGGTTTCTCGGCCGCTGGAACGCAGCGGCAGCTCGATCCGAAGGATGCCGTCCACGTAGGTGGCGTTGGCCTCCTCCGCCACGACGTCGGCGTTGAGCTCCACGATTCGCCGGAAGGGCCCGGCCTCGATCTCCACCTGCTGGTAGACGCGCCCCTCGGTCTCCTGCACCGGGCGCTCCCCGCTGATCACCAGCTCGCGCCCGACGATCTCGAGCCCGACGCTGTCGGGGTTGACCCCGGCCAGCTCGACCTTGACGATCGCCCTAGGGCTGTCGCTGCCGCAGTAGTAGACGTCCACCCGCGGGGAGAACCCGATCTGGGGGCGCCCGGACCACCAGCGGCCCTCGCCCCAGACGTCGCCGAACAGCTCGTCCATCTCGCGGCGCATGCGCTCGAAGTTGAGTAGCGGATCGCGGTTGCGTGCCACGATTCAACCTTAGCTCCGGTCGCCGCTGGCCAGCGGCGACGGGAGATTAGACCTCGTATACGGCGCCCTCGTAGGCGACCTCAACCGGCGCGCCGAAGGCGTCGGAGCCCTCCTCGCGGGCCCAGTCCTCGTCGAGCTCGTCGGAGATATGGGTCAGCACGACCCTGGTGGCGCCCGCTCGGCGGGCATGGTCGCCGGCCTCACCAGGGGTCATGTGCCCGCGGATCCCGGTGCGCTCGGGGCGCGGCAGCGTGGCCTCGACGAGCAGCAGGTCCGTGTCCCGGGCGATCTCGACCAGCTCGTCTCCGGGACGGGAGTCCGCGCCATACGTGAAGCGCCCGCTGCCGTCGGTGGACGTGAAGTCGATCGCATACGTCGTCGTGAAGTGCGGCACCTCCTGGAAGCGCGCGCGAAGCGTTCCCACCTCCACCGTGGATCCAGCGTCGTATTCCTCCAGCGCGAACGCGCTCCCGATCAGGTCCTCGTTCCCCCACGCGCCGACCACCTGCCTGAAGCAGTCCGCCGCTCCGCGCGGCGCGATCAGCCGCGGGCGCGCGGGGCTGTCGGTGCCCGGGTAGCCTGCCACGGGGACCGGCTGCTGGCGAGGCGCGTAGGTGAGCGCATACGCGAACGGGATCACGTCGAGGAAGTGGTCGGCGTGTAGGTGTGAGATGAGCACCGCATCGACGTCCACGTAGTCGATGCGCTGGCGAAGCTTGGAGAACACGCCGTTCCCACAGTCCAGGAGCAGCGCCGTATCGCCGTCCTCGACCAGGTAGCCGCTGCAGGCCCCGCCGGCGTCCTGCCACGAGGGCGACTTCCCGAGCACCGTGATGCGCATCGTCACGATCAACTCTAGCCGCGGCCCTCGCCAGCGGCGATCCTTACGACCGGTGCAAGCGCCCACCCGGCGCGGGGGAAGGCGGAGGTATCGTCAGCCTATGGCGAAGACCTGCGCCCAATGCGGCGCGTCGATGGCCGGCGACGCCCGCTTTTGCCCCTCCTGCGGCGCCCCCCTGGAGAGCCTTGCCGGAGCCGAGCGAAAGCTCGCGACGATGCTCTTCGCCGATCTCGTGGGCTCCACCGAGCTGGCCGCCCACCTCGACCCGGAGGAGCTTCGCGGCCGCCTTGCGCCGTTCTTCGAGGCGGCCCGCTCGACGCTAGAAGAGCACGGGGGGACGGTCGAGAAGTACGTCGGCGACGCGGTCATGGCGGTGTTCGGGGTCCCGCGCGGGCACGGCGACGATCCCGATCGGGCCATCGCGGCGGCATTGGTGCTCACGCGGACCGTCGGATCGATGGATACCGGGCTCGCGCTGCGCGTCGGCGTGGAGACCGGCGAGGTGCTGGCACTGGATCGCGGCGGCGACCTCTCGGTCACCGGCGAGGCCGTCAACGCCGCCGCTCGCCTCCAGCAGGCCGCCGCGCCCGGAGAGGTGCTCGTCGGGGAACGGGCGGCACGCGCCTGCCGGACAGCGCAACTCGAGGACATTGCTCCGATCGAGGCGAAGGGATTTCCGGCACCGTTGCGCGCATCACGGGCTGTGACGGCGGACGCCGAGGCGCCGGCGACGACTACGCCGTTCATCGGCCGCGACGACGACCTGGCGCTGCTGGAGCTCGTCTACCGACGCGCCGCGCGCGACCGAGTTCCCGAGCTGGTCACCATCACCGGCGATGCGGGGGTCGGAAAGACCAGGCTCGCCTCGGAGTTGGCTGAGCGCCTTCGCTCGCTCGATCCGACTCCGGAGACGCTTCTCGGACGTAATCCCCCGTATGGGCGTGGCATCGCCTTCTGGGCCCTGGGCGAGATCCTGCGCGGGGCAGCGGGGACCGGGGCGGATACCTCCGGGGCCGACGTGCGGACCGCGCTTGCGCGGAGGCTCGGGAAGCTCGGAGCTGAGGACGCGCGGGAGCTCGCAGGGGCGCTGGCCACCGCACTCGGCGGCGAGGCGAGCGACGGAGACGTCGAGGACGAGTTGAAGCGGGCGTGGCGCCGGCTCGTGGCGCTGCTCGCGGAGCAGCGGCCGCTGATGATCGGAATCGACGACGCCCACTGGGCGGACGACGGCCTCCTGGATCTGATCGAGGAGGTCGTGTTCCGCCTCGACGACGTGCCCCTGCTCGTGCTCTGCACGAGCAGGCCGGAGCTCTTGGAGCGCCGGCCCGACTTCGGGCGCGCGGCTCGCAACGTGACCCAGATCGAGCTGCGACCCCTCACCCCGGAGGCCGCCGACGAGCTCGCATTGGCGTTGCTTCCCCCAGAGAGCAGGGAACTGGCGCCTCGCATTGCCGCGGCCTCGGGGGGCAACCCATTCTTCGCGGAGGAGATGGCGTGCACGATCGCCGAGGGCCGGGGCGGCCTCGCCGATCACCTACCGGACACGGTCCAGGCCGCGATCGCGGCGCGGCTCGATCTGCTGCCCGAGACGGAAAAGCGAACCCTCCAGCACGCCGCGGTCCTGGGGCAGAACTTCCTGGAGGAGGCGCTCGACGATCTCCTCGGGGAGCCGCCCCGGGAGGCGCTCGCCGCCCTCACGCAGAAAGCGCTGGTTCAGGAGCGCCTTGCCATCGGTCCGGGCCGCTACGGGTTCCGCCACCAGCTCATCCGGGACGTCGCCTACGACTCCCTGCCTCGGGCGGAGCGGGCGCGCCTCCACGAACGGGCTGCCGAGCGGATCACCGGCCGTGCAGGCGAGCGCTACCCGGAGCTCGCGGAGGTGGTGATGTTTCACCGCGCCGCCGCCTGCGACCTCGAGCCCTCGGCCGAGCGGGCGGAGGCCGCACGCAGGGCCACCGTGGAGGCCGCGGAGATCGTCTCCCGCCGCGGCGCGTCGAGCCGGGCGCAGGAGCTCTACGAGCGTGCCGCCGAGCTCGCATCCTCGGAGACCGACCGGATCGAGGCGCTGCGCGCCGCAGCCGAGATGGCCGCGCGGCGCTATCGAGGAGATGAGGCGCTGCGGCTGTTTCGCGCCGCCGCTGACGTCTCCGAGCGCGCCGGGAACCATGGGGAAGCGGCGGCTGCCTATGCGCTCGCCGTCGAGATCGCGACACGCATGGCCGGCATCACCGGCAGGCTGCCCGAGGCCGAGTTGCGAAGCATGCTGGGGCACGCTCGGGAGCTGGTGGCGCCGGAGGACGAGGTGACCAAGGCCAGGCTCGTTCTGGACGAGGCGTGGATCGCCTGGTACACGGAGCGAAACGAGGAGATGGGCCGCCCAGCCCGCGAGGGACTGGAGCTGGCGCGCAAAGCCGGTAACCCACTGCTGATCTCCGGCGCGCTCGACGCTGTTGCGGCGAGTGCCTGGAACGAGGCCCGTCACGCTGACTCCGTCATCTCCACGCGGGAGCGCCTCGAAGTACTCGATCGGGTGCCTGCCAGCGCCCCCGGCCTGGCGCGGGAGCGCAGTGACGCCCTGCACATGATGGTCGAGGGGCTGGTCCAAACCGCCAGGTATCGAGACGCCTTGACCTGGGCCGGTCGGGCCCGCGATCTCGACCTTGGCCACGGCATCGTCTACTCGGGGTGGTCCCGTTCGATCGTCCCAAGCTTCTTCCTCGGGCAATGGGACGAGGTGATGCAGATGGCCAGCCGGGTGCGGGACGCCTGGACCGCGATGGCGCGGCCGATGTCCGCGTTCATGGCGGGCGCCGTATCGATGGCTTCGGCGGTATGCGGCTATCGCGGCGACGAGGCGGGAATGGCCGACTGGCGGGCATTCGCCGAGGAGATTGCCAGGGAGAGCCAGCAGACGTACGGGATCCGCACCTTCCAGGCAGACGTGGCCCTGCATCGAGGTCAGGCGGAGGTGGCAGCCGAGCTGCTCGAGGGCGGTGAGCCCTCGTTCTGGTGGCGCCCCGTCTTCCTCGCCACGCGCGCGGAGGCGCTCGTCCGCAGCGGCGGACCCGATCCCGCCGGCGCGCTGGCCGCCGCGGAGAAGATGAGTGGAGACAACCGCTATACGGAGGCGGTCATACTGCGCGCCAAGGCGACCCGCGACGGCGATGAGCCCGGGCTTCGCAAGGCCTTGGCGATCTTCGAGGAGATCGAGTGCCCCTACCAGGCGGCGCGCACGGGATGGATTCTCGGCGGCGAGAATCGGGCTCGCGCGCAGCGTCTTCTCGAGGGCCTCCGGGCCACGCCTCCTGCGGGCTGAGGCGCGCTGCGCATCACGCCCGGCACGATCGCGTCGCTGATCTCTCAGTCGGCGCCGCGACCCTCCGCCTCGCGCAGGCGCGAGGCGAGGGTCTGCAACAGGGGCCAGGCGACCTCGGGGTGCCCCTGGACGAAGGACCGGAATTGCCATGCCGCCAGTCCACGGCAGCGCAGGTCTGTCGTCGCTACGATCGTCGCCGACCTCGGTCCCTCGTCGATGAGCGCGATCTCTCCGAAGTAATCGCCCGGCTGCAAGGTACGGACGATTTCGCCCTTGAGGCTGACCGTAGCGTTGCCGTTCTCGATCACGAAGAAGCCGACGCCGCTCTGCCCCTCCACCGTAATCGTGTCCCCCTCGGTGAAGGTTCGCTCCCCCATCAGCTTCGCCAGCCGGCCCAGCTCCCGCTTGTCCACGCCCGAGAACAGCGGCACGCGCCTCAGGCTGTCGACCACGTCAGCCACCGACCCGATCATATCCTCGGCCCCGTGAGCGGCTAGACGGTCCTTGCGGGCGCGACCTCTGGCGGCTGGCGCAGAAGCAGGGAGGGCTGGCGCGGGGGGACGAGGCCGTCGGCGCTATTGGGACGGAAGGTCGAGCACGGCTCGTCGAGGTCGAGCGCGCACAGCATCTGGCAGTGGAAAAAGCAGTCGAGGCAGCTCGGACGACCCTTGCGGCGCTTGCTCTCCCTGCGTCGCGCCAGTCCGATCGCGTCGGCCATCTGCATCGCCCGGTCCTCATGTTGAGTCAACGTCCTACCCCCGTCCTCTTGCTGTTTGCCTCTGCCTCCATGGCGGAGCCATCATGCCATCGGCGTGGGCGCGCTGCACGACGCATTTGCGCAAATCGCCGCACTTTTTCCGATCGGCCCCAATGCGGGTTTCCGCGGTTTGCGGATTTCAGGCGGGGTGCGGCGTCGGTAAGATCGGAATCCGATGGCTCCCGAACGAACGGCTCGCCTGAGCGCCTCGCCGCCGCTCTTTTCGAATCGGTTCCTCGACTTCTTCTCGAGGATCCATCCCTCCGTGCCCGCGCTCGTCTTCGTGCCTGTGGCGGTCGCAGGGGTCTGGCTTGCAGCCGACCGCGGCGACGGGCCCATCTCGCTCGCCCTGCTGGTCCTGCTCGGGGTGATGATCTGGACGCTGACCGAATACTGGCTGCACCGGCTCGTCTTCCACTGGGAGCCGGATCACCCGATCGGGAGCCGCCTCCACTTCGTGATCCACGGTGTCCACCACGATCACCCCAACGATCGACTGCGGCTCGTGATGCCTCCCGCCATGAGCATCCCCCTCGCCGCCCTGTTCCTGTGGGTGTACACCCTGATCTTCGGTACGCCCGCGGCGTATCCGATCTTCTCGGGCTTCATCCTCGGTTACCTCTTGTACGACTACACGCACTACCACCTGCACCATCACACGCCGAGGACGAAGCTCGGCAAGCGGCTGCGCGAGCAGCACATGCGCCACCACTTCCAGGACCACCGTTACGGGTACGGTGTCTCTTCTCCCCTCTGGGACGTCGTTTTCCACACCCTGCCCAGCAGCCGGCGGAACTAGCACTCCTTCCACCGAGGTTGTGCCGAGCAGTGTTTGGTACACACGGTTTGGTAGCGCGTAACTGTTACGGTTGAGACGAACCTACTGAGCCAACGAAAGGAATCGCACATGGCATCGGCCTCGGCCGCGGTTGAACAGGCGGCGGATCTTCTGAAGGATCGGATCAGCGAGCTCGAGAGCGAGCTCGCCAAGTTGCAGCGGGCCCTCTCCAGCCTCACAGACGGGCGCCAGGGGCGTCGCGGCCCCGGCAGGCCACGCGGCTCGGCGACGGCCACCGGTGGGCGCCGTCGCAAACGCCGTCGCGGCACCCGCGCGGACCAGGCGGTACGCATCGTCAAGGCGAATCCCGGGATCGCCGCCTCGGAGATCGCCAAGAAGATGAGCATCCAGCCGAACTACCTCTACCGCGTGCTCGGCGAACTTCAGAAGGAAGGCCGCGTGAAGAAGAGCGGCCGCTCCTACACGGCCGCGTAGCCGGGGCTGCTTAAAGGCCGGCGAGGTGCATCGGCTATCCGGCGGGTAGCACTCGCTACCGGCCTCCCAGCCGCGGCCCAACGCATACCTCAGTCGGCCGGTAGCGCTTGCTACCCGTCCGGTAGCCGACGCGCCCTCGCCGCCCTACAACAGCCCCAGCTGCGCGACCGCGTCCCGCTCCTCTTTGAGTTCGTCGATTGAGGCGTCAATTCGTTCGCGCGAGAAGTCGTCGATGTCGAGGCCGTCGACGATTCGCCATTCGCCGTTCTCGCACGTGCATGGAAGGCCCGAGATCAGGCCCTCCTCGACGTCGTAGGAGCCATCCGAGGGCACCGACATCGATGCCCAATCGCCGTCAGGGGTGCCCAGCGTCCAGTCATGCACGTGGTCGATCGCGGCGTTCGCGGCCGAAGCGGCGCTCGACGCGCCCCGCGCGTCGATGATCGCGGCGCCACGCTTCGCCACCGTGGGAATGAAGTCGTTCTCCAGCCAATCGGGGTCGTTCACCAGCTCGGCGGCGTTCTCGCCGCGCACCTTCGCGTGAAACAGGTCCGGGTATTGAGTCGTGGAGTGGTTGCCCCAGATCGTCATGTTGGTGATCTCGCTCACCGCTGCATCGCACTTCTTGGCGAGCTGGGCGATCGCGCGGTTGTGGTCCAGCCGCGTCATCGCGGTGAAGCGATCGCGGGGCACATCGGGCGCGTTGGACATCGCGATCAGGCAGTTCGTGTTCGCCGGATTGCCCACCACGAGCACCCTGATGTCGTCGGCGGCGCCCTCGTTGATCGCCTCGCCCTGCGGCTTGAAGATCCCGCCGTTCGCCTCCAGCAGGTCCGAGCGCTCCATCCCCTTCGATCGCGGCCGCGCGCCGACCAGGAGCCCGAGGTTCGCCCCGTCGAAGGCGGGCTTGGGGTCGTCGTGGATGTCGACCCCGGCCAGCAGCGGGAACGCGCAGTCGTCGAGCTCCATCGCCGTCCCTTCGGCGGCCTTGACCGCATCGGGGATCTCGAGCAGGTTCAGGTGAACCGGCGTGTCGGGGCCCAGCATCTGGCCGCTCGCGATCCGGAACAGGATCGCGTAGCCGATCTGCCCGGCGGCCCCGGTGACGGTGACCTTGACTGGGGTATCGCTCAATTCGCTCGACACGCTATGACATCGCCGCCTGGAGGCCCTCGTCGATCGACGCGAGGAACTCTTGGGTCGTCTGGAACTCCTGCTCAGGGCC
>WNGB01008924.1_pt1 | contig 14161 bp, 12 predicted proteins | sample 5400681 | NCBI WGS metagenome assembly WNGB01 (sample SAMN13153367, study PRJNA577476) | soil metagenome | isolation source: 115 cm soil or saprolite under grassland replicate 2 | place: USA:California | collected 2016-06-15 | reverse complement strand
ACAACCTGTTCAGCTATCCGCGCGAGGAGAACATCCGCAACGCGTTCCGGCCGCCGCGCTCGCTCGGCAAGGGCAACGCGCCGCGCTCGATCAGCGATCCGGCGGCCGCCATCGCGGCGCTCGACAACCGCAAGCGCGACCTCAACTGGGATGACCTCGACTACATCAAGAAAGAGTCCGGACTGCCGGTCATCGTCAAGGGCGTGCTGTCCGCGAAAGTGGCGGCGATGGCGGTCAAGCGCGGGATGGACGCCGTATATGTCTCCAACCACGGCGGGCGCGCCTTCGACGGCGTGCAGGCCACGATCACGGTGCTGCCGCGGATCGCCGATGCGGTCGAGGGCCGCGTGCCGATCATCCTCGACGGCGGCATTCGCCGTGGCATCGACGTGTTCAAGGCGCTCGCGCTCGGCGCCAACATCGTGGCATGCGGTCGGCCGATCCTCTATGGGCTCGCGCTCGGCGGTTCGCTCGGCGCGCAGAGCGTGCTCGAATATCTGCGCGACAATCTCGCGGTGGTGATGCGGCTCGCCGGCACGTCCGCGATCAAGGACATCTCGAAGGAGTATCTCGTGCCGCAGGGCGAGGAGGCGTGAGCCGCGCGCCTGTGTCCCTTCGCTAGGATACCGCTCACCGGTCCTGGCCGGGGCTTGTCCCCGGCCATTCACGTCTTTCCTGAGGCCGTCTTCCGCGGGGTACGGGCAGTCAGGAGGCAATGTCGCCACTGGTGAAAATCGTTCTCTTCTCCTCCGGACTAACGTCCATCCAGCGCCCGACAAAGAACTGGGGCCAGCAAAGCTTTGCTTTTTGACAACGCGGCCATGCCTATCCAGCCAAGGTGATGTTGCGGCTCATCTACGCTAGGCTGATAGCATGAATACGAGGGCAGTTTTGTACGCCCTTGCGGCCGCCGCGCTGTTCGGCGTTTCGACGCCAGCGGCCAAGGTGCTGCTCGGAACGATACATCCGATCGTCCTGGCCGGCCTGCTCTATTGCGGGGCGGGCGTGGGCGCTGCGATCCTCCGCCGCGTCGCGACGCCGCTGCTGACCACGCCGCAGGCGCACGAAGTCCCGCTGGGCCGCCGCGACTTTCCATGGCTTGCGGGCGCGATCATTGCCGGCGGGATCGCGGGGCCCTTGCTGCTGATGTCGGGGCTGAACCGGACCGATGCGGCGGCAACCTCGCTACTCCTGACATTCGAAGGCGCGGCAACGGCATTGATGGCATGGGTCATCTTCCATGAGCCCTTCAACCGTCGCGTCGCAGCCGGCATGGCCTTCCTCGCCGCTGGCGCGATCGTTCTCTCGTGGATCGGCGCACCAAACATTGGGAGCGTGATTGGTCCGCTAGCCATCATTGGCGCATGCGTGGCATGGGCTCTGGACAACAATCTCACACGCAAGGTCTCGCTCGCCGACGCGCTCCAAATCGTCGAGCTCAAGGGTCTCATCGCGGGCCCGGTGAATCTTGCACTCGGCCTCTGGGCGGGGGGATCGCTGCCGCCTCCCGTCGCAGCGCTTACCGCATGCGTCGTTGGCGTTTTCGGCTACGGAGTCAGTCTTGCGTTGTTTATCGTGGCACTTCGCCATCTGGGCGCCGCACGGACATCCGCTTATTTCTCGACAGCGCCGTTCCTGGGTGCGGCTGCCGCAATTCTCGGGCTTGACGAGCCAATGACGATCCAGCTCGCCCTAGCCGGAGGCCTGATGGGCATCGGCGTCTGGCTGCACGTGAGCGAACGTCATGGCCATCAGCACATCCATGAGCCAATGACGCACTCCCATCCTCACACCCATGACGAGCACCATCAGCATCGGCACGGCGCCGCAGATCCGCCAGGCGAACCCCACACCCATGTGCATACCCACGGCACGCTCACGCACGCCCATCCACACGCGCCCGACATGCATCATCTGCATCGGCATGATGGCGCAGCGTGATGCTCGGAACGGTTAGCGGCCGTTGGCCCAGGTCGAGGCCTTGCGCCGGGCCTGATCGGTCTTCTGCCAGTAGCTCTGCCACGATTCGCCGAACGCGATGCCGTCGATCGCGGCAGGACCGGTGATCGCCGCCGCCGCGGCAGCGTCGAGCACCATGAGTGGCCTGCCGCCGTTGCCAGAATCCTCGATGGCACGGCGCAAGAGACGCCGGTAGGCGGTAATGCCCTTATCCGACTGCCCGAGATGCTCGCGGGTGCGGTCCTGGATCGGTCCCATCGACTCGCAGGCCCATTGGTCGTGCACGTTGATGTCGGCACCCATGCCGGTGAACGTATCGTGCTGCTGCTCATGCGGGTCGAACCCGTAGTCGTTGCTCTTGTTCTTGCGCGGGATGTAGTCGGGCAGCTCGTAAAGCTCGAGCCGCTGCCGGCGCATCTCGGCCTTGTTCACCGGCGCGCCGAAGCTGGTGAAGATCGCGTACCAGTAGTGGCGGGTGTCGTCGACCGGCACGTGCCACTGCGTGATCGTCATTTCGCTGCTCATCGGAATGACGAAGGCGTGCGGGAACACCAGGTTGGTGATGCGCACGTGCATCGTGGCATCGCCGACCTGGCGCAGCGTCGCGATGCGCATGCCGTAGTCGGTCGGCTCGACCTCGATCTGCGGGCGCGGATGCTCGCGCATGATCCGCGTCATCGGCATGTCGGAATCGATCGACTTGTCGCGAAACAGCTTGCCGTAGCCCTTGCTGGCGTCCTCGTCGTGGAAGAAGCGGTGCAGGAACGAGGTGTGCGCCGGATCGATGCCGACCTCCAGCGACTGCAGCCAGTTGCAGTCGATCATGCCCTTGAACGCGAAGGTGTGGCTGTCGGGGGCCACGAAACAGTCGAAGTGCGGGAACGCCGGCGGCTCGCCCGGACCCATGTAGGCAAACAGGATTCCGCTCTTCTCCACCACCGGATAGGCGGTCTGGCGGATGTTGGCGCACATCCGGCTGCCTTCTGGCTCCGCCGGCGTCTCGAGGCACCGGCCGGTGACGTCGAACAGCCAGCCGTGGAAGGCGCAGCGCAAGCCGCCGTTTTCGAGCCGCCCGAACGCGAGGTCGGTGCCGCGATGCGGACAGGCGCGCGCCATCAGGCCGTAGCGGCCCTGCGCGTCATGGAACAGCACGAGACTTTCGCCGAGCAGCCGCACCGGTTTCACCGGCCGGTTGCCGGCGAGCTCGTCGACGAGCGCGGCCGGCTGCCAATAGCGCCGCATCAACGTGCCGGCCGGCGTGCCGGGCCCGATGCGAGTGATAAGATCGTTCTGTTCGACGCTCAGCATGAGACGGGCCGTCCTCGTTCTCCCGATCCAATTATATACGATCCCAGCGGGCCCGGCCGATAGAGCGGCAAAGCTGCCCGCGGAACCGAGCCATCCGGCCTGCGTTATCCCTCTGATCCACCAGGGAGTTGACCCGATGCACAAGGAACAAGGACACACCGTCGAAACGCCGGTCGAGGCGCGGGCGGGCTTCCTCGATCGTCCGGTGCTGGTGGTCCTGGTCACCAGTGTAGCGCTGGTCTGCGGCCTCTATGCGCTGATCTATTTCGGCTATTTCGGGACCTGATCCGCCACCGGATCCGCCCCAACAGCACGCCATCGCCGATATTCACCAACGCAGTCACCGTCCGGGCAGCACGAGCACCTTGGTCGCCGCTGGCAACGTGGTCTTGGACACCACGGTCGAGGGGATTTGGGCGATATCGACGTCCCACTTGCTCGCCTTGGCGCGCTCGAGGAACCGGTGCAGCGTGTACGAACTGAAGAAGTGCATGGGAATCACGATCTGCGCCTTCAGCGACTGCAGCACCTCGATCATGCCGTCGGTGTCGAGCGTCATGGTGCCGTCGACCGGCGTGAACACGATGTCGATGCGGCCGATCTCGTCGAGCTGCTGCTGGGTCAACGTGTGGTGCAGATGGCCGAGATGGGCGATGCACATGTTGGCCATCTCGTAGATGAAGATCGAGTTGCCGTGCCGCTCGGTGCCGCCGCCCGCCCAGTCGCGAATGTTGGTCGGCACGTTGCGCACCCGCACGTCGCGCACCTGCACGTCATGGCGCGCGGGCCGGTCCTGGCTCACGCCCCAGCCGCGCAGTACGTGCGGGATACGCGGGTCCGGGTGGTCGGTGTAGTGGGTCGAGTGCGCGTGATTCATGGTGGCGATGTCGGGCACGATCGGCGGCCGGACATAGTCGTTGAAATCGGTGGCGATGCGCACCAGCTGCGGGCTCTCGATCAGGAACGTCGAGTGCCCCGAATAGGTGATGCGGACCTGGTCCGGATTGAGCGCGAGCCGCATTGCTGCCGGAATGACGCGCGGCCGGTTGGACGCGATCAGGCCCGGGCAGTTCTCGCGCATCTCCGGCTTGGTCTCGGGCGCCTGCGCCGCGGCGGGCTGCGGCGCGACCAGCGCGAGTGCGACAGCGGCCGGCGTCATCCACGAAAGGCGGGCAAGAGCGGCCATGCGGTGCTCCTTGGATGGCGCTCAATCTGGCACGGTTTTGCCTGCCAAGCCATCTCACGTTTCCGCAATCGCCCTGCGCAAAAAAGCAATGCCGGTCGAAACTCAAATCGCGACGACAGGCCCGCTCGCCGCGCGGGACATTGCGACAAAGGGCGCGACGGAATCAGCGCGCGGAGGTGATGAGACCCTTGGAGGTGACCACGACCCAGCGCCCGTCCTGCTTGCGGATCGCGTCGACGCGGCCGACGCCGGGAACCGTGTCGCCGGGTTCGACCTCGATCATGCCGAAACCCCGGCCTTGGATGATGGCCATTCCGCGATAGACGTCGCGCACGATCCAGCCCGCGACGATCGACGTCGGAGGCGGCTGCGTATTGGCGGCCGTCGGCTGTGGCGGCGACACCGAGCCGGTGGCCTCGCGGGCGGTCAGCGGGTCGACGCGCTTCTCCAAGCGTTCCAGCGACTCGATCGCCTTGGTGAGCTTGGCAGCCGGCTCGGTCTGGGCGCGCTCGACGCGGTCGAAGCGTTCCGCGATCTTGGCGAACTGCCCGTTGGTGCCCTTGGTGCTGGCGTCGAGGCTGGTCTTGAGCGCGGCGAGATCGGTGCGCAACTGCGCGAGCGTGCCGTGCAGGGCGCGAGTCTCATCGACGATAGTCGGCGTGGACGCCGCCTCGGCCACCTGCGTCGGCCCGGCCGACCACAGCAGGCCGGAGGCGCCAAGCGCGCCGCTCATGGCGCCGATCGCCGCCGCGATCGCGACCGACGCGGCGAGCAGGGCAAACCGGTTGATGCGCGCGGATGCAACGGGAACAGCCGGGGCCGATGCCTCGGCGGCAAGCGGAGTCGGTGCGGCCTTGTCTTCGGCCGCGATCTTGATCTCGGCGACCTTTGGCGCCTCACGGACAACCGTCGGCGCTCCAGTGGTGAGCTTGGGCGCCTCGGCGGCGAGCTTGGGCGCCTCGATGGCCGGCAATTCGTCCTTCGCGAGCGCGATGGGCGCAGCCTCGACCTTCGGCGTTTCGAGCTTCGGCGCTTCGCTGGCCGGCTCGATCGCCTTTGTTTCAATGGCAGATGGAGTGAGGGCGTCGCCGGACGGCGCCGCGGATTTGTCCTCGATATCCTTGCGCTTGGCCATACCCAGAGTTCCCCGTTCGTGGTTTCCGAATAGGAAACTATGGCGGTTACCAACTGGTTACGAATTGGCGGCGCGATGGAGATTCGATGTCTATTAACCGTGATTGCGGGCCGATCCCGACCCGACGACCCCTCACACGCCGAGATACCGATGCTGCAGGTCCGGCGCGGCGGCGAGCGCCGCGGAGGTGCCGCTCCACACCACCCGGCCGCGCTCGATCAGGTAGTGCCGGTCGGCGATGCGGATCAGCGACTCGACGTTCTTATCGATCACCAGGATCGACTGGCCTTCGGCCTTGAGCCGCGTCAGGCACTGCCAAATCTCGGCGCGGATCAGCGGCGCCAATCCCTCGGTCGCCTCGTCGAGGATAAGCAGCCGCGGATTGGTCATCAGCGCGCGGCCGACCGCCAGCATCTGTTGTTCGCCGCCGGACAGCTGGTTGCCCATCGCGTCCATGCGTTCGGCGAGCCGCGGAAACAGCGCGGCGATCCGCGACAGCGTCCACGGCACGGGGGCGCCACAACGATTCGCGGCGGTCGCGACCAGGTTCTCGCGCGCGGTGAGGTTGGGGAAAATCTGCCGACCCTCCGGCACCACCCCGATGCCGAGCTTGGCAACCTGATAGGCCGGCAGCGTGCGGATTTCGCGGCCGTCGAAACGGATCGAGCCGGCCATGGCGCGGGTGAGGCCCATGATTGAGCGGACGGTCGTGGTCTTGCCCATGCCGTTGCGGCCCATCAGCGTCACCACCTCGCCGGGCGCGATCGCGAGCGAAATCCCGTGCAGCACCTGGCTCAGGCCGTAGCTGGTCTGCACGTTCTCGACGTCGAGCAGGCTAGCCATGACCCACCTGCTCGTCATTCGCGTGCTCGTCGGGCGCGCCGAGATAAGCCTTGCGCACCTCCGCGTTGGCGCGGATCGCCTCCGGCCTGTCGGACGCGATGATGCGGCCATAAACCAGCACGGTGATACGGTCCGCGAGCGCAAACACCGCCTCCATGTCATGCTCGATCAGCAGGATGGTGAGGTGTCCCTTGAGCTCGCGCAGCGTGCCCACCAGGCGCGCCGATTCGTCGGGGCCCATGCCGGCCATCGGCTCGTCGAGGAGCAGCATGCGCGGCCGCGTGGCGAGCGCCATGGCGATCTCGAGCTGGCGATGCTCGCCATGGCTGAGGTTGGCGACCAGCACGTTGGCGCGCTGCGCAAGGCCAACCTGCGTCAGCACCGCGCGGGCCGGCTCGCGCAGCGCTGGGTCGCGGCGCGCATTGCGCCAGAACCGGAACGAATGGCCGCTGTGCGCCTGGACGGCGAGCGCTACGTTATCGAGCGCGGTGAAGTCCGGGAACAGCGAGGTGATCTGGAACGAACGCGCAAGCCCGAGCGCGCTGCGCCGATAGGTGGGCAACGTGGTGATGTCGCGGCCGGCAAACCGGACGCGGCCGGCATCAGGCGCAATCTCGCCGTCGAGCTCACCGATCAACGTGGTCTTGCCGGCGCCGTTCGGCCCGATGACGGCGTGCAGCTCGCCGGCGGGCACCGCGAGCGTGATCTCGTCCGACGCCACGACGCCGCCGAAGCGCTTGGTCAGGCCATCGATCTCGAGCAGTGCGTCAGCCACGGCGCGTGTTCTCCAGCAGGCCGTTGATGCCGCCGCGCGCGAACAGCACCACCAGGAGGAACAGCGGACCGAGAATGATCTGCCAGTATTCCGTGATGGCGGATAGCGCCTCCTCCAGAACGAGCAGCGCGACCGCACCGATCAGCGGCCCGAACACCGACGCCATTCCGCCAAGCACCACCATGACGATCAGGTCACCGGAGCGCGTCCATTGCATCATCGCCGGGCTGACAAATTCGGTGTGATTGGCAAGCAAAGCACCGGCGAGGCCGCATACGGCGCCCGCAATCACGAAACAGACGAGACGATAGCGCAGGGTCGGGAATCCGATGGCGCGCATGCGACGGTCATTCGAGCGGGCGCCCTGGATCACCATGCCGAAGCGCGAATTGACGAGCCGATGGACGAGATAAATGGTTGCGATCAGGAGCGCGAGGCAAACGTAGTAGAACACCTTCTTGTCTGAGATATCGATCAGATCGGCGAACTCGCTGCGGCGATAGATCGTCAAGCCGTCGTCCCCGCCATAACGATCGAGGCCGACCGCCATGTAATAGACGACCTGCGAGAAACCCAGCGTTATCATGATGAAATAGACGCCGCGCGTTCGCAGCGAGAGCGCGCCTATGATCAGCGCCAGCGACGCCGATGCTGCGATGGCGACGGGCCATTGCAAGAAGCCCGATGAAATTCCCTCCTCCGCCAGGATGCCAACCGCATAACCGCCGATGCCGATATAGAGGGCATGTCCGAAGCTCACCATGCCGCCATAGCCAAGGATCAAATTGAGGCTCGTCGCCGCCATCGCGAGGATGATGATGCGCGTGAACAGCGTCATCAGGAACGGATTGCCGCCGAGTGCGACATAAGCCGGCACGAGCGCGAGGAAGATCAGAAGACCGGCGACGATGAGATTGCGGGGTGTCATGATGGATTGCCGGATCGAGCCCGGCGGCGACGGACCAGCCGGAGGCGGCAGCGCCGTCATTTGTTCGACACCGGGAACAGCCCCTCTGGCCGCACCACGAGCACGATCGCCATCAGGAGGTAGATCAGCATCGACGACATGGCCGGCGCGATCGCCGAGGCGCCACGCGAGCTCATCACCAGGCGGAGGACATCCGGCAGATAGCCACGGCCGACCGTGTCGATCAGGCCGACGATGACCGCGGCAGTGAACGCGCCGCGAATCGAACCGATGCCGCCGATGATGATCACCACGAAGGCAAGGATCAGGATATTCTCGCCCATACCGATCTGCACCGTGAGGATCGGCGCCTGCATCAGCCCGGCGAGCGCCGCGAGCGCGGCGCCGAGGCCGAAGACCAGCGTGTAGAGCAGGTTTATGTTGATGCCGAGGGCCCCGACCATTTCGCGATTCGACGCACCGGCGCGGATCAGCATCCCGAGCCGCGTGCGCATCACCAAGACGTAGAGAAACAGCGCGACCACAAGCGCCGTGACGATAATGGCGATGCGATAGCTCGGGTATTGCAGGCCCGGCAGGATCTCGACCGAGGTGTTGAGCCAAGCCGGCAACGATATGTTCATTCCGGCCGGGCCCCAGACCAGCCGAACCAGCTCGTTGAAGAACAGGATCAGGCCGAACGTGCCGAGCACGTGGTCGAGATGATCGCGGCCATAGAGCCTCCGCAGCGCGATGACCTCGACCGCCATTCCCACCAGGACCGTGGCAGCAAGCGCCAGCAACGCACCCGCAACGAAGCTTCCGGTCCAGGCCGCAAAGGTCGCGGCGAAATAGGCTCCCACCATGTAGAGCGAGCCGTGCGCGAGGTTCACGAGGTCCATGATTCCGAAGACCAGCGTGAGCCCGGCGGCAAGCAAGAACAGCATGAGCCCAAACTGCAGACCGTTCAGGCACTGTTCGAGGAAGAGGAGCATGGGGTTGGGGTGATGAACGACAGAGGGCCGAGGATCGGGCTATCTACCCTTTGCTTTCTGCGTTCGGTCCTCGGTCGTCGGTCCTCCGTCGTGGAGCTTTACCACTTCATCGAGCAGCGGGTGTGGGACTTGTCCTGGTCGTTCTCCACGATGGTCGCGACCGTCTTGAGGGTCAGCACTCCCTCGGCGTCCTTTACCGCCTCCTGCAGGTAGAAATTCTGAATCGGGAAGTGGTTGTTGCCGTATTTGTAGGGGCCGCGCACCGACTTGTAGTTAGCCTTGCGCATCTCGTCGCGCATCGCGTCCTTCTTGCTCACGTCGCCTTTGACCGCGACGACGGCGCTATTGATGAGGTTGACCGCGTCGTAGGACTGCGCGCCATAGAAGGACGGATAGGCCTTGTGCTTGGCCTTGAAGTCGGCGACGAACTTCTTGTTCGCCTCGTTCGGAAGGTCGTTGACCCAGTGCTGGACGCCCGGTACGCCCAGTGCGAGATCACCCATGCGTGGCAGCGACAGCGAGTCGACGGTGAAGGCCGTGTAGAGCGGGACAGTGCCCTTGAGGCCGGCCTGGGCATATTGCGTAAGGAATTGGATCCCGGCCGCGCCCGGATAGAACACGTAGACCGCGTCGGGCTTGGCTGCCCGCACCTTCGACAACTCGGCAGAGAAGTCGAGCTGATCAGGCCACTTGGTCACTTCCTCGCCGACGATACTGCCCTTGAAGGTCGATCGCATGCCGTTGAGCATGTCCTTGCCGGCGGCATAATTGGGGCCGATCAGAAAGGCCGTCTTCACGTTCTTCTGATTCATGTAGATGCCCATCGCGGCCGGGGTCTGGTCGTTCTCCCAGGAAGACGAAAAGACGTAGGGCGAACAGAGCTGTCCTGCGACCTGCGAGGCCCCGGCATTGGCAATGACGAACATCGTCTTGGAATCGACAACCGGTTTGAGCGAGGCCAGCAAGACGTTCGACCAGATATAGCCGGACAGGAAATCGACCTTGTCGGATTGAATAAGTTTCTCGGTCTTCTGCTTGCCAACCTCGGGCTTCTGCTGGTCGTCCTCGTAGATCACCTCGACCGGCAGGCCGTCCATCTTGCGGCCGAGATGGTCGAGAGCGAGCTCGAAGGAATTGCGCATGTCGTTGCCGATCACGGCGGTCGGACCGCTGAACGTGCTGACGAAGCCGATCTTCACGGTCTTTTGCTGGGCCGAGGCGGGCGCGGCCGCGAACAGGGCGAGCGCGGTGGTCGCAAGCAGAACGTTTTTCATTGCGGTTACTCCCCGAGGAAGGCGGCTGGCGGCAATCTTACTCAATCGCCCCGAGGGCCAAAAGCCCCTCTGCCGCCGCACCAAGTCGGACTATTGGCTTATCGCGGAGAGGGGCATATAAACCGAGAAATCCCCATCCCGGCGAGCCTCCGGCAGCGAGAAAGAGCGCGTTATGCATGAACTAGGCGAGAAAACCCACTGGCACGAACCGACCGGCATCGACCGGGCCGGCGTGGGCAAATTCGGCCGTCCCAAGACGCCATACGACCTGTTCATGGAGTCCGACGGAATCCCGATTTTTCGCGACGTGGGATTGAAGACCGTACTCGATCTGCCGATGAGGCCCTGGAAGCGTCTGGGCGGCAAGGGCACCTACATCCAGCTTTACGGCACCGAAGGGAAATGGGGCTGCTACGTCGTCGAAATTCCGGGCGCAGGCGCGCTCAACGCAGAAAAGCACGTCTACGAGGAAGTCTATCTAGTCGCCGAGGGCCGCGGCACGACCGAGGTATGGCTCGACAACGACAGCAAGAAGCACGTGTTCGAATGGCAGAAGGGCTCGCTGTTCTCGATCCCAGTGAACGCCTCACACCGGCTCATCAATGCAAGCTCTTCTCCCGCGGTGCTGATTGCTGGCACGACGGCACCAAACCTGATGAACCTCATCAACAATACCGATTTCATCTTCAATGCGCCCTACCAATTCAAGGACCGGTTCTCGGGCGCCGACGACTTCTACAAGTACAAGGACGACATCGAACCCGATCCGGTACGCGGGCTCGCGATGCGGCGCACCAATTTCGTGCCGGACGTCATCAATTGCGATCTGCCGCTCGACAATCGCCGCTCGGTCGGATGGCGCCGCGTCGAGCCGTTCATGACCGGCAACACCTTCTATCTGTGGATCGGCCAGCACGAGGTTGGCCGCTATTCCAAGGCGCACGCACACACGTCGGCGGCCGTGCTGATCTGCCTGAAAGGCAATGGCTACACCTACACGTGGCCGGAACGTTTCGGCGTGACCCCGTGGAAGGACGGCAAGGCCAACGAGGTCAAACGGGTGGATTACTCCCAGTTCGGCATGGTGTCGGCGGCCCCGGGCGGCGCGCGCTGGTATCACCAGCACTTCAACGCGTCCAAAGAGGGCTTCCGGCTGACGGCCTGGTTCGGTCCCCACAATCCTGGCCGTGAGCCTGGACCACCCGGCGAGAAACACACCGACTATACGGCCATGGATATTCCAGAGGGCGGAACGGCGATCCCCTACTACATGGAGGATCCGTATCTGCGCGAAGAATTTGCCGCCAAGCTCACGGCGGAAGGCGCGCAGAACCGGATGGAGCCCGACTTCTACAAGAAGGGCACCGTGGTGCCGAAGTTCGTGGGCGCTTGATGGTTCGACTGTCTCAGCTGTCATGCGCGGGCTTGACCCGCGCATCCATCTTCATGCGAAAAGCGATGGATTGCCGGGTCAAGCCCGGCAATGACCTATGTGATTGGACGCAGGTATGAACGACGAAGCCGAAGGCGGACGCGTCTTCTTCTCCAGCACGGGGCGTTCGCTCGTCGACGAGGACGAGATCGTCGTGCTCAGCGTCGGCGTCGACATCGGCTCGTCGACCTCGCACCTCGTGTTCTCGCGCATCGTGCTGGAGCGGCTCGACAGCCGCTACGTGGTCACCAAGCGCGAGACCTTCTACCAGTCCGACATCCTGCTCACTCCCTATTCGACCGAGGGCGAGGAAACGATCGACGCCGCCGCGCTCGGCGCCTTCATCGAGCAGCAATACAAGGACGCCAAAGTCGATCCGGACGAGATCGACACCGGCGCGCTGATCCTGACAGGCGTCGCGGTGCGCCGGCGCAATGCCCGCAAGATCGGCGAGCTGTTTGCGCGCCAGGCCGGCAAGATGGTCGCGGTCTCGGCCGGCGACAACCTTGAGACCGTGATGGCGGCCTACGGCTCGGGCGCGGTCGCGCGCTCGATCCGCGACGGCAAGACCGTGATGAACGTCGACATCGGCGGCGGCACCTCGAAGATCGCGGTCTGCGCCGACGGCAAGGTGATCGACCTCACGGCGGTCGACGTCGGCGCGCGGCTGGTCTGCCTCGACGACAACGGCCGGATCGCCCGCATCGAGGAAGCGGGGCGGCGGTTCGCCGCCGAGCTCGGCATCAAGCTCGAGCTGGGCGCACCCTTGCCGGCCGAGCACGCGCGCGACCTCGCAGCCCGCATGGCGGACCGACTCTTCGAGGCCCTGCGCGCCGGCTCGCCGACGGTCGGCGGGTCGGGGCTGTGCCGGCTCGACCCCCTCTCCCATAACGGACCGATCCACGAGATCACCTTCTCGGGCGGCGTGTCCGAATACATCTACGCCCGCGAGACCATGACCTTCGGCGATCTCGGCGTGCTGCTGGCGCAAGAGATAAGGTCGCGCGTCGAGGGTTGGGGTCCGGCGATCGAGCCGTCGAACGAGGGCATCCGCGCCACCGTGGTTGGCGCCTCGCAGTACACCACGCAGGTCAGTGGCAGCACCATCTACGTGTCGCCGATGGAGACCTTGCCGCTGCGCAACGTGCCGGTGATCGCGCCGACGCTGCCGCTCGACGCCGAGGTGATCGATGCGGCCGTGGTGTCGTCCGCCATCAAAGCTGTGCTGCGGCGGCTTGACCTCGGCGCGGGCGACACCCCGGTGGCCCTGTTCGTGCCCTGGAGCGGCTCGGCGACCTTCCAGCGGCTCGACGCCTTCTGCAAGGGCGCGGTCGACGGCCTCTCCGACGTACTCGCGCGCGGCCATCCGCTGGTGCTCGCCGGCGACGGCGACGTCGGCGGCCTACTCGGCATCCACCTGCGCGAGGAGATGCGGATCGGCAACGCGATCGTGTCGGTCGACGGCCTCGAGCTCAAGGACTTCGACTACATCGACATCGGCGTCATGCTGCCAACGTCGGGCGCCGTTCCGGTCGTCATCAAATCGCTGATCTTCCCGACCACCGCCGCAACCGGTAAGGAATGGCAGGCGGCGCCGCGCGCCATCGGCGAGGCCGCTGCCGCGTCAGGCTGAGCACACGAGACACCCAGAGTATGAGCCGCTACCGCGTCACGGTCGATACGGGTGGGACGTTCTCGGATTTCGTCTATCTCAACGAAGAAACCGGCGAGGTCACGATCTCGAAGGTGCCATCGACGCCCGATGACCCGTCGCGGGCGATCCTCGAAGGCGTCGAGTCGCTGATCCAGAAGGGCGTGCGGCCGGGCGACATCTCGTATTTCTGCCACGGCACCACGGTCGGCACCAACGCGCTGCTCGAAGGCAAGGGCGTGCGCACCGGGCTCCTCGTCACCGAGGGCTTCCGCGCCATCTATCCGGTCGGCGAGCAGGCGCGCCCTTACGGTGCCGCGCTGTTCGACGTGATGTTCGACAAGCCGGCGGTGCTGGTCCCGCAGAGCCGCACCGGCGAGGTGAAGGAACGGGTCGACTTCCGCGGCGACGTGCTGCGCTCGCTCGACGAGGCCGCGCTGCGCGACACGGTGCGCGAGCTCAAGGCGCAAAAGATCGAGTCGCTCGCGGTGTGCCTCCTGTTCTCGTTCCTGCATCCTGAGCACGAGGCGCGGGTGCGCGAGATTGTGCTGGAGGAGATGCCGGACTGCAGCATCTCGCTTTCATCCGACGTGGTGCCGCAGATCCGCGAATACCACCGGCTGAGCACCACCGTCATCAACGCCTACCTGCAGCCGATCCTGGCGCACTATATCGCGCAGCTCGACCGCCGCCTCT
>WNGB01013754.1_pt1 | contig 14167 bp, 9 predicted proteins | sample 5400681 | NCBI WGS metagenome assembly WNGB01 (sample SAMN13153367, study PRJNA577476) | soil metagenome | isolation source: 115 cm soil or saprolite under grassland replicate 2 | place: USA:California | collected 2016-06-15 | reverse complement strand
ATGCTCGGCTGGCCCGGGCCACCGAGCTCGGCGGGTTCGGCGCCGGCGGCCAGCCACGCGTCGTACGCCGTGGGGCACTCCTCGCGGAGCACCTGCACCACCTGTGGCCGGAACGCGTGGGCGTGGTGGAACTGCATGACGCCTCGCCGGGCCCAGGTGCCGTCCGGGTCGGGACCGGCGTCCCGGTCCACCATCACCACCTCGTGGCCGCGTCTGGCCAGGCCGCCGGCCAGGACCAAGCCGGTCGGCCCGGCTCCGATGATCGCAACGCGCATGGTGGTGTCCTCTCGCCGCCCTGACAGCAAGAGTGTCCCGCGGCGACGGCAGATACGACGGCTTTCGGCAGGATCCGAGGAACACCGGGGTCTGGTCGGGCCCGGAGACGGCGACGGGGCCGGTCCGCCCTGCGGCGTACCGGCCCCGTCCTCGCGTGTTGCTAGCGGTGATCTCCGGAAGTAGGTCGGGGGACACACGACGAACTTGCGGAGATAACCACTAGTCGTCGTCGCGGCCGCTGATCGACGGCGTCGTCTTCTGCACCTGCATCAGGAACTCGATGTTGCTCTGCGACTTCTTGAGCCGCTCGAGCAGCAGCTCGAGGGCCTGCTGGCCGTCGAGGCCCGACAGCACCCGGCGGAGCTTCCAGATGATGGAGAGCTCCTCCTTGCTCATCAGGAGCTCCTCGCGACGCGTGCCGGACTGGACGGCGTCGATGGCCGGGAAGATCCGCTTGTCCGCGAAGTCGCGGCGCAGCCGGATCTCCATGTTGCCGGTGCCCTTGAACTCCTCGAAGATCACCTCGTCCATCTTCGAGCCGCTCTCGACGAGCGCGGTCGCCAGGATGGTCAGCGAGCCGCCGTTCTCGATGTTGCGGGCGGCACCGAAGAAGCGCTTCGGCGGGTAGAGCGCCGCGGAGTCGACACCACCGGACAGGATCCGGCCGCTGGCGGGGGCCGCCAGGTTGTAGGCGCGGCCCAGTCGCGTGATGCCGTCCAGGAGTACGACGACATCGTGGCCGAGCTCGACGAGTCGCTTGGCCCGCTCGATGGCCAGCTCGGCGACCGTGGTGTGGTCGCTGGCCGGACGGTCGAAGGTCGAGGAGATGACCTCGCCCTTGACCGAACGCTCGAAGTCGGTGACCTCCTCGGGACGCTCGTCCACGAGCACGACCATCAGGTGGCACTCGGGGTTGTTGGTCGTGATCGAGTTGGCGATCGACTGCATGATCATCGTCTTGCCGGCCTTGGACGGCGAGACGATCAGGCCGCGCTGGCCCTTGCCGATCGGAGCCGCGATGTCGATGACGCGACCGATCAGGTTCTGCGGCTCGGTCTCGAGGCGCAGCCGCTCGGAGGGGTAGAGCGGGGTCAGCTTGGGGAACTCAACGCGCCCCTTGGCCGCCTCCGGGTCCGCCCCGTTGACGCTGTCGATGCGCACCATCGGGTTGAACTTCTCCTTGCGCTCGCCCTCGCGGGGCTGGCGCACCTGGCCGACGATCGCGTCGCCGCGGCGCAGGCCGTACTTGCGCACCATCGACAGGGAGACGTAGACGTCGTCGGTGCCGGGCAGGTAGCCGCTGGTCCGGACGAACGCGTAGTTGTCGAGTACGTCGAGAATGCCGGCCGCCGGCACCAGGACATCGTCCTCGAGGATCGTGGTGTCGGGCTCGCTGCGGCTGCCACCGCGGCCGCCACCGCCCGCCCCGCCGCCACCGCGGTTGTCGCGGTCGCGGCCGCGGCGCCGACGGTTGCGTCGGCCGCCGTCGTCGTCGCGGTTCTGGTCGCGGCCCTGATCACGGTTCTGGTCGCGGTTCTGGCCGCCACCCTGACCCTGGCCGCCACCCTGGCGGTTGCCCTGGTTGCGGTCCTGGGTGCGGTCCCGGTTGCCCTCGCGGTTGCCCTGGTTGCCCTCGCGGTTGCCCTGGCTGCCCTCGCGGTTGCCCTGGCTGCCCTCGCGGTTGCCCTGGCTGCCCTCGCGGTTGCCCTGGTTGTCGCGGTTGCCACCGTCGCGGTTGCGGTCGCCGGACTGCTTCTCCGCAGCCTGCTCGGCCGGCTTCTCCTCGCGCTTGGCGGCCTGGTCGGACGAGCCGTCCTTGGCCTGCGGCGCGGAGTCACCGCTCACGTTCTCCTTCGCAGCGGCACTGGGGGCGCTCGAACGTCCGCTGGCCTGGGATCCCGACTGGACTGACTTGATGGCGTCGATCAGCTGAGCTTTCTTCATGGAGCCACTCCCCGAAATCCCCATGCCGCCAGCCATCGCCTTCAGATCGGCGAGGAGCATGGAGTTGAGACCGCCACCGCGCTTCTTCGGCGCCGCCGAACCGTCGGCGGGCGGCGCAGGGGTGGTGGCGTCGATTGTTTCCGTCACGTGAGGTCCTTCCCACGTATCAGTGCCGATCTGGCTCGATTGCCGTCGGCAACGGTTGATTTCCCTCTCGTCCCTTCGTGCACGCGTCAACGCGCAGATCACACGGAATCGGAAGAGGTGGGTGCACCCGCGGATCAGACCGGTGGGTGCGAGCACCGAGACTTAACGGCGCGACCTCACTTTAGCACCCGCCCCATGGATTGTGGCAGAGGGCACGTGGTGTGGACGTCCGGTTCGTCCCTTGTGCGGCCGGCCGAGCCTCCGCTCAGGCAAGGAGTACGCCGTCGCGGTCGACCGAGAGGTGGTGCGCGGCCCAGCCCGCGGGTGCTCGGCGGAGGAGCGACTTCGGCGACTGCAGCGTCGAGGGCGCCACCGAGGCGGGGCCGTTGGTGAAGGCGAGCACGGTCGGGCCGGCGCCCGAGACGATGGCCGGGATGCCGTCGCCGCGCAGCGACCGCACCAACGCGAGCGAGTCCGGCATCGCGGGCTCGCGGTAGTCCTGGTGGAGGTAGTCCCGGGTGGCCCGGAGCAGGTGCTCGGGCTGGCCCGCGAGAGCGGCAACGAGCAGCGCAGTGCGTCCGGAGTTGGCGGCGGCGTCGGCATGCGCGACCTGCTCGGGCAGCAGGCCGCGGGCCACCGTGGTCTCGACGCCCGCGGGCGGCACGAAGACCACCGCCGTCACCCGCGGGTCGACCGTGGAGCGCACGGCGTAGAACTCGCCGTCCTCGCTCCCCGAGATCACGAAGCCGCCGTAGAAGGCCGGGGCCACGTTGTCGGGGTGCCCCTCCAGCCGGGCCGCGAGCCGGAACAGCGCGTCGTCGTCGACCACCAGCGAGCCACCGGCCACCAGGGCCCGGGCCAGGGCGACCCCCGCGACGATGGCGGCGGAGGACGAGCCCAACCCGCGGGCGTGCGGGATGACGTTGGCTTCCCCGAGTACGTCGAACGCCGCGCGCATCGAGCGGACCACCAGGTGCGACTCGTCCAGGGGTACGGCATCGGGGCCGCTCACCTCGATCTCGAGCCCGCGGGCGACCACCTCCGCCTCGACCCGGTCGCGCAGCGAGAGCGCCAGACCGAGGGAGTCGAAGCCGGGGCCCAGGTTGGCCGAGGTGGCCGGGACCGAGACCCGCACCGGGCCGTCGACGAACGCGACCACTAGTGGTCATCTCCGGAAGTAGGTCGGGGGTGTCTCGTGCTCTGGGTGCGTGCCTCGCAAGGCGGAGGAGCGAAGGCGGGCCGGAGGCCCGTCGAGTCGACGACAACGAAGCGAGGTGCGTGCCCGGGGTGCGGGACACACGACGAACTTCCGGGGATGACCACTGGTCAGGCCAGCCCGGCGGCGCGCGCGGCCGCGTCGACCTCGGCGTCGACGATGGTGTCGACGAGCGGACCGCAGCCCTCGAGCGCGGTCACGGTGTCCTTGAGCCCGTGGCCGGTCACGGTGACGACCACGGTGGCACCGGCGTACGACTCGCCGGCCTCGAGATCCTGCAGCAGGCCGGCGATGCCGGCGGCCGACGCGGGCTCGACGAAGACGCCGTCGCGGCGGGCCAGGTCGCGCTGCGCGGAGAGGATCTGGTCGTCGCTGACGGCGGCGAACCGGCCACCCGACTCGGCGGCCGCGGCGTCGGCGAGCTTCCAGGAGGCGGGGTTGCCGATCCGGATCGCGGTCGCCTTGGTCTCGGGGTGCGGGAACGGCTCGCCGGTGACCAGCGGGGCGGCTCCCTCGGCCTGGAAGGCGCGCATGACGGGACGGCGGGTGGCGCGGCCGAGGTCGGCGTACTGCTGGTAGCCGAGCCAGTACGCCGAGATGTTGCCGGCGTTGCCCACCGGGAGCAGGTGGTAGTCGGGAGCGTCGCCGAGCCGGTCGACGACCTCGAAGGCCGCGGTCTTCTGACCCTCGAGCCGGACCGGGTTGACCGAGTTGACCAGCGCCACCGGATAGGCGTCGGCGAGCCCGCGCGAGAGCCGTAGGCAGTCGTCGAAGTTGCCGCGCACCATGATGATCTCGGCGCCGTGCATGACCGCCTGGGCCATCTTGCCGGCGGCGATCTTGCCCTCGGGCACCAGCACGATGGGGGTCAGGCCGGCCCTCGCGGCGTACGCCGCCATCGAGGCCGACGTGTTGCCGGTGGACGCGCACACGACGGCGCGGGCGCCCTCGGCCTTGGCGACCGAGATGGCCGCGGTCATGCCGCGGTCCTTGAACGAGCCGGTGGGGTTGTCGCCCTCCACCTTCAGCCAGACCTCGCCGCCGGTGAGACCGGAGAGCCAGTGGGAGGTGACCAGTGGGGTGCCGCCCTCACCGAGCGTGATCGCGGGGGTGTCGGCCGGGATGTCGACCAGGTCGCGGTACTCCTCGATGACGCCGCGCCACTGGTGGGTGCGCGCCTGCACGTTCATTCGAAGCCCCCGTTCGAAGCGGCGCGGAACGAGCATGCGAATGGGGTGATCATTCTCCGTCCCCTTCGACTCGCATGACGGAGGTGACCTCGCGGACGATGTCCATGGTGCGCAGGTGCTCGACTGTGGCGGAGAGCTGCGCGTCGGTGGCCCGGTGCGAGACGACGACCAGCTGGGCGTCGTCGCCGCGGCCCTCCTGGCGCACGATCTGGATCGACACGTCGTGGTGGGCGAAGGCGGCGGCGACCGCGGCGAGTACGCCGGCTCGGTCGTCGACGTCGATCGCCACGTGGTAGCGGGTGAGCGTCTCCCCCATCGGCAGCACCGCCCGATCGGCGTACGACGACTCGCCGACGCCGCGGACGTTCTCCAGGCGGTTGCGGGCCACCGTGACCAGGTCGCCGAGCACCGCGGACGCGGTCGGCGCCCCGCCGGCCCCGGGCCCGTAGAACATCAGCTGACCGGCCGCCTCCGACTCCACGAAGACCGCGTTGTAGGCCTCGCGCACGCTGGCCAGCGGGTGTGTCCGCGGGATCATCGCGGGGTGCACCCGGGCCGCGACCGCCTGCCCGTGCTCGGTGTCGCGGAGCTCGCAGATCGCGAGCAGCTTGACCACCGAGCCCATCGCGGCGGCGGACGCCACGTCGGCGGCGGTGACCTCGGAGATGCCCTCGCGGTAGACGTCGGCGGCGGTGACCCGGGTGTGGAAGGCCAGGCTGGCCAGGATCGCGGCCTTGGCTGCGGCGTCGAAGCCCTCGATGTCGGCGGTCGGGTCGGCCTCGGCGTACCCGAGCTCCTGGGCCTCCTCGAGCGCCTCACTGAAGCCGGCGCCGGTGGTGTCCATCTTGTCGAGGATGAAGTTGGTGGTGCCGTTGACGATGCCGATCACCTTGGTGACCTTGTCGCCGGCGAGCGACTCGCGCAGCGGGCGCAGGATCGGGATGGCACCGGCGACGGCGGCCTCGTAGTAGAGGTCGCGGTTGACCTTGTCGGCGGCCTCGAAGAGGGTCGGCCCGTCCTCGGCGAGCAGCGCCTTGTTGGCGGTGACCACGCTGGCGCCGTTCTCGAGCGCGGCCAGGATCAGCGACCGGGCCGGCTCGATGCCGCCGATCACCTCGACGACCAGGTCGACGTCTTCGCGGGTGGCCAGGCCCATCGCGTCGGTGGTCAGCAGCCCTTCGGGTACGTCGACCTCGCGGGTCGCCTCGAGACGGCGTACCGCCACGCCCACCAGCTCGACCGGCGCGCCCACCCGGGCGGCCAGGTCGTCGGCCTGGTCGCTCAGCAGCCGCACCACCTGCGACCCGACCGAGCCGCAGCCCAGGACCGCGACCTTGAGTCGCTTGTCGCCCTCACTCACGCTTGTACTCCCGCATCCGTCGCCGCACCCCCGGCTCGTGCAGTCACTGTCGCTGCCACGTCCGTGGCGAGCAGGTCGTCCTCAGTCTCCCTGCGGAGTACGACGCGAGCCGAACCGTCCCGCACACTGATCACCGGCGGACGCAGCGCGTGGTTGTAGTTACTTGCCATGGAACGGCAGTAGGCTCCCGTGCCCGGCACCGCGACAAGGTCTCCCGGTGCCACGTCGTCCGGCAGGAATTCATCCTTCACCACGACGTCGCCCGCCTCGCAATGTTTGCCCACCACTCGGGACAGCACCGGCCCGGCCTCCGACTTCCGGCCGGCCAGCGTGCAGGAGTAGTCAGCGTCATACAAGGCGGTGCGGATGTTGTCGCTCATGCCGCCGTCGACGCTCACATAGGTGCGTACGGCGCCGCCGTCGAGCTCGACCTTCTTCACCGTGCCGACCTCGTAGACCGTGCACATGCTGGGCCCGACGATCGCCCGGCCGGGCTCGATCGAGAGCCGCGGCTCCGGGATCCCGAGCGCCCGGCACTCGTGCTCGACGATCTTGCTCATCTCGGTGGCGAGCTGCGCTGGGTCGGAGGGGTCGTCCTGGGTCGTGTAGGCGATGCCGAAGCCACCGCCGAGGTCCATCTCGGGCATTTCGATGCCGAGCTCCTCGGAGATCCGGGAGTGCAGCGCCAGCACCCTGCGGGCCGCGACCTCGAAGCCGGAGGAGTCGAAGATCTGGCTGCCGATGTGGGAGTGCAGGCCGAGCAGCCGCAGGCCGGGCTCCTCGTTGATCCGGCGTACGGCGTCCCACGCGTCGCCGCTGGTGATCGAGAAGCCGAACTTCTGGTCCTCGTGCGCGGTGGCGATGTACTCGTGGGTGTGCGCCTCGACTCCCGCGGTCACCCGGACCATCACCGACGCGGTGCGGCCGAGCTCGCGGGTCACCCGGCCCAGCCGCTCGATCTCGTGGAACGAGTCGAGGATGATCCGGCCGACACCCGTCTCGACCGCGCGCTCGAGGTCGCCCAGCGACTTGTTGTTGCCGTGGTAGCCGATCCGGGCCGGGTCGAAGCCGGCCCGGAGCGCCACGGTGAGCTCGCCGTTGGAGCAGACGTCGAGGTTGAGTCCCTCTTCGGCGATCCAGCCCGCGACCGTCGTACACAGGAAGGCCTTGCCTGCGTAGAACACGTCGTACGCGGAGAACGCGTCGCGGAAGGCGCGGGCCCGGGCCCGGAAGTCGGCCTCGTCGAGCACGTACGCCGGTGAGCCGTGCTCCTTCACCAGGTCGGTGAGCGGCACTCCCCCGACCGTGAGTACGCCGTCGTCGCCCTTGTGCGCGGTCTGCGACCAGAGCAGCGGCACCAGGGCGTTGGGGTCGGCCGGCTCGCGCAGCCAGGCAGGCCCGCGGAGCGCGCCCTCGGCGTGCGCCCAGCCGGCCTCGTGCGCTCTCACATCCGCTCCGGTGCCGAGACGCCGAGCAGGTCGAGGCCGTTGGCGAGCACGGTCCGGGTCGCGGCCACGAGCAGCAGCCGGGCCCGGTGCAGGTCGGTCGGCTCCTCGTCGCCCATCGGCAGCACCCGGCAGTTGTCATAGAAGCGGTGGTACGACGCCGCCGTGTCCTCGAGATAGCGGGCGACCCGGTGTGGCTCACGCAGCTGGGCGGCGGCCGTGACCACGCGGGGGAAATCCGCCAGCGCCCTAAGCAGCTCGCCCTCCTTCTCGTGGGTGAGCATCGAGACGTCGGCGGTGCCGGGCGAGACCTCGATGCCGAGCTCGGCGGCGTTGCGCAGCAGCGAGGCGACCCGGGCGTGCGCGTACTGCACGTAGTAGACCGGGTTGTCGTTGCCGGCCTTGGCCCACAGGTCGAGGTCGATGTCGATGTTGGAGTCGGAGCTGTAGCGCGCCAGTGCGTAGCGGGCCGCGTCGACGCCGACCGCCTCGACCAGGTCGTCGATGGTGACCACGGTGCCGGCCCGCTTCGACATCCGGACCGGCTGGCCCTCGCGGACCAGGTTGACCATCTGGCCGATCAGGATCTCGAGGTTCTCGTGGGGCGTGTCGCCGAACGCCGCGCACATCGCCATCATCCGCGCGACGTACCCGTGGTGGTCGGCGCCGAGCATGATGAAGCAGCGGTCGAAGCCGCGCTCGCGCTTGTCGAGGTAGTAGGCGAGGTCGCCGGACAGGTAGGCGCCCTGACCGTCGGACTTGATGATGACGCGGTCCTTGTCGTCGCCGTACTTCTCGGTCTTCAGCCAGAGCGCGCCGTCCTGCTCGTAGGTGTTGCCGAGCTCGGTGAGCCGCTCGACGGCCCTCGCGACCGCACCGCTCTTGTGCAGGTTGTCCTCGTGGAAGTAGACGTCGAAGTCGACCCCGAACTCGTGCAGGCTCTTCTTGATCTCGTCGAACATCATCTCGACGCCCTCGGCCCGGAACGCCTCCTGCGCCTCGTCATCGGGCAGGTCGAGTACGTCGGGTCGCAGCGCGATGACGGCCTTGGCGATGTCCTCGATGTACTGGCCCGCGTAGCCGTCTTCCGGCACCGGCTTGCCCTGGGCGTTGGCAAGCAGCGAGCGGCTGAACCGGTCGATCTGGCCGCCGTGGTCGTTGAAGTAGTACTCGCGGGTGACCTCGGCGCCGGTCTTGCTGAAGACCCGGCCGAGCGCGTCACCCACCGCCGCCCAGCGGACCGCGCCCAGATGCAGCGGGCCGGTCGGGTTGGCGGAGACGAACTCGAGGTTGATCTTCTCGCCCGCGAACGCGTCGGAACCGCCGTACGACGTGCCGGCCTCGACGATCCGCGCGGCCAGCGCACCCTGCGCACCCGCGTCGACGGTGATGTTGAGGAACCCGGGCCCGGCGATCTCGACCGCTTCGATGCCGTCGGCGGCCTCCAGGCCGGCCTTGACGAGCTCCGCGAACGCCCGTGGGTTGGTGCCTGCCTTCTTGGCCAGCTGCAGCGCGACGTTGGTGGCGTAGTCGCCGTGCCCCTTCTGCCGGGGTCGCTCCACCGTCACCGAGGCCGGTACGCCGTCGGGAAGCGTCACCGTCCCTTCGGCCACCAAGCCGGTCAGGACGTCGACAATGGTCGTGGAGAGCTGCTCGGGAGTCACCGACCAAGGGTATCCGCGCCGCACCCGCCGCCTCACACCGATTCCACGCACCGGTTTCGCCGCGCACGGCTCGGCCCTGTAAGGTCTTCTTCGCACCCGAGCCCCCGTAGCTCAGGGGATAGAGCACCGCCCTCCGGAGGCGGGAGCGTAGGTTCGAATCCTACCGGGGGTGCCACTCGTGAGACACGCAATAACGGCCCCTGACCTGCTGAAACGCATGGTCAGGGGCCGTGCTCGTTGTCCGGCTGTCTACTGGTCCCGCTGGGATCTACGGGGACTTCGACGGATCGTTCGCCTTGGGCCAGGACGTCGATCACTTCTGCACGTCGGCCGCTGGACAACGCCTCGGCGGCCTCAGCAAGCGAGTCGAGGGGCGCGGGCTTCGCCGCGTGGTCACCCATCAGGGACACCTCCAGGAAACAAATTCAAGAGATTACTTGACAATGGAGGTCGGCTGCGCCTTAATCAAGTATCTGCTTGATTAAGGAGGTGCGGCAAATGAGCACAACCAGCACCGCGCCGCGAACGGCGACACAGGAGTCCCGTCTGCGGCTGGGTTCGGCGATCATGGCCCTCGGTGGACTCGGCTTCGTGGGATACGGGGTGATCTTCTTCATCCGCAACTTCACCGACTCTTTCCTCGAGCTCGGGATCGGCCCGGCCCAGGTCGACGTCGGCAAGACGGAGATCCACGACTTCAGCCCCGAGCTGGAGCACTACATCAGCCACTTGCACATCGCGGTGAGCGGCTTCATCGCCGCGGCCGGGATCGCGGTCGCCGCTCTCGCCTGGTACGGCGTGCGCCGTGGCGAGTGGTGGGCCTGGGTGACGGCGGTCGTCGTGCCCGTGTTCGGGCTCGCCGTCGCCCTGCCTGCCCACTACCCGTGGGGTTTCGACACCTTCGGGCACCTCGGACTGATCTATGCCGACACCCTGCTGTTCGTGGTCGGCGCCGCTCTGGCCTTCGTCGCCCTGCGGGGTAGGCCAGGCTGACCACCGTCGACGCTCGGCGCGCTGGCGGGCAAAGTCAGGGACAGGTGCCGCAAGGTCGCAGAGCGGCCTCACGGTGACTTCCACTTCGAGCTCGCCAAGCAGGTAGCGGCACGGGCCGGCGGTGACGCCGGCCCGCAGCGCAGCCCCGGTCTCGATCGGTCTGGCAGGTTGCGTGGAGATCACGTGCAGTCGGGCCAGACGAACCGGTCCAGCTTCGTGCGGTCAGCCCGACAGCGTGCGAAGCGGTCGAACGAGCGACGGCCTACACTGCGGTCATGCACGTCGACGTGGGCGGGCTGGCCATCGCCTACGAGCGAGCCGGGAGCGGGCCACCCGTGGTGCTGGCGCACGGCTTCGTCGGCGACGGGCGCTCGACCTGGGGCAGCCAGATCGACGCGCTGGCCGACGAGTTCACCGTGGTCGCCTGGGACGCGCCGGGAGCAGGATCATCCTCCGAACCGCCGGAAGGCTTCGGCATGGACGACTATGCCGACTGTTTCGCGGGGTTCATCCGGGCTCTGCGGATCGAGCAGGCCCATCTGATCGGGCTCTCCTTCGGCGGCGCGTTGGTGTTGGCCACATTCCACCGGCATCGCGGCATCGCGTCGTCGCTCGCACTCGTGAGTGGGTACGCCGGCTGGCGCGGCTCGTTGGGGTCCGCAGACGCGCAGCAGCGGCTGTCTCGGTCGCTGGAGATGTCGGAGCTGCATCCCGACGAGTTCGCTGCTGCGATGGTGCCGTCGATGTTTTCGCCATCGGTCGAGAGCGCGGTCGTGGCCCCGTTCGTCGACAGTGTCCGTGCTTTCCGCCCAGGCGGGTTCCGGGCGATGGCCCGGGCCAGCTTTGAGGACCAGAGTCATGTCCTGCCCGAAGTCGACGTACCCACTCTTCTGCTCTACGCGGACCATGACTTACGAGCTCCAGTCGCGGTCGGCGAGGCCATGCATGCGCGGGTGCGGGGGTCCAACCTCGTCGTGCTCCGCGGGCCCGGTCATGTCAGTAGCGTGGAGGCTCCGAACGAAGTCACCCGCGAGCTGCGTCGCTTCCTGCGCTCGATCAGGTCATCGGAGGATGCAGGCGAACCCGCCTTCGTGTTCAGCGCGATTGAAGCCGTCTGAGAGCGCCCAGGGTCGCACCTTCACCCGAGTCAGCTGGCGATTCTCTGCCCCGACTCTGACCCGACCGGTCGCGACGTTGACACCGCTCCCAGGCCACAACACAGTGGGTGGACGATATTTCCAGGGGAGCGGCGCATGTCCTCAACGGCTGGACCGTCCGGGTGGTCCAAATCGGTGAACACAGCTCTGCTGTGGGCGAGTGGTTGCGCGTCGCTCCGCCCCGGGAGCGGTCAGATCCGCTCGGAGGAGCTCTTCCTCGGGTTGCTGCTGGCCCACCCCGACGAAAACGGCGAGGTCTGGCGGTTCCTCGACCATTTCGGCCTCACCGTGCGCGACGTGCTTCCCGACGACTACCCGGTAATCGACACCGCGGCCCTCCAGGAGGCGGCGGCCGCCGCGCACGACCCATCTCCCAACGAGTGGGACCCCGAGGTGTTGAAGATCATGTCGGACGCGTCGATGCGGGCGGGCGGCCCGGCACAGATCCTCCACGTCATGGCGGTGCTGTTGATGCTCACTCCCTGGCAGGACCGCTTGCAGACAGGGCTCGACCGGTTCGGCTTCAGCGCTCGCACGGTGGTGGACGAGCTCAACAGCGAGGCGCTGCAGACCATCGACCTGCGCAGCGCGGAGACTGCGGGAGCGCAGCTCGGCGAGTGGCTGGCGCGGAGGTTCCCCCGTCGTCCCACCACGATGGCGTCCTTCTCGAACGACGTACCGGATCCGGGCGCGGACTTCGTCGGGGTCAGCGGGGAGGCCGACGCATTCGCGTACTTGATCGCCTCGCGCAACCTCATCCCACCTCTGGCGATCGGCCTGTTCGGTGACTGGGGCAGCGGCAAGAGCTTCCTGATGGCGAAGATCCGGCAGCGCGTCGCTCAACTGACCGCGTTGGCCGCCGGGGACTCGGCCACCAACGAGATCTGGCCGAAGGTCGTGCCGATCGAGTTCAACGCGTGGCAGTACGTCGAGACGGACCTATGGGCCGCGCTGCTCTCGCGCATCTTCGACGAGCTGTCACCGGAGGCGCGCAGCGAGCTGACGAAGCTGCGCGCGAGGAAGGACAAGAATCTTCGCAAGCAGTTGCAGGTCGAGTCGGAGATCGCCCGTCTGACGGAAACGGAGAGGAACCAGGCCGACCAGGCGACCGCGGCGGCCGAGGAGACCGACCGCATCAAGGAACAGGTGGCGACGCTCCGCGACGCCGCGGTGCGCGCCGCGCTGGAGACGCACGCGCGCTCGACCGCCACTGCGGGCCTGGTGGGTGCGATCGGGAAGGCCCTCGGTTCGGAGGTGGCGGACGCCGTCACCGAGGCGCAGCGACTCCGGATCTCAGCCGCGGCCCCGGTGTGGCGACAGCCCACGTTCTGGAGCCGCCGTCGGGTTGTCTGGGTCATCGCCGCCCTGCTCGCCGCGAGTGCACTTGTGGTCGTCCTCGACCAGACTGTCGCGTTCGCGTCGGCGATGGTCGCCGCCCTGGGCGCCGGCGCCGCGATCCTCACGCCCATGCTCCGGACTGCCGCCTCCTTTGCAGAAGGTCAGAAGAAGGCGGCAGACGAGGCGACGAAGAAGGCGGATGAACAGCTGTCGACGTTGGTGGAGAAGGCTCAGCAGGACCAAGCGCAGAAAGAGGACGCGGTGGCGGAGACGCGCAGCCGCATCGAGGCCGAACGGGAGAGGGCGAGGCGGATCGCGGTTCAGCGGGCCGACCTCGAGAAGATGGCGGCACGCCTCGAGGCTGGCACGGCGTACGCCGACTTCCTGAAGGGTCGCAGCACCACTGACGACTACCGCAAGCGGCTCGGCGTCGTGTCCACGGTCAGCGACGACCTGGGCACTCTCTCGGAGCTCGTGGCCGCCTACAACCGCGAGCCGGAAGCGCTGAAGCCAGGCGGTCCGCCGAACCGCATCGTGCTCTACATCGACGACCTCGACCGGTGCCCACCGGCGAGGGTTCTCGAGGTGCTGGAGGCCGTGCACCTGCTGCTCGCGTTCCCGCTCTTCGTGGTCGTCGTCGCGGTCGACACCAGGTGGCTCACCACGGCGTTGCACGCGGCCATGCCCCTCCTTCAGCGGAAGGCGAAGCCGGGCGTGGCCCGGCCGACCGCGACGGACTACCTCGAGAAGATCTTCCAGATCCCGTTCTGGGTGGAACGCCTCGATGACGCAGCGCGACACCGGCTCCTGAGGGGACTCCTGCTGCCGTCCGTCGAAGGCTCCGACGGAGTCCGACCTCAGCTGACTGGCGCCGCCGTGCGAGTCGGTGAGCCCGAGCACGACGCCGCGGAGAGGATGCTGGCCGTGCACGGCCCGTGGCTTGACCTCGACGCACGTGCGTTCACCATCACCGCCTCCGAGCTCGCGTTCGTCGAAGCGCTGAACCCGCTCACGGCTGGAACGCCGCGACAGGTCAAGCGCTTCGTCAACGTCTGCAAGCTCCTGCTCGCGATGTCGCCGCCCTTAGAGGCCGGTGACGGCCTGGCGACGGAGCGTACCGTCGCCTGCTTCATGGCGGCCCTGCACCAGTCGGTGCCGGCGTTCGCCCTTCGGCTCGCCGCGGCGGCCGACAAGGCCGGCGCAGGCGCGACCCTGGACACGATCCTGGCCGGCATGATCGACCCGAAGTTCAGCGACGAGCGCGCGCGGGTCCAAGACTGGGTGACGAAGCAACAGGCCACCCCGCCCGCCACACCGTTCGGCCAGGCCAGCGCCGCGATGTTGCTCGAGCGGTGGGACATCATCAAGCGGCTTCGCTTCGCCGAGGACGAGTCGAGCAAGCCCGCCGAGCCAGCGGCCGCCGTCCCATCGGGAGCT
>WNGB01008919.1_pt1 | contig 14167 bp, 13 predicted proteins | sample 5400681 | NCBI WGS metagenome assembly WNGB01 (sample SAMN13153367, study PRJNA577476) | soil metagenome | isolation source: 115 cm soil or saprolite under grassland replicate 2 | place: USA:California | collected 2016-06-15 | reverse complement strand
GTAGGAGTCGTCACAGCGCCGGATGGACAGCCGATGGCGGTCATGGGCCTCACCATCGCCCACGGGAAGGTCGTCGCCATCGACATCCTCGCCGACCCCGAGCGCCTGCGCCGACTCGACCTGGCAGTTCTCGACGACTGACGAGGGCAGAATCGAAAATCGGACGGTGAGTGGGCAGGCGGTAGCGCCCGGCGGGCCTGGTGTCCGGAGCCCTGGTGTCCGGAGCCCTGGTGTCGCGCAGCCGACCGTGATCCGGTCATCCACAGTTCAGCCGCCCCCCTCGCCCCGGGGCTACCTATGGTCCAAGATACGGACGACCCACAGCACGAGTGCCGGCGAAACGAGGTCTGGTTGGCCGACCAACGGATGATCGGAAAGGTCGGGCGCGTGACGGGGACGATCGGGCCGGGCCGGATCGGGGAGGTGATGATCGCCATCCGCGGCGGCAGCGAGGCCTTCAACGCCTATGCCACCGACAGCCAGGACACGATTTCGCCGGGCACTCGAGTGGTCGTCATCGAGTACTTCCCTCCCAGGACCGTCGTCGTCAGCCCGGTCTAGGGCTGACCTGGAGGCTCGATCCTCATGGAACCCACCTACGTCGCCGCCAGTGTGGTTGCCCTGCTCATCGCGATCTTCGTCCTGTTCAAGCTCATGTGGCGGGTGGCCGAGCCCAACGAGGCGCTGGTGATCTCCGGGCTGCGGGAACACGCCGAGGTCGAGGGCGTGGGCGAGAGCCTCGGCTTCAAGATCGTCACCGGCAAGGGCACGCTGGTGCTGCCGGGCATCCAGACGGTGCGGCGGCTCTCGCTCGACCTGCGAGAGGCCGAGCTCACCATCGACTGCGTCACCCACCAGGGCATCCCCGTCGGCGTCCAGGGCGTGGTCATCTTCAAGGTGGGCGACGACTACGTCTCCATCGCCAACGCCGCGCGCCGCTTCCTCGACCAGCAGGACCAGATGGACGCCCGGGTCCACAACGTGTTCGCAGGGCACCTGCGGGCGATCGTGGGCAACATGACGGTCGAGGAGATGATCCGCGACCGCGAGAAGCTGACCTCGCTGACGCGCGAGTCCTCCGGCACCGAGATGGAAAAGCTGGGGCTGATCGTCGACTCGCTCCAGATCCAGGAGATCCAGGACCCCACCGGCTACATCCGCAACCTGGCCCTGCCGCACGCCGCCGCGGTGTCGCGCGAGGCGCGCATCGCGCAGGCGCACGCCGACCGTGAGGCCACCCAGGCGGAGCAGGGGGCGGACGCGCTCAAGGCGGCCGCCCGCCGCGACAGCGAGATCAAGCAGGCCGGCTACCAGGCGGAGATCGACCGTGCCGCCGCCCAGGCCCACCAGGCGGGCCCGCTCGCCGAGGCCAGCGCCCGCCAGGAGGTCGTCGTCCAGGAGACAAAGGTGGCCGAGCTGGAGGGGCAGCGCGAGGAGCAGCGCCTCCAGGCCTCCGTGCGCAAGCCCGCCGACGCCAGGGCCTACGAGCAGACCACCCTGGCCAGGGCCCAGCGCGACGCCCGCATCTCCGGCGCCGAGGCCGAGCGCCAAGAGGTCGAGCTGCACGCTGCCGCCCATGCCCAGCGGGTCAAGCTGGAGGCACAGGCCGAGTCCGAGCGGGTGCGGCTAGAGGCCGGCGCCCGCGCCGCGGCCGCCGAGCAGATCGGCGAGGGCGAGGCCGCGGCGACCTCCGCCAACGGACGCGCCCAGGCGGAGGCGGCTCGCGCGCGCGGTCTGGCCGAGGCCGACGCCATCAAGGCACGGGCCGACGCGCTGGCCCAGAACCAGGACGCGGTCATCGGCCAGCAGCTCGCGGAGAACTGGCCGGCGATCGTGGAGGCGGCCGCCAAGCCGTTCGGCGCGGTCGACCAGATGATCGTGCTGAACGGTGCCCAGGGGCTGTCGGAGGTGCTGGCGCAGGCGCTCAGCCAGGGCGTGGCCGGCTTGCAGCTCGCTCGCAACCTGCTCAGTGGCGTCGGCAACGGCGGGGCCGAGCGCAAGGCCGCTCCCGCCCCGCGCGAGGCGGCTGAGTGAGCTGCTCGACACGCGCGTCGCGGTCACTGGCTCAACCTCTCGCCTGTCACCCGCCCGCCAGCTCGTCCAAGAGGCTCTGGACCTGGTCCGCGGAGCTTTCATCCCCGAGCTCGGCGAACATCGCTTCCGCCTGCCGCCAGAACCACCGTGCCAGGTCGTGCCCCCCAACTCCACGGCGACCACGCCAAGGTTGGTCAACGTGGCGGCTTGGCCCCACTGATCGCCGACCTCTCGGAAGAGGTCGTGCGCCTGCTGGTGGGAGGCCGCCGCCTCGTCGAACCGGCGCATTTCCTGCTGGACCGTGCCGAGGTTGCGCAGGGCGATGGCCCTGCCCCACTGGTCGCCGGCCTCCCGATAGAGAGCCTGGGCTCGATGGTGGCACCCGGCCGCCAAGGCCAAGCGCCGCAGCTTGAAATTGGCCAGGCCGAGACCGTTCAGGGCGGCGGCTTCGTGGTGCTGGTCACCCATCTCGTGCAGGATGGTCCGGGCCCATGTCAGACGGTTGACCGCTTCATCCAACCGCCGCAGCTGCAGGCAGGCCAGGCGGAACATCCGCGCCGCGTCCGGCGCGAGGGCCTGATACCACTCGGAGAGCACGGCACGCGCTGGTGCGGCCCGCTCCTCCAGCACGGTGGGCACCTCCGCTGCCAGCTGTCCGACCTCTTTCGGAGGCCCTTCCTCACGGTCGGCGAGGTGGTCGCGCAGGAGTCGGTGGACGAACAGGTACGCGCTGCCACTGCGGCGCAGGAGCAACCGTTCGGTCATCGCCTCGAGGAACAAGCCGTAGCGCCAGGGAGCGATCCGGGCTCGGGCCAGCTGGGCCCGCACAGCGTAGTGCACGAGATACGCGGCCCCACCAAAGGTCAGCGCGGCGAACAACCCGGCGAACAGCAGGCCGAGCAGCCCCCAGCCGATGTGGATGCGTAGCCCGAAACCCAGACCCAAGCTTGGACCGGTGCCTGCTGCGGCGGTCAGCCCGCCCAGCAGCCCCACGAGCAGCCCAACGGCGAGCCCGACGGCGAGCCGACAGTCAGCGCGTGTCGCCCCGACCGCCGGGTGCCCTCCCCCCCGGTCCGCGGCGGACGCGGGTGCCCAGGTTGGGGGTATCCGGGCGGTACTCCAGCCCGAGCGCCAGCCGCGCGGGATTCGCCAGCGACGGTTCCAGGACGCCAGTGATCCGCTTGTGGCGGACCCGTCGCAGCATCACCCGCCGTTGCCGAGCCTGCAACGTCAGCTTGGGAGGTTGCTACGAGCGGCGACGATGCAGCCAGCGGAGGAGGTACGGCGTCACGGCGCCGACAACCGCGCCACTGTGCCGATCGCTGCCGCGTTCAGCCAGTGCGTCGCAACCCAGTGCAACGTAGCGATGGTGCCCTGTCGGACGGGCAGCAGCCACCCCGGGGGCGTAGCCCACAACTCCACCACGGCGATCCCTGCCACCAGCAGATTCCCGTCAGGGCAAGCAACCTGCCTGGCTGGGCTGCTCCGCGTTCGCCACCCTGTTTGTGGGCGCCGGTTCTCATACGAACGATCGTTGCACTTGGTCTGGTGGCGGTGGTAGGGCTATCCGTCATCTCTCATGACGTGGATCAGACCGCCGAGGTCTCGTACGACAGCCTCCCATGAACTAAGGTGCTGGTGTCGGCCGAGCTGGGGGGGCTCCGATGAGCTATCTGGACGGACCGCGGATCTCGTTTGCGGGTCGCTTTCTCGGTGACGTGTCGACGATCAACAACCAGCCGCAGGCGTACCAGCCCTCGCCGCAGCAGCCCGAGCGGGCGTGGAATCCTGGCGGCGGCGCGACCTTCGACTTTCTGGACTGCAACGTCGTTGGCGGCGAGGTTGGTCCGGGCTCGTCCATGCCGGCGGACGATCCCGCGCACCACCTGGCGGTCGTGGGTGCGGCCGACCGCAGCAGTGCGAAGCTGGTTGACCTCGACCCGAACTGGCAGGTTTCCTCGCAGATCTGGGGCCTCGTGGTGCGGCTGATCGATCCGGCAAGTGGCGAGGAGCTGCTCTCGGGCTCCTTCCGGGTCTCCGCCTTCCGTGATCTCTGGCTTCGGCAGGTCGCGGAGACGGGGGTGAACGCACAAACCTCGGGCGGGTCGTTCACCTCGGTGCTCGACGATGTCGTCTACGGTCCGGGCGTCGCGGCCTCACCCACGCTGTCCGCGCTCCGCCAAGCTGCCCCGACCTCCCGGTTGTCGATCGTTCTGAACCTCTTCGGATACTTCTACACCCACTTCGAGGACCGCCACGCCACGGGCTCGTTGACCGGCTGTATCGGGCCTTGGCGGCCGGGTGAGCCCGAAACCTTCGCGGCGGGTCGTCGCATCGACATGGGGGTTGTCCATGTACCTTCCCCGACTACCCCCGTCATTCTCGGCCGCTCGGTCGCGTCACTCGATCGGGCGGCATCCGGGCTCGTCATCGACCTGGGCAACGCCTATCCGATCGTCGACCACGACGGCACCCCCGCCTCCGTCGCGGAGCTGTCCTCGCCCGCAGAGACCGTGAGCGCGCTGGACGTCGGCGTGCTGGCGTCCGAGGCGGTCTCCGCCGACGACATCCTCGAGGCCGGTGTCGCCACGGTCCTGGGAACGGTCGATCTTTCGCGGGCGCCGAGCACGGCGGGGGTGTATTCCTTCGCGCTCGATCCAGCCGCCGCCGCAGCCGCTTCCCAGGCCCCGCTTGCGCTGCTGGCACGCCGGCCGGACCAGACGCACCGCGTGATCTGCCGGGAGACGACCGACGGGCTCTACGTGCGGGCCGACGAGTTCGTCCAACGGATCGACGCCAGGACCTCCGCGGCACTCAGGTTGTACGCCGTGCGGCGAGGCGCACCCGCGCCGGGTGTGACGATCCATCTCACGCGCCCCGGCGCCGCGGGGTCCGCGCTGGCGCGGCCCGAGCAGGTGGTGACAGGCGCGGACGGAACCGCCGAGATCACCTTGACCGCCGGCGCTCCCGGCAATCCTCGGGGGGCGATCGACGGCGTCGTGGAGAGGATCGGCTATGCGCCACGGCGGGGGCCCGGTGGCTCGCCGGACTACGCCGGAACGGGGTTGGATCGACGCAATGACGTTATTGTCGCCCACGTCCGTGACGTCTACAACGCGCCAGCGGTACCTGACTGGAGGCGGGACATCCAGCCCATCCTGGCCCAATACGCGCGCCTGTACCCGATCATGCGTGAGCATCTCGTCGACCTCGCCGATCTCGACGCCGTCCGGCGCTTGCGGACACCGCTGCTGTTCGCGATGACCCGCGACATCGCCGACCCGAATTACATGCCGGTCACACGGGATCTCTCAGCGGCGAAACGAGCGGCGATCGTCCGGTGGTTGGAGCATCTCCCGGCGATGGACGGCGGGCCTCCGCCCGCGCCCGCCAGCGCCGACGCCGGGGTCGGCGAGGCGCCCGGGGTCGCCGCGCCGACCGAGGTCGCGGACGTCGCCGCCACGACAGACGACGACCCGCTGCGCTTCGACGCCAAGAGCGCGGCGGCGGCGGAGATCGGTCGGCGGGTCCTGGAGCGGCATGCCGCTCGCACCGACGACGACGACGACGAAAGCTGAGGTCACGGATGCTGCAGATCGACCGCTCGACCGTCGACACCGTGGACGGCGCGAGCTCGGCTGACGACCTCACCGCGTTGATCCAGGAGGCGGTCCGCCTGGAATTCTCAACGATCCCGCCGTACCTGACCGCGATGCTGTCGCTGAAGCCCGGCCAGAACAGAGAGATCTGGGGAACGATCCACGACATCGTGGTCGACGAGATGCTGCACATGGCGATCGTCTGCAACCTGCTCAACGCGCTGGGACAGCGTCCGACGATCGCCTACCCGGGCTTCGTCCTGACCTATCCGTCCTCGCTCCCGCTTGGCATCGGTGGCCGGCTCGAGGTCGGGCTGAGACGGTTCTCTCTCGATGTCGTCGAGCACGTGTTCATGGAGATCGAGGAGCCCGAGAATCCGCTGGTCTTCCGGGGCAGGCGGATGGTGGACGAGGAGCCACCGAGCTTCTCGACGATCGGGGAGTTCTATCGGACGTTGGCCGGCAAGCTCCTCGAGCTCGGAGACGGCGCGTTCTCCGGTGATCCCGCTCGTCAGGTGGTCGCGCCAAGATGGTTTCCCGCCGAGCGGCTCTTCGCGATCACGGACGCGGCGACGGCTGCCCGCGCGCTCACACTGATCATCGAGGAGGGTGAAGGGACGTCGATCGCCCCCGTTGATCCGGACGGCGATATCGCCCATTACTATCGGTTCAAGTCCATTGTGCGCGGTCAGCGACTGGTCCGCGACTTGACGACCGCCGCGGGCTATTCGTTCACCGGGCCGCCGTATCGGTTCGACGCCACCGGCGTGTGGCCCCTGACTCCCAACCAACGGCTCGCTGACCTCGATGAGCACACCGAAGCCTGGCGGCGGGCCAATCAGTTCCGCGTGACCTTCACCCGTCTGCTGATGGCCTTGCAGCGCGTCTTCGACGGTGAGCCCGGTCACCTCGACGCCGCGATGGGAGTGATGTTCGAGCTCAAGCTCGCGGGCCAAGTGCTCGCCAGCCTGCCCGTCGTCGTCAGCGGCCAGCCCATCGATCAGAACGCAGGCCCCGTCTTCGAATACGCCATCGTCAACCGGTGAGCGCATCGAGACGGCGGCCAGCCCTTCGGCTCCGGGTCCCGGGTCGGCGCTGCTGGGCGATCCCCCGTACACACGGGGCCTCCCGGTTGGTGCCTGCGTCCGCCCTCGGTGTCGACGGTGCGGGCATCCACCACGTCCAAGCCGATCTGGTCGATCAGCATTGCAGCCAGCATGCATCTTTGGCTTCCGGGTGACCGGGAGCGACAACGGGTGCTGGCAGCGATGCCGCCAGGCTCCCCAGCGCCAATCCTTGGGAGTGTGAAGGCGGTTGCTTGACCGCTCACCACAAGAAAAGGAGGAGGCGGAGTTCGATGACGCGGCGGCTCTTGGCGGACCTCGTGCGCGAGGGTTCGCGCTCGGTTCATGCGGTCTGGGAATCGCCGTCGTCTGGCTCGATGCCGCGCTGGCGAAGCAGACCACGCAGGCGCTCGACCTCGCCGTGCAGCCGCTGGTTCTCCTCGATCACCGCCTGAACGTCCACGTCGGCCATCCACTCCCGCTCCCGCCGCGCCCTGTCGGCAAGCAACTGCTTTTCCCGGTCGCGCAGCGCCGCAGCCCTGTCGACGTCCCCCGCCTCGACCGCGGCCTCCTTCTGCCGCCGCACCTGGGCGATCTGCTCGTCGTAGTCAAGAAGATCCGCGGGCACGGTCATGCGGACCAGCCGCGCCCGCGGACGTGCCTGCTCGCTGTCGCCGGTCAACAGCCGCACCACCTGCTCGCGGACCCGGGCGTAGTCGGCACCGAACCCGGCCAGCACCTGCGCGGCCACGCCCTCGCCCTCGCGGACGACCCCCAGCAGGATGTGCTCGGTGCCCATGTAGTTGTGACCAAGCCGCAGCGCCTCCTCCAGCGACAGCTCCAGCACCTTCTTGGCCTTGGGCGTGAACGGGATGTGCCCGGTCGGGGCGCTCAGGCCCTGGCCGATGCTCTCCTCGATCTGAGCACGGCCGGCCTCCAGCGAGATGCCGAGCGACTCCAGCGCCTTGGCGGCCACGCCTTCGCCCTCCCGGAGCAGGCCGAGCAGGATGTGCTCGGTGCCAATGTAGTTGTGGTTGAGGCGCCGGGCTTCCTCTTGGGCGAGCACGACGACCCGCCGGGCCCGGTCGGTGAACCGCTCGAACATCCTGCCCTCCAATTCCGGCGAGGGTCGAGCCGCAACAGCAGGTTCTTGGTGCCGCCCGGACGCTTCAGCGCCGTGGTCACGCTATCACCCGACACGCTGGAGGCAGTGGCTCGGCTTCGCTCGAATGGGGAGCTGGAAGGCAGCCACCCAACGCGATCGTGACCTGAGATTCGCAATAACGTGCCCGGCTAGCAGTCTTGGGCATGGTGGCGCGCCAAGACCTCCTCCTCCAGGCGGCGCATGCCCTCGATGTACGGCTCCACGTCGGTGACCCGGACCAGCTCGACCGACCCGACGGGCAGGTCGCGGGCGTGGAGGGTCAGCGTGCGGTCATCCAGCTCGGCCCGGGCGACCCAGTGGCGGCCCTCGCCCAGCCACGCGAAGGCGACCGGCCGGCCGTCCACTGGGATCGTGACCTGCGACCAGGCCGGGTCGGGCCGGCTTCGGACGCTGGCGATTCGGTCCCAGTGCTCGGCGTCGTCGGCGGTGGACGCGGCCTGCAGCCACAGATCCTCGGCCAGGCCGCGGCGGTTCTCGAACCGTGCGGGCATCCCCGGATCCCTGTCGACGCGCTCGACGCTGACCCCGACGCGGAGCTGCGGCCCCTGGTCGGCGAGCGGGTCGCCGTGGTCGAGGTAGAGCTCGATGGTGACCGGCCGGCCCTTGGACCAGCTCCCGCCCCACCCGCCGAGGTGGCGCAGCCCGGGCCAGGAGGGCGGCAGGCCGTGCAGGGGGACGGGGGCGGCCCGGAACCGCTCGACCTGCTGCCGTTGGTCGCGCTCCCTGGCCCGGCCAGGACGCACGACCTGCAGCAGGTCAGTGGCAAGCGACTGGCTCGACCCGCCGTCGCCCCACCACGCGGTGGAGAAGAAGAACAGCCACACCGCCACGACCACTGCGGCGGCCACCAGCCACCATGGCCAGCCGAGCACAAGCTGGGCGGCGACGCCGAGCGCCGCCCCGACCACCGCCGCCGCCAGGTAGGTGGCCGGGACCGGGATCATGGTGCGCCGCCGACGCAGGGCCCGAACCAGCTCGACAGGCACCGACCACCAGCCTCGCCGGGAGGGGCGAAGCGTCGCGAAGCTCCGGGCGCCGCTCACCCTCCCGCACCGCCGGCAGACCCACCGCGGCGGGCGCCACGGGCCGCCGGACCCAAGCCAGTCGCGCACGCCCTCGGCCCACCCCGGGCGGGTAACCTCGACGTCCCGAGCGCCGCAAGCCAGGCAGCAGGGGACCTGGGGGATCCCCCCTGGCCGCCCTACCAGCCTTCATCGCCACCCCTGGTCGTTGGGTGCTACTCGCGCGGAGCGTCCAGCTGGCATGCTCCGCTCGTGTGTCCATCGTAAGACTCCGGCCTGGGCCGGGGACGCCTGGATACTCGGCGCACGGGAAGGGCGGCGCCCACCGCCGCATCAGCGGCCTGGGTGGTGTGCGGTCGCTGGGGTGGTCTGTGGTCGTCATGACGCCAGAGTACCGGGAATACGGAGGCTGACCTCCGCATCATGCTAGCTGACTGCACAGATCGGAGGGTCACCTCCGCTTCCTGGAGAGAGGTCGCCATGAACGTCAGTGAGACAGGCATGGACACAGAGGTTGCCACGACGCCAAGCATCCCCACCGAGGGTTCGACAACCTGTGGTACATCCTCGAGGGATCGGCCAGCACCGGCCACAGCACGGGGCCCGGCGGAGCCATCGAGCGGGCGCGACTGCCGAAAGGCGCGCTGCTGGCGCTCAGGACCGGGCGGGGCGCATGGCACGCCGAGGCGATCGGCGCGGAGGAGCGCGGGGAGGGCCTGGGCGACACCCAGTGGCGAAGCGTGCTGTTCTGGGTGAACCTCGCCCGCAAGGACAAGCGGGCGGAGCCCAGCGCACAGGTGCTGTTGCCGGAGCAGGTCCCCGTGCGGCAGGAGGGGGACGCGACGGTCCGGGTGCTGGTGGGCGAGGGCTCTCCCGTTCAGCTGGGCACGCTGGCGCTGATCCTCGACGTCGAGCTGCCCGAGGGGGGCAGGTCACGATCCCGGTGCCGCCGGACTTCCAGGGCTTCGCCTACGTGCTGGACGGCGAGGCCGCCTTCGGGGTCAACCAGCGCCCGGCGAGACCTCCCCAACTGGTCCTTCTGGGTCCGGGTGAGGAGTTCACGGTTACAGACGCCGCTCCTGGCACTCGATTTCTGCTCATGGCGGGGCAGCCGTACGGGGAGGCGCCCGTGTTCAACGGGCCGTTCGTTGACTAGCCCTCCATCTGGTTACGGAGAGGGAGGTCCCAAGATGGCACGCATCGAACTGGAACACGTCACCAAGGGGTTGGGGCTCGGCAACCGAGCGCTGAGTCATTTGCCGCCGCGGCTCTTCACAGGGGCATTCATCGTCAATTCCGGGGTCGGCAAGCTGGGCGTAGGCGAGGAAACCGCCAAGGGTCTGCATGGCATGGCGACCGCAGCCTACCCATTCCTCGGCAAGCTGGACGCCCGGACCTTCACTCGGCTGCTTGGCGCCGGCGAGATCACCCTCGGGGCCTCGTTGCTGCTGCCGATCATTCCCAAGGCACTGGCTGGACTCGGGCTCGCGGGCTTCTCCGCCGGGCTCCTCGGCATGTACCTGCGAGTACCGGGGATGCGCCAGGACGGCAGCCTGCGGCCGACCGCGCAGGGAACCCCGCTCGCCAAGGACGCCTGGCTGCTGGGCATCGGCCTGTCGTTCGTGATCGATGCGGTCCTGGGCCGAGGCGGCGACGCCCGCTGACCTCGCACCCCAGAGCTGTGTGAATGGCGCCTGGACGGTATCGTCGTCTGTCGCAACAGTGGCAAGCGCAGCCGGCACTCGGTTTTCTCATGACGGGCAGCGGTACGGAGAGGTGCCAGTGTTCAACGGGCCGTTCGCGGATTAGCCCCACCAGTAGCCGGCTGACAGCGGGAGCAGGCAGGCGGTTAGGCAGGCAGCCACGGCCAGTCCCGGCCAGGGCGGGTCTGCGGATCCGCGCGGGTTCAGTCGTGGTCGCCATTGGCGGCTCCGGGGGCGGTGATCTCAGGTGCGGGCAGCGGGCAGCCGAGCCCGCAGGAGCAGTCGGTCAGCGAGTCACAGTCGGCCGCCATCACCGCCACCAGCGCCTGGCGCATCTGCTGCAGCTGGTCGATCTTGGCGTCGATCTCGGCCACCTTGGCCTCGGCCCGCCGGTGCAGCTCGCCGGTGCCGCGCCGGTGCTCGGAAAGGTCGAGCAGCTCCTCGATTTCGGCCAGGGTGAATCCAAGGCGCTGCACGGCCTTGATGGTGCGCAGCAGCCTGACCGTCTCCTCGGAATACTGTCGTTGGCCGGAGGGCCGGCGGGTCGGGGCGGCCAGCAGGCCGCGGCGTTCGTAGTAGCGCAGGGTCTGGACGTTCACCCCGGCCCGCTGGGCCAGCTCCCCGGTCCGCAATCCGTGGTCGCTCATTGGCAGGCAGCGGTCATCTGGTCGCCTCGGGGGCGGCCAGCTGTGTGAGACTGGCCATGCCGTCCAGGGCCGGTGCGGCCTCGGCTGGGACCTGGAGGTCGGCCAGCAGGTGCCCGTCGCCGGCAGTGATGGTGAAGGTGAGGAACGCGCAGCATTCCTGTTCGCGGACCAGCAGCGCCCGTACCGCCTCGGGGTCGACGTCGCCGGCGAGGAGCAGCCGCAGCCGGGTCGGTTCGGGCCGCTCCATGCCGCGCAGATGCGTGAAGACCCCTTGGCGGAAGTCCTCCAGGCGCCCGGCGTACTCGTTGGGGTGCAGGGTGCACACGATCGGCCCATCTGGTGCTGGTGCTGGGCTGTGGATCGGAACGTGTGGCTCGGACATGGCGACCTCCGTGGGTGATGGCTGTCGGCCGTCGGGATCGGGCCGCACCAGCACCCTAACCCTGTACCCAGGTACCGAAGTCAAGCACTGACTCGCGAACCGATGGAGCAGTAGGAGATCGGCGATCTGCACGACTGTGAACCGACGTGAGCGCACCGGCCGTCGTCGGACCCCTGCTGGTCATGTCGACCACCACTCAGGCGGTCGCGGCCGCGGGTGTCCAGGTGAAGCGGCGCAGGGCCACAGCCAGGCCGACGGCGGCCCACAGGGCCAGGATGCCGAGGTCGTTCCAGACGATGCCGCTGCCATGGGTGGCGGGATCGAAGGCGTGGTGCAGGCCGTCGGCGAGGTGCTGGACGGGGAAGACCCTGGCCACCTGCTGCAGCCAGCTGGGCAGGCCGACGCTGGGGATGAACACGCCGGAGATGAAGTACAGCGGCAGCATGACCGCCTGCAGCACCGGCTGGGCGGAATCGGCGGAGCTGATCGCGGTGGAGAGGGCGTAGCCCATGCAGCAGAAGGCCACAGCGCCGACCACCGCGGTGAGCAGGACGCCGGGGATGGTGGAGCCGGGCAGGTGGACGCCGTAGGCGAAGCGGCCGATCGCCAGCAGGACGACCATGACGGCCAACCCGACGACCACCGAGGCGAGCGTGCGGCCGGCGATCAGCACCCAGGCGGGGACGGGGGTCGCGCGGCGGCGTTTGAGGATGCCCAGCTCGCGCTGGGCGGTGACTGAGATGACCAGGTTGACGAAGCAGGCGGCGATCACCGCCAGCGCCGACAGGCCGGGAACGTAATAGGTGGAGGCCTTGACATGCTCCGGCTCGACAGTGTCGTTGCCGAAGAGGCCGACGAAGACGACGAGGAACACCACAGGCAGCGCCACGGTGAAGAAGCGTGCCTGGCGGTTGCGCACAAAGCCCAGCAGCTCAAAGCGGGTCTGGTGGCCGACGAGTCCAAGCGCCCGCGGCGTCCGGCCGGCTGCGGGTGCCTCGGCGTGTGCGGGCGCTGGGGCTTGGGTCGCGGGCGCGCTGGTGCGGCGCTTGCGAAGCCGCTGATAGAGCCGGTAGAGGAGCAGCATCATTTGGTCCTTTCAGGTGTCGCGGGTGAGGTGGAGATAGACGTCTTCGAGGCTGGGTCGGCGCACGTCGAGGTCGGGCAGGTCCAGGCCGCGCGCCGACGCCCAGTCGGCCAGCTGCCGAATATGGTCGAGCGGGTGCCGGCTGGTGAGCACCAGACGGTCGCCGTCGCGTTCGGCCCGCGCTTGCAGGTCGGCTGGAAGCTGTTGCGGCGTGACGCCGGTGGGCAGCGTGAAGCTGATCGTGGCGGGCAGCCGGTCGCGGCCGCCGAGCGTTTGTGGGGTGCCTTGGGCGACGATGCGGCCGGCCGCGATCACCGCGATACGGTCGGCGAGGTGCTCGGCCTCGTCCATGTAGTGGGTGGTCAAAAAGACCGTCTTGCCCAGGGCCCGCAAGCCGGAGATGACCTCCCAGGCGGCCCGCCTGGCGGAGGGGTCGAAGCCGGTGGTGGGCTCGTCCAGGAACAGCAGCTCCGGGTCGCCGATCAGGGCCAGCGCAACGTCCAGCCGGCGGCGCTGCCCGCCCGACAGCCGCTCGGCGGGCACCTCGGCCTGCTGCTGGAGGCCGACCAGGGCGATCGTCTCCTCCAGCTGGCGTGGGTGGTTGTAGTAGCCGGCGTACAGCTGCAGGCATTCGCGCACGCGCAGGCCCGGCTCGGGCTGGGACTCCTGCAGGACGACGCCGACGCGGTCGCGCCAGTGGCGGTCGGCGTGGGCGGGGTCGACACCCAGCACGCTGACCTGGCCGGCGGAGCGCCCGCGGAAGCCCTCCAGGATCTCCACGGTGGTGGTCTTGCCGGCGCCGTTGGGGCCGAGGAAGGCGAAGATCTCACCGCGGCGGACCTGCAGGTCGATGCCACGCACGGCCTCGAGCTGGCCGTAGCGCTTGTGCAGCCCGCTGACGCCGATCACGACCTCGCCTGCGCGGTCGCCCGCGAGGTTCGCCGCCGCGGCGGCCTGGACCGATGGTGCTGTCGCGCTCATCTCGCTCCTTTGGTTGCCGGTGGGTCGCAGGTCGGTCTGGGCAGCAGCCTATGGCTGGTGGGCGCGGCCGCCTTCGGCGCCGAGGTGGAACTTCGGGCAGTCGTTGGCTTCGACTGCTGGTTCGAGTGGTCTCCACCCACGGGTAGAGGCGGGCGGCGCACGACCTCGGTCCCCGATGTGATGACGGCGCCGTCTTGGCTGCCTACGCTGTTGTCGATGAGCGCCGAGACACCGACCTTCGCCTCGCTGGAGCGGGCCAGAGCCCACCAGCACGCCACGCTGCGCCTGTTTCGCCCGCTGGCCGTGCTTGTGCTCGTGCTGGTCGAGACTGCCGGCGCGGGGACCCAGCCGCGCCCCGGGATCAGCGGCGAGCACCTGGGGGTCCTGCTGGCGCTGATCGGGTTCGCCGCCGCTGTGGCCGGCGCCATCGCCAGCCGGCGCGCCCCAGCCGCCGTCCAGGTGCCGATCTTGGTGCCGTTGTTTGCG
>WNGB01008918.1_pt1 | contig 14169 bp, 12 predicted proteins | sample 5400681 | NCBI WGS metagenome assembly WNGB01 (sample SAMN13153367, study PRJNA577476) | soil metagenome | isolation source: 115 cm soil or saprolite under grassland replicate 2 | place: USA:California | collected 2016-06-15 | reverse complement strand
CTTCGCGGCGTCAGCTTCCGAAATCCCCGCCGCGGTCGCGAGGCCAGCGACGGCCGGCGTCACGGTATCGGCCATCAAGCTCAACAATTGCCAGTCGATCGCGTCGAGTGCTCCCATGACCGCACTCTACCAAACGACCGCAGGACCACGGCCGCACCGAAGCTGTGCAACGATCACAAGCCGAGATAAATCTGCCGGACTGCGGGATCAGCGCGGAGGATCGACGACGGACCCTCCTTCACGACCCTACCGTTCTCAAGCACGATGCAGCGGTCGGTGAGTCCGAACGTGAGCTTCGCGTTCTGTTCCACGAGAAGCATGCTCACCCCTTCACCGCGCAGACGACGAAGTGTCGCCGCGATGTCGTCGATGAGGACCGGGGCAAGGCCCATCGACGGTTCGTCCAAGACGAGTAGCTTCGGTTCGCTCAGCAACGCGCGCCCGATAGCCAGCATCTGCTGCTGGCCGCCACTGAGCGCGCCGGCTAGCGCGCTGTCGAATGTCTTGAGTGCGGGGAAGAGCTCATACACGCGCTCGATCCGGTCTCCGAGATGCCGCCAGCTTGATCGGTACGCACCCATCATGAGGTTCTTTCGGACGGTCAAGCCGGCGAAGACCCGGCGCCCCTCGGGAACGTAGGACATACCCAAGGAGACGACCTGATGCGGCTCCGTCGCCTGTAGAGAGGTGCCATTGAAGTGCATTGATGTAGCGGTCGAATCGACTAACCGGAAGATCGCCTTCAGCGTGGAGCTCTTGCCAGCTCCATTCGCGCCGATGATCCCAAGACTTGCGCCCTCCGCGACCGAGAAACTCACTCCCGAGACGGCTTGGACGCGGCCATAACGAACGGAGAGGTCTTGCACGGTCAAGCCTGTGCTATTCGGCGCCGTCACAAGGCTGCCTCGGCCTCAGAAGTGTCTTGGCCAAGATAGGCCTCGATCACGACTGGATTCGCCGCGACTTCGCGCGGGGTGCCCGCAGCGATGACCTTGCCGTGGCCAAAGACCGTGAGCCGCTCGCAGACGTTCATGACCAGATTCATGTTGTGCTCGATGACGATGACGGTGACGCCCGCGTCACGGACCTTGCGGATCATCCCCTTGAGACCCTCCTGCTCAGCGGCGTTGAGTCCCGCGGCCGGCTCATCTAACAGAAGGATCGTCGGCTCCGCAGCCAACGCCCGCGCGATCTCAAGCCGTCGCTGGCGGCCATAGGAGAGGTTGACGGCGAGCTCGTCCGCAACGTCGTGGAGATCGAATTCGCGGAGCAGCTGGACAGCGCGCACGCGACGCTCCCTTTCATCGCGCACGACGATCCACGGTGCGATCAGATAACGAATGTGGGCGTGAGCAGGGTCGCGGTCGAGCGCGACCATGACGTTCTCGAGCACGGTCAGCTGCCGGAACAACCGCAGGTTCTGGAACGTCCGCGCCACACCAAGGCGAGACATCCGGAACGAACGCTCCCCGGTCACATCCCGACCCCAGACGAAAACGCGACCGCCGTTGGGGCGATAGATGCCAGAGATCACATTGAACAGCGTCGTCTTCCCGGAGCCGTTCGGCCCGATGACGCCGTGGATCTCGCCCGCGCTCGCCTCGAACGACACGCCGGCCAGCGCCTGCAGGCCCTTGAATCGCTTGCTGACTGCGTCGACACGCAACGCTACGCCTTCCGGCGACGGTGGGACGACCTTCAGCCTGGTAGGCGCAGGAGATACCGGGCGAGCCGTCCACGGTATCGGGAAAGAGGGCCATAGCGGATCGAATCGTCGCCGAAGATCGGAGGCCGCTCCTGCGAGCCCACGTGGAGCGAACACCACGGTCGCGACGATCAGCCCGCCGTAGACGAGCTGCTGATAGGTCTGGACACCGGTCAGAAGGTTGCGGGCCGCGATCAGCAGGACCGCTCCCACGACGGCGCCCCAGATGCTGTCCTGCCCACCGATGATGACCATCGCGAGTAGCAAGAACATGACGCCGAGGCCGAAGGTGTCGGGACTCACATACCGAGCGTTGTGCGCGTAGAGCACACCCGCCACGCCGCCGACGAGACCGGCGAGCTGGAACGCCATCAGCCGGTAATACCGAATCTCGATACCCGAGGCGGCCGCGGCGAGCACGTCGTCTCGCATCGCTTTGAAGCGGCGCCCCAGTGTCGTGTTCGCGACGAACAACGCGAACCCCACGACGAGGATCAGCGCAGTCGCGACCAGGTAGTAGTAGTCGCGGGGCCTACTAAGGTCGAGTCCCGGAAAGAGCAGTGGCGGTATCTTGCTGATACCCGACGCGCCACCGGTCAGGTCGCTATTCGACAGCAGGCTGGAGAACGCCACCGCGAGACCGAGGCTCACGATGCCGAGGTAATGGGACTGCACGCGCAGGGCGGGTACCGCAACTGCCAGCGCGACCCCACACGTCGCCAATACCGCAACAGGGGCAGCAAGCCAGGGATTCCAGCCGTACGTCGTGGTTAGGAGACCAGAGGCGTACGCGCCGGTCCCGAAGAACGCTGCCTGAGCAAGATTCACCTGCCCGCCGAAGCCCATGACCAGACTGAGTCCGACGGCGACGATAGTGAACAGCATGATGAGGATCGCGACCTGCACCGTGTACGAGTCGAGGACCGCTGGCAGCAGGAGCAGCAGAGCGACGAGCAGTGGCTTGCCGAATCCGATGCGGATCACGCGCGATCGACCGTTCGCTCGCCGAAGATGCCGGTCTGGCGCACCATCATCGCGAGGGCGAACACCACGAACGTGAGCAGCTCCGAGTACGCCGACAGCGGACCCGCCGCGAACGCCTCGATGAGGCCAAAGATGAGGCCACCGACGATCGCGCCCGGGATGCTACCGAAGCCACCAAGGATCGCTGCAGCGAATCCCTTGATGCCGACGTACACGCCCAGCGCGGGATTGACGTAGAGAAGCGGCCCCACGAGTGCGCCGGCCACCGCCGCGATGGCCGACCCGATCGCGAACGCCATAGCGTTCGAAGTCGACACGTTCACACCCATCGCGGTCGCGGCCGAGCGGTCCATGGCTGCGGCCTGCATGGCCGTCCCGAGCTTGGTCCGGTCGAGGAACAGGTACAGCACGAGCATCACGATGCCCGACACCACCAGGACGAAGAGCTGATAGGTCGTGACGATGATGCCGCCTAGATTGATCGGTACGTTGGGGATCGGCGTGGGTACGGCCACACCGAACGAGCCCCAGATCAGCATCGCGACGCTCTGGAGCATGATGCCGAATCCGATCGTGCCGATGAGCATGAGGTTGAGATCCTTGCTTTCGAGCGGACGCAGGATCCGCTCCATGCCGAACCCGATCACAGCCGTCAGAAGAACGGCCGCGCTGATCGCCACAACAAAGGGCAGATGCATCGTGACGAAGAGGGTCGCGGCGAGAAACGCGCCGATCATGACTACGTCGGCGTGCGCGAAGTTCACCAGGCCCATCGTCCGGTAGACGATCGAGAACCCCATCGCGACAAGCGCGTAGACGGCACCCATCCCAAGGCCGCCGACCAGGGTCTGAAGAAGATACGTCATGCCAGAACATCGCGTGGGCCGCGGAACGTTCCGCGGCCCACGCCAACTACTCCAATGTCATGTCTGTCATGTCGGTTACTGCGCAACGATCTTGCCGGCCTTGAGGATGCCGATCTGGGTCGCGTGGAGTCCGAGCCCAACCTCGTCGTATTTGAACTGACCGAGCAGCCCGTCGTACGTGATCGAACGGACGGCCTCGATCAGCTTCGGGCCGCTGAGGTCGTTCGGCGTCTTCTTCATGGCCTGGATGAAGATGGTCATCCCGTCGTACGCCTTCGCGCCGTGGAACTCGGCCTCTGAGTTGAACGCCTTCTGGTATGCGGCTGCGAAGGCCTTGGTCTTCGCGTTGGTGTCGTTGCTGAGATAGGGCGAGGTCATCACGCTACCTTCAGCCACATCGACGCCAGCAGTCTGCACAAACGTCGGAGTGCCAATCGGCGCCGCGCCGACGAACGTCGCCGTGATGCCAAGGCTGCGCGCCTGCTTGGCGATAAGTCCGCTCTGCACCTCTTCGGCGCCGATGAAGAGCACCTTCGGGCTCGTGCCCCGAATCTCGGTGAGCACCGCGGTGAAGTCCTTTACGTCAGGAGCGATGACCTTATCCGCCGTCGGAGTGACGCTCGCCTTGGTGAGCTCAGCGAGGAACGAGTCGTGCTCGCCCTTTCCGTAGGTGCCGTTGTTCGAGATCATGGCGATGGAATTGATTTTCATCGTGTTCAACACGTACTTCGCGAGCGTCTGGTCGAAAACGACGCTCGTCGTGCTGTCGATGAAGATGTAGGGCGAGTTCTGCTGGAGCAGGGCCGGAGCCTGTCCCGACGTGATCTGGGGGACCTTCGCGGCGGTCAGGATCGGGATCATGGCCAGCGAGAGCGTACTGAGGTTGGCCCCATAGACCATCACTGTCTTCTCGCTGATCGCGCGTTGCGCAAGGTCGGTGGCGATCGTGGGCTGGCCCTGGTCATCGTACTTGATCAGGTCGATCTTGCGGCCATTCACGCCACCGGCTCCATTCGCTTCGTCGACCGCCAGCTTCACGCCATTCCACATCCAGTTGCCGAGGTCCGCGTTTTGCCCAGTGAAGGTTCCGATGAGGGTCACCCTGATCGGATCCAAGTTGGCAGCTGTTGTGCTGGATGCAGACGGATTCGCTGTACCCGTGGTGCCCCCGCACGCAAATGCGACGAGGGCCGCGATAGTCAGGCCCGCCAGGATCCTAAGTCTCGCCATTTGCATGTTCCCTTTCCGCCCTTTCGGGTTCATATCGACGCCTATGTTGTTGGTGTCTGGCCAGGCGGTGTGTAGATGAATATCAGCCACAGCGGCTCGGCGCCGGTGTTCACGTGTCGGTGGACGACGCCCTTCGGGATAAACATGAAGGAATTCGAGCAGAACTCCTCTTTCTCGCCCTCGGACTCAACCGTTCCGCTGCCACGGACGATGTAGTTGATCTCTTCAGACTCGGGGTGGTTGTGGACCGAGCTCGACTCCCCGGGGTCGAAGATGGTCAAGCCGGCGACCATGAACTCGGAGTTCACGAGTTCACGGTCGACGATCTTGAACACCTTGCGTCGGTACCCGGGCTGATCCAGTCCAAGCCAAAAGGCGTTGGCATCCCGAAACGGATTGATCGTCGTTATCCTCAATCGAACCTCCCTTCGTAGATGTCGTTGATGTTCCAGTGACCGGGCGTCGGTACCGGGTCGTTCGTCATGGGCACGTCAATGAGCGCGGGGCCGCCGGCGCGCAGGGCATCACGCAGCGCACCGACAAGTTCCGACGCGCTCTCAACCCGTCTGCCCCACGCGCCACAGGCGCGCGCGATCCCCGCGAAGTCAGGGGTGTACGCGTCGCCGCCGGGCAGCTTGAACAGCGTGCCGTGATTGACTCCGTAGTGCGACATCTGGAGATCGGCGATCGTTCCATGCGCTGCGTTGTTCATGACCAGCCAGACAACGGAGATGGCCTGCTCCACCGCCGTCGGGAGCACCGGGAGCTGGCTGCTCATCGCACCATCACCGACCAGCGCGATGACTGGTCGGTCAGGCGCGCCGAACTTCGCGCCGATCGCCGCCCCTGGGCCGAATCCCATCGTCGCGAGACCGCCTGGTGTGAGGAACACGCCCTCATCGGGCAACCGGTACCGCTGCGCCACGCCGTTCTTGTTCCACCCGACATCGGTCACGAGCACGCTATTTGTCGGCACGGTCCGGCGAACGTCCTCAAGGATGCGCTCGGGCTTGAGCGGAAAGTCGTCGAGGCGGCCACGTTCGGCGGTCTCGTCCCAGATCGTGCTGCGCGCCTTGTCGATCTGCTCACGCAACCTGGCGTGCTCACGGTCGGGCACCGCACGGGCCGCCGTCGCAAGCTGCGGCGCGGCGTGACGCAGGTCGGCCACCGCACCGATGGCGACGGGGAAATTGCGACCGATCTCGGCCGAATCGATGTCGATGTGAATGAGCTCGGTCGTCTTGACATTCCAGGTGAAGCGCTCATCCCACGAACTCGAGTCGGTCTCGGCGAATCGCGTCCCGAGCGCAAGGATCACGTCTGCCTCGCGCGCGTAGGTGTTGGCAAGTGGGGTGCCCCAGAAACCCGTCATCCCCATGAGAAGCGGATGGCTGTCGGGCAGGGCACCCTTCGCCATCAGCGAGTGCGCGATCGGCAGCCCGAGCCGTTCGGCCAGGCTGAGCACTGCCGTGCGCACGTCGGGGCGTCGAACGCCACCACCAACGAAGAGCAGCGGTCGCTTCGCGGCGGCCAGGCGTGCCACGATGTGCTCGGCGACGCCAGCCTGCAGCGCGGGGCCAAAGAATTCCGCCGGTAGCGGATAGCGTGCGGCCTGTGCCGTATCGAGAGGACGCGACCACATGTCCATCGGAACGCTCAGAAGGACGGTGCCTGGACGGCCGCTCTGTGCGGTCCAAAATGCGCGCTCGGTGAATCGCGGGAGATCCTCGAGACGATCGACGCGCCACGTGCGTTTGCTGAATGGCCGGTAGAGCTCCCACTGATCTCCGTCGACTTGCAGGTTCAGCTCTTGATGAGGGCCACGACCGCGGTAGTAGGACGGCACGTCCCCGGAGATGACAACGAGCGGGATGGAATCGAGCGCGGCGGTTGCTGCGCCGGTGATCGCATTCATCATCCCGGGCCCGGCATGCGTCAGCACGACACCCGGCTTGCCGCTCATGCGCGCGTAGCCGTCGGCCATGTGGGCCGTCCCCTGCTCGTGCCGCGTGGTGACGAAGTGGATCCGGCTGCGCGACAACGCATCGAGGACCGCGATGTTCGTGTGGCCGCACAGCCCGAAAACGACCTCCACGCCGTAACTCTCCAATTGCTTGACGAAGATCTCGGCTCCGGTCGACGGCATCTGCCCCGACGGCGGGCGCTGATCACGCGTCAGTGCTGATGTCATTCGGTCCTCCGTTGCGCAGTGACGGCGATCAACGACTTTCCGGGCAACGTCGGAGCGTTGCGGAACGCCTGATCCGCTTCGCTCAGTGCGAATGTCCGTTTGATCACGCGTCCGGGATGAATGGATCCATCGGCAACGAGGTCGACGGTGGAGTGGAAGTCAACGGGATGCTGGTAAATGATCGAGCCCTGAACGCGCAATCGCTGACGAACAATCCGCACGGTGTCGACGAGAACCGGGTGATGGCTAAAGCCGATGAGCATGACTGTCGCTCCCGGAGCGGTCGTCGCGACCGCCGCCGTCAATGCATCCGGCGCGCCAGACGTTTCGAAGACCACATTCGAGGATGGTCCTTCGGGCGCCTCGACTGACGCCGCCCGAGCACCGAGCTCGCGGGCGAGCTCAAGACGTTGCGGCCGAGGGTCGACGACGTGTGGAGCAATGCCAAGCGCGGCCAGACCCAGTATCAGTAGGAGCCCCTGCGAGCCCGCACCGAATACGGTGACGTGATCATCCGATCGGGCGCCGCTTTCACGGATGGCTGCGAGCGCCACGGCGAGTGGCTCGATACACACGGCGTCTTCCAGCTGGATCGTTTCTGGCAGAGGCCATACGAAATCGGTGGGCACCCGTGCGAACTCAGCACAGAGACCATCCGTGCCCACGCCGAGCGACCGTTTCTGCTGACACAGCGATGAGGCGCCCTTCTTGCAGTGGGGACAGACCCCACAGACGATGTTCGGCTCGACGACGGCGAGAGATCCGATCGTCCGGTCGCGGACGGCACTTCCGACCGCGACGATCCGCCCGTATCCCTCGTGACCGATCACGAACGGCCGAAGGAACTTCCAATGACCCGCGTACATAGCGAAGTCGCTTCCACAGAGCCCAATCGCTTCGATGCGGAGAAGGACATCGTCAGGCCCACACTCGGGGATTGGCACGCCCTGGACCTCGACCTTTCCTGGACCGTTGAGCACGGCGGCTTCCATCTGATTCATGCCCACAGCGTCATGCCCCGCAGGTGGACGGTCTTCACGTAGGTAAAGTCCTCGATCATCCACCGCGGGCTCTCGCGCCCGATGCCTGAGTCCTTGATGCCGCCGAACGGAAGGTGATCCAAGCGCTGATTCGATGAACCGTTGACGACGAGCCCCCCGACCTCGAATTCGCGGATGGCCTCAACGACTCGTCGCAGGTCATCGGTGAAAAGACCACCTTGTAGTCCGTACGGCGTCGCGTTCGCCTCCCGGATCGCACCGGCGAAGTCATCGAATGGCAGGATCGAGACGAGCGCGCCGAACACCTCGTCGGTCACGACTTTCGCCGTGCGCGGCGGATCAGCCACGACCGCGGGCGTCAGCGTCGCACCGTGCACGACCCCACCGGCTTCGAGACGTGCGCCCGCCGCGACGGCTTCCCCGATCCAACCCGCGACGCGCTGCGCGGCCTCGGCATCCACCATCGTTCCTACGTCGGTCGCAGGATCCAGTGGGTCACCGACCCGCAGGGAGGCAACCTGCGCACGGAGGTAGCGGACGAACTCCTCAAAGCGCGGCGACTCAACGTACACGCGCTGCACCGAGATGCAGCTCTGTCCCGAGTTGCTATACCCAGTGCGGGCACAGATCCGAGCTGCCTCGGCCAGGTCAGCGTCAGAGCACACGATCGTCGCTGCATTTCCCCCGAGCTCCAGTACAAGACGTTTGCCCGCTGCAGTGCTCGCGACTTTATGACCAGCAGCCGCGCTCCCCGTGAACGCGACCGCACCCACCTCGGGAGCAGCGACGAGAGCGCTACCGAGCGCGGCTCCCCCGTGCAGGAGCTGTACGGCCGCGTCAGGCATCCCAGCATCCAAGAGGATCCGCACGAACAAGGTCGTCGCGCCTGGGGCTTGTGGCGGTGACTTCACGATCGTCGTATTGCCGGCCGCGAACGAGGCCGCGATCTTGTGCGCTAGCAGATTGACCGGAGCGTTGAAGGGAGTGATCGCGAGGACGACGCCGACCGGCAAGCGGATCGCGATAGCGCTCGAGCCATGGCCGCTCGGCCAGCCGTCGGTCGGAAGAACCTCGCCGCCGATCCGGCGCGCCTCCGTCGCTGCGATCTGCAGCGTTTCCGCCGCTCGTGTGACCTCATGAGTCGTGTCTTTGATGGGCTTGCCCAGTTCATTCGTCTCCAGGCGAGCGAGCTCGTCCCTCCGCTCGGAAAGCAGCGATGCGGCACGTTCCAACGTCTCGGCCCGACGGTACGCGGGCTGACTGCGTATCTCGCGAGCTGACGTGGCCGCATAACGGCGGGCGGCGAGGACTTCCTCCTTTCCACATAACGCCGCGATGGAAACTTCGCGGCCCGTGTGCGGTGAGTGCCGCGGACCGACGCCACCCGAGGTGTCGCGCCGCCAAGTGCCACCCACGAAGGCGTCCGCCGAAAAGGCTCCCCCTTTATCCATCCCGCAGGACAATAGCCCAAATGTCCACTACGTGGACGCCTCGGTCCACACAGTGGTTTACTACGCGCTATGGGGGAGCCAGACGGACAGCTGAGCGGTCTGCGCGTTCTGGAACTCGGCTCGCTCATCGCCGGCCCCTTCGCCACCAGGCTGCTCGCTGACATGGGAGCGCGCGTCATAAAGGTCGAGCCACCGGGGGGCGATCCGCTCCGGAACTGGGGCATGATCACTGAGGAAGGCTCCCTTTGGTCCATGGTCCAGTCGCGGAACAAAGAGTCCGTCGTCATCGATCTCCGGACGCCGGAAGGACAACGGCTCGCGCGAAAACTCGCAGGCACCGTCGACATCCTCGTGGAGAACTTCCGCCCGGGTCGCCTGGAGTCATGGAATCTTGACCCGGCCGCGCTGCGTGAGGAGAACCCTCGCCTGATCGCGGTTCGCATCTCCGGGTTCGGTCAAAACGGTCCATACCGGGACCGGCCCGGGTACGGCAGCACGGGCGAGGCGATGGGAGGCCTGCGCTTCATCACCGGATTCGAGGACCGTCCGCCGCTCAAGGTGGGCGTGAGTCTCGGCGATGCGGTGGCGGCCCTCTACGCGACGATTGGTGCGCTTGCAGCGCTTCGTCGTCGCGAGGTCACGGGTTACGGCGAGACCGTCGATGTGGCGCTGTACGAGTCCGTGTTCTCGCTGCTCGAGGCGATCCTCCCCGAATACGGCTACGCGGGGCCTATCCGTCAACGTCGAGGGAATGCCTTGCTGGGCTCAGCGCCATCGAACGTCTATCCGACCGGCGACGACCGCTGGATAACGATCGGCGCGAATGGCGACTCGATCTTTCGTCGCTTCTGCGCAGCGATCGAGCGGCCCGAGCTCGCTGACGATCCTCGCTTCAGAGACAACCAAAGCCGACGCGCGAACGTCGCAGAGCTCGATCAGCTGATCGAGTCGTGGACGCGGCGACACAAGCTCCGTGAGTTGTGGGAGATCTTGGTACGCGCTGAGGTGCCGGCCGCGCCTGTCTACAGCATCGCGGATGTCGTCGCGGATCCGCAGTACCAGGCGCGCGAGATGATCCTTCGGCTGATGGGTCCGCAGGGTATCGGTGAACTCTTGGTCCCCGGCGTCGTCCCGAAGTTCGTCGAGGCACCGAGCAGGGTAAGGTGGCTGGGACGAGCCGCGGGTGCGGACACCGCGACCGTGCTCCGGGACTTGGGCCTCGGCGATGCGGAGCTTGAACGCCTCGCGAGTGGCTCGATCATCGAGCTCGGCGGCAGCACGAGATCGATGGCCGGTACCGCCGGGGCCATGGAGTGAAGACAGTGGCGGTCGAGAATCGAGACGGTGTTCGGAGCGTTCACCGCGCGCTTTCGCTTCTCACGCTGTTCGATGAAGAGCACCCGGCGCGAACGGCGCGCGAGCTGGTCGAAATGGCGGAGCTCCCCAAGACCACCGTGTTGCGGCTGATTCAGACCTTGGAACGATCCGGCTATCTGTACAGTCGGCCGGACGGCCGCATCTGTTTGGGCCCACGGCTGATCCGGCTCTCGCGAGCGGTGAATCTCGTGTGGCGGTTGCCCGTCGCGGTGGAGGCGACCATGGAACAACTCTGCGAGCGCAGCCGCGAAACGGTCAACCTGTACGTGCTCGAGGGACACTGGCGGGTCTGCGCAGCTCAGAAGCAGGGGACACAGAGCATCCGTTATGTCGTGCCTGTCGGCATGCGTTTGCCGCTGTGGGGTGGTGCCTCCGCGAAGGTCCTCTTAGCTGACGCGCCGACGGAGCTTTTGGATCTGGCGCTCACTGACAGCGGCAAGGATGCGAGCTATCGCGCGTGGTTGATGCATGAGCTCCAGCGCGTCCGCCAGGCAGGAGTCGCGACCAGTCATGGAGAGCGCGAACGGGGGTCGTCCTCCGTGGCCGCGCCTATCCGCGCCGGCGACCGCACTGTCGCAGCGCTCGCGATCTCGGGACCCACCATGCGATTCACCGACGTGCGAGTCCACGAGTTCGCCGAACTGCTGAGGAACGCGACGCGGGACATGGAACGGTCGTTCACGAAGGACATGGATCAGGATGCCCTTGGAACGGTATGGGTCGGCGAGAGCGCAGCGCGCTGAGCCGGTTCCGTGAAGGCGGACACGCCTGGTGGGAAACCGCCATCAGCGATGTGCAGCCAGGTCGGATCGTCATCCGTGGCGAGCGCATCGAGCATCTCATCGAGTCAACGTCGTACGCGGGTGTCGTCGGTCTCTTGGTCGGTAACCTCCGGCTCTCGAACGTGCAGGCCCGATTGCTCGAAGCCGCATTGATCGCCGGCGTCGATCACGGCGTGCGCGCACCGTCGATCGCTGCTGCCCGGATGGCCGCGACCTGCGGTGTCCCACTCAACTGCGCGGTCGCGACAGGGATCAACCTGCTCGGCGACGACCATGGCGGCGCCGGCGAGCAGTGCATGGAGCTCTTTTACGAGGCCGAGGCCCGCGTTGCGGCTGATTCCACATCTTTGGAATCGGTCGCGACGACGCTGATCGCCGAGCGGCTGCGGTCCGATGAAAGGATCCCCGGCTTCGGCCACCAACTGCATAAGGATGAAGACCCCCGTCGGAGTCCGATGCTGCGGCTCATCGACAGTGCGATCGCCGCAGGTGAAATCAAAGGAACCTTCGCACGGGCCGCACTTGCGTTGGAAGCGGCCCTCGGTCGGGCGAAGGGCCGCACCCTCGGGCTGAACGTCGACGGCGTGACAGCGATCGTCTACTGCGAGCTTGGCCTACCTCCGGCAGCGGCGAAGGGTCTGTTCTGTCTCTCGCGCGGTGTTGGCATCGTCGCCCACGCGCTCGAAGAGATGCAGTCTGGAACGCGTATCAAGGGCCCATGCCCGCCCGGCGATGACCTTGTGAAGTACGTGGGACCGGCCGAGACAAGTTGAGCATCCTAGGTTCGGCGCGGGCGCTCGACTATGAGATGTATGGCCGATTAGCTGCCGGGGGTACAAAGGGGTACGCCTCTGGGAATGGCAGGAACTCGCTGGAGTTGCGGGCCGCCACCCGAGCCGTTCACTAGTTTGAAGACCGAGGACTCTAGCCGTGTGGGGCCACGCGCGGAGCGCACATCTGCCGATTTCGACGAGCTTGCCCATGAACTCGCGGGTGCAGCCACGTGCCGGGCACGCAACGCGATCTTCTTGCAGCGAGCTCGTCCACCAACCACTTTTTTTGGTCGCGCCTTAGGTTTGCGACCTTGAGGCGGAAATGTTGTCGACATCTGTTGTTGGCGATCCGGCCTCGAACGACGAGATGCTCACACGTCTGTGAGAAGCTCACCTGATTCGCGCCGCTGGCGTTGGCCCCGCTCCCGGCGTTTTGTTAGATTTCCGCCATAAGTCCGTGTGTGGCTTCGAAGTTTCGATAGGCTGATGCCATGAAGGAGCGGGCCTCCGCTCCCGTGTTCACGGCGGTTCAATCATCCGCCTAACACGAACGACAGGATGGAGGCCCAGGCATGTTGTACGTCGGAGTCGACCTACACCGCAAGCGATCCCATGTCACAGCCCTCAATGAGCAGGGCGGCATCGTCCTCAACCGGCGCATCGAGAACAGTCCCGAGCGCTTCGTCCGCATCTTCGGCGAGCTCGCGCCCGAGCCACTGGCCGTCGCCTTCGAGGCGACGTACGGCTGGAGCTGGTTCGCGGACCTACTGAGCGACGCCGGCATCGAGGCGCACATGGCCCATCCCCTGGCGACCAAGGCCATCGCCGCGGGGCGGGTCAAGAACGACGCCGTCGACGCGCGGACCCTGGCGCACCTGCTCCGCACGCACCTGTTGCCCGAGGGCTGGATCGCGCCGCCCGCGATTCGCGAACGTCGTCGACTGGTGCGCACTCGGGCATCCTTCCAGCGCATCGGCTCGCGCCTGCGCTGCCAGATCCACGCCCTGCTCGCCGACCACGGAGCGCATCCGCCGATGCAGCGGCTCTTCGGCCCGGCTGGGCGTCAGTACCTCGCGAGCCTCGAGCTCCCAGCGGTCGCGCGCGGCCGCATCGACGCGGCGCTCCGGCTCATCGACGCCGCAGCCGCCGAGGTGACGAGCCTCGATCGCGAGCTGCGCGCTGTCTTCGCCGCTGACGCGCGCATCGCCCAGCTCCTGCCCATCCCCGGGATCGGCTTCATCACCGCGGCCACGGTGCTCGCCGAGGTCGGCGAGGTCAGCCGCTTCCGCTCCGCCGATCAGCTCTGCTCGTGGGCCGGGCTCACGCCATCGGAGCGCTCGAGCGATGAGCACACCCGGCGCGGGCACATCTCGAAGCAGGGCTCGCGCTGGCTGCGCTGGATCATGGTCGAGGCGGCAGCCAGCGCCGTGCGCAACCCCGAGCTGCGGCGACTCTTCGAGCGCGTCGCGCATCGGCGCGGCTCCAAGATCGCCCGGGTCGCGGTCGCGCGGCGCCTGCTCACCCTGTGCTTCTACGCGCTGCGGGATAGTGATGGCTGCCGGGCCTTCCCCGTACGCGCACGCTCATCACGGCCGATCCGTCCAAGCGCGCTCGCCCAGAGTCATGGCCTCCCGGATGGGACGGCCGCTGTTACTGATTGAGCCGCCTGCTCGCCGCATGACCACCATGAGGGAGACCCTCGAATAGATGACTGGCACGGACCGCCACCTGGTGCCGCGGCACGGAACGCCTGATCAAAGGAGGTACCGATGAGTTGACGTCGGCCCGCCCTTCATAGATGACTCTGGA
>WNGB01008916.1_pt1 | contig 14173 bp, 15 predicted proteins | sample 5400681 | NCBI WGS metagenome assembly WNGB01 (sample SAMN13153367, study PRJNA577476) | soil metagenome | isolation source: 115 cm soil or saprolite under grassland replicate 2 | place: USA:California | collected 2016-06-15 | reverse complement strand
CGTGTCGCCCGGCTTCAGCAGCGCGAGCAGCAGCACGGTGGTCGCGGCCGAGCCGGACGCGAACAGCAGCGCCTGACCCTCGGGCGCGCCCTCGAGCTCCGCTAGCGCGCGCTCGGCCTCGACGCCCGTCGGGTGCGCGTAACGGGAGTAGACGAACGCTCCCGGCTCCCCCTGCTCGTGCGGCCAGACGGTCGAGCGATCGAGGTGCATCCCGCGAATCTACTGACTAGGCTCCCGCCGATGGAGGACTCGACTCGGGGCAAGCTCGACGAGCTGCTCGCTCTGCGCGAGCAGGCGCTCCACCAGGCGAGCGAGCAGGCGGTCGAGCGCCGCCACGGCGAGGGCAAGCTGCTCGCGCGCGAGCGGCTGGAGCAGCTGCTCGACCCCGGCTCGTTCGTCGAGCTCGACCGCTACGTCCGCCACCGCGAGGTCGAGTTCGAGATGCGCGAGAAGCGGCCGTGGGGTGACGCCGTCGTCACGGGCTACGGGACGATCTTCGGCCGCAAGGTCTTCGTCTTCTCGCAGGACTTCACGATCTTCGGCGGCTCGCTGTCGGAGGTCTTCGCCGAGAAGATCTGCAAGGTGATGGACCTGGCGGTGAAGTTCGGCTGCCCGGTGATCGGGATCAACGACTCGGGCGGCGCGCGGATCCAGGAGGGGGTCGTCTCGCTGGCCGGGTACGCGGAGATCTTCTGGCGGAACGTGCAGGCGTCGGGCGTCGTGCCGCAGCTCTCGCTGGTGATGGGGCCGTGCGCCGGCGGCGCCGTCTACTCGCCCGCGATCACCGACTTCGTGTTCATGGTCGAGGGCAGCTCGTACATGTTCATCACGGGGCCCGACGTCGTGAAGACGGTCACCGGCGAGGACGTCACGTTCGAAGACCTCGGCGGGGCGGCGACGCACGCGGCCAAGTCGGGCGTCGCGCACTTCATGTCCGCGGACGAGGCGGCGTGCCTCGAGGACGCGCGCTACCTGCTCTCGTTCCTCCCGCAGAACAACCTCGAGCAGCCGCCGTTCGCGGAGCCGTCCGACCCGCGCGACCGCGAGGAGGCCGCGCTCGACACGCTGATCCCCGACGAGCCGACCAAGCCGTACGACATCAAGGAGGTCGTACGGCACGTCGTCGACGACGGCGAGTTCCTCGAGGTGCACGAGCGGTGGGCGGAGAACATCGTCTGCGGGTTCGCGCGGCTCGGCGGGCACCCGGTCGGCGTGGTCGGCAACCAGCCCCGCTCGCTCGCGGGCGTGCTCGACATCGACGCCTCCAACAAGGGGGCGCGTTTCGTGCGGACGTGCGACGCCTTCAACGTGCCGCTCGTCACCTTCGTCGACGTGCCCGGGTTCCTGCCGGGGACGGCGCAGGAGTGGGGCGGGATCATCCGCCACGGCGCGAAGCTGTTGTACGCGTACGCCGAGGCGACCGTGCCGAAGCTGACCGTGATCACGCGCAAGGCGTACGGCGGCGCGTACGACGTGATGAGCTCCAAGCACATCCGTGCGGACTTCAATTTCGCGTGGCCGACGGCGGAGGTGGCGGTGATGGGGCCGGAGGGCGCCGTCAACATCATCTTCCGCAAGGATCTCGAGGGGGACGGCGGAGCCGGGCGGCGGGCCGAGCTGATCGCCGACTACAGGGCGCGTTTCGCCAGTCCCTACGCGGCCGCCGAGCGCGGCTACGTCGACGACGTGATCGAGCCGCGGCGGACCCGGCCGGTGCTGATCGACGCGCTCGAGACGGCGCGCTCGAAGCGAGAGCGCCGCCCGCCCCGCAAGCACGGGAACATCCCGCTCTAGGAAGGGCTGCCGCCTCCGGTTTTGCCGGCTGCTCCTTGTGTCAAGCAGCACCCAGTGTCTGAGACTCGAACTGCGCCGGAAGCGTGACTCTTTGTCCCCAGGAGAGGAGGGGTTACGCCTTCGAGATCGCCACCACCGCCGACTGGCCGCCGCCGGGGCCGCCGCGGGCCGGGCTCGTACGCCGACCGCCGTCCGTGTTGTTCCAGCCCTGGACGTAGCTGCGGCAAGAGGCGCCGCCGTCAGGCGCCCTGGTGAAGCCTCCCGACCGCGGATACGCGGAGCGCACCGAGTCGCCCGTCTGGCCGTTCCCGATTGGACGGTCGTCGTCCACGAGCACGATCGAGCCGCGGGTGCCGACGACGCAGTTCTGCGGGCTGTTCGAGCCGGTCACCTCGACCACCAGGCGCAGGCTGACGAAGCCTGAGCCGAACGAGCGTCTCCCCGACAGCACGCGCGCCCAGATCGACGACGTGATCCGCGGGTTCGTGTTGCGGTTGACGGTGCGGATGACGCCGCCGGAGGCAACCGAGCCGTCCGGGTTGAGCACGCCGGAGCCGTAGCTGATCGCCGTGCCGAGCTGGAACCTGCCGACCAGCGGCGGCACGACCCGCACGTTGTTCGCGTACGTACGGAACGAGAAGTGGATCTTCGCGTTCGGGTTGCGCGTCGTGGTTGTCGTGCCGGTCGTCTTCGTCGGTGTGGTCACGGCGGCGCCGATCAGCGCCTCGATCACCGTGACGAGGTTGTCGCCGCCGTTGCGGGCGGCGCCGCCGGTGTAGCCCGCGGCCGCGAGCGACTGGTAGCACTGGAGGCTCGTGCTCGCGGTCGCTGCCTGCCGGACCATGATCAGCGTCCGCTGCGCAGCGCGCATCCCCGCGAGCACCGTCTTCGTGCTCAGCGCGTGCGTATCGCTCGAGTGGTCGGTGCAGCCCGCGAAGCCGTCCGTGCCGGCCCCGTGCGGCTCGGCGTCGCCGATCACGACGACGAGCTTGCGGCTGCCGGCCCGCCAGCCGGTGGCCGGGTCGGTGCTCTTCTGGAAGACGAGGTTGTACGACTCCGGGTAGTCGCCGCCGCCGGTCGGCGTCAGCGTGTCGATCGCGTTGTCGACCTTCGTCGCGTCGCCGGTCATCGGCTGGAGCAGCTGGTACTCGACGGTGTCCCCGGAATCCTTGAACTGGACGACCGCGAACAGCGCTCCGGGTAGCGGGCCCTGACGTCGTTGACGAGCCGCTTCGAGTCATCCTGCGCCTGGCGGATCGAGGAGCCCATGCTGGAGGTGGTGTCGATCGCGATCTCGATGTCGAGCTGCGGGGTCGCGGCCGCCGTCGTCGTCGAGACCCCGTACGCGGCGGTGGCGCCTGCCGCCGTCAGCGCGACCAGCGCCCAGCATGGACAGCGGCTTGCTCCAGCGCAACCCCTTCAGCCTGCCCAACACGTGCCGATCGTAACTCTGTACCCGGACGCTGCCTAAGCCGGCTTCGCTTCGGCCAGCGGCCGGCGGGCCCAGGCGAAGCGCTTCGCGTACCACGAGGCCGTGAGCGGTGCCAGGGCGACACCCTGGTCGGACGACTGGACGAACCAGCCGTTCCCCATGTACACGCCCATGTGGTCGATCTGGTTGGGCTTCGACTTCGGACCGCCGGCGCCGAAGAAGAGGAGGTCGCCCGGCTCGAGGCGCTGCAGCGGGATCCGCTTCGCGCGCGCGACCTCACCGCTCATCGCGTAGGTCGATCGGCCCTTCAGCGTCCCCGGGAGGGTGTCGGCGCCTGCGTAGGCCTGGAGCTTGAAGACTCGCCAGGCGAAGCCGGAGCAGTCGAAGCCGCCCGGAACCTGTTTGCCGGTGCCGAACGGATCCTGCGGCCGCTCGCTCGTCCCGCCCCAGACGTACGGGTAGCCGACGAACGAGACCGCGGTCTGGAGCACGTCGTGCTGGAGGCCGGTCGGTGCGGGGAGCTGGAAGGTCGAGGCGAGCCCGGCGACCAGCTCGACCTCGCCGCCCGTAAAGCCGAGGATGTGCGCGGCGGAATACGCTGCCTCCGCGCGGGTGGCCGGATCGTCAGGCCCCAGCTCGATCGCGTCCTGGGCGGCCGGATGGTTCACGCGCAGGCCGATCAGCCGGGCGACGGTCTCGGTGCCGAAGTAGCGGGTGGGCGTCAACCCGGCCGCCCGCAGGCCGGCCGAGAACTGGCGTGCCGCCGGCAGCAGCCCGAGCGCGCGAACGAGCTGCGCGTCCAGCTGGGCGATGGTCACGGCCGCGGCCGGGTCGGCCGCGGCCGGCGCTTGCTTGCCGGTCAGGCCGGTGACGAGGTCCGCGAGCTCGCCCGCCGAGAGGGGGTCGGCGGGCCGGAAGGCGGACGGCTCGCCGCCCATCAACCCGTGCGCAGTGACGACCTTGATCTGCGGCTGCGCCCACGAGCGCGCGGCCGCGGCCGGTGCGGCAAACATCAGCGCAAGCCCAATGCAAACGAGGACGCAACGACTCATCCTCCTGCTCATCGTCCCGGCGCCCGCGCTCCTTTAGTCTGAAGCGGTGGACGTCGAGATCGGCCCCGAGCCGACGCCGGAGGAGCGGGAGGCGCTGCTGGCCGCGCTCGCGCTGCTGAACGGGAAGGCGCCCGAGGCCTCCGCATGGTGGGAGGCGGGGATCCGGGAGTCGGTCGCGGAGGAGCCTCGGGAGGGCGAGGAGGGCTAAGCCAGCGCGCGTCCGCGCAGCACGCTCGGAGCGAGCCGCGCGTAGTCGAGTCCCGAGACCCAGGTCAGCACGACCGCGACGAGCAGCCCCCACCAGGCGATCGACTGGTCCCAGGCCCCCGCGGCCGCGAATCCGCCGAGCCCCGCCGCCACCGCCTGCGACCAGGTCTTCAGCTTCCCGAGGTCGCGGGCCTTCAGCACGACCCCCCGCTCGACCGCGGCCAGCCGGAGCCCGGAGATCAGCAGCTCGCGGGCGACGATCGCGGCGACCATCCAGCCCGCGAAGATCCCGCCGTCCACCAGCACGATCATCGTCGCGAGCACGAGCACCTTGTCGGCGACGGGATCGAGCAGCGAGCCGAGCGGCGTCGTCCGGCCCTGGCGGCGCGCGAGCCAGCCGTCGACCTGGTCGGTCGCCATCGCCGCGATGAACAGCCCGGTCGCCCAGTACGCGTGGCCGTGGAAGTTCCACACGTAGAGCGCGATCACGAACGGCGCCGCGACGACCCGTGCGACGGTGAGTTGGTCGGCCAGGCCCATCGCTTCGGGGAGAATACGTTGCGAGATGAGGCAGTTCTCGAAAGTGCTCGTTGCCAACCGCGGCGAGATCGCGATCCGCATCTTCCGCACCCTGCGCGAGCTCGGGATCGGCGCGGTCGCGGTCTACTCGGAAGCCGACCGGGGCGCGCTGCACGTTCGCCTCGCCGACGAGGCATGGCTGCTCGGCCCCGGGGCTCCCGCGGAGAGCTATCTGAACCAGGAGCGGATCCTCGAGACGGCGCAGCGCGCGGGGGCCGAGGCGGTGCACCCCGGCTATGGCTTCCTCGCCGAGAACGCGGGGTTTGCACGAGCGGTCGAGGCCGCCGGGCTGACCTGGATCGGCCCGCCCCCCGACGCGATCGAGGCGATGGGCTCGAAGACGGAGGCGCGCGAGCGGATGCGCGCCGCCGGCGTGCCGATCATCCCCGGCACGACCGAGCCGGTCGAGTCCGCCGACGAGGTCGTCCGCCTGGGCGACGAGCTCGGCTGGCCGATCGCGATCAAGGCCTCTGCGGGCGGCGGCGGCAAGGGGTTCCGGGTGGTGGGCGGGTCCGGCGAGGCCGAGCGCGCGCTCGAGTCCGCCCGCCGCGAGGGCGAGGCGTACTTCGCCGACCCGGCGGTCTACGTCGAGAAGTACCTCGAGGACCCGCGCCACGTCGAGGTGCAGGTGCTCGCCGATGCCCACGGCAACGTGATCCACCTGGGCGAGCGGGACTGCACCATCCAGCGCCGCCACCAGAAACTGGTCGAGGAGACGCCCTCGCCGGCCGTGGACGCCGCGCTCCGCGAGCGGATCGGCGCGATCGCCCTCGACGCGGCACGCGCCGTCGGGTACCGCTCGGCGGGGACGATCGAGGGCCTGCTCTCCCGGGACGGCGCCTACTACTTCATGGAGATGAACACGCGCATCCAGGTCGAGCACACGGTCACGGAGCTGGCAACGGGTCTCGACCTCGTCCGAGAGCAGGTGCTGATCGCGGCCGGGGAGCCGCTATGGCTGCGCCAGGAGGACGTCCGGCTCACCGGGCACGCGATCGAGTGCCGGATCAACGCGGAGGATCCGTCCACCGGCTTCCTGCCCATGCCCGGGCGGATCTCGGGCTACCGGGAGCCGGGTGGGCCGGGGGTGAGGGTCGACTCGGGCGTGGAGGACGGCTCGGAGATCTCCTCGCTCTACGACCCGATGATCGCGAAGCTGATCGTGCACGGGGTGGACCGTGAGCACGCGCGCCGGCGAATGCTGCGCGCGCTCGACGAATTCGAGATCGGGGGCGTGACCACGCTGCTCGGCTTTCACCGCGCGCTGCTCCGGCGCCCGTGTTTCGTCGAGGGCGGGACCTGCGAGGGGATCGTCGAGTCGCAGGAGCTGGCGGAGGAAGCGGCGCAGTTGTCGCATGAGACAACGAGAGTACCAACCGCCTCGGACGGCAGGCTCAGAGAGCAGGTCTCGGCGGTCGAGCTGGACGGCCGGCGCTTCGACGTCCGGGTGCTTGTTCCCGAGCCGCCCTGGGTCGAGCTCGCCGAGCGGCGTCGCCTCAGGAGCTCGGCGAGCGGAACCGGAGCCGGCGGGCGGGACGCGATCGTCAGCCCGATGCAGGGCACGGTGCTCTCCGTGCAGGTCGCCGAGGGGGATTCGGTCACCGCGGGGCAGGTGATTTGCATCGTCGAGGCGATGAAGATGGAGAACGAGGTGCACGCAGTGCGCGACGGGATTGTTTCCGACCTCTCCGTTGCGGCCGGGGAGGCCGTCCGTACCGGCCAGGTGATCTGCGTCGTTGTCGGCGAAACGGCTTCCGGGCCGGAGGCGGATGCCGGAGCGTAAGGAGTTCTGCTCCGAGGAGTCACGCGAGAACGCAGAGCCGCTCGCGGCCACCGCCAGCCGCGTCGACCACTGGCTGCTCGTCGAGTACCGCGGTCTCTGGGCACACGATGTCCTCCCCGGTAGCGGGCTCTCGGACCAGGTAAAGGCGCACCTGCGCGAGCAGGCGGCCGCCCGGCCGCGCACGAAGCTTCTCTTCGTCCGGCGCACCGAGCGCCGCGGCCGGCCCGGTCTCGCCGTCCTCTGGGGCAGCTCGCCCGAGCGCGGTGGCACGCTCTTCCACGCCGAGGTCGAGGGCTACGAGGACCTGCTCGGGCTCGACCTGACCGGGCCGGGGGAGCCGTTGACCCACCCGCTGCTGCTCGTCTGCACGCACGGCAAGCACGACCGCTGCTGCGCGCGCTACGGCAGGCCGCTCTACCACGCGCTCACGGAGCAGGCCGACGAGGACTGGGTGTGGCAGTCGTCCCACGTCGGCGGCGATCGCTTCGCGGGCAACGCCGTCTTTCTACCGGACGGCCTCTACTTCGGCCGCGTCGGGCCGGGTGAAGCCTGGCCCGTGCTCGACGAGTACCTCGCCGGCCGGATCCACCTCGAGCTCTACCGGGGGCGATCCTGCTACTCGTTCGCGGAACAGACGGCAGAGCGGGCCGTGCGCGAGGCGACGGGCCTGCGCGGAATCGACGACCTCGAGCTCGTCGAGCACGATGGGTCGCACGTCGTCTTCCGCGTCGGTCGGCGTCGCCGCTTCGACGTCGGCGTCACCTTCGAGCCCGGCGAGCTCACCTACCTGACGTGCAGCTCGGAGACGCTCAGGCGCCCGCGGTACTACGCTGCAAGAATCCTTCGCGAATCAGGCGCCTGACGAGCACCAGGCGGCTGTCTCCGTCGAGCCCGCCGGGCAGCGCGGCGGCGGTGAACGGCTCTTCCGCTGAGAAGAGCGCCTCGACCTCCTCGCGGGCGTGCTCGGGAAACGCGACGTGCTTGCCCTCGAAGGAAAGCGTCGTCCCCTCGAGGTCGGCGATCACCGTCGCGCGCCGCTCGAGCGGCGTCTCGACGGTCAGCGACCCGAGCGCGCGCACCTCCTCCAGCTGCCCGTCGAGGATCGGCCGCCGGCTGTTCACGAACCGCGCGCGGGTGCGGCGCGCAACGTCCTCGGCGCCGAGCCGTTCCCCGAGCCGCTCGAGCAGATCGGCGTCGAGCGTCCCGTCCTCCGGCACCGAGCCGCGCAACTCGATGTCCTCTTCGCTCTCGGCGAGCGCGGCGCGCAGCGCGTCGGCCCACGTGACGATGTTGATCCCGACCGTGACGTGCAGCGAGTCGGTCTCCGAGGTCAGCGCGTCGTGCAGCCAGCCGCGCGGAAGATAGAGCGTGTCCCCGGCACGCAGCGTCAGCTCGAGCACGGGCGGGCCGTGCTCGCCGAGCGACTTCGAGTAGCGCTGGTGCTTGAGCGGGAGCTCGAGGAGCGGCTCGTACACGCGCCAGTGCTTCTCGCCCGCGACCTGGAGGACGAACACATCGTGCGTGTCGTGATGCACGGCGAAGCCCTGCGAGTGGCGGGGCGTGTAGTAGGAGTTCGCCTGCGCAGGGTGGCCGAGCTCGGCCTCCAGCGCGCGGCAGAACCGGGCGACCGGTAGCCAGTTCAGGTGCAACGCCTGCAGCACGATCGTCACGCCGGCCTCGAAGGCGGCGGCAACCTGGTCGGGATCGGCGGTGCGCGTGAACGGGTCGGGCCGCCAGGGAAGGTCGCTGGTGTACTCGCTCAACCCGATCTGGCCGCCCTCCTTGACCAGGCGGAAGGCGGGGTAGCGGAGCCCGCCGGAGCAGACCAGCCGCTCGACGTCCGCGACGCTGAGGAGGTCGTCGAAACGCCCCTCCTCGGACCGCGGGACGGCGAGTGGCTGCTGCTCCCAGTGCTCCGAGAGGAACTCCGCTGCGTCGATCGGCTCGACGCAGCGGGCAAGCGCTCCTCTAGCTCGGGTCCTCGGCGTCCGTGTCGGTGTCAGTGGTATCGGTGCCGTCCGAGTCGTCCGTGTCGTCGTCGTCGGCGTCGGCCGTCTCGAAGCGAGAGCGGGACGCGCCCGTGCCGGTGGTCAGGATCTCCTCGTCGGAGAGCTTGCGCTCGTCAGCCATCTCGATGCCTCCTTGTGCGGAGTCGGGTCGGGATCTTATGCCCTCACCGGTACCCGCTGAATCGTCACGGCGTCGCTAGGGTTCGCCGGTGCGCGGCGACCTGAAGGCGACCTTCTCTATCTGCGCCCTAGATCCGGCAGCCGGCGAGGTCGGGTGTGCCGTGCAATCGCGCTACTTCTCCGTCGGCTCGGTCGTGCCGTGGGCGAAGGCAGGCGTCGGCGCGGTGGCGACCCAGGCGGCCGGGGTAGCAGCGTACGGGCCGCGCGTGCTCGGACTGCTCGAGGAAGGGCTGTCGCCGAAGGATGCGATCGCGGCCGCTCTCGCGGACGACGATGGTCGCGAGAGCCGCCAGCTCGGGGCGGTGGCGGCCGACGGGAGCTCGGCGTCGCACACTGGCTCGGAGTGCCTCGCCTGGGCGGGACACCGCACGGGCGAGGGATACGCAGTGCAGGGGAACATCCTGGCGGGCGAGGCGGTGGTGACCGAGATGGAGCGCGCCTTCCTCGAGACCGCGGGCTCGCTGGCCGAGCGGCTGGTCTCGTCGCTCGAGGCCGGGCAGGCGGCCGGCGGCGACTCGCGCGGGCAGCAGTCGGCCGCGATCGTGGTCGAGCGGGTGGGAGCGGCGGCCGAGTCGCGGGAGGGGCTGGACCGCGTCTGCGAGCTGCGGGTCGAAGACCATCCCGAGCCGATCGTGGAGCTACGGCGCCTGCTCGGGATCCAGCTCGTGTGGGATGCCCTTCGCCGCGCGACGGCGTTCCACCAGCCGGGCCGCTACGCGGAGGGGGTGGCCGTGCTGAGCGAGGCGCTCGGCCGGCGCGGAGAGGATGCCGTGCTCCTCTACGACCTCGCCTGCTTCGAGTGCCTCACGGGCGAGACCGCGTCGGCGCTTGCACACGCACGCCGTTCGCTCGAGCTCGACCCCGGCCTGCGCACGGGGATGGCGGTCGACCCGGACTTCGCGGCGCTCGCCGACGATCCGCAGTTCCAGGTGCTCGTCCGCTAGGCTCGCCTGCGCTTTGGACCTCTACGAGTACCAGGGGAAGGAGCTGTTTCGGCGCGCGGGGATCCCCGTGTCGGAGGGACGGCTCGCGACGACGCCGGCCGAGGCCCGCGCGGCGGCCGAGGAGCTCGGCGGCCAGGTCGTCGTCAAGGCGCAGGTGCTGACCGGCGGCCGGGGCAAAGCCGGGGGGATCAAGCTCGCCGAAGGCCCCGACGAGGCCGAGGCGCGGGCCGAGGAGATTCTCGGCCTCGACATCAGCGGTCACGTCGTCCGCAAGCTCTGGATCGAGAAGGCCTCGGAGATCGCGAGGGAGTACTACCTCTCGGTCACCTTCGACCGGGGCGCGAAGGAGGCGCTGCTCATATTCACCACGCAGGGCGGCGTGGACATCGAGGAGGTCGCTGCGTCGAGTCCGGAGGCGCTCGTCCGGCTCCACGTCCACCCGTTCGAAGGCTTCCAGCCGTTTCATGCCCGGCGCCTGATCTACGGCGCGGGCGTTGCCGACCCCGACGAGCAGAAGCAGATCGCGGCGATCGTCGGTCGCCTGTACGAGGCGTTCGTCGGCTTCGACGCGATGCTCTGTGAGATCAACCCGCTGATCGTCACGCCCGGGGGCGAGGTGAAGGCGCTCGACTCGAAGTTCACCGTCGACGACAACGCGCTCTTCAAGCACCCGGACGTCGCCGAGATGCGCGACCCGGAGGCGTACTCGCCCGAGGAGCGCCTGGCGCGCGAGAAGGGCGTCACCTACGTGAAGCTCGACGGCGAGGTCGGGATCCTCGGCAACGGCGCGGGGCTCGTCATGTCGACGCTCGACGTGATCGCGCTCGTCGGTGGGCGGCCGGCGAACTTCTGCGACCTCGGCGGCGGCGGCGACGCGCAGGGCGTGGTGGACGCGCTCGAGGTGATCACCGGCGACCCGCAGGTGAAGTCGATCCTCTTCAACATCTTCGGTGGGATCACGCGCTGCGACGTGGTCGCGGAGGGGATCCTGCAGGCTCTCGAGCAGATGACGATCGCGCATCCGATCGTCGTGCGGCTGGACGGCACGAACGCGGAGGAAGGGCGGCGGCTGCTGACGGACACCGCGCCGCCGAACCTCTACGTCGAGCCGACCATGCTGGAGGCGGCGAAGAAGGCCGTGGAGTTGGCGAAGTGACCGATCCCTGGTCCGAGCGCGCCGAGGCCTATCGCACGAGCGAGGCACATCGCGAAGGCCCCGATCTCGACCTGATCGTCGAGTGGGCGGCCGGCGCGCACACGGCGCTCGACGTCGCCACGGGCGGTGGTCACGTCGCGCGGCGGTTGCGAGAAGCGGGGCTGAAGGTCGTGACCACGGACGCCGCGCCGGGCATGGAGCCCGACGTCGTCGCTCGGGGGGAGGAGCTGCCGTTCGCCGACGGAAGCTTCGACCTGGTGGTCTCGCGGCTCGGCGCCCACCACTTCGGGGACGTGCGCGCGGCGCTGCGGGAGATGGCGCGCGTCGCGGGCAGGACGGTGATCCTCGTCGACAACACCTTCGACGGCGAGGCGCTGGAGGAGGCGGAGCGCGTGCGCGATCCGTCCCATGTCCGCTGCCTGTCGGAGTCGGAGTGGCGAGGGCTGTTCGGGGAGGTCGGGCTCGTCGTCGAGGACGCACGGTCGCTGCCGATGCGGATCGAGTTCGAGCCGTGGCTCGCTCGCGCCGGCTGTACGGGCAAGGATGCGGAGCGGGTGAGCGAGCTTGCGGCCGATCGGATCGAGAACGGCTGGATCACCCTCGAGAGGATCGCGCTGAAGGGGGTCAAGTAGTGGCGATCATCGTCGACCGCGACACGAAGCTCGTCGTCCAGGGCCTGACCGGCCGTGAGGGCTCGTTCCACGGCCTGCGCAACCGCGCTTACGGCACGCAGCTGGTCGGTGGAGTCACGCCCGGCAAGGGGGGCCAGGACGTCGAGGGTGTGCCGGTCTTCGACACCGTTGCCGAGGCCGTGGCCGAGACAGGCGCGAACACGACGATGATCTTCGTGCCGGCGCGCTTTGCGACGGACGCGATCTACGAGGCGGTCGACGCCGGCATCGGCACCGTCGTCTGCATCGCGGAGGGCCTGCCCGCGCACGAGATGCTCCGGGTCTACAACTACATCCGCCCGCGCGGCGTGACGATGATCGGGCCGAACTGCCCGGGTGCCCTCTCGCCCGGCAAGGCGAACGTCGGGATCATCCCGGCCGAGATCTTCAGCGAGGGCTCGATCGGGCTCGTCTCGCGGTCGGGGACGCTGACGTACCAGATCGGCCACGAGCTGACGGGTCTGGGGCTCGGCAACTCGACGATCGTCGGGATCGGGGGCGACCCGGTCGTCGGCTCCTCGTTCATCGACGTGTTGACGAAGTTCGAGGCCGACCCGGAGACGGAGTCGGTCGTCATGGTCGGCGAGATCGGCGGGGACGAGGAGGAGAAGGCGGCGCGGTTCATCGCCTCGGAGATGACGAAGCCGGTCGTCGCCTACATCGCCGGGTTCAGCGCCCCGCCCGGGAAGACGATGGGCCACGCGGGCGCGATCATCACGGGCTCGTCGGGGACGGCCCAGGCGAAGAAGGAAGCGCTGGAGGCGGCCGGCGTGCGCGTCGGTACTTCACCGACCGAGGCCGCCCAGATCACGGCCGAGGTCGTGCGCGGCGCGTAAAAGCTCGCCCCGGGCGCCGCGTTTCGCCGCGCGCCTTTCGGCGCCGAATCGGCACAGACGCGTGCGCGAAGAGCGGCGATGATCACGCCAGGGGCGTGGGGTAATCGCCCCCACCCTTGGGCGGGGGTTAGAGAGAACCAGCGTCCAGCTCCGAATCGGGCCGGGGGCGGCATCTACACTGGCCCGATGGCGACGATCTCGTTCGCGCGCGGCGTTCCGGCGCCCGAGCTCCTGCCCGTCGAGGAGCTGGCGGACTGCGCCCGCGCCGCGATCGAGCGCGACGGCCCGACTGTGCTCAACTACGGGCCGGTCGGGGGCTACCCGCCGCTTCGGGAATGGATCGCCGAGCGACACGGAGTCGACACCCAGCAGGTGCTGGTCACGAACGGGTCGCTGCAAGGCCTGTCTCTGCTCGCGGCGGTCCTGCTCGACCGAGGCTCGCGAATCCTCGTCGAGGGGCCGACGTACGACCGCGCGCTACGCATCGCCGCGCGGCACGAGGCCGAGCCGGTGCCCGTACCGATGGATGAGGATGGGCTCGACCCCGACGCGCTCGAGTTGCCGGCCGCCTTCCTGTACACGATCCCGACCTTCCAGAACCCGAGCGGCCGCACCCTCTCGCTCGAGCGCCGCCGCCGCCTTGCCGAGCTCGCCCGCAGCGGAGAGCTGCTCGTCGTCGAAGACGACCCGTACGCGCTTGTCCGCTTCGGGGGCGAGCCGCTGCCCAGCATCTACGAGCTGGCCGGCGGGGAGGGGGTCGTCCATTCGTTCTCCTTCTCGAAGATCGTCTCGCCCGGCCTGCGGGTCGGCTACCTCGTCGGACCCGCCGAGCTGATCGCCGGCCTGGAGGCGCTCGCCGTCCAGACGTACCTTGCTCCCGGGCAGCTGGCGCAGGCAACGGTGCTGGAGTTTCTGCGCCGCGGCCTGCTCGAGCCGAACGTCGAGCGCGTTGCGGCGCAGCTGCGTGAGCGGCGCGACGCGATGCTCGAGACCTTCGAGCAGGAGCTTCCCGAGGGGACTAGCTGGAGCCGCCCCGAGGGTGGCTACTTCGCCTGGCTGGACCTGCCGCCTGGGAGCGATGCTGCTGCGCTCCTCGCCCGCGCCGAGCAGGAGGGTGTCACATTCGTCAACGGGAGCGACTTCTTCCCGCCCGGCCAGGGCGGCAGCGGCTCAGCTCGACTTGCCTACAGCTTTGTCTCGCCCGCCGACGTCAGAACGGGCGTCACGCGACTTGCCGGACTTCTTCGCGACTTGCGCTCGACCCCGGTAGCGGTATAGCTGCGAGAGCAGGATCCCGCCGACCAGCCCGATCGCCAGCAACAGGAGGATCGTCCAGATCAACCGCACCTTCGTCGTCGCGAAGACGAAGTCGATCCGGATCTCGTCGGTGTTCTGGACGACGAACCCGATCGCGTACGCGATCACGAGCAGCAGCACCACGATCTTCGCGTAGAGGAGCGGCTGCCAGGTCGACGGGCGGTCTTCCTCCTCCGCCGGCGACGGCGCGGGCGGCGGAGAGACGGGCGGGGC
>WNGB01025949.1_pt1 | contig 14177 bp, 17 predicted proteins | sample 5400681 | NCBI WGS metagenome assembly WNGB01 (sample SAMN13153367, study PRJNA577476) | soil metagenome | isolation source: 115 cm soil or saprolite under grassland replicate 2 | place: USA:California | collected 2016-06-15 | reverse complement strand
TCATGGATCAGCCCTCCCAACACATCCCGGCGATGCACCTTCTCCGTCCCTGGTGCTGGCAGTGGCTCTCTGACCGGCTGGTCGGGCGCTCTCAGACCAAGGCCTCGATGCGGTCTCTCGCCGTTGTAATGCTCGACGTACACACGGAGCACTCGCTCGAGGTGCCTCTGGCCGAGGACGAGCATCCAATCGAGGCACTCGGTCCTGACCGTCCGGACCCAGCGCTCCGCGAAGGCGTTGGCCTGGGGAGCACGTATGGGCGTGAGGATCACCTCCGCCTCGTCGCTCTGAACACCGCGTCGAAGCTCGACGTGTACTTCGAGTCTCGGTCCCTAATCAGGAACCGGAAGGTCGTTCGTTCATCGGCCAGGTCGAACGAGAGGTTTCGCGCCTGCTGGGTGACCCAAGCGGAATCAGGATTCCTGGTGGCACCGAGCACCCGAACGCGCCTCGTGGCGAGTTCGATCACGAACAAGACGTAGAGCGTCTTCAACCACACGGTCTCCAGCGTGAAGAAATCACACGCCAGAATGCCGTGGGCCTGGCTGCGCAGGAACTCGCCTCACGTTGGGCCCGACCGACGTGGAGCCGGCCCGAGTCCATGCCGTCGCAGGAGCAGGCGGATCTTCGTGGCCGACACCCGGATGCCGAGCTTGACCAGCTCGCCCCGGATCCTGACGCAGCCCCACCGAAGGTTCTCGCACCCCAGTCTGAGGATCAGGCCCGAGCGGACTCGTCTAGCGATGGCCGGCCGCCCGGGTCTCGGCCTCTTCGGTACGTCCATTTCCTACGAATCAGCTCGCGGTGCCATCGCAGGAGAGTCTGCGGGCTGACGATGAAGGAAGACCAGCGGGGACGAGGCAAGGCCCGGCTGGCTGCCGCAAGGAGGACCCGGTCCCACCGTCGGAGACGCGGACGGCCTGCCTGACGACGAAGAACCTTGAGTTGATGGCGCAGCACCAGAATCTCCACGTCCTTGGACAGGTCGGAAGACGAAGAACTACCTGTTAGGCCGACCAACCGGCGGAGCACCGAAGTAGGTGAAAGCCAATAGCATGGATCAGACCTCCTTGAGCAAAGGAGACTGATCCTACGAAAGCGCAATTCGGGGAGCGATCAATGGTTTGTGCGCCCTTCACGGCCACATCGCGGTTCGGCCGCACCTCCAACGTCCACCCCGCGCTCGGGGAGCCGGCTCCAGATCGCGGTTGCGAGAGCGACGTAACCGTCTCGACCACCGCGCGCCTTGACCGCCGTTCCCTCCCGGTGTTTAGTTGATATTTGCGCGAAACGTGAGCCCGTGAAGGGGGAACGCCATGCGAAGATTTCCGGCTGCGCTGATCGTGGCTGTTGCGTGCGTGCTGATCGCTTCCACTGCAGCTTTGGCCACGCCGTCGAACGACGACGAGCTGTTCACGGACGAGCTGCATCGCCTCGCAGAGTCCCAGAAGGTGTACAAGGGCGGGCAGCGCGGCTCGGAGACCCTCAACATGGAGGTGGTCGGCCACAACAACCTCGGTGGCCGGGGATACAACGCAGACGTCTGGGTCCACAAAGGCTATGCGTATGTGGGTCACTGGGGCTTCACCGATTGGGCAACGGGGAACGACCGCTTCTGCCCGGAGCCCCCGCAGAGCGGCGTGGCCGTGGTCGACGTCCGGAACCCCGCCGATCCAACTGTGGTATCCACGCTCCAGAACCCGATGGGGACCTCGGCCGAAGACGTCGTCGTGTACACGGCGGAGTTCGGACGGTACGCAGGTCATGACATCGCGGCCGCTGGTATCCAGGTCTGTGGTGGGTCTCGTCGGGACACGAGCTTCCCCCGGGGGCTGATGCTGTGGGACGTCACCGACCCGACCCAGCCCGGGGAGCTGGGGTTCTACGACAGTGGCTGCTGTGCTCGGGGCGTACACGAGTTCGAGGTTGAGGATCGATCAGATCTCGGCCGGACGTTCGCCTACGTCACGGTCCCCTCCAGCGAAGAGCCTGACGATGCATCCCCAAACGGGCTCCAGGACGAGCAGGGAAGGGGGCCATTCCGTTTGCTCGACATCACCGATCCGGCGAACCCGGTGGAGGTGTCAACCTGGGGATTCCTGCACGATGGCTTGGCCCCGGGCCCCGAGCAGGGGTGCGACCCCGACGCGCTGTTCGGACACGGGGCGGAACCGTCTGCCGATGGAAAGCTCGTGTTCCTCTCGTACTGGGACAGCGGGTTCGTGGCGCTGGATGTGACCGATCCCTTGCAGCCGGTGTTCCGCGGCCGGACGATCTACCCGGCCGACGCTGACGGAGACGGGCACTCTTCGAGCTACAACGACGCCCGAAGGCTTCTGTTCACGGCGGACGAGGACTTCTGCAAGACCTCTGGCGCTGGCATCGAGAAGGGCTTCGGGTACCTCCGCGTCTACGACTACGCGAACCTCGCTGCCCCGGTGCAGATCGGCGAGTACCGAACCCCGAACGCGCTCGGCACCGACGACCAGTCGGCCGGCGACTACACGATCCACAACCCCCTGGTCGTGGGAACGACCGTCTATGCGTCCTGGTATACGGACGGCGTTCGGGTGATCGACGTGAGCGACCCCAGCCGTCCCCGAGAGGTCGCCTACTTCGTCCCACCCGCCGGGGAGAACCCGGTCAAGCCGAAGCAACGATTCGTCCTGCCAAGCACCACGCAGGTGTGGGGAGTGGTCGTCGACGAGGCCACAGGGCTCGTATTTGCCAGCGACATGAACACGGGTCTTTGGATCCTGCGCCGAACGGATTGACGGGCGACGGAGGCTCACACAACCCGGCCGATGCCGTGTTGGTCTCAAGGAGAGGTGCAATCACCGCGAACGAGTCCGAGTCAGAAGCATATGGCCCACCGGCGAATATCCAGCCTGAAGGGGTCGAAAACCAAAGTTCCGATCCTTGACCTCGGGCTCTGTATCATTTGGCAGTGCTCCTCGCGGTCTGCTACTTCATCCTTCGGCTGATCCTCAGGATCGCTCCAGTCGATGACGCGAAAGAGCGCGAAGCTGAGATCCTCGTCCTACGCCATCAACTCACCGTCCTGAAGCGCGCGAACCCTCGGCCTCGAATGCGACGCTGGGACCGGATGTTGATCGCGGTCTTATCGAGGACGATCCGAGGGACCGCTGGTCCGGATTCATCGTCACCCCTGCGACGATCCTCCGCTGGCATCGGGAACTCGTCGCTCGTCATGGACATTCCGCCACAAGAAGACCGGACGACCACCGCTCGATCCCGAGATCGTCTCCTTGATCGTGGAGATGGCGAAGGACAACCCCCGGTGGGGCGTGATCCGGATCAAGGGTGAACTGCAGGGCTTGGGCTACCGGATCGGTGCGACCACGATCCGCACGACCCTGCGGCGCGCCCGGATCGGACCGGCGCCCAGACGAGGCCCGACCTGGTCGGAGTTCCTGAGGGCTCAGGCCAGAGGCATCGTGGCGTGCGACTTCTTCAAGGTGGACACCGCGTTCCTAAAGACCCTCTACGTCTTGTTCGTCATCGAGCTTGGGGCGAGACGGGTTCGGATCGCCGGGGTGCGAACCCGGACTCGGCGTGGGTGACTCAGCAGGCGAGGAACCTTGCGATGGACGGTGAGGCTGGGAACGTCCGGTGCCTGGTCCGGGACCGCGACGCCAAGTTCGTCGCCTGTGGGGCACGGAAACTCGATTCGCCCGCCGACCAGCGCCGTCGTACCATTCCCCGCCATGCTCTACGCGCTCTTCTACGCGATCATCCGGCGCGTTCTCCGGCTGAGCGGGATCTCTTCGGATGCCGAAGCCGAGGTGCTCGTCCTGCGCCACGAGCTCGCCGTGCTCCGCCGGCAGATCAAACGCCCCAAGCTGCATCGCAGGGACAAGCTGTTCCTCTCGGCGATGAGCAGGATGCTGCCTCGGGAGCGCTGGGCGGCGTTCATCGTAACCCCGGCCACGCTTGTGCAGTGGCACCGAGAGCTCGTTCGGCGCAAGTGGACCTACAAGCGCCGGCGTGCACAGGGACGCCCGCCCATCGACTCCGAGACCAGGGCGCTGATCGTGCGGATGGCAAGGGAGAACCCCCGCTGGGGGTGCGTACGGATCAAGGGCGAGCTCCGGGGCCTGGGCATCATCGTGTCCACCACGACGATCCGCACGATCCTTCGTCGCGCGGGCCTCGGGCCTGCGCCGCGCCGGGGAGGTCCGACCTGGCGTGAGTTCCTCTCGGCGCAAGCCAAAGGCATCGTCGCCTGCGACTTCTTCTGCGTCGAAACGGTGTTTCTCAAGACCTTGTACGTGCTGGTGTTCATGCATATCGAGACGCGCCGGATCCTCGGGGTCGGGGTGAGCGCCAATCCGGACGGGACCTGGGTCACCCAGCAGGCCCGCAACATGGTGATGGATCTGGACGACGACCCCGAGCCCTGCATGCGCTTCCTGCTCCGCGACCGCGACGCCAAGTACTGTGGCAGCTTCGACGCCGTCTTCGCCACCGAAGGCACCGAGGTCGTGCTCATCCCGTACCGGACCCCACAGGCCAACTGTCACATCGAGCGACTGATCGGAGGCTTGCGGCGGGAGGTGCTCGATCACGTGTTGATCCTGGGTCGAGGACATCTGTTGGACGTCTTGCGTCAGTATGCCGCGCACCACAACTCGCATCGACCACATCGCGGGCTCGCTCTTCGTCGTCCGCACGATGTCGGCCGGCTGGTCCCAGGCCCAGGGCCAGCGCGGCCCGAGGCGATCAAGCGGCACGAGATCCTCGGTGGGCTGATCCATGAGTACCATGCCCGCGCGGCATGAGCAGGGCCCCGTGACCTGAACCAGATGATCCCCCGGGTGGAACGATCATGCTCAATCGAGCAGCCCTGATCCTTCGGTACAAGCAGCCCTTCGTCGATTGGATCAACGCCGCCGATCCCTCCACCACCTCGCACACCCTGACCTTGGCCGAGGTCAACCAAGAGCACACCGTGTACTTGGTTGAGGTCGAAGACGAGGACGAACTCGCCGAGTGGCTCGCCCGTCATCACGAGGCACTCTTCGAAGAAGAGCTGAGAGGGTGGTACACGGACCCGGCGCTGTGGCCCCGGGACCGGTCGCTCAAGATGCTCGAGGAGTGGTGTTCTTTCGAGCTCCACACCGTCGTGGTGGACACAGGTGCATCTCCACTCGAAGACGATGAGTTGGAAAGATGAATGAGCCGTGCCGGACGACACCAACCCCTGCGGATACAGTTTTCGACCCCCACACTTCGAGAACCTCGTGGCCTCGATATCCGACGGGACTCTGGCCTTCCAGATGCAACGCTTGGGGGAAATCGGGAGGGCGGCGGTTGTGGTCGAGGGACGCTACTCCGCCCTTTTCAAACTCGAGCACGTTCCGTCAGCGTTCATCGCCGATGGTCTCGCCCGGCTACAGGTTCGTTACCCCGAGATCCCCGTGGTCTTCGCAGACTCGTGGAAGGTCGCCGAAGAGTGGACCTACCGGTTCCTAGCGGCTGCTCTTTCGGATGCCAAGAGCGGTGATTCGGTTGCTGAGTGAAGGTAACCGGGGTTTCGGACCCCTTCAGCCTGACTCGGGCCTTCAGGAAAGGCGATTCGCACCAATCTGACCGGCGGCTGGCTCCGCCGAAGCCGCTGGTCAGAAGGGCGATCGGAGTTTTTGACCCCCACAGCTCGTAGCCGTGGGAGCCCTTCTTCTCTGGTACGTGTTCCTGCATTGAGAGAGTTACGGCGGCTCGCGTCCGCGGCGAGCCCGCTTCACCCTAGGTCACTCGCGCCGATACCCTCATGTGGGACACGGCCGTGTCTTGGAGTGGGGTAGTCATCGTGACGACGTCGAGATCCGGGAGTCGACTTCCGAGAATGTTCGTTTGGGGCGTTTGGTCCGTCGTCGCGCTCGCCTTCGTCGTGCCGTGGGTCGCGTTCTCGCTGTTGGACATCGAATGCCGAGCGCCGTGCGACGGTCCAACGTACGTCTTCCTCGGGATTCTGCAACTCGCGGTCCTTGTACTCGTCGTGGCCAAACTCGTCTGGTTGGCGCGTGCTCACGTTCGAAGTGAGTTGGCGAGGCGACGGCCACCGTCCGCCAAATGAGCCCTGTTCTGGTGGTTCTGGTGCTCGAGATTGAACGTCAGCCGTTCCATCACCTAGACCCTAGTGTCCAGCGGAGATGTGGAGCACGACCGCGTCGGTTGATCTGACGACCCGCCGGAAGACTGGGCAGGCGGATGTCGGTTCTGGCAGGAACGACATTGTGGTTCTGCGCTCCATTTGTTTCTGCAGCCGGGACCAGTAGGGAACGGGGAACCTCCGCCCCCCCCATCCATTCGTATGTACTTCTGGAGGGAGCGGAGCTTGCGTTCCTTGGCCCATCTGTCTCGGATCTGCATGATGGCCACTACGGCGCTCGCGGCCTGCGGCACGAGTCCACAGTCAGGCCCGATACCGCAAAGTGGTGGCCCTGCCTTTGAGATGACCGTACTTGGACAAACGGCTTGCCCGGCCGCTCTTGATGCAGCGAGCTGTGTTCGCGTGAGAGTTGCGAACCGGGGAACTTCTGGCGATGGCCGGTGCCGCCTGCGAGGCGAGGCGACTGCGTCCGGAGGAGCAACCCAGGACGTCTGGGGTCGATGGGTCGTCCTGAACAACATCGAGTACGGCGTGAGTGTCGTCAGAGTCACGCCGTGTGACGGAGGTCGTCCCGCGGTCGGGTATTGCGAGCCTGGACTGCACTCGTGACGCCTCGCATCGGCCATCGGTGACGGTATGTGACGAAAGTGTGACTCACGCCAGTTGCCGTTCCCGCCAGAAACGACGTTCCTTCGCCCAAATGTCACGTCGGCCCTGAGCCCCCGTTGGGGCGGACTCTCGACCGCGTGCAGACTCATTTGATCCCGGCTGAAAGGGGTGGACCGTGAGCGACGACGTAGAGCACGAACGGGCCCGAGAGACGGCCCAGGAGCGGGCGAGGGCGGCCGAGGAGAGGGCGAGGGCGGAAGCGGAACGGCTGAAGGCGGAGGCGCTCGCACCCACCGGACCGATGGCGCAGGAAGTCCTGGGGCAGCAGGGATTGATCTACGGCGGCCTGATCCTCATCGGCGTGTACATGGTGCAGCCGTTCCTCACGGCACCATCGCTCGACGTGTCGGCGAAGATCAGCATCGTCGCGTTCTCGGTGGCGATCCCGCTCCTTGCGGCGCTCGTGATGGTCAACCGGCAGGAGGCGTTCCGCCGCCGCCGAACCTCGTCCGTCACCGTCACGGTCGCGCAGGTGATCGCCGAGTTGGCGGCTTTCGTCGGGATCGTCGCCGGGTTCTGGCACATCACGTGGATCGCCGGGGTGACGTTCCTGGCTGCCGGGCTCGTGGCGACCTTGATCCACTCGGCCGGCTTCTGGCGCCTGGAATCGACGAACCAGGCCGCTTCCTGAGCGAGGAACGGAGACTCCAAGGCACCGGCGAACACGCCCGCGATGGCGTGACCCACCGGTCTGCGACTATCTTGTGACCTGATGTCGCTTTCCATCGAAACTGACACTGTGCGCCGAACAACCATCATCCATACACTGCTGTCGTGGATCGAACGAAGCGAACGGAGGAACGGCCAGACTCTAGACCGATCCTCGAGCGCCGGGTCGGAATCCATATTGGAACCGTCTACGGCGGCGGCCGGATCGCCGTCTTCCCGGGTCGCGTGCTGGTCAGAATCGGCTACATCACTCGACGGGTAGGCGGAGGCGAAGACCTCATCCACACGACCCCCGAGGTCGTCATGATCAAGCCGCGGATTGGTGTCCCCTGGCTCAACACCGGATTCGTGTTCCGTGACGGCGCTCGGACGATCGTCGTTCATACGCCGATTACGGCGCGACGAAGCCTCAGAGCTGCGCTGCGCTCGGCGGGCTTTCACGTTCGCGAACGTCGTACCTGGATCTCGCTCGACGGAACGAACCCGAATCGATTGTCGAGCGACGACGCGACGCTCCTTTCGTCCGATCGCCTGGCTCGCACGATTTCGGTCGTTTCGGTCGCCGTGTTCCTCGGCTCGTTTCTGCTTCAGCGGGACACAATCCTCGCCATTGCCCGGTTTATGCTCATCTTGAGTGCCCAATCGGCGACTGCCGACTTCGTGATCGCCAGGAGCGTTCCGGCCACGACCTCGGCCGTCCGGAGACGTCGACCCGTCCTCGTGGTCAACGCGATCTGTTTCGCGCTGCTCGCGACGGCTACCGCCCTGCTGATCGCCTCGTCGTTGGCGTGACGATCGACCGCGGTCAGCGCTCAATGTCACTTTCCATCGAAAGCGAGAGTCGAGCAGTTGCGCCTTCCGCCGGAAAGGACATCGGCGGGTAGCTCCGGGCGGACTGTCGCCAGGACTTCTCACTCAAGTTCCAGTCTCGAACCGCCTGGTGCCCTGGATGTAGGACCTGAGGTCAGTGATTCGGGCCAGTTCAAGTCGCTCGATAGGAAAGTCAAGGGCTTCCAGCGTCACCCTGTAGCCGCTGACCGGTCCTGCGGCCACCCAGTGCTTGGGGTGGGAGAAGATGTCGAACTCGACTGAGACCTTGTCCACCACGACCATGTCTCTCGTTCGAGAGGGCAGCGTGGCATCGAAATCCAGGTCCCTGGGCCAGTGCGCCTGCAGATGGTCAAGCGCCCCGCCAACGGTCTGTGCCCTTCCGCTCCATACCTCTTCGGCCAGAATCCGGAGACGACCACCTCCGCCCTGTTCGTCAGGGAGGGCGGTCTCGACCGTAAGCATGGGACCCTCGCCCTCCACTGGTGTCCCGTGAACCAGCGACAGCGAGGTGACCATCTCTCGTCCCCTCTGGCGGGACCAACTTCCGCCGCCCAGGAACCGCCCACCCTCCCAAGACGACGGGAGGCCGTAGAGTGGGAACGGCGCGGTGCGGAACCGCCTCTCGGTGCGACGGCGCTCGCGTTCGGCGCGTCGTCGAGCCGCCGATAGACTCATCTTGGATTGGGCAGGCCTTCCTGATTCAGAGGGCCATAGCTGACCCAACGGCGTCCATCCTCACGTTCCGTCACCCTGCCATCATGGCATCGACAATGTCGCTACGTGACGGAAGCGACTTCCCCGGATTCTGCCGCTAGGTGTGCATGAGGTCACCGACCGCGTTGACAATCAGCTGGCCGACCTCGAGCCCCTCTTGGCAAAGCGTCTTCGTGTGGTCGATGGCTCGCGAGCGACGCGTCCGGTCGCCGGGCTGTTCCGGGCGTTGGAGGTCCAACTCGTGCGAAATCTCATTGCGGGCGACGAAGAGCCCGCGCAAGCCGGCGATTCGCTTCCGCAGTCCTGCATCGTCGATACCGAGCGCCCCTGCTGTCTTGTCAACTTCTTCTGCCGACTGGAGGCTCGATCCGGTCAGATCATAGATGTAGTCCTCGATCAAGCGTGACCGCGGGTCCGGCGACGTCAGGTACCGGGCCATCATCTTCGTATCGGCTACCTCGGCGGTCCCAAGCTTGTCCGCCGCGAACGACTCGAACTTGTCATGGGCTTGGCGACTTGTCTCGAGCAGGGCCGGGAGAGCGTCGCGGATCAGCTGCTTCAGCGTCGCGTCGAGCCCGGCACCCGTGAACACGATCGCCGCCCGGAGCAGGTCCTCCTCCGGGGAAGTAAGGCGACGGAGGGTGCGGCCAGTCTCCTGCCGCCGCTGTTGGCGCACCGTATTGAGTGTCTGCAGAACTGCCTCAACCGAGTCATAGGCGCTCGCCAGGAACCGCTGGGCGGTTTCCGTTCCCGGCTCGCCGTGTGGCGGGGTCAGTCCCCGAAGCTCCATCAAAGAAGCCTAAAGGGCTCGAGCGCACGCTCGCCAGCACTGAGTGCGAGTCGGGCATCGCTGAACGGGCGCCCCGCAGTCAGCGCGAACGGGAGGCCATGTTGCGTGCCGCGCTCCTGACGTCGGTTCTCGATCCGCGAAGACGTGGGAAGGAGGTCGGTTTCCATCGGAAGCGACACTGGCGCCTAGACTTCCCTGGACGGTCGTCGGCCCTAACTGGGTGGCGATGAGCGATTGACGAGTGACGCTTCAGGCCGTCCCACGAGGCGATGGATAGCGAGGTGATCATAGTCTCGATTCGATGACCGCGCCGTAATCGCGCGGCCCCTTGGACTCTTGGTATCACAAGGCGTCAAGCAACCGACTAGCTGTCGGGACGATCGGGCGGCTTCGGACTGGGAGCCCTCCCCTGCGAGACCACGTACGCGACCGCGCCGCCAAAGAGCATCGTCACGACGCCCAGCGCAATCCATGCGGCCTCCGCCAACGCTGCACCGCCAATAACGAACACTACACCGTACGCAACGAGCACCCCTGATCCCCACAGCCGAAGCACCCGACGTCGATCGACGTCTTCAATCCGGGGCGTCAGCGTCACGAAGAGGATGCCGCCTCCCCCGACGAGGAGCACGCCGCCTATGGCAAAGGAGGCGACCGCCCAACCACCCGACATTGTCGCCCCCCAGATTCCGAAGATGGCCCCAAGGGCGAGGATCGCGGACCCGCCTATTGTCGCGATCATGCGCCCCGTCCGTCGTTCGCTCTGGGACTCCACCCGAGCATCGTAGACAGGAGTCGCCTTCGGGGCCACCTCCCAGGGCCCGCGCTGCGCCCTTGATTGGGGAGACGATCGCGGTGACTCCCGATCCTGAGAACACTCATCCCACGGCGAAACCAAATCGGGCCCCCGTTCGTTTGAGACTGTGGGAGACGAGGATGCCGGGAGACGTAACGGCCGTCGGGATCGAAGGCGGCGTGCTCGCTGAGCTGTACGCCCAACACGCAAGCGGCGCGCTCCGGCTCGCCTACCTCCTGACGGGCGACGCTACGCTCGCCGAGGACCTGGTGCAGGACGCCTTCGTGAGGCTCGCTGGACGACTCCTGCACGTTCGCGATCCCGGCGGGTTCCATGCTTACCTGCGACAGACAATTGTGAATCTCGCCAGGTCCCATTTCCGGCGCAGGGCGATCGAGCGCAGGTTCATCGAACGCCAAGGCGGGCCACAACCAGTGGAGGCCCCCGACCTCTCGGATCGAGAGAGGACCCGACGGGCCCTGATGCAGCTACCCCTTCGCCAGAGGACGGCGGTAGTGCTCCGCTATTACGAAGACATGTCCGAGGCGCAGGTCGCAGACCTGATGAATTGCCGCCCTGGGGCGGTGAAGTCCCTGGTGTTCCGAGGTATGAGCACGCTTCGCGAGACCTTGGGAGAGGACTGATGAACGAGACCGAGATCCGGAACCGGCTTCAGGACCTGGCGCAAGATGCACCCAAGGGCCTCATGGCGCCACCTCGTCTCCTACGCCGCGCCCGAGGTCGGATCGCCTTCACCGTGGCCTCCTCGCTCGTCATCCTCCTCGGCTTGGTCATCGTGGGCATCGCTGGGGTGCGGGCGCTCGGCAGCTCCGACGGACGCCCCGCCATTCAACCCACCGTTTCACCCTCCCCAGACCTGTTCGCGGGGAGCCATGGCTGGATCGCCTACCAAGATCGAGACGGGTCCGAACTCATCGCCGTGAATCCTGATGATCCGAACGACACCATCTCCCTCGGGCCCTCACATGGCCTCGCCCCGATGGCGTCGTCGCAAGACGGTTCGCGCCTGCTGCTCAACGGCAGAAAGGACGACGATCTGTACGTGGTGGATACGGATGGCTCACGTATCCGGCTCACACCTCCAGGGACGAGCGGCTGGTCTGGATCGTTCTCCCCAGATGGAGAGAAGGTCGTCTACGCCGGCAACCATGACCTTTATGTGGTCGACTCGACTGGGGGTACGCCCCAACTATTGGCCGCGTCCGGAGATCAGACCGTCTTCCTCAGCGACCCAACGTGGTCACCCGACGGTTCCCGCATCGCGTTCATCGAACTCACCACCGTGGGGCAGACTAGCTGGGGAGAGCCCATCTACCGGCGGGCTCTGTCAATCGTGAACGCCGATGGAACCGGACAACGGGTCTTGAGGGACCTAGGAAGGGAGGATCGTTCTCCGACAGGCTGGGCCACGGGGCTCGTCTGGTCGCCGGACGGCTCGCGGTTTGCCTTCTCGAGCTCGAGTCCTAAGCCTTCCGTGGCGTACCAGATCTACGTCGTGAATGCAGACGGTTCCGAGCTACGAAGGCTCACGGACGGGGGTTTCAATTTCACCCCCGTCTGGTCGCCACACAGTTCGCGAATCGCCTTTGTCTGCGGATGGGGCTTGTGCACCATTTCCGCGGATGGCACAGACTTGCGAGAGATCAGTGGGGCCACTCCCATGCGATGGTTGGGGATCGTATGGGCCCGATCGCTTGATCCGCTCACTTAATCAAGCAACAGCTCGTGAACCAGAGCATCGACTCTATTTTGCTTCAACCAGCGCTGACTCATCGGCACGTGGGTTCGCTTCTTCGCACCGGCCACTTCGATGTCCTTGACCGCTCCGGGGACCGCATCGCTGTGGTCCGAGAACAAGGGTTACCAGAGCGCGCGCGTGGTTGCGTCCGCTCGGACGATTGGAGGGGCTGACCCGGCGTAGTCTGGTCGTCCGCGGTCCCAGTGGGAACATCATTCTGAGCCTGACGAAATCCAGAAACCTCGTCCGGGGCCGATTCCTCGTCCGGGACGCAGCGGGGATGGATATCGTGACGTTCAGACAGCGTCACAGTGCCGCGCATTTCGCCTTCGACCTAGGCCCACCCAAATTGCGTTCCCGCTAGGACACCCGAGATTCGCTGCGGTTCGGCGTTCGCTTGCCCGCGTATCATCCGGGCGATGCCGGAGGACCTGATCGACCGTAATCTCGTCGCTAGGTTCGGTTACGCCGCCGCCGAAAACGCGATTGAGCTCGTCGAGGAGGCCGATCTGCTCGACGAGAACGGTCACCTTGCCCGCGTGTTCGCGCTGACCGTGCTCGCCGCCGAGGAGCTCGGCAAAGGGGACTGTTGCATTGGCTGAACGCCGGGCGAAGAAGGGAGCGATCCAGCGCTGACGCGTATCAGATCACGAGGGCCAGTTCGGAGAAAGCGTCGGCGAGACGAAAGGCCGGACGCACATCGGTCCCGAGATCGTAGAAGCCCCTGCGGAGGTAGCCGTGCTTTGAGCCGTCCGTGGTCAGCCTCCAGCGGGTTGTTCGCACGGACCTCCGTCTCGTGAAAGGCCGCCGGCAGCAGCTCATCGAGCACCCGGGGGTAGACCCGGCACCGGTCAGTGGTGACCTCTACGGGACAGACCCGGGTCCGCCCGATCGCTCGCTCGAAGAACCGGCGGGCTGCCTTGGCGTCCCGGCGAGGTGAGAGGTAACACGTCGATGACCTGGCCGAACTGGTCGATGGCCCGGAACAGGTAGCGCCAGGACCCATCCACTTTGAGATAGGTCTCGTCCACGTGCCAGCGATCTCCGATGATGTGCTTTCGAGCTCGAGCCGCCTCCGCGAACTCCGGTGCGAAGCGCTGAACCCACCGGTACACCGTGACGTGGTCGACCTCGATGCCGCGCTCGGCGAGGAGCTCTTCGACGTCCCGGTAGGAGAGGCCGAAGCGCAGGTACCAGCGGACCGCCAGGGTGATGACCTCGGGCGGGAAGCGGTACCCGGCGAAGGCTGAGCGCGGTGCGGGTCGGGAACGAAGGTGACGGTGAGATCTCATCGCACGAGTGTCCCCGATGCGACGCCGGCAGCCAATGCAACAGTGGCCTCCGGCCCCTTCGATGAGGTCTTTCGCACGGAAGGACTCACTGTCATGAAGACTCCCGTCCGTGCGCCGAAGGCGAACGCCGTCGCAGAACGCTGGGTCGGCTCCCTTCGAAGAGAGTGCCTTGACCACATCCTCGTCTTCGGCCGCCGCCATTTGCACCGCGTCCTCGGTGCATACGCCGAGCACTACAACCGGACCAGGCCGCACCGGAGCCTCGGGCTTCAGCCGCCGAATCCCAGACTGGACCCTGAGACGGTTTCCGGGACGAAGGTCCGACGCCGCGATGTCCTGGGCGGGGTCATCCACGAGTACCATCGGAGCGCGGCGTGATGCGTGTCGACGTTTTGGAGCCCGACAGGGGCTCGCGATGTGCTTCAAGCTGATCGAGGTGGCAGAAGGGAGATGGAGGAGGGTCAACGCGCCGGAGCTCGTGGCGCTCGTGCGCGCGGGCGTGAAGTTCGTGAACGGACGGTTGG
>WNGB01008906.1_pt1 | contig 14179 bp, 22 predicted proteins | sample 5400681 | NCBI WGS metagenome assembly WNGB01 (sample SAMN13153367, study PRJNA577476) | soil metagenome | isolation source: 115 cm soil or saprolite under grassland replicate 2 | place: USA:California | collected 2016-06-15 | reverse complement strand
GAGGGCTCGTTTTTGGGGATCGTGGATGTGTAGTGCAAGCCCACAACCACTGAAATCAAGTGCAAATCCTCGACTTCAAGGGTTGTGGAGGCGTTGCCAGAGGGCCAGGAGAAGAGCCCTACCTCTGAAATCAAGCATAAATGCTCGATTTTGGGGGTTGTGGAAATTGGTGTGTGGTTGTGGCCAGCAGAGGCCCAACCCTCACAACCCCTGAAATCGGGCACAATTTTGAGGGTTGTGGGGTTGCTAGTGTCAAAATTGGCTCCCAAGGGGTGGGGGAGGTACCAAGGGGTTTTGTTATCTTCGTCACATCTGGTGGCGACAGGTTTTCTGTTGTAGAAGAGTTAGTATATAAAATATATGTGAAGTATTGGAAAACGGACCAATTTGGAGGATGGGCACGACGGCCCACCCCCGTCCCTCATCATCCCTTCTGTTCCCCTTGCCATGCTATTCCTCGTCAATGTCTTCAGTGTCACAGTGGTACTGGAATGGAGTTCAATTGTGTGGGACATCCCAGAGGTCACATGATTTGATTCACGTGCGTGTTGGAACTTGAACTTTGCATTAAGTTCTTTATGACTCTACCCAGTACCATTACAACCAATGTCGATGGCCATTCACCATGACCCAACGACACTGACCACAGCTGACTACCAAGACGATACAACAACACCCACCTCTTTTACTACACCCGCTCTTGACAACGCGCACCTCTTGAGTCTTGACAATGCGACGACATCAGTGGAAGATGGGCTGTTGTGCTCATTCCCCACAAATCATAAGTTTTTTCTTTAAAAAAAATTTAATTTCACATTACTAATTACTTCTTTACCCAGCCCCCCATGCTATGACAATGGAACAAGCCAAACAACAGTCACACATGGCCATGACAACAGCAAAGGGCATGGGCCATCATGCTCATCCCCAAAAATTGTACATTTCTTTAAAAAGAATGTAGTTTAATATTTTTATTGATTACTTCCCCTGACAACAGCCCTATCCTTTGCTGCAGACCCACCCTTGTTGAACACCAAAACCATCCGACATCGGGTGGTTTTAGTGTCCGTCGACCTATCCGCTCCTGCTAAACACTGAAACTACCCAATGTGGGTGGTTTTGGTGTCCATCAGCCCACCCTCCCTTGCCGAACACCAAAAGCACCTCACTGCCCGTTCTGTTTGTGTGAATAAAGGACAAGAAACCGAATGACAGGGGAATAGAATTTATCGTCTGTGCCGGAAGGAAGATGCGAGAATAATTTGACGAGCAAGTTAAGAATGCAGCGTTGCACAGGATTGTGAACGAAAATGGGCAGCACTTCTTCACTCTCTTGCTTGTCTTCTTCCAAGTTTTCATACTCCTCGTCATCCTCGTCATCCAGCTCATTGTCGTCTAACTCTACATCCGCATCCTGGAAGATGCACGCGCCATCTTCGGATCCACTCGATGGTCCAGCAAGAGCTTCTTTTAACGACCGGCAAGCCTCCTCTTGTAAAGAAGTCAACTTCATTTCGTAGCTGCTTTTCCACCCCTCAGAGCTTTGGAGGACGAAGCACGTCAAACAAGTGACAATAAGTCCATACTTCTTCAATGAGTCGAATTGAATGTCACGATGGGCAACGGTGCGGATACCTTCATGACTAGGGGGCAGATAAATTAAGCAACAGATTAAAATGGTTGACTATGCTTACTTGTCGCTGTTGGGATAGCCAGAGTTAAAGAATAAAAATACTCAGATCTTCCTTCCAGATCAACGTCCAACCTTTCATAAGTGTGGTGTCGCCAACTAGGGACGTTTCGGTAGCCACGGCGGCAACGAGTGCACACAGTGTACTTCTCGTCAGGAATGGCCAAGCCGAAGATCGGTTCTACGACCTCAGGAGGGTGTACCTCTTCATTAATGAGCTCCGGAAACTTGCTGAGGACTTGCGTGGCGAAATGGGTATCAGTTTTGCAGTGTGGGTGGTGTTTACGGATATGCTCTGACGAACGAGCAGGGTTGACACAATGCCGACAGTCCGTACAGATAAGCACCAGGTAGTTAGTGTTAACGATATATGGTGTACGCCTAAGAAGAGGGTCGTCAATGACGGAGTGCTCGTCCGGAACAATGCGTGATTCGTGTTTGTTTAAAGGGATTGGCGGTTGATCAGATGTGGCCGGCGCACCATTGACACTGTACTCGGTAGTTCGGGGTTCCGACGGTGGCCTGAGGGTATCTGGGAAATCTACGGCGGCATTCCCAAATTGAGGCGGAGGGATCGCCGAAGGGTTTGTTTCAAAATCCGGGCCAGGTTGAGAGCCAGGATGATTTTCTGCACCGCGTGGCTCATGCGGAAGTCCTGAGGCATGTCCAACACCAACGACCACTTGTTCTTCATCCTGGACCGGTTGCTGAGAATTTCCGTCAGGTACAACCTGACAATTTAGAGTGTGTTTCTGATACCTCTGTAAGCTAACAGTAGCATAATCGAGAACCCACTCACCTTGATATTCTGGTCCTTTCTTACAGCGTATCCACACCGAACACATTTAAAGAAATGGTCTGCTCCACGATGCAATATGATAGTGACGTGTTTGCCACTCGAGGTAGGATAAACGCATGGCACTTCTTTTCTCGTGCAAACTGCCCTGTGGGCTTTTTCGCTGCCGTACGAGTTGCCACATTCGTTGCATTCACGTTGGTTTGTCGATTTCCTAGCCACGATGTTAAGAGATAAAAAGGAGGAAATTAGATGCCTTACTTTCCAGGAATGATGCTAAGACTACCGTCGCGGCTACCTGACTGCCTTTTGGGGAGAGGTTGATCAAGTTCTGGAGACGAAGGTCGCTGCTTCCTGCTACTTGACGACATGCCCTACTAAACCAACTTTCAACGCGCTGGAGAAGTCATAGGGAAGGGTGAGTGAGACAAAAATGGGGAACGTCTGCGAAGTTAACTCGCGGCCGAACAACGACTGGGGTCAACTGATGGACAGATCTTGACAGGCAACATCATCGTGCTACGAGCTACAACATGCCGTTACTCACTGCAAATGCAAGGCATCCGTAAATGGACAAACCTATGGGACTAAGATTGTATGAGTGGGGAGAGTTGGCTCTTGAGTCCGATCATCCCGCTTGAAAATGCGTTCGACCGTCGTATGACATTACTTTCGTACGGTGCACAGCTACCGTGTTGTGTGAACATTAGCTACAATCGCTACTGTCTGCAAACTGCTGGAAAGCGTACGGCATGTAGCGCCTTGGTACCTTTAATCATACCGCAGGCCTGTAGCAAATGTCATATCAGGTCAGATTTGACTGAATATTCGAAGTGTCAACGCTAGGTTGTACCTATTTTTGTACATTCAAGTCTGATAACGTACAACTTGGGGACGTCGAGCGGCAATGCCCACTACCGTCAAACTTTCGTTTGATTTTATATTCCGTTAAGGCTATATCACATTATCTTGTGCCCCACCCAGTGTTGTTGTTGTATACCGCATCCTCGACCTTGCTTTAAGGTAGAAACCCAACCACGAGCCGATTAGACAATTGGCGGTCCGCCGGATCGAAGCGAAGCGAAATCCGACAGTGTGAGGAAAAAAACCGGGACCAGCCAAAATGATCGGGACTTCAAGTTTGCAGCTAAGACCCCTACCTACGGTAGTGGGAATTACAACTCGATTTCTGAATAGAAATATATTACAAGTTACCGTACTTGGCAACGGTTCGACCACCTTGAGCATTTGTTGGCAAAGGGACCCCTGACCGACCGGGATTTGTGTGCCATGTCGGGATCTGATCACAGAATGACGTAGTATAGCTGTTGGATGGATGATCAAAATCTTGTGGCTTTGCGTCGTGACAGTGAGGTATGTAAAGTATCTGAATAAAAGACTACGGTAGTTAGTGTGGGTGTGAAGTCTCCAAATGAAAAAGGAGTACGTCTTCAGGCGAAGGATGATGCCATGCATGCGGATGAACCCAAGCCTGTCAACCTTCTCTACCGAGTCTAGTCGTACCCGAGGTTCCTCGGGAATAGACACCGATTCTATAGACCATGTTGTAACTTAATGTACTAAAGTATAGAATTTTTCAACCCAGGCATACAAAAACATACTGTGACATTGCTCGGATTTTCCACCGCATGTGATCTCTCATGTCCATCAATAACGCATGTTGAATACGACATACACATCCTGTTCAGAGCTACAAGAGCTACATGATGTACTAGATACCAGATCTTATTGTGACTGGTGAGTCGATTTGGAGACCTACGACCTGGCAGTTAAATACTGACCAAAGATAATTCAAGAACCAGCTCCAGCTGCAGGATCTCTATGGCTCCTGCGTTCTCTAAAATTCCTGTCGCGCCTTTGCCCGGAATCCCCCTCATTTCAGGACTAAAATGTTCCCATCTTGGCTGCTTTGCCCTGTTTTCTAACTTGGAGCATTCGGAGGCCCACGCTGCTGCAACCCATGCTGGGCGTGAGGCTGCCATCTCTTGTGGTATCTATGAATGTCAGTTGACAAACGGCGGAGTGCGACTATATCGCGTCCTCGATGAAGATGGTGAGTAACATTGGAATTTTAATACAGCCCCAAACTCACTGCTCATAATAGAGGCAAGCAACGAAAGCGAAGAGAAGACCACAGCCGATATGAAAGCTGTTCCTTGCAGTATCTATGAGCGTCGTTTGAAGAATGGCGAAGTCGAGCTGTGCCGTGTCCTTGACGAAAAGGGTGAGCGTCCTCAGACTTTTAATACAACTACTAATAACTCAACTGTTATACTAGACGAAAATGACAACAGATGCGGCGAGAAGACCCCCAACGGTGAAAAGAACGAGTGTCCCACCAACCCTAACACGCGTGATCCTGTTTTAGAGTCGTCTACATCATCCTTTTCGTCCAATTTCTTCGCTCTGGACGATTCGATCAAGGGCCAAGTTGGGAAGGTGGTGGCCATCAGTCGTGCTGCTTCTGAGCATCAGTTGGAGACGGGAGAAATAGAACTCCGTGTTCTTGACAGAGATGGTGAGAGTCTTGAGAACATTTACTTGACCCAGAACTCACCGCGGTTCACGGTTACCAGACGAAAGCGAAAATGAATCCAGAGAGACGACGCGGCCAACGCCCATATCCAACCCGTTGGATACGAATGGTGAAAATGCCTTCGGGACCCAGTTAGAGACCAGATTCGTTCGTGCATCAACTTTACTTCCCTCAACAAACTCCCCTTCCCAGTCCCAGTCCCATCACCCTGCCCAACCCCCCTCCCGTCAATCTACCTTGTCATCAATATCGTCTTTCAGTTCTGAAGACGGTGGGGATGATACCAACCTCAAGCTTAATCGCATCTTTTCGATGGTGCAGGAGGTCGTCCACGAGCGTTGCCGCATTTGTTGGGTCGAAGGGACCAGGTCGCACCCTCACAGCACTTTTCGCTGCCCTAAAGCATTATGCTCTGGGAGTGAATGGAATTTATTTAAAACTGACTTGCGCTTTCCACCCGGAAAGGTTTGTTACTTCTGCATGGCCCCCTACTGTCCCCCGTTCAATCATGGGCAACCCCCTACAGGTGTGCGGCGGACTGCCGATCTCTGCGACTATCCGGATGTGTTGAAAGAACTTTCATACATCCTCTATGCAAAACAGTCGTTGCGCGAGAAAGTGTTTGGATGTTTGGGGCGTACGATGCCGCAAAACCTCGTGGCGTACAAACGATATATCGCAAGTCGGCCGAATGGAGGCACCTTTGGCGCCTACAACGTGATATACGCGTACCTTGAGATTCGAGAAGAGGAGAAAACTCTGGCCCAGTGAGTTGGGACATAGGACGCCTGTCTGTTCAACACCAGACAAGATGTGTGCTTTTTTTACTGACTACTTGTGGACTTGTATTTACTCCGTCCAGCGGGCTACACGACACATTCAAGTCACTATTCCTTTGTTACCATATTGTCACCTTGGAGCCCTATTCTCTATATTCCTGTATATACATACTAGTGTTAAGAGCTGTCTTAGTTTATGGCGATGCAGACAAAGAGCGGGGTTTTGCCAGTGTGACCACCAAACATGTATTTGGGGACATGGACGAATTACGATATTTTCGAGGCCATAAATTTAATCAGGCACCAACCAAGCACCAACGACCGTGCAGCTCGCCCCAGAACGACATGCAAACCTGTCCACATGGCTGAACACCTCGCGACCTGGCTCTTGCGCTTTTTCCAGCGCACCCGAGAGATAGACGACATCTCAGATCTAGCAGTGAAAACGCATGTTAGCCAAAGACATATGGAAAGCAAGACTGATCTGCTCATTTCTGCCGAACAACTCGGGCCGTCATTTCTACAAATAGATAATTGATAATTCGATTTTCGTCGGTCACATTCCAACTAGACACTGTGAAAAGTTGAGACGGCTCCACAGTCTGCCGAGGCAGACAAATAGCATTTTTGACAGCTTCTTGAGCCGTCCCTGCTTTTCCCGGCAGCTGCCGGGTATGCTGATAAATCAGCGAGGCCACCGGCTATCTCCGCGACCTCCCATTTGCAATTCAACATGTTGCACCGTCTCGCAAAGATTCCGACAGCATTTACAGGGTCGCGTACAAAGACTACCATCTCGAGTGGTCATCGAGAAGTAGTAAGTGGGGTTCAATGCGTTGCAGAATAATTCTGAAATTACAAATTAGCTATCCCCGTCTCACGCTCGACTTCCATACCAACAAGCGTAAATATTCTTGATTGTCTGATTCCAGGCCGTTGTTCCCTCCAAGCGTCTGCGCAACAAAATCGCTGGCTTTACTACCCACTTGATGAAACACATCGAGAAGGGACCTGTTCGCGGCATTTCATTCAAACTACAGGAAGAAGAGCGTGAACGCAAAGACAATTATGTTCCAGAAGTGTCGGCACTTAAGGGTGGGCTGCAAATTGACCAGGATACCAAGGTAGGCCTTTCCCCTCTTTTTTATAACACTAGTACCAATATCGTCCTTTATTAGAACCTACTCAACGCCCTCAACTTTGACACACTCCCAGTGACTGTCGTTAATACTGTCGTCGCTGCTCCCGAGCGCCCACCGTGCCGCGAGCGAAAGACTGTCCCTGGCGCCGCGACATTATCGAGGTGACACAGGACGTGGAAGACCTCACCCATCGACCCCGGACTGCAGAAACCCCGGAGGTTTATTTCTGCCGTACACACTTCTCTGGGTGTCCAGCCTCAAGAAGTTATCCGCAGCGCAGCCGACACAGTTCTGGATTTTTTGAAGGACGAGGGAAGAAGGGATTTCGACAAGAAGAAACATATAGAGGGGATTCTTGGTCCTTTCACGAGCGAGCAATTCGCGCAATTGGTTAACCTTTCGAAGAAGATCACCGACTACAGCGCAGACGACGAAATAAAGACAGACCCTAACGATGAATGGAAAGAGGCGGAAATTGACGAGGAGGGTGGGGTGGCTGTCGTAATCGACGAGGAAGAGCCGGAAGATGAAGAGGAGGAAGACTACGAGATTAGGGACGAGAGCGACGAGGAGGGCGAAGAAGACGACAGGGATGAGCAGGAAGACGTGAGTGGCGAGGCACCTGAAGAAGACGTCATTATTGGAGGAGGGGCTTCGAGGAAATCGACGTCAGAGGCAGAAAAGGACATTGTCTCACCTCACGCCATCGACGGTTTCTGGGTTCAGCAGCGGATCTCCAAAATATATCCTGACCGCGTCACGGCCGCTGACAAGGCAGCGTCTGTCATCAACATGCTTGACTCCAATTCAAGCAAGTGTACGCGATTGCGAAAACCAGCTAATGGAGCTTTTCGACTATGAAAGTTATCACATTGTCGCAAAATTCCTAAAGAATTGGGAGGTCATCGTTTGTTGCACGAAAGGGTAAATGTCGAAGTCGCAATGCGCGGAAAGGGTCTTGGGTGGATTCTCCGGGAGTTGGCTGGCGATCGACAAGCTGTGGCAGTGAAGTCTGGCGAGGAAATGGACGTGGATGAACCCCAACTAGTCAAAATCCCGAAAATGGGAACAATTATGCCTGGATCAACCGTTCAACCCAAAACACGCGATAGATCTCGAAGCCATGTCATTCTCTCAAGGCGCTCCGAAGAAGCAGCCCGTGGTAAAGAGCGAAATTGTACAGACCTCTGAGCTCTCTTCATGGGCTCATAAGGTGTTTGACGGCATCAAGACATTGAATCGTATCCAAAGCAAGCTGTTTCCGGTCGCTTTTGGACAGGACGAACCCATTCTTCTTTGTGCCCCTACTGGCGCAGGAAAGGTATGATTTTTCTTTATCTTTGATTGTCCAGTTGTCTGATTTCTTTTAGACAAATGTTGCCATGCTCACGAAATGTCGAAACATTATGATCCCGGGACGCAAACCTTCGTTGCATCATTCAAAGTTATTTACATTGCGCCGATGAACTCACTAGTACAAGAGATGGTGGGCAATTTCACCAATCGTCTAAAACACTATAATATGAAGGTGGGCGAATTGACTGGGGACTCTCAAATGACGAAACAACAAATTTCCGAGGCATCAATCATCGTTGCAACTCCCGAGAAGTGGGACGTGATCACCCGGAAGCAGACCGATACGAGTTATACCAACTTGGTCCGCCTTCTTATCATAGACAAGATTCGTTTACTCCACGACGAGCGCGGACCCGTGGTCGAGGCCATTATCGCGAAGACGATCAGGAGGATGGAACAAACGAGAGAATATGTCCGGTTGGTTGGTCTGTCTGCGACGCTGCCGAATTATCAGGACGTTGCGACCTTCTTACGCGTGGAACCTTCCAAAGGCCTGTTCTATTTCGATGCATCCTTTCGACCATGTGGTTTGCAGCAGCAGTTCATAGGCATCACCGAGAAGAAGGCTATTAAGCGCTATCAGATCATGAATGAAGTCTGCTATGAGAAGGTCCTCGACCAAAGTGGGGAAAAACCAAACTCTCGTGTTCGTTCATTCTCGGAAGGAGACCGCGAGGACCGCGAAGTTTTTAAGGGACACGGCGGTCGAAAAGGAAACCATTACGCAGTTTGTCAGACTGGACCTGGCAACGAGGGAAATACTCATGGAGGCTGGAAACGTCAGGGATGCCAACCTGTTCGCCGATGGCTCCATTCAGGTCCTCATTTGTACCGCGACTCTTGCTTGGGGTGTTAATTTGCCTGCGCATACGGTCATCATCAAAGGTACTCAAATTTACAACCCCGAAAAGGGTCGTTGGGTCGAGCTCTCGTCGCAGGATATGCTTCAAATGCTCGGACGCGCTGGCTGACCGCAATACGACAACTTTGGGGAAGGTGTCATTATCACTAACCATTCGGAACTTCAGTATTATCTAAGTTTGCTTAACCAACAACTGCCGATCAAATCCCAGTTCGTTTCCAAATTGGTTGACAATCTTAATGCCAAAATCGTTTTGGGTACTGTCAGAAACCGTGACGAAGCTGTGCAATGGCTCGGTTATACATACTTGTAGGTCAACACTTCATTGGTTTCAATCATTATACTCATCTTATTCCATGTAGATATGTCTGGTGCTCAAGTCCCCCGCTTTATACGGCATCGGAGCGGATTACGAGGACGGCGTTGGTCTTGTTCAAAAACGTGCGGATATCCTACATTCAGCGGCGGTTCTGCTGGAAAAAAGCCAGCCAGTGATCAAGTATGAGAGAGCATCGGGACGATTTTCCAGCACTGAACTGGGTAGAATCGCATCACATTATTATGTGACACACAAGTCCATGATGGTGTATAGTCAGCACCTACGACCCACGATGTCGATGTTAGAGCTTTTCCGCGTATTTGCCCTATCGAACGAATTTAAGCTCCTTCTGGCAAGAGTTTCTGCCTTATGAGTAGGTATGCAACTCATCGTTTTTTCCTTAGGTTCATCAAGAAGAGAAGCTCGAATTGGCTAAGCTGCTGGGAAGTGTGCCGCTTCCCGTCAAGGAAAGTGTTGAAGAATCTGCAGCAATTTCGCAGCTCAAACTCGATGGATTTGTTCTCCTGGCAGACATGGTATTTGTACAACAATCCGCTGGACGGTAAGTCTTGTTGAGTTTCAGTATGATGCTTGATATTCATGTTTCGTAGCATCCTTCGGGCCATGTTCGAAATTTGCTTGAAACGCGGGTGGGCGGCGCCGGCGAAAGCCGCGCTAGATTTATGCAAGATGGTAGAGAAATGAATGTGAGTTTCCAGTGTTTCCCCTGGCTGCTGCATGACCTAAAAAGTACTCAGGTGGGGATCCCTGACCCCTCTCCCACAATTCAAGGGCGTTCCGACTGAGGTCATCCGAAAAGCAGAAGGAAAGCAATTCGTAAGTCAACTGTATTCTGACATCCTACTTCTCCTGATTCCCATGTCTATCAGCCCTGGTACCGTTATTTTGACCTCACTCCTCTCGAACTGATTGGCATTCCTAACGCTGGTCGGCTCGTACATTGGTTGGTCCATAATTTTCTAAGTTACAGTGCGTATTATGACATACTCCTATTTTCTTTCTTTGACCGTGCGGGACAGATTACAAGCGCAGGTGCAACCCATCACGCGACCTCTGCTACGAATCGAATTGTCTATTGTCCCAGACTTCTGCTGGGATGAAAAGATTCATGGCACAACCGAAACATTTCTCATCCTTGTTGAGGACGTCAATGGGGAGGTTGTCCTTTTCTCGGATACCTTCATTTTATGCCAGCGATATGCAGAAGACGAGCACAACGTGACCATCACTGTTTCCATGTTTGAACCAGTCCCTCCGAACTACTACATTTCCATTATTTCTGATCGGTGGCTACACGCTGAGACCCGCCTACCAATATCCTTCAAGCATCTTATACTGCCTAAAAGTCTCCAAAATCGAAGCCCTTACTCGATTTACAACCTCTGCCTCTATCAGCCTTACATAACAAGGAATTTGAAGCGATCTATGCGAATTCGATCAAAACATTTAATAAGATTCAGACGCAGGTTTTCCAGGCCCTCTACACATCGGATGAGAATGTCTTCATTGGAGCACTGACCGTACCAGGACATGGTAGAACTCCACGTGAATGAATGGAGGCAAAAGTTTGGCAAGCTGCAGGGCGGAAAGGAGATTGCGAGTCTAACGGGTGAGACCAGTGCCGACCTACGCTTGTTGGAGAAGGGAGATGTAATTGTTTGTACGCCGACGCAGTGGGACGTCATCTCTCGACGGTGGAGGCAACGGAAAAATGTCCGGACCTTGGGCCTTCTGATTGCTGATGAAATTCAAATGGTGGGTGGTGAGGTTGGGCCTACCTACATACGAGGTAATTATATCTCGTGCCAGCTATGTCGAGCATCAAACGGGTCACAAAACTCGGATCGTTGCCTGTGGCGTGTCGCTATCTAACGCGGAGGATCTTGGAAAATGGTTGGGTGCTTCTGAGCACACAATTTTCAACTTTTCACCCGGGTAATGTCATTTTTTTAATCATTGGTTAGCATTGTAGCTGAATTGGGCTGTTAGCGCTCGTCCGCTCGATACAATCCATATCCAATCCTTCTCAATCCCTCATTTTCCTTCACTCATGTTGGCCATGTCGAAGCCGGCCTACCTTGCGATTCAAGATATTCTCCCTCGAAGCCTGTCATCATCTTTGTCCATCACGAAAGCAATGCAGGTTAACCGTTGACGATATTCTCACTCATTGCTCTGGGGACGATAAGCCAGACATTTTCCTCAACATCGAGCCCTCGGATCTCCAGCCTCACCTTGATCATATTAATGATAAAGGCCTCGTGGAGACCTTGAAAAGTGGTATTGGTTATTACCATGAAGCCCTGGACAAGCAGGATAAGCGCATAGTCCAACGATTATTTGAGTCCGGTGCAATTCAAGTCCTTGTGGCTTCGAAGGTTTTTGCTGACCCATGCTATGGATTTTCACTGATTCTTTTAGGAAACTGCATGGAGTCTTCCTGTCGCCAGTTATATGGTAGTTATCACAGGTGTACAATTTTATGAAGGCAAGGAGCATCAATATGTCGACTATCCTGTTATGGATGTCCTTCAAATGATGGGCAAGGCTTGTCGGCCTTTGGAAGACAAGAATAGTTGCTGTGTCCTAATGTGTCAGCAGACAAGGAAAGATTTTTACAAGAAGTTCTTGGCAGAAGGTCTTCCGATTGAATCACATCTGCCGACGCACATGTTGCCTGACTACTTCCTGGCTGAGATTGCAGTGACCATCGAGAACAAGCAAGACGCCATGGCATGTTCCATTGTCCTATAGTTGAGGTACTCACTAACCTATTGGTATGGTAGGATGTTCTGACATGGACGTTTTTCTACAAGCGGATGCTCGAGAATCCCAATTACTATAATCTCCACAATACCAGTCACCAGCATGTCTCGGATCCTCTTTTCGAGTTGGTTGAAAATACGCTTTACCTCGGTATGATTGTGACATACTACAACATTTCCTGTACGTGTCATTTAGTGTTCAATTGCAGTAGCTGACCAAGTTAACCAGACATCACTGTGGAGGTGTACACGCTTTCGCTGAAGGAGCGCACAAAGCTCAAGGGTCTGCTTGAGGTTGTCTCGTCCTCTGCGGAATTCGAGTCAATTCCCATTCGTCGCCACGAAGACACCCTCTTACGGCGCATTTATGACTGCGTTCCAGTCAAATTGGATCGTACTGACTTTGAGGCACCCCATTCCAAAACCTTTTTATTGCTGCAGGCGCACTTCTAGCGGCTGCAGCTTCCTCCTGATCTGGCAGGTGATCAGGTCCTAACACTACAAGCCCCCAAGGGGGGCCGCCCTATGTCATCGACGAAACTATTGAAAATGCGGTTGAAGTCTGCAGCTCGTTGTGGAACTAGAAGCAAGGTGGTAGTTAAAAATTTAAAATCAAAATATAATAGAAATGCATCTGGCCACTGTCAGGCCATTCCACTTGCTGTGCCCCTCATCTTTGTTGTGTGATGTGGAAGTAAGAGACATAATAACTGCATTCTCTTTGAACGAACAGCAGGAGGGACGTCTTTAGATCCTCTAATAGGATGAAAGAAGCAGCAACATGAATTTTGAGCGACGAATCACTCAAACAGTGGTTTAACGATTTCTTGACCTATTGTCGGGCTGATGTTGGATATGCTCATTCCTCTGAAGCTCGAAAAGAGAGGAAAGAGGTGGTAAGGGAACAATGTGTGGTGTTGGGTGTAGGGAATGTCATGGGTAACCCTGGGTATCTCAGCCATACCTGTACCTGTACCCATGGGTTTCCAATTTAAGTCAATTATATAATTATAATATTGTAAAATAAAGTATTTAATATATATAAAATAATAAACCACCATTGAAAACGAGCATACCCGCTCGTTTTTGGAGGTAGTGGGGCAGTTTAGTGGTGGTAGGTGGGGTGGTAGTCATGAGGAACAACCAACCACCATTAAAAATGAGCATACATGCTTGTTTTTAATGGTGGTGGGATAATAATAATGAAGAACAACCAACCACCATCGAAAACAAGCATGTCCACTCATTTTCGAGGATGGTGGGATGGTGGTGCTGAAGAACAATTAACCACCATCAAAAATGAGCACACGCACTTGTTTTCAATGGTGGTGGGATGTGGGAAACAACTTGGATTCTGCAAAGGTTTGAATTAGTCATGATAGTGTCCAATAGATAACATACCTTCTGAGGGAATCAATGCATGGATTCCACCACCCATTCCCCCTCCTTTGTTATTCTGCTCATGTTTTCGTGGTGGTTGGCGGTTGTGGTGGGCAGACATGCACAATTTTGAGTGCTGAGCTGGTAGTCTCGTGTGATTTTGAGTGGAGTTTGAAACTGGATCAAATCCGTCTACCCGTGCCACGGGTACGGGTTTTTGGAGGATACAAAAGTCTGTACCCTAACCCATACCCCAGGTAAACCCATGGCAAAACCGCGGGTTTCAAAAATCCATGACATTCCCTATAGTGTTTGAAAGTCCAGTCTTTTGCGGTTTTTTGGCTATTTTTGGAACCGTTGAAGCTGGAGCAATTAAAAAAAAGTTGTGTCATGAAAATAGATGTTTAAAACAGGTAATTGTTCCGGTTTAGACCAGTCGAGACCGGAAAAAATACCTGTTTTAAACACCTACTTTCATGGCACAACTTTTTTTTAATTTCCCCAGCTTCAAC
>WNGB01019975.1_pt1 | contig 14180 bp, 9 predicted proteins | sample 5400681 | NCBI WGS metagenome assembly WNGB01 (sample SAMN13153367, study PRJNA577476) | soil metagenome | isolation source: 115 cm soil or saprolite under grassland replicate 2 | place: USA:California | collected 2016-06-15 | reverse complement strand
TGCGGGCGGGCAGGAACAGGCCGGTGAACAGCTGGGCGACCATGCCCGGCATGCCTTCCTCGACCGCGGTCGGAATGTCCGGCACGCCCTTAAGCCGCTCCGGCGAGGTGACCGCGAGAATCCGGATCTTGCCGGTGCGGTGCAACTCCACCAGCTGGCCGGTCACGTTGATGGTCGCCATCTGGATCTGCCCGGCGACGAGGTCGGCGATGCTCGGCCCGGCGCCGCGATAGGGCACGTGCGCGATCTCCGGGGCGCCGATCTTGAGCTTGAACAGCTCGCCGGCGAGCTGCGTCATGGTGCCGACGCCGGCGGAGCCGTAGGACAGCTTTTCGGCGTTGGCCTTGGCGTAGGTAATGAACTCCTGCAGGTTTTTCGCCGGCACCGAGGGATGGATCATGATGCCGCTCGCAGAAATCGCGAGGATCGAGATCGGCGCAAAATCCTTCATCGGGTCGTAGGGCACCTTCGGCATGATCGCCGGGTTGAGCACCATGATGCTGGTGTTGGCGAGCAGCGCCGTGTAGCCGTCGGGCGCCGCGCGCGCGACCTCGCCGGTCGCGATGGTGCCGCCGGCACCGCCCTGGTTCTCGATCACGATCGTGCCGAGATGCGGCTTGACTCGGTCCGCCCATTGGCGCCCGACCGCGTCGACCACGCCGCCGGCCGAGAATGGGACCATCAGGCGGATCGGCCGCTCCGGATAGCGTCCCTGCGCGAAGGCCGGCGAAAGCGCCGTCGCCGATAGGGATGCCAGGCCCAGGGTCACCATCTCGCGTCGGTTCATGGTAGTCCTCGTTCCTCGAAGGTTTTCACACGCCCGGTCTGCAGGATATGGCAATCGGGCGGAACGGTGCCAGTCTGATTGTCGTGCAGAGGAGCTATGCGGCGTACGACCGCACGCGGCGTTCGAGGTGAAACATTGCGCACAACTGCGCGAAGAGAGAACAATCTGTCATGACGCAAAGTGCCGAGGCTGATCGCCAGCTTCCGATCGGTGACGAGATTTTTCTCGATCACGTCGGTCATTTCGTTTCGGACCCGGACGCGGCGAGCCATGCACTGACGCGGGCTGGGTTTGCGCCGACGCCGGTCTCGGTGCAGGTCGATCCGGCCGGGGCGCGCACCGGCACCGGCAACGTCTGCGCCATGTTCCCGCGCGGCTACGTCGAGGTGCTGTTCAAGACCGCGGAAACGCCGCTCGCGGCCGAGCTCGATATCTCGATGGCGCGCTATACCGGCGTGCATCTCGCGGCCTTCGCGGTCGCCGATGCCGCCGCGGCGCATCGCCGGCTGGGCGAGGTCGGCTTCCCGCTGCGTCCGCTGGTCTCGATGCAGCGGCCGGTCGATACCGAGAGCGGCCCCGCCACGGCGGCGTTCACGGTTGCGCGTGTCGAGCGCGGCGCGATGGCGGAAGGCCGCATCCAGATCCTGACCCATCGCAGCGAAGATGCGGTGTGGCAGAAGCGCTGGCTCGTGCATCGCAACGGCGCGCGCGGGCTCGCGAGCGTGGTGATCGTGGTCGCGGACGTGGATGAAGCGGCGGCGCGCTTCGCCCTGTTCACCGGGCGGCCCGCGATGACGATACGCGCAGGCCAGTCGATCCAGCTCGATCGCGGGCGTGTGGACCTGGTCACGCGCGACGCGTTCGAGGCGGCGCTGCCTGAGATTCCCATCGCCAGCCTGCCGTTCATGGGCGCCTACGGCGTTCGCGTGGCGTCGCTCGGCGCGGTCGAGACCATGCTGCGCGACGCCGGGATGGCCGCACGGCTTGCCGGCGACACGATCGTGGCGCCGTTTCCGGCGGAGCTCGGCACCGGCGCGTGGCTGTTCGCCGACAGCAGTGAAGTCTCGCTGTTTGTGTGATGTGACTGTTGCCAACCGCACTGAACGACGACCGTCATCCTGAGGTGCCCGAGCGCAGCGAAGGCCTCGAAGGATGCGGCCCAGGTACGCGGCAAGTTTGGGGCCGTCGCCCTTCGAGGCTCGCTTCGCTCGCACCTCAGGGTGACGGGAAGAGGGTAACCACTGCGGTTGCATTCCGTATCACTTCGACAAAATATCGCGCAGCCGGTGCGCGACCGCCTCGGGCGTGGCGTACATTTCGGCCACCAGCTTCTGGACGTTCTCGCCCGACGTGGGCTCGAGGTCCTCGCCGGTGAGCTTGATCACCTCGGCGCGCAGCTCTGCATCGTTCATCGCGTCCGCGAACGCCTTACGCAGCTCGGCCGTGCGCTCCGCCGCCATCCCGGGCGGGCCGAAGAACGGCTTGTTGATCGAGAGCGGCCCGAACAACAACGTGAGCATCTGCCGGTCGCCCGTGTCCTTGACCAAGTCCATGACCAGCGGCGCGTCCGGAATGCCCGGGCTCTTGGCCAGCGCAAGCTGCAGCAGGACATTGATCTTGTTGTCGCGGATCCAGTCCGGCTTGGTGCTCTTGAGGCTCGACCAGCCCCAGCCGCAGCGGCCGTCGACCTCGCCGCGCTCGATCGCGATGATGGTCTCCTGCGAGCCCTGGTAGCCGGTGATCACCTTGAACCTGGAGTGCAGCACCTCGTTGAGGATGATCGGATAGATGTCGGGCGAGGAGCCCGCGCCGGTGCCGGCGACCACCATCTGGCTCTTGATGGCGTCGTCGATGGTCTTGAACTTCGAGCCGCCCCACGCGATGCAGAGACTGACCTCCCTGGTCATCGCGCCGATCGCGATGAAGTCGCTCATGCGATAGGAGGCTTGGCGCTTGCCGATCAGCGGCTCGATGATCGGGCCCGGCGGCGTGATGCCGATCACCGTGCCGTCCTTGGCGGCGACCGAGTTCATGTAGTCGATCATGCGGATGCCGCCGGCGCCCGGCATGAGCTGCGGCACGATCGCCGGGTTGCCCGCGATGTATTTGCCGAGGTAGCGCGACACGATGCGGGCGCCGATGTCGATGCCGCCGCCGGCGGTGCCGGCGATGAGGATCTGGATCTGCTTGCCGCGGTAGAATTCACTTTGGGCGGCGGCAGGTGCTGCGCAGGCCACCAGTGCGGCCACAGCCAGCCCTATCCCCGTCATCCTGAGGTGCCCGAGCGCAGCGAGGGCCTCGAAGGATGCACGGCCCCGGGCCGTCGCCCTTCGAGGCTCGCTTCGCTCGCACCTCAGGGTGACGGTCGACGGTCGGGGGCGTTGGCAGATCGTCACAGCGGGCTCCATCATTAGCATCGCACCTTCGTCTGCACCTTATACCACGAGCCAGCGCGGCCTCACTCTCCGACCAAAGCGCGCATGCGCGCGACCGTGGCCTCGGGGCCGGTGACGATGCGGCGCGCGATGTCGCGCGGCAGCGGAACGCGGGCCGGCACCATCGAGATCTGCCCGAACACGATGACGTCGAAATCGCCGGCGCCCGAGACCTGCTGGGCGATCAGCCGGTCGTGCGTCGCCAGGTCGCCGCTGGTGATGGCGTCGCGGGCGCCGGTGACCCAGAGCTCGCTGATCAGCCGCGTGACGCGGGCGCGCGCGACTGCGGCATCGAGACTCGCGCGCACCACCGGCAAGGCGCGCTTGGCGGTGCAGACCAAGAGGATGCGCTCGCCGAGCACGACCGCCTGCTCCATCATGGCTTCCTCGGCGCGCAGCACCGGCACGCGGATGCGCCTGCGCGCGGCGTCCACTGCCGGCCCGAAGGTCGAGCCGGAAAACAAAACGCCGTCGGCGCGGCTGGCCTCGCAGTGGCGCAGCAAGGCGGCGACGCGCTCGTAGATCGCGGGAGACAGCGTGCCGTCCGGCGGGATGTCGGCGTAGAGCGATTCGTCGAGCAGGTTGAGCGTCTCGGCGTCCGGCCATAACGTCTTGAACGCGTCATCGATCGGCGGCATCGAGAGCGGGGTGGGATGGACGAGGAAGATACGCTTGGGCATGGGGTATTCGGATCCAGGGTTGGTCGCGCCCGCGCGCCAGATAGGGTCAGCGCGATGGCTTTGCCATGGCGTCGACCACCGGCCGCACGTGGGCAATATTATCGATTGTCCATAATTGGCCAGCGAGGCTCCGGGCCGCGGCCTCGCCGAGCACGGGCGCGACGAGATCGTTGAACTTGCCCGTGAGGGCGGCGTCGTCGAACGGCACGAGCCGCGAGCCGAGCGCCTCGTCGGCCTGGCGCACGAACTTGCCGCGCGCAGTGGTTACCGTCACGCGCGCCGGGCGCAGGCGCGGATAGAGCCGGTCGATCTCGGCCGGTGCCGAGACGTGAACCTTGGCGGCGAGCGCGGCGAGCGCAGGATCGCGGCGCACGTCCTCGCTGAAATAGTCGAACTTGATGGCGCGGAATTTCAGCGCCAGCGCCATCAGGTAGCGGAAGCTCAGTTGCGAGCTGGCGAAGTCGTCCCAGCCGGTGCCGGCGTGCTCGGCCGCGATGCGGTAGGTCTCGGCCGAGACGTGCTGCACCTCGTCGGTCGCGATGCCTTCGTCCTTGAGCAGCCCGATCAGCGCCTCGGTCGCCGGCTGGATGTGGCGGCAGCACGGGTTGGGCTTGATGTAGCAGTCGGTCATGCCGAACGGCGCCTCCGGCGGCAGCATGATCGGCCGCGCCTCGTCCGGGCTCGCATAGGCGAACGCCTGCATGAAGCCGTCGCGCGCCTCGATCACGCCGGGCGGCCCTTCGACGCCCTGCTCGGCGAGCAGCGCCGCCTGCGTGCCCTCGCGCGCGGCGTGGCCGGCGTGCAGGCGCTTGATGTCGGCGCCGCCGTTGACGAAGGCGAACAGGCCACCGGAACTCGAGGCCGCGATGCCCATGGCGTGGGCGAGCGCGCGCTCGGACAGGTTTGCGAGCTTGCCGGTCGCCATCGCGGCGCCGAACACCGAGACTGCGCCGGTTGGATGGAAGCCGCGGTAGCGCAGCGCCGGATGGCAGGCGCGGCCGATCGCCGTGACGGTCTCGTAGCCGGCGACGATCGCCTCGATCAGCGCCCTGCCATTGGCGTGCTTGGTGTAAGCAACCGCGAGCGAGGAGGGGACGACGGTGCAGCCGGGATGCACCGAGCCTTTGGTGTAGCCGTCGTCGAGCTCGATGCCGTGGGCGGCGGTGCCGCCGAGGAAGGCGGCGTCGAGCAGATCGGCGCGCCGCGCGCGTCCGGGCACCGGCACTTGTCCGGCGGGACGGGTGTTCGCGAGCACCGCCTCGGCGCGGCTCGCGACCTCGCCACCGGCGCCCGAAATCATCACGCCCACGGTGTCGAGCAGGTGGCAGCGGGCGTAGTGGCGGACCTCGTCGCTCAGCGCGTCATAGCGCAGCTTGTGGACGAAGCCGGTGATGGCGTCGGTCGCGCCGGCGGCGGGATGGCGGGTGTGGAGCGCTTCGGCGTGGGACATCGGCGGTTCTCCGGCTCGGTTGGCCGCAATTTAGCGCAATGGGCCCCCGATTGTCGTCCCAACTCTCGCCTGTCGTCCGCGCATCTCTCGACTGTCGTCCCCGCGAAGGCGGGGACCCATACGCCGTGAATTTTCGATGGAACTCGGATCATGAAGGGGCCGGTGATTATGGGTCCCCGCCTGCGCGGGGACGACAGCGGAGAGGTTCGCGATGAGTGAGAGAGTGAGGACATGAGAACAGCCAACGCTCTGCTGGTCCCTCACTTGGGTCGGGCGGGGGAGGCGCTGCCGGCCCGTAGTAGCCGGTCAGGGTTTGACCCGGGAGCCGCCCCGGGGCGCAGGTGCGAGCCACGCCCGGAGGTGCCGCATCCTGCCCCGCCTTCATGACGCCTCATGATGGCGCCCTCGCAGCGGACAGGACGTTTGGAACATAGAGTGAACAAATAGGACTGTCAAGCGGTCTCTAGGATTTTTTTACAAGCGGGCCCGGACGGCCGGATTTCGGCGGCGGGCGCCGATCGCGCGGAAAGCCCTCGCGGCCGCGGCGGAACATGGACGTGCTATGGTGGGGAAACAACAGGCTGAGGGAGCGCGACCATGGGACCGCACTGGCGTTGCCTGACCGTTGTGACCCTGCTGACGATGGCGGCGGTCGTCGAGGCGCGGGCGCAGGGCGACGCCTATCCGTCGAAGCCGGTGCGGATCGTGGTCGACTCGGCGGCCGGCAGCGCCAACGACGCCACTGCGCGCATTCTTGCCGACAAGCTCGGGAGCATCTGGAATCAGCAGGTGCTGACGCTCAATCAGCCGGGCGCCGGCGGCGGCATCTCGGCGCGGGTGGCGGCGAGCGCGCCGGCCGACGGCTACACGCTCTATCTGCCGGCGACCTCGCCGTTCCTGGCGCTGCCGGGCGGGCCCGGCGTGGCGCCGAACCTGCCGATCGAGCTGCCGCGCGACTTCGTATCGATCTCGTTCGTGCTGCAGCAGCCGTTGTTCATCGGGGTCTCGCACAAGGCCGGCATCAGCACTCTGGCGGAGCTGATCGCGCAGGCGAAGCAGCGGCCGGGCGAGATCGCCTATGCGGCGACCGGGCGCGGCCGGCTCACGCACCTGACCATGGAGCTGTTTCAGGCGCGCAGCGGCGTGAAGCTGCAGCTCGTTCCCTATGCGGGCGGCACCGCGCAGGCGATGAACGACGTGATCAGCGGGCGCGTCGCGCTGGTGCTCGACGGCTATGGGGGGCTCGCGGCAGCCCTCAAGGGCGATCTGATCAAGGGATTGGCCGCGACATCATTGGAACGCTTGCCCGGGTTCGAGACGCTGCCGACGGTCGCCGAAACGGTGCCGAACTTTTTCGTCGGCGCCTGGAACGTGATGGTGGCGCCGATCGGCACGTCCGACGCGATCGTGCGCAAGGTGAACGCCGATCTGCGCAAGGCGCTCGACGATCCGGAGGTGAATGGCAAGCTGGCGGCCAACGGTGCATTCGTGCGCCACATGACGCCGGAGGAGGTCACGGTCTTCGTGCAGTCGGAGCAGAAGACCTGGCGGCCGATCCTGGAGCAGGTCGCCAACGAGGCGAAATGAAGGCTGAAGTTGCCGGACGCAAAGGTTCCGGTGTCTCCGCGCTGTCGCATTTCCGACGAAAACGAAGTCCGGCTTTTGCTGGAGTGGGATGTCCGAGTGGCGCATGGTCTTGGCGGACAGGCAGCCGTTCGCCGGACCATGCGCCAGCCAAGCTCAATCGAGCTTAGGGATTGTCGGCTGCATCAACACCGCAGCCGCGCACGCACCGACTGACACGACGATCGTTAGTGTACTGATGACCATCCACATCATGTCCGCCCCCATTCCTGACAGTTGCAAGGTTTTGCCTGCATGGTGTTCAAAATTTGTCACCATCGGTGTCGGAATGGGGAGCAGTGGAAATAAATCGAGTCGCGAGACGATGAAGCGGGGCGTGTTCGGTAACGCGTTAGTGTTTTTGACTCCGAAGCAATACGCGGGGAGTCAAAAAAGACGTCGCGTGATTCGAAATGGCAAAGTGATTCGCGAAGTGATTCGGGCCAGCGCGTAACGTGTAGGATGGGTTGAGCGCAGCGAAACCCATCATGGGCATCGACCACGAATCCATTCACGCGAGCCTGAAAGCGATGGGTTTCGCTGCGCTCAACCCATCCTACGAGGCGAGCCGCACCAGCGCATCGACTGCCAAGACGCCTGCGCCGGCCGGGAGCACGATGAGCGGATTGATTTCGGCTTCGATGATCGAAGGATCGCCGGCGAGCTGCGAGAGCGCGACGATCGCCTGCGCGAGCGCGCCGAGATCGCCCTTCGGCTTGCCGCGGAAGCCGGTGAGCGTGACGAGGCCGCGCACCTCGGCGATCATCTCGTGCGCGGTCGATAGATCGACCGGCGCGAGCCGCAGGCTACGGTCGCGATAGATTTCAGTGAACACGCCGCCCATGGCGATCATGACCAGCGGTCCGACGTCGGGATCGACGCGGTAGCCGAGGAGCACTTCGCCGACGCCGGCGGTCATCGGCTGCACCAGCACGCGGTCGATGTGCAGGCCGGGGCGGTGCGAGGCGACGTCGTTGCGGACGCGCTGGCAGGCGGCGACGAGTGCATTGGCGTCGGCGATGTTCAGTACGACACCACCGGCTTCGGTCTTGTGCGCGAGCGCGGCGGACAGCGCCTTGACGGCGACCGGGTAAGGGAACGGCAGGGCAGGGGCAGTGGTGATGTTGGCATCGAGTGCGATGGAGGGGGCGCAGGTGATCCCGCTCTTGCTGAGCAATTCGTAAGCGGTAAGCTCGTCGAGCATTCGGCCGTTCGACTCTGACAGAGCCGCGGATTCGGTCTGCTCCCTCCCCCATGCGAACCCCGGCTTGCCGGGGTTCGCCCACGTATTGACTGGTCGAAGTCGGGTAGACCCGACTTCGACTGGGGGAGGGGTGGGGAGGGGGGTAGCCGCGAGTCCGGTGTTTGTTGGACCCCCCTCCCTGTCCCTCCCCCACAAGGGGGGAGGGAACGTTGCGGCGCGAGCCTTCGTATCTTTGGAATCCTGCTCGCGGTGGGTCATGGGCACCGGCGCGCGCCTCCGCAGCGCGGCGGCGATGGCGTCGGCGCAGGCCTCGGGGGTGTGGAAGCTCGGGACGCCGGCGCGGCTGAGCGCGGCGAGCGCCTCGGGCGCTTCAGGCACCATGTAGGCGGCAATCGGCTTGGCCGCGCCGGCGCTGTCGACGATCGGCCGCACTGCGAGCTCCGGATAGGTCCGCGCCGAGGAGCCGACCACGCACAGCACGAGATCGAACTCGGGCGCGGTGGTGAGGATCTCGAGTGCGGCCTTCATCACGTCGTAGCGGGTGCCGGTCAGCGTGAGATCGACGAGCCGGGCTGGCTTCACGGCAATACCGGCGGCGTTGAGCCGCGCCAGCGTGTCGGCGCCGGGCGGTTCGATCGTGATGCCGCGCATCGCCAGCGGGTCGATCGCCGTGGTGGCGCCGCCGCCGGTGGTGGTGACGACGCCCACCGTCATGCGGCGCGCGCCAGTCGCGGCCGGCACGCGCATGAGAAGCGGCAGGCCCTCGAGCAGCCCGTCGAGCGTATCGGCACGAGCGATGCCGCAGGCGGCGAGAAAGGCGCTCGCGACATCGTCTTCGCCGGCAAGCGCGCCGGTGTGGGTGACCGCAAGCTCGCGCGCCGCCGCCGAGCGGCCAAGCTTGTAGGCGATGATCGGCTTGCCGCGTTCTGCGGCTGCGCATGCGAAACGCCGCAGCGCGTGCATGTTGCGCATGGTCTCGAGGAACAGCATGTAGCCGTCGATGTCGGGATCGTCGAGCGTGAGCGCGCAGATCTCGCCGAGCGAGAGATCGATCTCGTTGCCGCACGAGACCAGGCCCGCAAAGCCGATGCCGCGCGCTTTGCCGCGGGAGAGCAGCGCCCCGATCATGCTGCCCGAATGCGAGGCGGCGAAGATGCGGCCGACCGGCAGGTCGGGCTCGTCGAAGGCAGCGTTGGCGGTCATCAGCGCCTTCGAGCGCAGGTCGACGACGCCGAGGCTCGAGGGACCGACGACGCGGATGCCGGTCGCGGCGCAGATGTCGCGCAAACGGGCGACGCGGCCGGCGCCGGCATCGCCGGCCTCGGTGAAACCGTCGGCGAGAAGCGTGGCGACCTTGACGCCGAGACGGCCGCCTTCCGCGACCGCCTCGACCGAGGCGTCGGTCGGCGCCACCACGTAGATGTGCTCGGGTGCTTCGGGGAGCGCCGCGAGCGAGGGCCAGGCGCGCTCGCCCAGCACGGTCTCGCGGCCGGGGTTGATCGGATAGATGCGGCCGGCGTAGCCGGCCTGGCGCAGATATTTCAGCGGGCGGCCGGCAGTCTTGCCGGCGTCGTTCGATTGCCCGACGATCGCGACCGAACGGGGGGCGAGCAGATAGCGTGCGAGGTCGGGGGAGGAAGGGGACATACGAGGAGTTTATGGTCTCTTGGCGCGAGTGAGTCACCGCCGTTGCAACGGACTCGGTGTGCTCCCTCTCCCGCTTGCGGGAGAGGGGTGGGGAGAGGGTAGGCGGAGGGGTTCGTGCCTATTCGCTCCCTCCCTATCCCTCCCCCCGCAAGCGGGGGAGGGGACGCCGCGGAACTAGCCTTCGCAACCTAATCAGTGCGCCTGCATCACGATCACTCCGCGGCCTGCGGCTTGGCGCGCGGCGGGCGCTGGTCGAAGCGACGATCGAACACGTGCTCGGCGATGCGGTTCTTGAGCATCTCGATCGAGCCGCCGGCGATCATCCAGCCGCGGCAGCGCCGCATGCAGTATTCGACCAGCGTCTCGCTCGAATAGCCGAGCGCGCCCATCGCCTGCACGGCGTCATTGGCGACGTCGAAGCCGGCCTGGTTGCAGGCCGCCTTGGCGACAGCGGTCTCGTAGGCCGAAGGGAGCCCGCGGTCGGCGTTGCTGGCAGCGCGGTAGAGCAGGAGCTGCGCGCTCTCGAGCTTGATCGCCATGTCGGCGAACTTCCACTGCAGTCCCTGGAATTCGCACAGCGGCCGGCCAAATTGTTCGCGCGTCGAAACGTATTCGCGCGCCCGCTCGTAGGCGTAGCGCCCAAGCGCGAGCGCGCGGGCGCAGTTGCCGAGGCGCTCGACGTTGAAGGCTGAGATCTGCTTCTTGAAGCCGCCGGGCCCGAGCAGGACATTATCGGCGGGGACGCGGCAGTTCTCGAAGTGGAGCTCCGACCATTCCTCGCCGCTCATGAAGCGCGACGGCGCGCCGATCGTGAAGCCGGGCGTGCCGCGCTCGACGAGCACCGAGCCGATGCCGTCGAGGCCCGGTCCGTAGCGCAGATAAACGAGAAAGATCTGGGCGTCGGGGCTGAAGGTGGAAAACACCTTCGAACCGTTGACGACGTAGGCGTCGCCGTCGCGCCTGGCATTGGTAACGAGATCGGTGAGGGCGGAGCCGGCGTCGGGCTCGGTCATGCCGAGGCTGATCACCATCTCGCCTTTGAGGAGCGGGCCGAGCCAGCGCTCTTTCTGCGCCGGCGTGGCGTATTCCGCGAAGGTGCGGATCGGGCCGAAATTGCCGAACTGCACCACGTCGGCGGAGCGCGGGCAGACCGCGGCGACCTGCTCGATGGCGATCACGGCATCCATCAGCGTGCCGCCGACGCCGCCGTCGGCCTCGGGCAGCGTGATGCCCATGAGGCCCTGCGCGTGCATCAGCTTCGCCACGTCGAAGGGAAAGCGCGGGTCGTGGGCGCGCTTGAGGGCGTCCTTCTTCAGATGCGCAAGCGCGAACTTGCGCACCGACTCGGCGAACAGCTTCTGCTCGTCGGTGAAGTCGAAGTTCATGGGGTCATCTCTCGTTCGGTCCAAGCCTGTCCGCGGACTCGGTCTGCTGCCTCCCCCGCTTGCGGGGGAGGGGTGGGGAGGGGGCATGCCTAATGGCTGCCGCGATTGTCTCGAACACGCCTCGTCGATTTGTCATCACATCGTAGTTGTTGAACTGCAATATCCGATAGCCTTTCGATCGAAGAAATTCATCGCGTCGCGCATCGCGCCACGCCGGTGGTTCGGGCTGATCAGCCATCGTCGATCCCGTTGCCTGCCCCCTCGCTAACCCTCCCCCGCAAGCGGGGGAGGGGACGCACCGCCTTTGTTGCAGGCAGTGTGCATCATCTCAAGAGTGATGACAGCACGTGCCGGACCTACTCCGGCTTTGTCACTCCGGCTTGGCGCCCGACCGGCGCACCACCGCCGACCACTTGGTTTCCTCGCGGTCGATGTCGGCGGCGTATTCCTCCGGCGTCGAGGGGAGCGGCTCGGTGCCGTCCTTGGCCATGCGCTCCTTGGTGTCGGACGCGTTGACGGCGTCACGCAACGCCGCGCTGAGCTTGTCGATGATCGCCCGTGGCGTGCCGGCGGGCGCCACGATCCCGTAGTGCAGCACCGCCTCGAAGCCGGGCAGGCCCGCCTCCGCGACCGTCGGCAGGTCGGGGAAGACGTCGGAGCGCTTGCCGCCGGTCACCGCCAGCGCGCGCACCTTGCCGTCGCTGACCAGCGCGCCGACCGGCGGCAGCGACGAGAAATAGACCGAGACGTGACCGCCGATGAGGTCGGTGAGGGCGGGCGCGCTGCCGCGATAGGGCACGTGGGTGAGCTTGATGCCGGCCATCATCTCGAACAGCACGGTGCCGAGATGGATGCCGGAGCCGACGCCGGCGGAGGCGTAGTTGATCTTGCCCGGGTCTTTCTTGGCGAGCGCAATGAGCTCACGGATGTTGCGGGCGGGCAGGCTCGGGTTGGTGAGCACGACCAGCGCGCTGGTGCCGATCAGGCCGACCGGGGCAAAATCCTTGCGCGGGTCGTAGCCGACGTTCTGGTAGAGCGTCGGGTTGACGGCGAGCGTGCCGGTGCCGCCAATCACCAGCGTGTAGCCGTCGGGCGGGCTCTTGGCGACCGCGCGGGTGGCGGTCGAGCCGCCGGCGCCGGGGCGGTTCTCGATGACGATCTGCTGGCCGAGCGTCTTGCTCATCTTCTCGCCGGCGATGCGGGCGAGCAGATCGTTGCCGCCGCCGGCGGCGTAGGGCACCACCAGGGTGATCGGGCGCGTGGGATAGTCTTGCGCGTGCGCGGGGGTGAGGGTGGCGATTGCCGCAAGTAGGACAAACAAGGATGCAATGGCTCGCGCCGCGGGTTTCACCTCTCCCCGCAGGGGAGAGGTCGACCGAGCGTAGCGAGGTCGGGTGAGGGGGCTACTGGACCATCCAGAGACCCGAACCCCCTCACCCACCCCTCTCCCCTGCGGGGAGAGGGAGCAGACCGAGTCCGTTGCACGGCTGGAGACTCTGCCGACATGTCGTTCCTCACTCGCCTTTGGCGCCGGAGGCTTTCACCACCGCCGACCAGCGGATCTCGTCCTTGTCGATGTGGGCAGCGTATTCCTCGGGCGACGACGGCGTCGGCTCGGCGCCGTCGGTGGCGAGCCGCTTGCGCACCTCGTCGGAGGTGAGCGACGCGCGCAGCGCCTGGTTGAGCTTGTCGATGATCGGGCGCGGCGTGCCGGCGGGCGCCACGATGCCGTAGTACAGCGAGGCCTCGAAGCCGGGGATGCCGGACTCCGCGATCGTCGGCAGGTCGGGCACCAGGCTCGAGCGCTGTGCGCTCGTCACCGCGAGCCCGCGCAGCTGGCCCTGCGACACCGGTCCGTGGGTCGCCGGGATCGGCGCGAACGCCATCGGGATGTGGCCGCCGATCAGATCGGCGAGCGCCGGCCCGGTGCCGCGATAGGGCACGTGGGTGAGCTTGATGCCGGCGGCGGTCGCGAAATATTCGCCGGCGACGTGGCTCACGGTGCCGACCCCGGCCGAGCCGAAGTTGACCGCGCCCGGGTTGGCCTTGGCGTAGGCGATGAGCTCCTGCACCGATTTCGCCGCGAACGACGGGTGCACCACCAGCGAGTTCGGCGCGTTGCCGATCAGGCCGACCGGCGCGAAGTCCTTGCGCGGGTCGTAGCCGGCGCTCGGATAGAGGGTCGGGCCGATCGCGAGGGTGCCGGTATAGCCGAGCAGGATGGTGTAGCCGTCGGGCGGGCTCTTGGCGACCGCGCGGGTCCCGATGGTGCCGCCGGCGCCGCCGCGATTGTCGATCACGATGGACTGGCCGAGCGCCTCGCCCATCTTGTCGGCCACGATGCGCGCCACGATCGACGTGCTGCCGCCGGGCGGGAACGGCACCACCAGGGTCACCGGCCGGTTCGGATAGGGCTGCGCGGATGCGCCCGCCGCGAGCGCGAGCGCCGCAACGGCGGCGAGCAACAGGCGGGACATGCTTCCTCCGATGGTTTCTCGTTCTCGTGGGTTACTGTCGCGCATCCGCCGTGATAAATAAAGGCGGCATATCGTCAGGTGCGAAACGCGGATGGGCTGGTCCGAAACTTTCCTTGCGACGCTGAAGAACAACGACGTGCGGTTCATCACCTACGTCCCCGACAACGTGCTGACGCCGCTGATCAAGGGCGTGGCGTCCGACAACTATTTCATGTCGGTCAACGCCACCCGCGAGGACGAGGCGATCGGCATGGTGGCGGGCGCCTGGATGGGCGGGATGAAGGGCGTGGTGATGATGCAGACGTCGGGCTTCGCGCTTGCTCCGAACGCGCTGGCGTCGCTCATCGTGCCGTTCCAGATCCCCGCGATCCTGGTGATCTCGGAGCGCGGCACGCTCGGCGAGTTCAACATCGGGCAGGCCACGGTGGCGCGGGTGATGCGGCCGACGCTCGACGCGATCGGGATCACGCATCACACGCTTGACGACGAGGC
>WNGB01008904.1_pt1 | contig 14180 bp, 17 predicted proteins | sample 5400681 | NCBI WGS metagenome assembly WNGB01 (sample SAMN13153367, study PRJNA577476) | soil metagenome | isolation source: 115 cm soil or saprolite under grassland replicate 2 | place: USA:California | collected 2016-06-15 | reverse complement strand
GGTCGCGGGAAGATCGACGACGTTCAGCGCGGACGCCGGCGTGAAGGCGACGAGGTCGGCAGAGTAGTAGTTGTTCGACAGCACGAGCGCCTCGCCCGCGTCGATCTCTTCGCGCAGCCGCGCGAGCTCGGCGGTGCCCATGAGCGCTCCCGCGCCGGCTCCGATCGTCGCGATGCGCTCGAGACCACGCGTGCGGATGAGCGCGAGGAGCTCCTCGCCGAAGTGGAAGGGGGAGGTGCGCGGCGGGACCACGTCCGCGCCACCGCTCGCGAAGGACGCGCGCGCCTCGGCGTCATCGGTCACGGCGAGGAGCGGCGCGAATCCCGCCTCGCCCGCCCGCGCGAGCACGACAGCGCCGATCGCGATCTTGATCGAATCGAGCCGCCGCTCGATCTCGGAGAGACCGCCGCGGCCGAAGAAGACGATGAACGCCGTCGTCACCGACGGGACGGTAACACCGACTCCACACGCAGCAGGAAGAGCAGCGCGAGAGCACTGAGGCCCGCCGCGACGATCACGCGGATGCCGTGCTCCGGCAGGCTGCGGAGGACGAACAGCCACTGCGGGTCGCTCCAGTCGAGCAGGCGCGCCGGATCGACGTTGATGTTCGTCGGATGCAGATCCCAGGTGTTCTGGTCGTACGCGAAGGCCGCGGCCTGGAAGACGAGGAGCGACCACGCGGCGCAGATACAGAACGCGACGCGTGCGGCGCCTCGCGCAAGCAGGCCGTGCCCGATCCCCCACGCGAGGAGCGCGAACAGCACCGGGGCGAGGTCGTCGAGGAAACGCGGGCCGAAGACGCGGCCGCCCCACCACTCTGCGTAGGTCGCGTAGAGGATCGCCGTCGCGGCCCAGCCGAACGCCAGCGCGAGGAGCCGTCGTTCGATGAGATCGCGCTTCGCGCCGAGCAGCGGGATCGTCGCGAAGGCGAAGATGAGGTACGGCTCGTAGACGAAGAGCCCGCGGCTCGGCGACAGCAGCAGTCCGTACAGGCCGGTGAGCGGCGAGGTGTCGAACGGCTTCGTGCCGTAGCCCTGCTCGAGCGGATTTCCGAACGCGAGCGCGTTGTAGATCAGCAGTGGCACGATGCCGATCGCCCCGCCGACGACCGCCAGGAGCGTGGCACGCGGACGGCCGCCCGGAACGAACGGCACCAGGATCGCGGTCGTCTGGCGTACGACCGAGCCGAGCCCAAGCGCGAGGCCCGCCATCAGCTCACGACGCGGCGACACCGGACGTACGACGAGCGCCAGCCAGAGAGCGGACGCGATCGCGAGATGCACCCCGGCGTGCTGCCAGAGCGCCTGCGACGCGATCGTTCGCACGCTGGTCGCGAGGAAGTACAGCAGGACGAGCGCGAGCGACCAGCGCTCGCTCGCGAAACGCCGTATGACCGACCACAGCAGCAGCGCCGCGAGGACCTCGACCGTGGCGGCCGCGACGTGACCGACGCGCACCAGCAGGCCGAGGTCCAGCGGCTCCGCACCGGCGAGGACGAGCGGCAGGAAGAACGGGAAGGCGAGGAAAGCGATACCCGGCGGGAAGATCGAGCACACGTGGTCGTTCGGACCGGGCGCGGGCGGACCGCCCGGGCTGCGCGCGGCTTTCGGCGGCTCGGTCGCGGTGGACTCGCCGCAGGCGCGGAAGAAGTAGGCCTCGGAGTCGAGCTTCTCAGGGATATCGATGAGGCTTCCGATGCGACGGGTCGCCTCGTCCCGCTCGGCTGGCCGGAACACGAACTCGTCGTAATCGAGGTCACCCTCGCGCACGACGGTCCACGCGAGCAGCGCGTTCGGCAGAACGTCGGGCGACCAGATGTCATTGAGGTTCGCGAAGGCGAGAACGAAGAGCAGCAGCCCGCGCATGCACCAGCGTGCGGGCGCGACCGCCTCCGCGGGCGGGCGCCGGGGGGTCCTCGGGGGGCGCAGCCGCCCGGTAGTTGTCATGCGTCCAAGGCGACGACGTACGAACGCACCGCACGCGCGCCCGCGGCGCGAAGGGCGCCGGTCGCCGCAGCGAGCGTCGCGCCGGTCGTCGCGACGTCATCCACGAGCGCGACGCGCGCGCCGCGCAGACCGCCGGCCTCGCCGACATAGGCGCCGCGCAGGTTCTCGGCGCGCGCGGCACGGTCGAGGGCGACCTGCGGCGCGCCGTGGCGGATGCGCCGAAGCGGGATGCGCAGCGGCAGTGCGGTCCGCTCGGCAACGACGGCGGCGAGCAGGGCAGCCTGGTCGTAGCCGCGCGAGCGCGCCCGCTCGCGATGTAGGACCGCGGGCACGACGACGTCCAGGGCGACGCCTGTGGCGAGGTCGCTCGCGACACGTGCCGCGACCAGGGCCCCGAGCTCGTTCGCGAGGGCGCGCTCGCCGCCGTACTTGAACCGGTGGATGGCCTCGCGAAGGGCGCCGCCGTAGGTGCCGGCCGCGGTGACGCGGCCATGGCGGACTGGCTCGCACAGGTCACGGCATCCCAGACACAGCCAGCTGCCCGCAGCGCCGCAACCGGCGCAGCGCGCCGCGAGGAGTAGGTCGAGGACGGCGTTCGCGGCCGCTCGGGTGGTCACGTGGGCTCGAAGACGATGTCGTCGCCGGCTTGCGTCTGCGTCTCTGCGGCGGTGCCCGCGGGCAGCTCGATGACCTCGGCAGCGCCGCGCGCGATCACCGCGGTGCGCCACGGGCCGAGCCGCTCCGCGACGCGCACGACGCGGCCCGCGCGGTCGACGAACACCGCATCGATCGCGAAACGCATGAACCACATCGTGATCGAGAACGTCTTCGTGATCCGCAGACCCTCGCCCTGTGCAAGGGTCGCGCGCGGGATCAGGCCGAGGCCGCGCGACAGGAACGAGTCGGCGACGCGGCAATCGGATGCGAGGACCGTGCCCTTCGTGATGTTGCGGACGCGAAGGCGCGATGCTTGGACTTAGAACGACCCGCAGGACGACAGTGCGGAGAGCGCGGCGGGCGCCAAGATGACGATGAACAGCGACGGGAAGATGCACCCGACGGTCGGCAGCATGATGAGGATCGGGGCGCGTGCGGCCTTCTCCTCCGCGCGCTGGCGGCGGTCCTGGCGAAGCTGCTCCGACTGGATGCGCAGCACCTTCGACATCGACACGCCGAGCTGGTCGGCCTGGATGATCGCGGAGATGAAGTTCTGGAGCTCCTTCACCTCGACCCGCTCGGAGATGCCGCGAAGCGACTCCGAACGCGACTTGCCGACGCGCTGCTCGCCGGACGCTCGCTTGAATTCCTCCGTGAGGGGGCCCTTCATCTTCTCGGTGACCTTCACGAGCGCCGCGTCGAAACCGAGGCCGGCCTCGACCGAGATCGTCAGGAGGTCGAGTGCGTCGGGCAGCTGCTCGATGATCGCGTTCGCGCGTCCGCCGGCTCGGCTCGACAGATAGAAGTCGGGTGCCATGAAGCCGAGGATGATGCCGCCGACGAGGCCCGCGAGCGTCTGGAGCGGATCGCCGGTGATGGCGTTGACCAGCCCGGACACGAGGACGCCGCCGACGATCGACGAGAAACCTTTGACGCCGAGGAAGAACTCCGTGCTCGTCGTCTCCATGCCGGCGCGCTTCAAGCGGAGCGAGAGGCTCCGCACGGTGTTCGCCGGATAGAAGCGGCCGACGAGACCCGAGAACCCGGCGATGATCGGCTTCAGGAGTCGCTCTGAGAGCGGACGCTGCAGCTCGAGCTCTTCGAGCGTCCTCGGGCGCGCCGCGATCTGCTGTAGGCGGGCCTGCACCGGGTCGAGCTGCGATCCGATGACCATCGATAGGAAGATCACGAAGATGCCGAAGAACATGAGACCGGCGAAGACGAGCGCTTCCATCTCTAGACCTTGATGTTCGTGATCTTCTGAATCGCGATGAAGCCGATGATCATCATCACCGCGCCCACGCCGAGCAGGATCTGGCCGATGAGCTGTGTGAAGAGCGGCTGCATGAATTCTGGGTTGATGAAGTTCAGGGTGATCATGATGCCGATCGGCAGAAAGGCGACGAGGTAGCCCGAGTAGCGTCCCTGGGCCGTCAGCGTGTTGATCTCACCCTTGATGCGGACGCGCTCGCGGATGGTGAAGGCGATCGTGTCGAGGATCTCAGCGAGGTTGCCACCGACCTGCTGCTGCACACCGATGGCGGTGACCATGAGGTCGAGGTCGTCGCTCCGGATACGGCGGACCAGGTTGGACAGCGCCTCCTCCATGCCGAGACCGAGGTTGACCTCACGCACGACGCGACCCATCTCCTCGCCCATCGGATCGGGCGTCTCACGCGAGACGAGCTCGATCGACTGCAGGAAGCTCGAACCGGCGCGCAACGAGTTCGAAAGGAGGGTGATCGTGTCGGCGAGCTGCTTGTTGAAGGCGGAAAGCCGTCCGCCGATGCGCCGACTGACCCAGAACCGTGGCACGAAATAGCCGAGGATCGCGCCGACGAGGCCGGAGAGCGGGTCGCGCAGGACGCCGAGCAGGAGGCCAAGACCGACGGCGAGACCGACGCGGATCGAGTAATACTCGGCGACGCGCAGCTTCAGGTTCGCGCGCGCGAGGTCGCGCTGGACGCGGATCTGGAAGCGTTTGTCCTGGACGTCGCTCGACAGCGTCGCGAACGGGTCGACCACGTTGCGCTGGCGGCCCTGCCGCCCGCCGCCCGAGCTCTTGGTCTCGGCCTTGCCGCCGGCGTATCGCGCCATGCGCTCTTCGACCGAGCCGGCGCCGCCGCCGGACAGCATCGTTGAGATGCCCCAGAAGAAGAACAGGACGCCGGCGAACATCCCGGCGGGAAGTGCGTACTCCACTTAGCGGAGACCGGCCATCATGTCGCCGAACACACCCTGCGGCAGCTTGATGCCGGCAGCCTCGAACTTCTCGCTGAACTTCGGGCGGATGCCGGTCGGGCGTAGACGGCCCTGGACCTTGCCCTCGACGTATCCGGTCTGTTCGAAGACGAAGACGTCCTGGAGGACGATCGCCTCGCCTTCCATACCCTGCACCTCGGTGATGTTCGTGATCTTGCGCGAGCCATCCTTGAGGCGCGAGATCTGGACGATGAGATCGAGCGCGCTCGCGATCTGCTCCTTGATGGCGCGCGCCGGTAGGTCGACGCCGGCCATGAGGCACATCGTCTCGAGGCGGGCGAGCATGTCGCGGGGAGAGTTCGCGTGACCGGTCGACAGCGAGCCGTCGTGACCGGTGTTCATGGCCTGGAGCATCGAGAGCGCCTCGCCCCCACGCGTCTCACCGACGACGATCCGCTCTGGACGCATACGGAGGGAGTTCTTCACGAGGTCCATGATCGTGACCGCGCCCTTGCCTTCGATGTTCGGCGCGCGCGACTCGAGGCGGACGACGTGATCCTGTACGAGTCGAAGCTCGGCGGCGTCCTCGATCGTGACGATCCGCTCGTCCTCGGGGATGAAGCCACTGAGGATGTTGAGCAGCGTCGTCTTTCCGGAGCCCGTGCCACCGGAGATGAACATGTTGAGGCGCGCTTCGACGCAGGCGCGCATGAACTCCATCATCTCAGGCGTCGCGGTGCCGAACTTGATGTAGTCCTCGACGGTGATGCGATACTTCGGGAACTTCCGGATCGTGACGACCGGGCCATTGAGCGCGAGCGGCGGGATGATGATGTTCACGCGCGAGCCATCCGGAAGGCGCGCGTCCTCATAGGGCTTCGACTCATCGACGCGCCGGCCGATCGGGGCAATGATCCGTTCGATGATGCGCATGACATGCTCGTCGCTCTGGAACGTCACGTCGGCGAGCTGCAGCTTTCCTTTGCGCTCGACGTAGCAGCGGAACGGGCCGTTCACCATGACCTCGGTGACCGTGTCGTCCTTCAGGAGCGGCTCGATCGGGCCGAAGCCGAGGATCTCGTCGAGGATCGACTCGAGCATCTTCTGACGCTCGACACGCGTGACGACCACGCCTTCCTCGTCGATGAACTTGTTGAACATCTCCTCGATGCTCGAGCGGACCGCCTTCGCGTCCGCGAGGTCGAGGCGTGGGTCGAGGTTGTTGATGATCCGCGTCTGGAGCCTGATGCGGACGTCGCGGTTGGCGTCGCGCGCGGGGGCCGCGCTCTGCGTGAGGGGTCCTTCGCTCGGTGGCTTGGGGGGTCCGCCCGGAGGCGGTGGGGCCCCCGGTGCCTGGGGCGCCGCTGGCTGCCCAGCGGGGCGCTGACCTTCGATGCGCCTGAGTAGTGACATCTGTCCTAAGAAACCCTCATCTCCGGCTCCCGTTATGGCGGGCGCCTGCTCCCTCGGCGAATGAGTCTACGTCCATAGGACACGGCTTTGACCGCTCTTCCGGGGGATCAGACCGGTGACTAAGTTCGCGTCGGGACTAACGGGCGCCGAAGAGCTTGAGCCCGCCGCGCGCCTGCGCTTGCTTGCCCGCCCCGGCCGGCGCTGCAGCCTCGGCGGCGGTGATCTTCTGCGCGAGCGCGAAGATGTCTTTTGCGACCTGACTGTCCCGATGGCTGATGACGAAAGGGACGCCACGGTTGACGGCGAGGACGAGCGTGCGGCCGTCGGAGACGATCGTATGCGGGATCTTACGGCCCAGGCTCGCCTCCACGTCGGACGCCTTGATACCCCCGGAGCTGTCGTTACGGTTCGCGACGAGCTGCACCTTGGCCTCGTCGTAGCCGAGCTTCTCGACGACCTCCATGAAGACCCGCACGTTCTTCAGGCTCGTGATCTCGAGCGTCATGAGCGTCAGGATGACGTCGGCGACATCGAGCATCGTGATCACCTGCTCCTGGAAGGACGGCCAGGTGTCGACGACGATGTACGCGTAGCGTTCGCGCAGGAGCTCGAGCACATGCTTCATGTGCGCGCCGGTGATGAGCTCCGTCGACTCCGGCGTCGGCGGCGCGAGCATGACCTTGATGCCGGTCGAGTGCTGCACGAGGATCGACTCGACGACGTCGGAGTCGGCCGCCTCGAACGAGCCGATGAGGTCGGCGATCGTCTTCGCCTTCGGGCTCATGTTGAGGATCACGGCGATGTCGCCGAACGGGAGGCTTCCGTCCACCAGGACCACGGGCTTCTGCGTCGTCTGATGCAGCGCCACCGCGAGGTTCGTCGCGATGGTCGTGCGGCCAACGCCGCCCTTCGGCGAGAAGAAGGTGATGATCTTCCCCATGTCGCGCCCCGGTTGGGCCGGCAAGGACCCGCCGGCCGGGGCCGCGGGCGCGATCGGCGCGTAGCGCGCGCGGCGCACCTTCTCGAGCTCGTGCACGTGACGGATGGAGTTGATGAGCTCGTCGGCGGAGAACGGCTTCACGAGGAATTCGCGCGCGCCGGCGAGCATCGACCGGCGTAGGTAGTCCTGCTCGCCCTGGACGCTCATCATGATGATCGGCGATTCGGGGACGGTGTTCGAGATGATCTCGGTGGCCGTGATCCCATCCATGTCCGGCATGTTGATGTCCATGAGGATCACGTGAGGCCGGTGCTGCTTCGCCATGTTGACGGCTTCCTGCCCGCCACCGGCGGTGCCGGCGACCTCCATGTCGGGCTCGAACCCGATCAGCTTGGCGAGGTTCTCGCGCGTGTCGGCGATGTCGTCGACGATCAGGATGCGGATCTTTTCGCCGTCAGCCAAGCGTCACTGCTCCCCTTCGCGGTGCTCCGCGCGAGTCTAAACGGTCACCTGTATGTAGCCCGCGGCCTCGAGGCCCAGCGCGAGCAGCCCGCCAATACCGAGGGCGACGCCGTACGGGATCGAGGACTTGAGGATCCCAGAGAGCGTGTTCGGCGCCGCGCCCGCTGCGGGGCGGGCCAGCTTGCGGGACAGGATGAATCCGACGGCAAGGACGCCGCCGATGAGAGCACCGTAGACCGCCGCGAAGAGGAGGAAGTTGATGCCGCGCAGCGCGCCGATCGCCATGAGCAGCTTCGCATCGCCCGCCTTGAGCCCGCGCGCGGCGTAGAAGGGATACGAGATCGCGAAGGCGAGGATGAGAGCGGCGACGTGGTCGACCAGCCCACCCGTGAAGAGACCGCCGGGCAGGCCTTCCAGCGCACCGAAGACGATGCCGACCAGCATCGCCGGGTAGGTGAACGCATTGGGAATGCGGAGAAAGCGCCAGTCCGTGTACATGACAGCCACAAGGAGCGCCGTAAGCACGACGTTCTCAACGGCTCTCAGCAGATCGAAGCTCGCTGTCAAAGGTGCTCCACCCTCCGGAGACGATGAGCGGCGCCGGTACCGGCGCCGCTCACCCACGCACGCGTCGATCGCTAAGTGAGGTTGTTGCCGATGTTGCTGAAGATGTTCTGGATCTGGCCTCGCAGGAAGACCATCGCGACGATGACGGCGATGGCGATGACTGCGATGATGAGCGCGTACTCGACGAGGCCCTGGCCTTCGTCCTCGCGTAGGAATGTCAGCATGCGATCCGCCCCCCTTTCTCGCTTCCTTGGTGCCGTACTCGCTTCCTTGGTGGCGTGAGTGTGGCTGCCACTACGCCTTGCGAGCCAGTAGGAATCTCGTACTAGGAGCATTCTGCCAGCGGACCCTAAACTCGCCGCCGAGAAGGGGGTCCGACCACATGGCAGCTGAAGCGACCGCGGTCTCCAGCACGACGAACAAAGCTGGCTTCTGGATCCGAACGTTTGCCTACATCATCGACGCCATCGGTATCGGCATCGTGTCGGGCATCATCAGCTCGATCGTCACTCGTGACCCGACCGGTGGAACGGCGAACGGGCTGAGTTTTCTCATCGGTCTCGTCTACTTCTGTTACTTCTGGTCATCGAACGGCGGCGGCCAGACGCTGGGCATGCGCGTACTCGATCTGAAGGTCATGCGCACCGACGGGTCCATGCTCACGATCACGCAAGCGTTGATCCGCTACGTCGGGCTCGTCGTGTCCTTCGTCTGCCTCGCGATCGGGGTCATCTGGGTCGCCTTCGACGCTGACAAGCAGGGCTGGCACGACAAGATCGCGGCCACCTACGTCGTCCGGACGAAATAAGACTTAGAGCTGCCCGCGCGCAGCCGCGACGCGGACGTGTACGCGCTGGATGCGCGTAGCGTGCTGCGTCGTTACCGGCGCCGTGATGTTCCTTGCGGTGAGGTCGCGGGCATGCGTTACGTGCGCGAACGCGGCGACCCGGCACCGGGGATCGTGAGCGTCGACGGGACGGATCTCGTCCTGCGAGCCACCGGATCGACGATGCGCGTCGAGATCGCGCGCAGGCCGTGGACGTTCGTCCGGAATGCCGGTCTCCTCGCCGACCTGCACCGCCGACTTCACCGCATCCCGGCTCCCGAATGGCTACCCGCGATCGGACCGGGCGGCTCCGTGATCCACTCGATCTCCACCCGGAGAACGTCCTCCTCTACGGAAAGGCGCGCTGGTGATCGGCTGGGCGAACGCACGGTCCGGGCACTGGGCCGACGACGTCGCGCAGACCGCCGTGATCCTCGCCGCCGCTGACCTCGCCCGCGCGACGAAGCTCGCGATCCGCGCGTTCCTGGCGCTCTACCTCGCCGGATTCGATCGCTGGAAGGTGCGCGCGCATCTGCCCGCCGCGATCGGGCGCCGCATGGCCGACCCGAACATGACCGCGCGGGCGGGAGCTCATCCCGCTCGTCCGCGTCTAGGCAGGCCGGCGATCAGGTCTCCTGCCACCGCAGGAGGTTCAGGTCCGCGTCGTATTCGAACTTCAGGTCGAACGTCGTCCCATCGCGGAGGAGGCGCGGGAAGAAGATCGCGTCAGCTGGAGGGATCGGCAGCGTCGTCACCTCGTCGATCGGCACCCAGCGGAACTCACCGATGCCGGGTGCCGGCGCAAGCGTCCCGGCGAAGTCCCACGCGACGAAGATGAACGTGAGCCACTGGTAGTCGCGGCGCGGCGAGCTTTCGGTCACCACCGCGCGGAGGACGGGATGGTCGATCGCCAGTCCGGTCTCCTCGCGCATCTCGCGCACCGCGCACTGCGCGGGGGACTCGCCGTGGTCGAGCTTCCCACCCGGCGCGACCCACAGCCCGCGGTTCGGGTCGTTCGTCCGGCGCAGGAGGAGGACCTGCTCGTCGCGCAGCGCGTACACGAGCGTCGCGAGCCTCAGCGGCGGACGGGCGGCGATGATGCGGGGCCGGCTGGGAACCCAGCGCGGAACGTGCTCGAGGTAGGCCTCGTAGGCCGGACCGAAACGCCGCCGCAGCGTCGGTTCTTCGTACCACACGACGAAGAAGTTGAGGAGGACCCACGCGAGGACCGTCCACGCCAGAAGAGCCGCGGACGCGTAGAAGATCGCCTCGCCCAGGAGGATGGTCGCGACCGCGACGTACATCGGATTGCGCACCCAGCCGTAGAGGCGGCCGGTGACCAGCCGGTGCGGTGGATCGTACGGCGCCGGCGTCCCTTCACCCTCGACGATGAAGCCGGCAAAGCACCAGGCGAGGATCGCGATGCCGACCATCATCGGCACGAGCCCGCCGAGGCGCAGCACACCACCCGGACCCTCGGTGCCCGTCGCATCCAGGATGAGCGCGGGGATGAGGACGAGGATCGTCGCCGGCAGCACCGCTCCAAAGACAAGCGTGCGCAGGAATCGGCCGCCCACTCACGGGGAGAGTAGCGATAGGAGAGGCGGACCAAGGAACACGACGAGGAGCGCCGGCAGGATGGTCAGCGAGAGCGGGAACAACATGAGGACCGGCAGACGCCGTGCGTCTGCTTCGGCACGCCGCCGCTCGGTCGTGCGGAGCGCGTCAGCCTGGATGACCAGCAGCTCGGCGAGCGGAGCGCCGAAGCGCGTCGCGGCGACGACGAGCGCGGCGACGCGTGCATCGTCGCCGCTCCGGCCAAAGCCACGTAAGGCGTCAGGCAACGAGCGCCCGAGTGCGAGATCGGCGAGCAGCCGCCGCGCATCGGACAGTCGCCCGAACTGCGGCGCGCGCTCCACGAGCGCCGCCAAGGCCCGCTCGAACGTGAGACCGGCCTCGAGACCGACGACGACGGCATCGAGGAACGTCGCGAGATCGGCCGGCGGCACCGTCGCCCGCACGATGCGCCAGAGCCAGAGCGCACCGATGACCTCGAGGACGACGGCGATCGCCAGGAGACCGGCGCCCTCGCCGAGGAAGATGGCCGCGTAGTCGGGCGTGGCCAGCGCGAAGAACAGCGCCCCGAGAGGTGCGAGAGCCACAAGCACGATCGCCGACACGCGGCCCTGCGCCGTGAGCGCCGCGCGCTCGTCCTCGAGGGCGAGCCGGCCTCGCATGAGCGCGGCGACGCGTGCCAGGCTGCGGCCGACGCGCCCGCCACTGCGCGCGAAGGCGGACAGCACGACCGCGAGCGGTGCGACGTCCTCGTCGGGGACCACGCCGGCGTATGCGCCAAGCGCATCGCCGACGGTTGCGCCGAGGGCGAGCGCCGACGCCGCGCGTCGCGTGGGCGCGGCGAGTCGGGATGGCAGCGTCGGCGCGACCTCCGCGAGGGCGACCGGCAGCGATAGGCCGCTCGCGAGCGCGGCGGCCACGGCGTCGACCAACGCGGGCAGCGCGGCCCGTGTCTCACGTGCCTCCCGTCGTCGGGCGCCGAAGGCACGTCGCGCGCTCGCAATGTGTCTTCGATCAAGCAGCGCCGCGGCGAGAGCGACTGCGGCGCCCAGGGCGAACAGGCCGCTCACGCCGCGATGGCTCGCAGCTCGTAACCATCGTCGCGGCCGGGGACGAGCTCGGCGATCTCGACGATGCGGCGGTGTCCATCCTCGCCGCGTTCCTGATGCACGATGAGATCGACGCCGCGTTTGATCTGCTCGCGGATCGCGGCGAGCGGCAGGTCCACTCCGCCCATGAGCGCCATGGTCTCGACGCGAAGCAGCGCGTGATACGCACCGTTCGCATGCGCCGTCGTCAGCGATCCGCGGTGTCCGGTGTTCATCGCCTGGAGCATGTCGAGGGCTTCGCCTCCGCGCACCTCGCCGACGACGATCCGATCCGGACGCATGCGGAGCGCCGCCCGGAGCAAGGCACGCACATCGATCGCGCCAGTGCCCTCGACGCTCGGCGCGCGCGTCTCGAGGGCGACGACGTTCGGCTGCGGCAGACGGAGCTCGGCTGCATCTTCGATCGTCACGATCCGCTCGCGTTCGCCGATGGCGTATCCGAGCGCGTTCAGGGTCGTCGTCTTGCCGCTCGAGGTGCCTCCGGACACGAGGATCGTGCGACGCTGCCGAACGGCGGCAACAAGTAGGTCCATCTCCTGCCGCGAACAAGTGCCCAGGCGGACCAGATCGTCGGGCGTCAGCGGGCGGCTGGCGAAACGGCGGATCGTGAGCACCGGGCCATGGAGTGAGATCGGCGGGATGACGGCGTGGACGCGCGAGCCGTCCGGCAGGCGCGCATCGACGAGCGGTGTCGCAAGATCGATTCGCCGTCCGAGCGGCGCGACGAGCCGCTCGATGAGGACGAGGATCTCGTCGGGATCGGCAAAGCGGATGCCCGTCGGCTCGAGACGTCCGTCGCGCTCGACCCATACGCCCCGCGTCCCGTTGACCATCACCTCGCTCACGCGATCGTCGCGAAGGAGTGGCGCGAGCGCCGCGAGACCGAAGAGTCGATCGTCGAACCAGCGCTCGAGATCGCGCAGCTCGCCGGATGGGACGACAACACGCTCCGTCGCCAAAGCCGCTCGCAATGCGCCAGGCAGCTGGTCACGGCGGGGCCGGCCATCCTCCGCCTCGCGCAGGAGCGCGACGATGGCACGCTCCAGCCGCGCACGGACACCCTCCGACGTCATGACGCGTCGAGAGCGATGAGCTCCGCCAGCTCGTCGTAGGCCCTGCCGAGCGCCCCGCCCGCGGCACGCCGCGCGGACAGCGCCGCGCCCACTGCCGCCTCGTCCCGCGGGAGGGCCCGGAACGCCGCGCGGTCACCGATCCGAGCGGCACCCGACTGCGAGACCAGTAGCCACGCGTCCGCCGGCAGCTCGTCGGCAACGAGCGTCGCGAGCGACAGCGGATCGTCGTATGAAAGGACGAGCAGGCGATCCGCGACCACGGCGAGAGCGCGAGCGCGGTCGTCGGCCAGCATCGGTGCATCGACGATCACGAGTTCGGCGAGCGACGCTGCCGCGCGGACGGTCGATTCTGCGAGCGCGCGCGTCGGCGCGATCGGCGCGCCACCGATGACGCGCACACCCGCGCTCTCGCTGGCGACGACGCTCAGATGCTCGGCCGTGAGCTCGTCGGTGAGACCTTCGAGCTCGGCCCACGTCCGCGGCGCGCACGCCAGCCACCAGCCGAGCGCGCCCGTTCCCGTCGCGTCCACCACCGCGACCGCGAGTCGGCTGGCAAGCCGCCGCGCGAGGTTCGCGGCCAGAAGCGTTCGTCCCACCCCGCCGCGTGCTCCGGTGATGACGACGACGCGCGTCGACCGTCGCGTCTTCTTCGGTAGGGCAGCGACGACGAGCGGTCCGAGCGCCGCGGGCTCGCATGTCGCCGCGATCGCGGACCGGTCGTAGCCGAGTGCCGCGGCGAGAGCGCCCTCCGATTCTCCTGCGACCGCAACGCGGGGGACGGCCCGCTCGATCGCCGCTGCGGCCGCGCAGGCGGATGCGTCGCGCAGGTCCACGAGAACGAGATCGGGTCGGCCTGCATCGCACGGCTCGAGGCCGAGCACGTGTGCCGCGGCGCGTAGCTCCGCACCGCCACAGATCGCAGCCTTCGCGCTCACACGCGCTCGCCTCAGCGCGTGGAACGCAACAGCGGCACGAGCAACAGTCCGCCGCCGCGCGCGATCGCGATGGCGCTCGCTCCCTCCTCGTCGAGCTCGAGCACGATGCCGCGGTCATCCACGGCCATCACGCGCGCCGTGTATGCGACGGGGACGGCATACGCGCGATCGCCCTGGCGCACGCCGAGGACATCGATGAGGTCACCGGTGCGCACGCGCGGCAACGGCGCCGCGAGCCACGCCGCCGGAAGGCTCATTGCCCAGGTCGCGGGCGCGAGCGACTCAGCCAGCGATGGCGACGCCGAAGGCGTGGTGGTCGGGCCGAACTGCGCTGCCAGCGCACCCAGCGTGAGGAGCGCGGAGGCAGAGCCGAGGGCGATACGGCGCGCCGGCAGACGCCGGCGCACGGTCAGTGCCGGGAGCACTCGTCCGCCTGGATCGCGGCACGGTGGACCCGGTCGGCATGGCGAAGCTC
>WNGB01018159.1_pt1 | contig 14182 bp, 14 predicted proteins | sample 5400681 | NCBI WGS metagenome assembly WNGB01 (sample SAMN13153367, study PRJNA577476) | soil metagenome | isolation source: 115 cm soil or saprolite under grassland replicate 2 | place: USA:California | collected 2016-06-15 | reverse complement strand
CGTAAGGGAGTCATGGGAACACCTCCTATCGTTTAACCGGATACGATAGGAAGAATCCTCACACCAGTGCTGAGAGATGCCAAGCGAGAGGGCAGCGAGGAGCGGGGGAGAGACACCTGCGCGCAGCGCTTCGTTCAACTTGAAGTAGGCGAGCGCAAACTCGTGCTATTATGCGAACGGCGTGCTACTATGCGAACGAAAGTTCGCATAGTAGCACGCCCCATGGTGGCCTTATTGTACGTCCGGATCAACGATGCGGTCAACGAGCTGAAGCTGCTCGGCCTGCGCGTAGCGGATCGCCCAGAGCTTGTAGTCGCGCCGCCAGTGGCCACCCGCTTGCTTAATCTGGCGCGCGACGGCGGCTTCGCCCCAGGCGACGTGCAGGTAGACGATGGTATCGGGCGTGGGTACCGCTTCAGTAGGCCGCCAGGTCGCGGATCGCGGCGGCGATCTTCTCAGGGTTGAGCATGAAGTGCGCCTCCAGCTCGTCGTTGAAGGCCACGGCCGGCACGTCGGGCGAGGCCAGGCGGCGCACCGGGCCGTCGAGGTGCTCGAAGGCGTGCTCGGCGATGATCGCGCCGATCTCGCCGCCCAGTCCGCCGGTCAGGTTGTCCTCGTGGACGATCAGCGCCTTGCCGGTCTTCCTGACCGACTGCAGGATCGCGGCTTTGTCGAGCGGGTAGAGCGTCCGCAGGTCGATCACCTCGACGCCGATCCCTTCATCCGCGACCTGCTCGGCGGCGGCGAGGCTGTAGTGCGCCATCAGGCCGTAGGTGTACAGGCTGACGTGCTCGCCGCGCCGCAGGACCGCCGCGCAGCCGAGCGGCACCGTGTAGGTTCCCTCGGGCACCTCCTCGCGCCGCAGGCGGTAGAGCTGCTTGTGCTCGAAGAAGATCACCGGGTCGGGGTCGCGGATGGCGGCGATCAGCAGCCCCTTGGCGTCGTAGGGCGTCGACGGCGCGACGACCTTGAGGCCGGGCGTGCTGGCGAACAGCGCCTCGGCGCTCTGCGAGTGGTAGAGCGCGCCGTGGACGCCCGCGCCGAACGGGGCGCGCACGACGATCGGGCACGACCAGTCGCCGTTCGAGCGGTAGCGGAAGCGCGCGGCCTCGTTCAGGATCTGGTCGATCGCCGGGTGAATATAGTCGGCGAACTGGATCTCGGCGACCGGGCGCAGCCCGTGCAGCGAGGCGCCGATCGCGATCCCGACGATCGAGGCCTCGGCGATCGGCGTGTCGACCACCCGGTCCTCGCCATAGCGCGACAGCAGCCCCTCGGTCGCCAGGAACACGCCGCCCTTGACCGCCACGTCCTCGCCCAACACGAAGACCCGCGCGTCCTCGGCCATTGCGTCGGCCAGCCCGCTGCGGATGGCCTCGACCATGTTCATCTGCGGCATCTCTTCACCTGACAAGATGACAGGGTGACAAGATGACAAGATGAAGGAGCGTAGACGCTCATCTTGTCATCTTGTCATCTTGTCAATCGCTGGTACTGTGACCGTACAGATGGTGATAGAGCGAGTCCAGCGCCGGCCCCGGCGCCCGCTCGGCATCCTGGATCGCCTGCTCGACCTCGGCGGCGATCGCCTCGCGGTAGCCGGCGACCTGCTCGGCCGTGACCAGGCCGCGATCCAGCAGGTAGCGCTCCAGGCGCGGGATCGGGTCGCGCGCGCGCCAGGCCTCGACCTCGGCCTCGCCGCGGTACTTGCGGTCGTCGTCGGCGTTGGAGTGCGGCCGCAGCCGATAGGTCTTGCACTCCAGCAGCGTCGGGCCGCCGCCCGCGCGCGCGCGGTCCATCGCCTCGCGCGCGGCGGCGTAGACGGCGAAGATATCGTTGCCGTCGACGATCACGCCGGGCATACCGTAGCCGGCAGCCTTGACCGCGACGTCCGCGACCGGCACCTCGCGGCGCTGGTGGATCGAGATGGCGTACTGGTTGTTCTCGCAGACGAAGACCACCGGCAGCTGGTGGATGCCGGCGAAGCTAATCGCCTCGTGCCAGGCGCCCTCGGCGGTCGCGCCCTCGCCGAAGAAGGTGATCGCCGCGACGCCGGCCTCGCCGGTAATCCTGAGCGCCAGCGCCAGGCCGACCGCGTGGACCGGGTGGCTGCCGACCGAGCTGGAGCCGCTGACGATCCGCAGCGCGCGGCTGCTGAAGTGGCCGAACATCTGGCGCCCGCCGCTGGCCGGGTCGGCCGCCCGGCCGAGGGCGTGCAGGAAGATGTCGAGCGGCGTCTGGCCCAGCGCCATCGCCAGCGCCATGTCGCGGTAGTAGGGCACCACATAGTCGCGCCCGGCGTTCACCGCCCAGGCGCAGCCGAACTGGGTCGCCTCGTGGCCGGCCGAGGTGATCACGAAGCGCGCCTTGCCCTGGCGGCTGAGCAGCCACAGCCGATCGTCGACCGTGCGGGCGCGGATCATGCCGCGCAGGCCATCGATCAGCCGCTCGCGTGCGAGGCCGAGCGTCTCGTGATCAGGCCGATCGCCATTTCGAGCGGGCACGGCTGGTCTTCCGGTCATGAGATCTTCTTCGCTCCTTGGCGGCCTTTCGACGATGCAACGCGAATGGGTTCGTTCGCGATTGTTGCGATGCTACGTGATGCATTGTGTGGATTTTCATCCGCACACGTGCGCGCGATGCGCGCCGATGATGTGCGACGTCGGTCGCCCGGCGTGTCCCGATGATGTGCGACGTCGGTCGCCCGGCGTGTCCCGATGATGGTCGCCGCCATTCGTAGGGGCGAAGCAGTTGCACCTCTTGAACGACGTGGTATCAATCAACAATTTTCGTCTAACGATCGAGGCTGAATCGATCTACAGGTGCAACTGCTTCGCCCCTACATCGACGCCCGCCGATGGCCCACCGGCAACGCCCGCCGATGGCCCGACGTCGACATTCAACGATAACCGGTACCGTTGTGTATTGTACGCGATTTCGGGCATCACGTCAGCGGAACGATCTGCGCCGTCGCCCGCCCTGCCTCCACGTCGAGCAGCGCCACCGACAGCCCGCCGCCGAGGCGCGGGCGCCCGGCCGCGCCGGGGTTGAGGAACAGCACGCCGTCGAGCGCCTCGAGCAGCGCGACGTGGCTATGGCCGAAGATGTAGACGTCCGGCCGCGGATCGGGCAGGGCGCGCGCCAGCTCGGCTGGCCGGCCGCCGATGTGGGTCATGTGGATGCGCACCCCCTCGATCGCCAGCCGCTGAGTCGCCGGGAAGCGGCGCGCCAGCGGCGTGCCCGCGTCGACATTGCCGTAGACCGCCGTGAGCGGTGCGATCGCCGCGAGCGCGTCGGCGATCGCCGGGCTGCCGATGTCGCCGGCGTGGAGGATCTGTGCGACGCCGCGCAGCGCCGCGGCCGCGCGCGGGTCGAGGTAGCCGTGGGTGTCCGAGATCACACCAATACGCATGTTCACCTCTCGCTGATCGGCCTGTGAGAGATTCTCACCACCAAGACACTAAGGCACCAAGCGTGGCACAGTCACCCTGCCAAGTATCGATTTCACAAGAAAAACCTTTCCTGATAGAACGTGTCGTATCAGGCGCGGAAGCCCAGGTGCTTTAGCCCTGGGAGGAAGCGCCGTGTATGGCTTCCTATTGCCAAAAACACCGTTCTGTGGTACACTTGTTCTTGTGCAAAGGCACGAAACTGGCTCGCCAGTGGAGACGGTTGTTATTGCACATTAAGAAACTGAGTCTTGGCGGTTCTGGCGGGAAATCCCCTGCCAGGTAAAAGATTCAGGGTCGCACATAAAGGTGCGTACTCGCTCGTCAGGTTCGCCTGGCGAGGGTCTTTGTCAGTAGGCCATACGTCTCGGCAACAGCTACGTATCATGCGTCATCGGCTGTTGAGCCAGAGACAAGCCCACACCCTTTAGGGGTGGGTAACTGACAGCATGTCGAGCACGAAGATCGTCGGATGGCGGCCGAACAGGCTGATCTGGAGCGACGAATCCAGACGCAGCTCCGGGCAGGCCGCCAGCGCCACACTCATACCGCCGGCATGGTCGGTCAGCAGCACCGCGCGCGCGCCCGGCGCCAGCGCCCGCGCGATCGAGCGCAGCACGCCGCTGTACAGCGCGGCGATGTCCGATTCGACCGCGACCTGCTGGCCCCATGGCAGGTTCGAGACGACCGCGCGGACGGTGCGGGCAGGCAGCGGAAGCTCGGCCGCGTCGCCCTGGTAGAGCAGGACAATCGGCCGCTCGACGGCGGTGGCGCCCGCTTTGGCAGGCGTGGCCTCCAGCGCGCCGCGAACAGCTGCTTCTAGGTCGCGCGGTGGATCTGCGACAACGCGCGGCGCCAGCCCCAGCGCCTCGAGATTCGTCCGGGCGAGCGCGAGCGCCGCAGGGTCGAGATCGCCGCCGACGATCACTCCATCGATCGCCAGCGCAGCCGCCTCGGCCAGGATCGTGCCGGCGCCGCAGGCCGGGTCGAGCGCCACGTCGCCGGACGCCAGGCCGGCGAGCAGGCACAGGCAGTAGGCCACAGGCGCCTTGAGCGAGCCGGGACCGCTGGCGATCTTGTAGGACCGCCGGTGCAGCGGCGTCGCGCCCAGCCGCAGGCCAACCAGCGCCCAGTCGTCCTCCAGCAGCACCCGCACGTCCAGGTCGGGCTCATCCTCTTCGGGATCGTTCGGCACGAACTTCCAGGGCAGCCGCCCGGCCAGCGCGGCCTCGACCGCGCCCTCGACGTCGTAGCGCGAGTAGTTGCGCCGGCCGAGGTGGCTGGCCGTCACGCGGTAGCTCGGCCGGTCGGGCAGCGCGCGTGCGACGCCGACGGCCGCCAGCGCCGGGCCGAAATCGGCCTGCGCGAGCTTCCCGGTGAGCCGCGCCAGGCTGGCGCGGGTATGGTCGAGCCCCGCCAGCCGCGCGACGAAGACGTACACATCGTCGACGCAGCGCAGATCGAGCAGCGGCGCTGGTGGCCCCCCATAGCGGAAGTCGACCCGCCGGTGCCCGAAGCCGTCCAGCTGCACGTCGAGCCGGCGCGCAATATCCTGCCAGGCGACCTGCTCGAGGCCGGCGGTCACGCGGGCGAAGTACTGCCGCTGTTCCACACTCAATCCCCCCCCCAGACACCCCCACCCAAGCTCCAAAATCAGCCGCCGGTCGGGTCGAACGCCTGGCGCAGCCCGTCGCCGAGGAACGAGAACGCCAGCACCAGCAGCGTCAGCGTCGCGGATGGCACGAGCACCAGAAAACCATTCTGGGCGAGCAGCGGCGTCGCCTCGACGATCATCTTGCCGATGCTGGTGGCGGGCGACTGGATGCCCAGGCCGAGCAGGCTAAGCGTCGCCTCGCCAACGATCGCGTTGACCACGTCGAGCGTCGCGGCGGTGATGATCAGCCCGGCCACGTTCGGGAAGATGTGCAGCCGCAGAATACCGCCCCCGGACTGGCCGATCGCGTGGGCGGCCGTCACGAAGTCGCGCTGGCGCAGGCTGAGCGTCTGGCCGCGCACGTAGCGAGCCATCAGCGGCCAGCCGACCAGGCTGATCGAGCCCGCCACCAGCACCAGGCGCGCGGTGCTGCCGTAGTGCTCGGTCACCCACGGACCGAAGATCGCCGCGACCAGGATCGCCAGCAGCAGCCCTGGGAAGGCGAAGAACATATCGGCCACGCGCGAGATAATTGTGTCGGCCCAGCCGCCGAAGTAGCCCGCCACCAGGCCCAGCCCGCCGCCGACCGCGATGTTGATCGTCTCGACGACCGCGGCGACCAGCAGCGAGACCCGCAGCGCGGCCAGCAGGCGCGCCAGCGTATCGTGGCCGAGCCGATCGGTGCCCAGGGGATGCGCCAGGGTGGGCGGCGAGTTGATGTGCGAAAAGTCGGTGTGGGCCGGGTCGACCCGGTAGAGCAGGGGGCCAAAAAGCGCGGCGAGCGTCACGAAGATCACGACGGTCAGGCTGGCGAATGCCATGCGGTTTCGTAACAGCCGGCGCCAGAACCCGGCCGCCCGTCGCTCATCTCGCAGCGCCACCTGCGTGCCATTGATGTGGAGAGTCTGTTGTGCCATGTAGCTATAGGGAATAACAAGGAGAGTCCAGGCAATAGTGTACCATCACTATTGTTTGCATGCCCATCGCTTATAACCTTGGCAACCAAGCTTTGGAGCGGCATTTGAACAGTATAGACCATCTTCTTAGCTATACGAACGTCCGTTTGGATTTACACGATACCGTGATATAATAAGGGTATGAAGCAAATGTACGAGTTCCGCTTATACCCAAACCGAGATCAGTTTCGTCGTCTGATGGTCTGCCTGATCGAAACGCGCCACATCTATAACGCGATGCTTGAGCATACTAAGCAGACGTATCAGGAGACCGACACGTTTCTGTTCAAGTACGATCTGACTCGGCTGTTCAAGGGCACAGGCGGCGCGCACGTACCAGCCACGACAGTGCAATGCCTTGCGGATCGGCTCGACAAAGCTTTAAGACTCTATCTCAAGCGCAAGAATGTCGACTCACAGGCTGGCTTCCCACGCTTCAAAAACCCAAATCGCTGGCGCTCCCTGCAATTACGTCAGCATGGAAAAGGCAAAGACTTTTGGCTCGATGGACGCCATTTGCACGTCCCTGCCAAACTGGGCAAAGCTATTAAGATCAAGCGACATCGTCCGATGCAGGGCACTCCCAAGACATGCTATCTGGTCCTGCGCGCGGACGGCAAGTGGTACGCCCTGATCACATGCGAGATACCGGAGCCTGCCGCAACTGACCAAACTACACCACATACTCGCTCCAATATTGGTATTGATGTGGGGCTAACGGCATTCCTGACGGATAGCAACGGCAATAGGGTTGAAAATCCCCGGTATCATCGCTCTGCCGAAGCTACACTCAGGCGTAAACAGCGGGTATTATCGCGCCGGACTAAGAGCAGCGCCCGAAGACGAAAGGCTGCTCAGGAGGTGGCGAAAACGTATTTGAAGATCGCTCGCCAGCGACGCGATTTTCATTTCAAAATTGCCAAACGCTACGCGGATCAGTACCAGATGATTGTCGTGGAGGATCTAAACATCCGTGCAATGGTGCATGGCAATCTCGCAAAAAGTATTCATGATGCCGGCTGGTGCGCGTTTCTGGACATCCTGACCGACAAGGCTGCAAGAGCTGGTGGGCAGGTACTCAGAGTCAATCCGCGCTTCACCACACGCGATTGTTCCCGATGCGGTGAGCCCGTTCAGAAATCCTTGTCGATCAGGACGCATATCTGCCCTCACTGTGGATACATAGCTGATCGAGATGTCAACGCCGCTCAGAACATTCTAAAGGCGGGGGCACCGCCTTCGGGGACGCTAGCCAGGGGGCTGGCGGATGAACCGAGAAGCTGTACCCTATGGGATACAGAGTTGTCACTCCGTTAGGCTGATTCGTGGGTCGAACACCTGGTAGAGCAGGTCGCTCACCAGGTTCATCACCACCACGGCGATGCCCAGGATCACCGTGGTGCCCTGGATCACCGGGTAGTCGCGCCGGCCGACCGCCTCGACCGAAATCCGGCCGATGCCTGGGACGTTGAAGAGCACCTCGACCACGAACGCGCCGGTCACCAGGAACGCCGTCGCCGGGCCGAGCAGCGTGATCAGCGGCAGGACGGCATTGCGGAGCACGTGCCGGTAGACGATGATGCGCTGGGGCAGCCCCTTGGCGCGCGCCGTCCGAACGTAGTCCTCGCGCAGCACCTCCAGCATCGAGGAGCGCGTGAGCTGCGTGATATAGCCGACGTTGGCCGCCGCCAGTACCAGCACCGGCAGCACGAAGTGCTCGGGCTTGCCCCAGCCGGCCTGGGGCAGATTGGGCAGGCCGGCGCGGTAGATCGCCAGGTTGACGCTCCAGATCAGCGGGATGAGCACGAAGCTCGGCACCGAGTAGAGTGCCAGCGCCACGCCGACGATCCCGCGGTCGGCGATGCTCCACTGCCGCAGCGCCGCCAGCATCCCCAGCGGCACGCCCACCAGCACGCTCAGCAGCAGCGCCAGCCCGCCGACCTCGAGCGAGATAAACACGCCCTGCGCGATCAGATCGCGCACGGGCCGCCCCTCGTACTGGAACGACAGGCCGAAATCGCCGTGCAGCAGTCCAGCCACGTAGGCGACATACTGCTGCAGCAGCGGCCTGTCCAGGCCGTAGAGATGCAGAAGCCGCGCGTAGGCCTCGGGGTCGCGGCGGTTGCCCATCAGCAGCAGGATCGGGTCGCCGGGGGCGAGGTGGCCAATCATGAAGGTTAGAAATGTCAGGCTGAACAGCACAAACACCAGGCTGACCGCCCGGCGGGCTAAGAATCGCGCCATGATTGCGTTCGCAGGTTAGAAAGTTAGAACGTTAGAAGGTTGGTAAAGTTCGAACGTCGCAACCTTCCAACCTTCTAACCTTTCAACTTTTCAACGGCTTACTTGAGCTTGACCTTCGACCAGTCCGGTGTGATCAGGCCCTGCGGCGTCACCACCATGCCCTCGACGCGCGGGCGCACCAGGATATTGAGCTTGGGGTAGAACAGCGGTATCCAGGCGACCTTGTCGACCGCGATCTGCTCGGCCTGGTTGTAGAGCTGCAGCCGCCGCTCGATCTGCGTCCGATCGCCAAGCTTGTCGGCCTCCTCGACCAGCTGGTCGAACTGCGGGTCGGAGAAGTGGCCGTTGTTGTTGGGCACGTTGCTGTGCAGCAGCAGCGACAGGAAGTTCTGCGGGTCGGGGTAGTCGGCGCCCCAGACGCTGTAGTAGAACTGCAGGCCCTCGGTCGGCGTGTAGTAGGTCGTGTCGAGGTTCTTGCTGAAGGTCGCCAGCTCGAACGACTGCAGCTTGACCTTGACGCCCAGGTTCTGCTCCCACAGGCTCTGCAGCGCCTGCACGACGGTCTCGTTGTCGCCTTCCTGCCCGTAGGCCAGCGTGATCTCGGGCAGCCCCTGGCCGTTCGCGTAGCCGGCCTTGGCCAGCGCCTCCTTGGCGGCGGCCGCATCGAACGCCAGCGGCTTGATCGGCAGCTGCGTGCCGAGCAGGCCGGTCGGCAGAATGCGATCGGCCGGCACGACGGCGCCGGCCAGCACCTGGTTGGCCAGCGTCTGCTTGTCGACCGCCAGCGCGAACGCGCGCCGCACGTCGAGGTTGTCGAACGGCGCCTTCTTGTTGTTGAAGCCGACGTAGCGCGTCGTCAGCTGCGCGGCCGACTTGAAGTCCGGCAGGTTCTGGACGTCGGCGATATGCGCGGCCGGCACCGGGTTCTGGCCGCTGCCCTGGATGTCGAGCTCGCCGGTCTGGTAGAGCTGGTAGGCGGTCTCGCTGTCTTTGGTGAAGGGCATCAGGACGTTCTCGACGCCCGGCTTGCCCTGCCAATAGTCATCGTTGGCAACCAGCTGGATCGACTGGCCGTGCTTCCACTCCTTGACCTTGTACGGCCCGGTGCCGTAGGCCTGCTCCTGCCACTTGGCGCCGCTCTCGATCAGCTTCTGCGGCACCACAAAGGTGTCGGGGTAGGTCAGCAGCGCCAGGAAGTAGGCGATCGGCGCGTCGAGCTTGATCTCGAGCGTCCTGTCGTCGATGGCGCGCACGCCGGAGACCGTCTTGGTCTTGCCGTCGATCACGTCTTGCACGCCGACGATGTGCCCGAAGTGCGACGAGGCCGCGAACGCCCCCACCTCAGGCGAGACGGCGCGGTTGATCGAGTAGACGAAGTCCTTGGCGGTCGCGGGCGTGCCGTCGCCGAACTTGAGCCCGTCGCGAATCGTGAAGGTGTAGACCGTGCCGTCGTCGCTGACCTTCCACTCCGAGGCGCCGTCGGGCTGAACCTCGAGCTTATCGTCGAGACGCACCAGACCGGCGAAGATCAGGGTGATGACTGTCGTGTTCGGCTGGTCCTGGGGCTTGGCGGGGTCGAGCGCCGTCAGATCGCTCAGGCCCTCGACCGGCCAGCGCAGGGTGTCGGCCGGCGCCTGCCCACCGCTCGCCGCCGGGGCCGCCGTCGGCTGTTCGGCCGCCGCCGCCGTCGGCTGCCCGCCGCTCGCCGCCGGGGCCGCCGTCGGCTGTTCGGCCGCCGCCGCCGTCGGCTGCCCGCCGCTCGCCGGAGTTGGCGGCGCACCGGCCGCCTGCCCGCACGCGGCGACAGCCAGCGCGACGAGCACCAGCACGATGCCCATCGTCCAGAATCTGCGAGTTCGCATACGGAACCCTTTCTTTTCACGAAATCGACGCACGACACGCCGATTGATACCCGTGAGATGCCGGGAGTCTAGAGCAGATGCACACGGTTGTCAAGCAACGAAGTCAGGAGTCAGGAGTCAGAATATCCCATTCTGAATACTGGCTCCTGACTCCTGACTCCTTCGCCGTGGTACAATACGCCTTCGTTATCACGGCTCAGGGAGAGCTTGAATATGTCCGCAGATCTACGTATTATCCCCGTGCGCGGGATCGGCGAGGTGCGCCCTGGCGACGACCTGGCCGCGACGATTCTGACCGCGCTCGCGCTCCACGACACGCCGCTGCAGGAGCGCGACGTGCTGGTGGTGACGCAGAAGATCGTCTCGAAGGCCGAGGGGCGGATCGTCGACCCGACCGGCGTCGAGCCTTCGCACCTGGCCGAGATGGCCGCCGCGCAGGGCAAGAAGGACGCGCGCTACTACGAGGTGGTGCTGCGCGAGAGCCGGCGGATTGTCAAGATGGACCGCGGCGTGCTGGTGACTGAGACGCACCACGGGCTGATCTGCGCCAACGCCGGCGTGGACGAGTCGAACGTCGCGGGCGGGCGCAGCGTGACGCTGCTGCCGATCGACCCCGACGCCTCGGCGGCGGCGCTGCACGCGGCGCTGCGCGAGCGCGCGGGCGCCGACGTCGCGGTGATCATCTCCGACACCTTCGGGCGGCCGTGGCGCGAGGGCCAGGTCAACGTCGCGATCGGCGCGGCCGGCCTGGCGCCGCTGGCCGACTATGCCGGGCAGCCGGACGGCTACGGCTACACCATGCAGGCCACGCTGATCGCCGTCGCCGACGAGCTGGCCGCGGCGGCCGAGCTGGTGATGGGCAAGGTCGACGCTGTGCCGGCAGCGATCGTGCGCGGCTACGCCTACACGCCGGCCGTGGGCAGCGCACGCGAGCTGATCCGGGCGCCGGAGAAAGACCTGTTCCGGTGAGCGGGCGAGGGGTCAGGGGCCAGGGGTCAGGGGCCAGGGGTCAGGGGCCAGGGGCCAGGGGCCAGGGGTCAGGGGCCAGGGGCCAGGGGTCAGGGGCCAGGGGTCAGAATTACATCACCTTGTCACCTTGTCACCTTGTCACCTTGTCACCTGTCATCTTGTCATCTTCCAGCTCGAAGACAAGTTCGACGGCAAGTGGGGCGACCCGGCCGGCGACGCCGCCGCGATCCTGGACACCAGGGCAGCAGGCCACCGCCCGAAGGCAGCCTATTTCGCCTACAAGACGATGTCGGAGCAGCTCGCGGGTGCGCGCTTCCTGGGCTTCGGCGCAGCGCATAGCTACCGCTATAACCCGCGCGACCAGAATCGCAACGGGGTCTACCACCTGCGCTTCGCGCTCCCGAATGGAGCGCGCGTCGACGTGCTCTGGCGCACCGCCGGCGAGCAGATCGTCACGGTGCCGCTCGACCTCGGCCGCGGCGGCACGCTGGTCACGCGCGACGGCGAGCGAACGCCGCTGAAAGGACGCAGCGCGCAGGTCACCGTCGGCGAGGCGCCGGCGTATGTCCGGCAGCCGGTGTAATCGTGTGACAAGATGACAAGATGAGGGGGTGACAAGGTGACTGCACACTCACGACAATGTCACCTTGTCACCTTGTCACCTGGTCATACTCTTGGAAGGCAAGAGAGCGTGACTCGCACAGACCTCACTCTCGCCGAGATCATTCGCGGAAGACGCTCGGTGCGGCGCTACGAGGACCGCCCGGTGCCGCGCGAGCTGGTCGAGCAGGTGCTGGAGGCGGCGCGCTGGGCGCCCTCGCCGCATGGCCGCCAGCCCTGGCGCTTCGCGGTGCTGACGCGCGACGAGCCCAAGCGCCGGCTCGCCGACGCGATGGGCGACGAGTGGCGCCGCCAGCTGGCCTTCGACGGGCAGGATGCGGCGACGATCGAGCTGCGCCGGCGCAAGTCGCACGAGCGGATCGTCCGCGCCCCGGCGATCGTCGTGCCGTGCCTGTACCTGGCCGACCTGGACGTCTACCCCGACGCCGATCGCAACGCCGCCGAGGCGACCATGGCGGTGCAGAGCCTGGGCTGCGCGGTCCAGAATATGCTGCTGATGGCCTACAGCCTGGGGCTGGACGGCGGCTGGATGTGCGCGCCGCTGTTCTGCCCCGAGGTGGTCGTGGCCGCGCTGGACCTCGACCCGGCGCTGACGCCGCAGGCGCTGATCACGCTGGGCTACGCCGCCGCCGACCCGCTGCGGCGCGAGCGGCTGCCGCTGGAGCGGCTGATCGTCCGATTTGATTGATAAACAGGAGACCAAGTATGACTGCGACACCTATCTCTCGGCAAATTATTCATTACCTCGACGAGCTCTCGCCTGATCAACAGCAACAGGTTCTTAATCTCGTGCGCGCACTCTTACAGGCTCAAGGTCGGCCGGGGAGAGAAGTGCTTGAACTAGCGGGAACAATCGAACCCGCCGACCTGGAGATTATGCGACAGGTCGCCGACGAAGAGTGCGAAGGAGTAGACTCCGATGGCTGGTGATGTGCTCCTCGACACGAACATCGTCATCGCCTTCTTCGCAAATGACGCAGATGTATGGGGTTATCAAACAGGCACTGCGAGAAAAGGGTCGCCCAATACCCGAAAATGACATCTGGATTGCGGCCATCGCTCAACAGTATGGTCTGACACTGGTTACACGAGACGATCATTTCACAGCAATAGATGGGCTCACACTTGAAAAGTGGTAGCCGACACGGGTGATACACATGATCGTGACACTCGCGGGCGGCGTGGGCGCGGCCCGCTTTCTCGAAGGCGTCGTGCAGGTCGTCCCGCCGCACGACGTGACCGCGATCGTCAACACCGGCGACGACATCACGCTGCACGGCCTGTACATCTCGCCCGACGTCGACATCGTGACCTACACGCTCGCCGGCATCGTCGACGAGGCACAGGGCTGGGGCATGCGCGGCGACACCTACAACACGCTGGAGATGCTGAGGCGCCTGGGCGCCGACACCTGGTTTCTGCTCGGCGACCGCGACCTGGCGACCCACATCCGCCGCACCGAGCTGCTGCTCGCTGGCGCCACGCTCTCCACCGTGACAGATGAGTTCCGGCGGTCACTCGGCGTGGACGTGCGCATACTGCCGATGAGTGACGACCCGGTCGGAACCTACATCCGCACGCCGGACGGCCTGATCCACTTCGAGAACTACCTGGTGCAGCGCCACGCGCAGGACCAGGTGCTGGGCATCCACTTCGAGGGCACTGCGGCCGCTCGGCCGGCGCCGGGCGTGCTGGAGGCGATTCGCGAGGCCGAGGCGGTGCTGATCGCGCCGAGCAACCCGATCGTCAGCGTCGGCACGATCCTGGCGGTGCCGGGCGTGCGCGCGGCGCTGCAGGAGACCAGCGCGCCGGTGGTCGCCGTCAGCCCGATCGTCGGCGGCGCGGCGATCAAGGGGCCGGCGGCGCCGCTGATGACCGCGCTGGGCTACGAGGTCTCGGCGCGCGGGGTGGCGGCATGCTACGCCGGCCTGGCCGACGTGCTGGTGATCGACCAGGTCGACGAGGCCCTGGCCGGCGACATCCGCGCGGCCGGGATGGACGTTCTGATCACCGACACAATCATGCGCGGCCCGGCCGAGAAGCGTGCGCTCGCGCGCGCGGCGCTCGACGCGGCCCGCCGGAAAGGAGCCCGACGATGACCAGCCAGCCCACCGGGATCAGCAACGCATTTCAAGCCTTCCTCTCTCTTAATGGACGCGCACTCTGTCTGGCATGTGCAAAACCAGACTGGCACCTGTCCCAAAAAGGACCGCTCAACCCTCTTTATTTGTGATGATCACATGTGCTGGTCATCACGACAACGTCGCTACTCATAGAGTGAGAGCGAGAATATGGCAAAAACATCTCAGGCCCCGCTGTTTGTACGTGTGGGAAATGTTCTGACAACGACCCTGCTGCGCGCGGGCTTCAAGCTCGTCGGACTTGGGAACTACCCCATGTACCTGCTCACGGTGCGTGGGCGCAAAA
>WNGB01014164.1_pt1 | contig 14182 bp, 13 predicted proteins | sample 5400681 | NCBI WGS metagenome assembly WNGB01 (sample SAMN13153367, study PRJNA577476) | soil metagenome | isolation source: 115 cm soil or saprolite under grassland replicate 2 | place: USA:California | collected 2016-06-15 | reverse complement strand
ATCTGCACAACAACGGCAACGGCACGTTCACGGCGGTGCAGCTGCCCAATCTCGCGCAGATCTCGCCGATTCGCGGCATCATCGCGCACGACGTCGACGGCGATGGAAACCTCGACCTGATCGTGGCCGGCAATTTCACTGAGATGGAGCCGAACACCATCCCGCCCGATGCGGGCAACGGGCTCTGGCTCAAGGGCGATGGCCGCGGGCACTTCACGCCGGTCGCGCCGATCGAGAGCGGTTTCCTCGCGCCGCGCGGGGTGTCGGGGCTCGCGCTCATGAAAACGCCTGCCGGGAGCGCCGTGCTCGTTGCGAACACGGGCGACTCGTTGCAGGCGTTTAGGGTGCGATAGGGTACGCGCAACACCTGGTGCACGCGCGTTGACGGGTGGCTGTACATGAGCGATACTATGTCTGTACATCATTCTCAAGGAGGTCGTGGATGGCGACGAAAGCCCGTAAAGTGCGCAAGAACCTCCGTCTCACGCAGGCGAAGGTGGACCGCGCGAGACGCATCCTCGGCACGGAGACCGAGACGGAGACCATCGAGCAGGCGCTGGACCTGGTCGCGTTTCGTCAGGAGGTCATCGAGGGGGTGCGCCGGCTGGCCGGCTCCGGCAGCCTGCAGGACGTCACGCGCGACGGGGCCGCGTGACGAAGTACGTGCTCGACACCAACATCTTCGTCCGGGCGGACCGGGATCGAGCCTGGGCCGAGGAGCTCGTGGCGTTCTTCCGAGCGTTCCTGCCCGTGACGTTCCTCCACGCGGTCGTCGTCCAAGAGCTGCTGCTGGGGGCCGTGGATGCGCGGCGCGGGCGCGCGCTGTATGACGGATACGTGGCACCGTTCGAGGCGCGCGGGCGGGTTGTCACGCCGTCCTACAGGAGTTGGCGCCGGAGCGGCGAGGTCGTGGCAGCGCTGGTGCAGCGACGACGCCTGAGCCCGGGAGGATTCGGCCGGTCCTTCCTGAACGACGTCCTGTTGGCCGTCTCCTGTCGGGAGGCGGGCGTGGTCCTGGTGACGGCCAACGTCGCCGACTTCGCACGGATCCGCTCGGTTGAGCCGTTCCGCTTCGTGTCTCCGTGGCCGCAACCTTAGCTATCTGTGACGAGCTCACGCGGGCTTCGACGTTGGGAGCAAGGTGACTCGGGCGTTCGGGACTGGCGCTCATGAAAACGCCTGCAGGGAGCGCCGTGCTCGTGGCGAACACGGGCGACTCGTTGCAGGCGTTTAGGGTGCGAGCACCCTGGGATCTACACAATAGACGCGTTGTCGGACCTGGTCGATTAACCCTCGCTCTCCTTCCGCGAGTCTTGGAAGGGCCTTTGGGGTCACCTTCCCAAACGGGTTGAGAAAGTCTCGATCGTGATGTGCCCGATCAGTCGGCCCCCGCCCTTTTTGCACGAAGCTGCGTAGAGGAGCTAGTGAACTTCGAAGAATCCTGAAGACAGTATGAGATCGGCCTTCGTATTAAACAAGAACCCGGTCACTGTCCATCGCTTGGCGGTTCTGTAACTATCGAAATAGATGAAAACGGGCCCTTTCTCGTACTGGAGGACAAGATAGCACCGAAGCGATCGTTGGCCGAAGGATTTAATACCGAGGACCTCGTAGCTCGAGAATGCTCCGTACGTTTGTTCAATTGCCTTAAATTCTGCAACGGTCTTATTCAGGAGGTCCCGTTGACTCGCAAGGGGCGAATCGGCAAGCCATGACCGCACAGCAGCTGTCGCACCGCTCGTCTGGTACGCCTGAAGCCCGGACTCCACCGGTGTGGGCAGCCTTGGCGTTTGCTGACTAGTTGATAGCGACGTGACAATCAAGAACAGCAGCCAGAAGCTCGTGTTCACGCCTCCCCCTCCATGAAGAAGTTGCTACGTGCCCGCGATCAGGCCTAGCGCGCTAACCGCGCAGCCTACACACGAGTCCCGTACCAAACCCAATAGCAAGCAGCACGAGCGGACTTCCGATGTACCAGCCGATCATTAAGACCGTAAACAACCTCTGACCGTCCGGCCTGTACGAATCCCGTTTAAAAGCCGCCCAGCCCAGCGGCCGTGCTCTGCTAGCGTAACTCGCGAGGCGCCCGTTAAGTAGGATTCCCAATAGAGCGTATACTCCGAACGTTAGCAGCGCAGCAACGCCACACCACAGACTCATTGACCGCATTTTAGCGCGTATCCCGAGAACGTGTGCGTGATACCGGCTCGCCCGTTGATAGGAAAGATGTTAGCTGACGGCGAAAACGAGAAGGCGACGGCCGATAGGTCAGTATTGACACTCACGCCGCCGCTGGCCCCTTCGACCCCACCAGCCACATCAACTGCGGTACCACCGAACTTCCCGAGCGTGAGCGTCGCTTCTCCTCCCAGACTCACGTCCGCTCCACCCGCTGCGCCGATCTTGTAATATGGCCCCGCACCATGGCGATTGATAAACCCGCCAGTGCCGTGGACGAACCCGGTCCCTACAACGGCATCCCCGGCGCCTCCGCCGGAAAGCGTCACGCCCTCGGGTAGGATACCAAGAAGACCACACGCAACTGCCTTCGCGAGTCGTAGGAGGCTCGCCAGGGCGCGCTGTTTGGAGCAGTCGACATGAACCTTTGTCGTAATCGCCTTACCGGTGGGGTCGGTCTGGCCCGTCGTCTCATAGTCGTCGTGATCCTGGTTGCCCGCTTCGCTGCATGGATGCAGCCCGAACGGATCACTAAAGTTGATCGGATCACCCGCCGCGAATCCATAGGCGTTGAGGCCGCCCGCCAGGCCGAGCGGATCCTCCTGCGTGAACCGCCCGGTCAACGGATCGTAGTATCGGTTCCGCATATAGCGGAATCCTGATCCATCGCGTTTGCCATCGAGTAGGGTTCCATGCCAATAATCATGCGGCAGACCGCCGTTGCGATCTGACGATGACCAGTTCCACGGCCAGCGCATCGCCACGCACGCCGTGTACTGATCGGGAGGGTCGCACAATGCTTGCACGCCAGTGGCGAACACACCCACGGGAGCATCGCCACGCGCATTCCAAAAAGGCACCACGGTGAACGGTGCCTGCACGCGCGGCGGGTTGTAAATGAATTGCGACCCGTAGTTCCCGTACCGCCAGTCCATGCCCATTACGTAGTTCACACGCGTGATCGCGATCGGGTGGTCAGTTCCCCGTCTCCCGGCGTAAATCACGTGCCCGAAAAACGGATTCGGGTCCCCCACCATCGACCCCGTCACGTTTAATAAGGGGAGCGACACGGGGTTCACATCGTTTTCCCACCATTGCTGCTGCTGCGTGGTATCGTAGCCACCGATGTATACACCCTGGAGAGCCCAGGGCATCTGGATCTCCGCCAGCTCCTGGTTGCCGTCCCAAATAATCCGTCGCAGCACGCCGACGCGACATTCGGTAGCGGCCGGTACGTCCTTACCATAATCGTCACACCATTTCCGAGCCCGCACCCAGATCCGCCGCCCCAAGGCGTCGTAACGATAGTCTTCGACGACGTAGGTCTGCCAGTCGCCCATGTAGACGTGCGGGACCTTGGCCGAGCGGGCGTCCACCATCCGCATACTCCCATCGGCCGCGAAGAACGCCGCCCGCTCCGTTGCCGTCTTGCCGTTCTGCGGATCCATCGCCGAGGAGAACTCTTGATTCCCCGCCGAATCATAGAAGAAGGAGCGTGGGTACTGCTGTGCAACAGACATCGTCGTCATGCGCCCGGTGCCGGGCTGGTAGGCCCACGTGTCGCAACATGATGTGCTGCTCTGGTAATGCCACTGATCGCCCCAAGGATCATAGCTTATTCCATTGATCTGATCGGTGACGTTGCTCTGGGTGACATTGCCCAACGCATCAGGCGTCAAGCTCTCTGTCGTCACGTGCCGATCAGTGGGCAATATCTGACACCACGTGCATCCCCACTCGCTCCAAGTGGTCGCCTTTAGGTTGCCCAGTCCAGAATACGTAGGCCGCAGCGTATCCCTCAGCTGAATACTCTCGCCGCTCAATTGCAATTTGTGCCTAGCGTCATAGAAGAATCGTGTAGAACGGACGAGCGGGGCGCTTTGAATACGAGGATACGTGGCCGAGGCATCGTTCCAGATGGTGTCCGCCGCGAGTTGCCCGTCGGGATCGTAGGTCAGCCCTTGTCTGTACGCTGAGTACCACGGGTACCACACCTCGCTGAGGTCGCCCCGGAGGTTGTACAAGAACGTGTAGTCTTTTCGTTGTACATCGTTGAGAGTCTCAAGCAGACCAATCTGCAGATAGTAGGCATACGCGATCGTCGTATCGTTGCCGATACCGAGCTGGTGGGGCACGGCGAGTACCTTGCGACGCCCGTCGAGGTCGTAGGTATACTCCAGCCCGTATTTGTGCCGCTCCCAATCGTCGCGCGCTACAGTTTGGATGCGCAGACTGTCCAGCTTGATCAGGCCGCTCGGGTAGTAGCTCCGCTTCACCTTAGCATCCGCATTGTCCGCCGTGAGTAGCTGCCCCATAGCGTCATAGGTGAACGTGTGCGCTTCTAGAGGGATGTCGTAGGCGGGATAGGGTTGCGCATCCCACACGCTCCCCGGCGGCTGGATGTAGAACGCGGTCGGCCGGGATTGATACGTGATATGCGGTAGCACGCGTGTTATGAGCCGATTGAGCGGATCGTAGCTCATGTTGATTGTCAGCCGGGTTCCGCTCGTTGGATCCCGGCGGCGTGTCACCGCTTTTATGACGTTGCTGGATGGATCGTACTCCGAACTGTCCACCATACCGTCCGGCGAGACCTCTGCGACTCTGCGGTTGGCCCTATCGTAGCGCCACCGCGTGGTGATCGTCCCGATGGCAGGACTCGTGAGATCGGGGATCGAGACACGCGCGAGCGAAAGCAGGTTGCCGGTGGAATCGTACTGTTTATCGGTCCGCACCGCTTCCGTGCGATTCGGCGCAATGACCTCCGCGATCGAGTCCTGGTCCATGACCGTAAACACGGTCCGCTGCCGAAGCCGAGCGGTGCTGTCAGCCGCCCCGCCGCGCGACTTATCGGTGCTGTCGATCGGCATCACCACCAGTGTGTCGCGGCCGAGGAGATCCTTGTAGTAACTCGTCCAGAAGCCCCGAGGCGTTCGGGTCGCGGCGAGATTGCCGAGCCCGGCATCGTACTCGATCGAGTCCGCTGGTGTCTGCGGAAGCACCGTTGCCGAGAGCAACCCGAAGGCGTTGCCGTAGTGGAACGATACACGGCGCGCTGCGTCCCCACCGACCTGCTGCCATAGACGGTTGCCGTTATTCGGGTCATAGCCCATGGTCGTGACGACACCCATCGGGCTGATGATACTGTCTACGAAGTCCCATTTCGCATCCCAGTGGTATCGTGTCACGGCGTCCCGTCCGTCGCCGAGCGGGTTGACGGCGGTTGTTGTGGAGTCGTTCCCCCGGGCGTCGTACGTTGCTCGCGTCACGAACTGGTTCGGTGTCTGCATCTCGGTTACCAGCGCCGGCCAGCGGATGTCGTCGCGCTTGAGTACTGCCGCGGATCCTAGCGCGTCAACGATCCGTCGTGGCTCGCCGAAGCGGTCGAGCCAGAATGCTGTCGTGTCGTTCACGTCCACGCGAGGCCCATCGACACGCGCGTATGCTTCCGCTGTATCAACGGAGACGGCGAGCCCCAGGCTCTCGGACGGTCGAAAGTGCTGTACTATTGGAGTTTGGCCGATTTCGAGTGGCAGGCTATCGGAAACCAGCTTGGCCCCGGCATCGAAGCCAAAAAATGTTGCGTTGCCGCGACGGTCAGTGCGAGAAACCACCCGGTTCGCGAAACTCGCGTCGTAACTGAGCGACACGCCCCGATTATCGGGGTCGGTAATCGCGGTCACTTTGCCGGATGGGTCCGTCAGACTCACGATCCGGTTCCCCGGTGCGATTACGCTCACAAGCCGTGTGGCACAATCCGACGGAGACGAGTAGTTGAAGGTGTAGACAGGTCCCGACCCACCGGGCGGTATGCTGATAGAACTCAGGCGCCCGCAGCTCTGGTCATATGCAAAGTCTGTTTCTTGGCTGAGTCTATTCGTTGTGCTGATGTGCTTTCCGGTACTGCTGCTGAAATGCACACGGACACCATGTTGGGCGAGGCGCACGTAATCGGTCCCTCGACCATCCAACGTGTCCGGTCGCGTCGGATTGGCCGCGGCATACAGGTTACTGGCTACCGCCGAATAGACCCGTGCACTGCCATCACCGAGGACGACGAGCTTCCGGCCATCGGGTATCCAGAACAGCTGTTCGAGGCCGGCAAGCCACCAGCCAGCGCCGAATGGGCTGTCACTGCGATTGACGATGACAAGTTCGCCATTGACGGTGGTTGGCTGACTCGGCGTGGGATCGGGATACCAATTGCGAATCTCGAGGGTATAGGCGTAGACACCGGTGGCATCGCCCAATGCGTCGAAAGCAAACCCGACGCGCCGCGTCTGGCCCGATGACCATTGGTTGCCGAGCCACTTGGTCCGAGCGCGGGTGACGTTTCCGATCTGTAATAACCCTGTCACGCTGTCGGGGACCGGGGCGGTCAACGGGATTGTCACGTTCGCCGCGATGATCGGAAATGGATGCGCCGTCTGACTGTTGTAGAGCAGCGTCGGCGTGCGTCCCTTGTTCATGGTACGGGTCGTCGGGAGGGGATGGACCATCCGGAGGTCCCCACATTCTGAAGCGGCTGCCGTCCCGGCCGCGATCGCGAGGCAGAGACCACGTTCCACGAATATGCCGGGATTCACCGAATTGATATCCACGACTGGCGGCTGGGCGCTCGGCGTAATTACTGGAACACTGAACGTGCCATTGTCGCTCGCATTTGTGCCGTTCGCAGCGAGACTCAGGCTCCCTGTCCCCACCGCGCCCACATTGTAGGCGGCAACTACCGTCGCCCCAGCCCCGCCGGCGAGAGACACACTCGTGACGCTTGTCCCGTTGATCGTCAACCCTGTACAGGTGACATTCGACGAGCCGCTGCACACTAGGCTGAAGGTGTTTTGACTAGACCCGGTGTTCTGCACGGTGAAATTCTCGGTATAACCCGACGAATTGGCGGGGCGTTGAGGAGCGGTCGCGCCGTCCGGTGTCACCGCCACGCCGTAGGTTACTCGCGTTACCGGAAAGCTCCCGAATGCGCAGTTCGCAGCATTGTCGCAAATGTACGTGGCGATTGTGTTGGTTCCCACGACGAGCGCCACACTGCTTGTGGTAGAGGTCGCCTTCGCAGTGCAATCTGGTGGCCCGCTGTTGGCGACATAATCAAAGCTCGATGTCTTGAGCACGCCATTCACCTTGATCCAGCGACTGCCCGCATTCAAGGCGTTGTCATCGCACCAGGCGAGCTGGATCGTGGGATATTCGACGCTGACGTCACCCGTGGGCGCGAGCAATCGGCTCTCGGGGAGCGTCCCATCCACGGTGACGTTGTACGAGCCCCCGTCGGAAACACCGAGCCTTGAGGCGGTCAACGTTACCGTGCCGGACCCGGCAGATGGCGTGGAGAACTTGATGTCGACGCCGGTGGCCTGAATGAATGTGAGATCGTAGCCACTCGGAGACCAGCAATTGGTGATAACGCCAGAGCAGTTTGGCGTGATATGCCAAGTCTGCTGTGTGTTGACTCCAGTGTACAGCGTGAATCTGGCAATCTTCTCAGTGGAGTTGAGCGGTACTGTGAGGGAGCCTCCATCCGGCGTAACCCTGAATTGGGCGGTCAGGAGAGGCGCGGTCAACAATAGCGTAGAGAACGACAGGAGCAGCGCACGCGATGATACCAAGGAGCGACTAAGAGCGGCCACGGAACACTCCGCCAGAGAAGGTCGCTCCTCCGGAAAGCACGCAACGTGCCGCAGGCCGGCTCGGAAAACGAGCACGAGAGAGCGCGGAGACTCATGACGGCGTCGCGGCTGTTGCGCCACTGTTGCGCATCAAATGCGACTCGCGCAACTGACGGAACGAGGCGTTCAGGGCGCGCAACCGTCGAAACAGCGTGCTCCGATCGATTCCCAGCGCCTCCGCCGTCCGCCCGGCGTGCCAGCCGCTGCGTTCGCCGGCCGTCACAATCGACGATAGGTTCCCGGCTCCGTGCTCACCGAAGCGGAAACCGCTGGAGTGCCGTGGGGCTCCCATCTCGATTGCCTCGAGCAGCGCCGAAGCAGGAAGCGTCCCGTTCGCGCCGAGCGCGCCTGCCCGCTCGATCACGTGTCGCAACTCACGAACATTGCCCGGCCAGCTGTGGTTGGTGAGCACGCGGGCCGCGTCGGATTCGAGCGCGCGTCCCTGTTGCGCCGCGAAATGCGTCGCGAGGGATAGCACGTCCTCCGGGCGCTCCTTGAGGGGAGGAAGCTCAATAACGACGCCTGCAATTCGCTGATACAGGTCGCGGCGGAACGTTTGGTTGACGAGGGGCTCCCCAATCTCCTCCTGCATCGCGCCCACTACTCGGACATCGACACGGCGCTCCAGCTCACCGCCCAACCGCTGAATCTCACCCAAATCGAGCGCCCGCAGGAGCTTCGCTTGCTGATCCAGAGGCAAGGCGAGCAGTTCGTCCAGGAACAGCGTACCGCGGTCGGCGCATTCGATATGTCCGCGATGTTGGGTCACGGCGCCGGAGAAGGCCCCGCGTTCGTAGCCGAAGAGCAAGCCTTCCGCCATCTCGCGCGGGAACGCACCGCAATTCACGCCCACGAACCGCCCGGAACGCCTGCTGCACGCGTGGACGTGCCTCGCCAGGAGTTCCTTGCCCGTGCCCGTCGCCCCCACAAGCAGGATCGGCAGTGAGCTCGGCCCATAGCGCTCAATTAGCTCACGTGCCCGACGCACCGCTGGGGAGTCGCCGATAATTGGTCGCAAGTTCTCGCAGATCACCGCTCGACCCGCTTTGGCAGCCGAGGCGCCGTCACGCTGTCGGCATCAGCATCCGTTTTGAGAATGCGGGGCGTCAGAAAGAGATACAGCTCCGTCCGGCTGGTCTTCCGATCCGCATGACCGAAGAGTCCACCGATCAGGGGAATGCTGGACAGTACCGGCACGCCGCCCCGGTTCACATCTTTCTGCTGATCACGGAGTCCGCCAATCACGATCGTTTGGCCGTTTTTCACCAGCACCTGCGTCACCGCCTCGCGCGTCGAAATCACCGGCGCATCGAACTGTACTTCGCTCGTCGCCTGATTGATCTCCTGCTGAATGAGCAGCGACACGTAGCCGTCCTGGTTGATCGTGGGCCGCACTGTGAGCTTTGTCCCGACGTCCCGGTACTGAATGACCTGGTCTCTGGAAGGCGTATCGGTAGGCAAACTGCGACTAACCTGCACGAACGGCCGCTGTGAGCCGACCAAAAAGCGTGCCTCCTGATTGTTGGACGCGAGGAGCACCGGCCGAGAAATGATTTCCACGTCCCCGCGACTCGCCGCGGCCGACAACGTGGCGTCGATGTTCGCCCGCCCAAGTTTCATGATCTGGACGACGAGATCGCCGAGCCCCGCCCCAATCCAGTTCCCTCCCGTGGTGCCGTTTCCCTTGTCGATCGATTGCTGCGGCACGAAGAAGGACGTGCCAAACGAAAAGCTGCGATCCTGCCGCGCCTCGACAATCAGGACTTCGATCAAGACCTGCAGCGGGCGGATATCCAACTGGTCCACCGCTTCCTTCATGACGTCGTAGTCACGCTGAGATGCCCGCACCAGCAATGAGTTGGTGAGCTCATCAGGGACGATCGTGACCGATCCCGAGAGCGAGGATTGCCGCACGTTCGGTTGGTTCGGCGCCCCTTGCGCCCCGGCTGGTGGCACCGCGTTGCGTCGCAATTCGTCGGAGAGGGTTCCCGCGGACAATCCACTCTGACCGGAGAACGCTCCCGTGCCACCGAATAGCTGATTCACGGTCGCCGCCACGTCAGACGCTCGAGCGTGACGAAGCCGTATGACGAACAATTGCACCGGACCGGAATCTGTACTGACGGCCGCACGGCCCGCCGGCCGGTCGGCGGTCTTCGTGCTGATGCGATAGAAGGAAGAGTCTTCGACGAACTCCAGGCTTTGCGATTCCACAAGCCCTCGCAACAACGACAAGAGCTGGCTGCGGTCAACTGGACCGGGCGTCTCGAGTGTCACGCGAACAGGCTGGATCGGTCCGACGACCACAGGTTTTGGGAGATACCGACCGACCGCCTGGATCACCGCGCGGATGTCCGTCTCGACAAACCGCACCGCAATGCTGTCGTGTGTGAATCGCACGGCCGAGGTGTCCTGCGACCGGAGTCCGACGGGCCATGCAGCGAGCGCAAACAACGCCCACGCCGTAACACGCCGCTTCACGCCTTTACACGCTGTTACGGTTTCCATGGCTCCCGTACCTCCAGCACCCAGGTGGTATCCATTCCCGCAATGAAAACGCGACCATCAGTCCGACGAGAATGAGCGTTGGTTTCGGCGGCGGTGGAGCCAACTGCTCGGTGAGCCGCATCGGATCGTAGGCCGGCAAGAGCGGGCGGCGCCCGATCCGAAATGGGTCTCGCGACACGATCCCAGCGACCGACTCGGCCGCGATCCGAGCTCGTGGACCGGCCGCCTGCCCGCCGGAATCGCCGACCGGTGAGCGCGGCAGCTGGACGCTGGCGATCGGGCCCGCAACGATCCGAACCGAGGCGGTGAGGCCTAGCAGGGTTACCAAAAGCAGTGGCACGCGGACATCGGTCGTCACGTTTCCCGCTTCCCGTTTCCCGTTTCCCGGGGTTTGATGTACCAGCCGCTGACGGTTATCTCGACCTTGAGGATCTCTGGCCCACGCTGCACGGTGCCCGGCTCGGGCGACTCGACGTGGAGCTCGTCGAGTTTCAGCACTTCGTCACCGCCGTCGATGGGGGTCCAGCCGCGCGACTTTGGCCGGCGCGCGTGAGGCGGCCAGGTTCATCCTGCCCGACAGATCGGCGCCCGCTTCGGCCGGCGTCGAGCCGGAGAGCACTTGCGGCGCCAGCGCGAGAAGCGCCTGCGAAAGGACGGTCGCCGAATCGCGGAGCTTGGGGAGCGAAGCCATTTCGTCCCGGGTACGCGCCAACAACGTGGCACGCTCGCGCAGCACCGCGTGGGCCGCGCTCACGCGCCGCACCGCCCACGGCAAGACGCGCAGTCCCAGGACCGCGCCTGCGATCGCGATTCCCCCAACGAGTAAGGCCCGGCGGTCTCGCGGCGTCATGGGTTTCGCGGGCCGAAGATGATTGTGAAGCGCTCCCAATCGTGCCCGCCGAGCGCCTCGCGCACGATTGCGCCTTCGATGCGGGGATTGTGAACGGCGTGGCTCCGCTCGACACGAGCCAGTACATCCGCGGCCCGTCGACCTGCGCCGGCGAGGATGCCCGACCCGTCTGACCGCCACGTGTAGGACGTGAGCGCCGCGGAATCGGGCATTGCGCCGTTCACGCGCGCGAGCGTCGCGAGCGCCTGTCCGCGGGAGCGCCGTGCCTCGGCAAGGTCCAGTACCATCGCTTCGGCGGTCCGCATCTCGCGGCGCACGTCGCGCAACGCAGCGAGCGGGGCGTCAGCCGCCGCCAACTGCGTCTCCACATCACGTCGTTCGATCATCAGACGGACACCGAAGAACACACCGGCTACGAGCCACGCCGCACACGCCGCAGTGGCGAGTCGCACGATCGTCCGGCGACTGGCCCGCGCGCGGACCGCGCGCTCGGCTGTCGGCAAGAGCTGCAGCTGTGGAGACATCCCCGCCGCCGTGATCGATTCGACAGCGAGGCCTGCCTCGGCCGCTCCGGCGACAATCGCTAGGACGAGCGGTTCCTCCACCGCCGCCGCATGGGTGACGCGCCCGACGCCGTTCGTTACCCAGGTGGCGTCGGTAACGAGCGCCGTCCCATTACGGCGAAAGAACCGTCCCGCCTGGTTCGCTACGAGCGATGCGAGCTCACGATCGCGCACGGGGGGGAGGTCTGTGAGCGTTCGGGTCTGAGCCGGAGGCCGCTCCAGCGTCACACGGAGACGCCGGCAGCGTTCGGCGGGCGCCGCCGCGAGCCGGGCAACAACCTCAGCCAAGTCGTTCGGTGAATCGTAGGTGGCCTCCCCAGCCCAAACCGCGGCCCCCGCGCGCAGCGCCTCGGCGCGGACCGTGGAGTCGCCCACAATCAGATGCAACACCGGCGCCCGAATGAATGCGGGGTTCACTCGGTCTCTCGGCGAATGACGGCGAGGCGGCCAGGCACCGGGACCGTCGTGAGCGTTGCGCGCGCCACGATTGGGGTTCCACGGACTCCGCCCTCGATGCTCGCGATGAGCTGTGGAGGATCGAATACCGCCGCACGCACAAACTCGGCATAGCTCGCGAGCAACACGGTTCGAGACGAGCGGGAGAGGAGGCCCGCCAGCTCGTCGGCACCATGGACTGGCCGCAGACCGCGACGATTCGTCACCAGGACGACGCCTTCTTCAGTCATACCGGGAAGCGTGCGCAGGACCTCAGGCGGAGCCACGTTGACGTTGACGACACCGGTTCCTCGCACCGTCACGAACGGCGTCAGATGGGCGACGACCGCGGAGTCGACGCCAGGTACTTGTCTGACGTCGTAGAGAGTACCGCGCGTTCGCCGCACGACGACTGATTCCGCGAGCGCCGGCTGCACGCCCATCGCCTGGAATAGGTGCGCGAGAGCCTCGCGGTCCGCGGTGTTGAGATTGAGTCTCGCCGCGGGATCGTCCAGCGACGCGCGACACCACGTCCCCCGTCCGAGATCAATGGGTTCGAGCTCACGAATCGTGGGATCCGCGGCGAAACGCGCCAAGAGAATCTCACCGCAGCCTTCGCGCGCCCACTCCGCGCGCGCGAGCAGCATTCGATTGCGCGTGGTCTCGCTGCCGAGTCGTGCGACAAGCAGACCGGCACCGGTGAGCGCCGTCAGAGCCGTGAGAACCCACAGGACGGCGAGGAGTACGAAACCGCGCCGGTTCATCCCCGCTCCTTCACGAGAAACAGCAGTGTGTCCGCGCATCCGGCATCTCGTCTGCCGCATCCCGCAATGCGGAGTCGTATCGCGAGTGGGGCGCTGACTGGCGAGATCCACTCGCGCACCCATTTGGTGTCCGCACCCGGATCGAGCAGGTAGTCGAACGCCACATCGCTGACGCCGTCTGCGAGCTGGAGCGGCTCGGCTCTGGTAGCGCCGAGGAAACGACTGCCGTCTTGCGAGAGTCGGGTCGGCCTTTGCTCGAGCCACCCGCCGGACACGAGCTGCCACGAGGTGAAGGACGCGCGATTCGCGCGTCCCTCAAACGGCGGCTCGAGCGAGAGAAAAGTGGCTTTGAGCCAGCGCCGCGCATTGACGCTGCGATCCAGACTTTCGCGCGCGACGGCGACCGCTCTTGTGCCGTCCGCGACGCCGGTGAAGATGCGGTGCGCCTCAAGGATGACGATGCCCGCGATGGCCATGGCGACCATCACCTCGATGAGCGTGAAGCCGTCGCGGCGCCTCAGGGCTTGGTCTCCGCGCGGTACACCACGGTCACGAGATCTTCCACCTGCGGCGACTGCTCTTGCAGTAGTGCGATGCGGTACAGCGTCGGCTCGGGTCGCTGGATCTCGACGATGAACTCGCCGATCTGGCGGCGACCGATGCGTTGATCCAGCTCGTTGCGATTGAGCAGCGTCAGTGCAGCGAGCAGGCGTTCTTCCGTTGCGAGCGTGCTTTCACGCAAGCGCGCGTCTCGCTCCGCACGCAGACCGGAACCCACGAGCTCGACGAGTCCGATTCCGGCGGTGGCGAGAACGACGACCGCGACCAGCACTTCGAGCAGCACGACGCCGCGGTTATTTCGCAAGCGGCTCTCCTGTCAGAGCATCGGCTCCAGGACCGATCGCTCGCCCGTCAGGCAGAAAGCGTACGCCGTGCGCCGTGCGCGGTACGCCCGAGTGAATCGCGTCCGCCCGGGCTCGTTTGAGCGCGATAACCTCCTCCGATTCCCGTGGGGCCTGAAGCGACCCAATCGCCAAGCCAGTGACACCAAGTACCACGGCAAGCACCGTCAGAACGACCAGGAGCTCGAGCAGGGTGACTCCCCGCGTACCGCGCACCGCGCACCGTGCACGCATGTCAGTAGCCCGGCCGTAACGAGTACACAGCTTGCAGGAGCGCCGCCGCGGTGAACGCGACGATGCC
>WNGB01008902.1_pt1 | contig 14184 bp, 7 predicted proteins | sample 5400681 | NCBI WGS metagenome assembly WNGB01 (sample SAMN13153367, study PRJNA577476) | soil metagenome | isolation source: 115 cm soil or saprolite under grassland replicate 2 | place: USA:California | collected 2016-06-15 | reverse complement strand
CGGCCGCAGCCAGTCCATGGACTTCACCTTCGCAAGCTTGGCTTCGTCGACATGCGGCCTGACGTAGCGCTCGAACGACTTGCGCACCGCGGCGTACTCCCACGGACACCACGAGCGGCGGTAGCGCGGTAGGGTGGAGCGCCGCTCGTCGACGTCGACCAGGTAGTTGAAGGTCTCCGGGTCGGCGCCGTAGGCGATGCACATGTAGTTGTAGTAGCGCTGCGCCGCGGTGCTGCGGATGTCGGAGGGCGCCGAGTCGGACCCGAAGGTGACGATCGCGCTGAAGAACAGGTGCGAGCCGCGGACGGTCCTGATCGCCACCTCCTTGCCGAACTGCAGCATGATGAAGGCGGCGAGGTTGTCGGCGGCGTCGGACACGCGGCCCCAGACCGGCACCTTGAGGCTGTCGAACACGCCGCGTGCGGTCTCGTGGAGGAGCTCCTGCACGAACGCGCCCGCGATCATGTCGCGGCGCAGCGGGCCATAGGCCAGGCGCTCGACCTCCTCGATATATTCGTAGCAGACCGTCGCCGCGCCCTCTGGGCGATAGCGGACGACGGCGGAGCCGCACTGGTCGAGCTTCACGGTGAGCTTGCTCGGCAGCTTCAGCGGCGACAGGAATTGCTGCAGGTCCTCGAGTACGCCGCGTTTCTTCAGCCGTTCGTAGATCGCCGTATGGGCGGCGTCCCGCGGCACGATGTAGGCGATCTCGACCTGGGAATTCTTCAGATCCTGCGCCATGAGCGGAGGCGCGGACATCACCGGCAGGGTCACGCCACACGCGAGCGCTGCCGCCGTGACGATCCTCTTCATCGGCAAATCCTTGGGCGCGGTTTCAACCCCGAAACGCGATATGATAGCGGCCGGTTTATCGCCTTACAACGGTTGCCCAGCGGCCGATGCGCGCTAGTGTCTCGATTCCGAAGTTCGCCAACACTCGCGGCATATTCTGATGCGAACTTCGGAATCAAGGGACACTAGAACTCTATGATTCTAGTGCCCCTTTGAACCCGAAGTTCGCGATCGGACTTGCGGCACCGGCGCGCGAACTTCGGGTTCGGGGCACTAGTATCCTGGGCGCTATCGACCGCCAGCCGCGTCGCTCCGCCGCTTGCGCCCGCCAAGAAGCCGTGAAAGGCTCGCGCAAAAGATCAAGCCGCGAACGTTCAAGGAAGCGCCGATGCAAGCATCCCGCAGACGATGCGCTTCCTCGTCCGCGGCTCTTGCTCTGGTGCTTGCGCCGGCGGCCGCCGCCCACAGCCAGTCGGTCGAGGAGTTCTACCGCGGCAAGACCATCAACATGATCATCGGCTACCCGGCGGCGGGCGCCAACGACCACTACGCCCGCACGGTGGCGCGGCACATCGGCAAGCATATTCCCGGCCAGCCCAAGGTGATCGCGCGCAACATGCCGGGTGGCGGCAGCCCGGGCGTGCCGGCCGACCGGTTCAAAGCGCTGCGGCGGGCGTTCGATGCCACGATCAAGGACCCGGAGTACATCGCCGAAATGAACCAGCAGAAGCTCGAGATCACGCCGCTCTCAGGCGAAGAGATGCAAAAGCTCGTCGCGCAGGTCGCCGCGATCTCGCCGGCGATCCTCAATCGGGTGAAGGCGATCTATCCATTGAACTAGAAACGTTGCGTCGAGGGAATGCTCATGTGGTTGCATGTGTCGCGAACAGTCGGTCTCTTCATGTGCGCCGCCGCGCTGCTGGCACCTGCGCCCGCGTCGGCCCAGTCGGTCGAGGCGTTCTTTCGCGGCAAGACTGTGAGCGTGATCCTCGGCTATCCGGGCAGCGGCAGCAACGGGCTCTATGCTCGCCTGGTCGCCCACCACATCGGCAAGCACATTCCCGGCCATCCGACCGTCATCATGCGCAACATGCCGGGCGCCGGCAGCCTGATCGCCGCCAATCACCTGTTCAACGTGGCGCCGCGGGACGGCACTGCGCTCGGTCTAATCGCCGCGACCATTCCGCTCGAAGAGCGCCTGGGTGCGCCGAACGTGAAGTTCAAGGCGGCCGAGTTCAACTGGATCGGTCGCGTCGCCGGCGGCTTGAACATGGCATTCGTCGCCAGCCGGTTGCCGGTCAAGACGATCAAGGATGCGTTCGAGCGGGAAGTGCTCATGGGCGCGAGTGGACGCAGCTCAACGGTCACGATCTATCCGGCGGTACTCGCCAACGTGACCGGCGTGAAGTTCAAGCTGGTGATGGGCTATCCGAGCTCGACTGAAGCTATGCTCGCGATGGAGCGCGGCGAGGTCGAGGGTCATTCGACCAGCATGGAGATCGTGCGCGCCCTGCATCCGGACTGGCTCAGCGAAAAGAAGATCAACATCCTCGTGCAGTTCGCGCTCAAGCGGCATCCTGAGCTCCCGGACGTGCCGATGTCGTGGGAGCTCGGCCGCAACGACGAGGAGAAGCAGGTCTTGCGGATCGTCGCCAACGCGACCGAGGTCGGAAAGATGATCATGGCGTCGCCGGGCATCCCGGCGGATCGGGTCACGGCGCTGCGGCGGGCCTTCGATGCGACCATGAAGGACCCCGACTTCATCGCCGATCTCAAGGCGGCGCGGATCGAGCTTGGCCCGATGCCCGGCGAGGAGCTGCAGAAGCTGGTCGAGGAGGTCGCGCACGTCTCGCCGGCAATTTTGGAGAAGGTGAGGGCGGTCTATCCGCTGAACTGATTTGCGGGAGATGGTGATGCGGCTGCGTGCAGGGATTGTTGCGGTTTCGCTGGTTATCATTCCGACCGCTGCCAACGCGCAATCCATCGAGAGCTTCTATCGCGGCAAGACCGTCTCGGTAATTATCGGCTATCCGCCGGCGGGCGCCAATGACCTCTATGCACGCGCGGTCGCCCGCCATATCGGCAAGCACATCCCCGGCAATCCGACGGTGGTCCCGCGCAACATGCCGGGCGGCGGCAGCCTGCTGGCCGCCAACCACATCTTCAACGTCGCGCCGAAGGACGGCACCACCCTCGGCCTGATCGTGCCGACTGCGCCGCTGGAAGAGAAGCTTGGCGCCGCCAACGTCCGCTTCAAGGCGGCCGAGTTCAACTGGATCGGGCGGCTCGCGGCGACGCCGAACGTGACGTTCATGAACGCGTCGGCGCCGGTGAAGACAATCCAAGACGCGATGGAAAAAGAGGCCATCCTGGGCGCCACCGGGCGCAGCTCCACCGTCGCGATCTATCCGACCTCGCTCAATGTCATCCTTGGCACCAAGTTCAAGCTGGTCATGGGCTACGCCGGGTCGGCGGAAGCGATGCTGGCAATGGAGCGCGGCGAGGTGCAGGGGCACTCGACGACCTGGGAAGGGGTGAAATCCCGGGCCGAGAAGCAGCTTGCGGACAAGAGCATCAACATCCTGGTGCAGTACGGCCTGAAGCGGCATCCCGAGCTGCCCGACATTCCGACCTCGGTCGAGCTGGGGCGCACGCCCGAGCAGGTCGAGGCCCTGCGGATCTTCGCCAATGCCAGCGAGGTCGGGCGGTTCATCCTGTCGACGCCGGACACGCCGGCCGAGCGCATCCAGGCGCTGCGCCGGGCTTTCGACGCGATGGTCAAGGACCCCGAATTCGTCGCCGACCTGAACGCCATGAAGCTCGACCTCGGCCCGCTGACCGGTGAGGAGCTGCAGCAGCTCGTCGCCGAGGTGGCGAACGTGTCGCCGGCAACGATCGAGCGGATCAAGGGCATCTATCCGCTGAACTGATCCTTGTGAACTGATTCTTGGCTCGTGCTAGAAATTAACGCCCGACATCGGCCGGAAGGAACGCCATGGATGACGTCGTTGCCAAAAGGCGGAGCGAACAGGACACGCAGCCGAGGCTCGACCTGCAGGAGCATATCACGGACCTCGAGGCGAGGGGTCTCCTGACCCGGATCGACCATCCGGTCAACAAGGATACCGAACTGCATCCGCTCGTGCGCCTGCAATTCATCGGCGGCATCCCGGAGGCGGAGCGGCGCGCCTTCCTGTTCACCAACGTGGTCGATGCGGCCGGGCGGCGCTATGACATGCCGGTGGTGGTCGGCGCGATCGCCGCATCCGCCAAGGTCTATTCCCTTGGTATGCGCCGCGAGGTCGAGGACATCGGCGATGCCTGGATCAAGGCGATCGCCAACCCGATCGCGCCGGTGCGGACCGACTCGCCGCGCTGCCAGGAGGTCGTGATCAAGGGCGACGACCTGCGCAAGCCAAACGGCGGGCTCAAGCTCCTACCGGTGCCGGTGTCGACGCCGGGGTTCGACTCGGCGCCCTACCTGACCGCGACCTTTTGCGTCACCAAGGACCCCGACTCCGGCATCCAGAACGGCGGCACCTATCGCGCTGCCTTGAAGGCGACGGATCGCGCCGTCGTGCGCATGGTGGCGCGCGCGGGCGGGGCGGGCGGCTATCAGCACTGGGTGAAGCACAACAAGCGCAAGGAGCCGATGCCGATCGCGATCGTGGTCGGCGCGGCGCCGGTGGTGATGTTCACCGGCGCGCAGAAGCTCGAAGAGGATTTCGACGAGCTCGGCGTCGCCGGCGGGCTCGCCGGCCGGCCGATCCCCATCACCAAATGCGTCACCATCGATCTCGACGTCCCCGCTGACGCCGAGATCGTCATCGAAGGCCTGATCGATCCCGAGAAGCTCGAGCCGGAGGCGCCGTTCGGCGAGAGCAACGGCTATGTGGCGCTCGAAGCCTTCAACATGCCCATGCAGATCACCGCGATCACGCACCGGCGCAATCCGGTGTTCGCCTCGATCATCAGCCAGGTGACGCCCTCAGAATCGAGCCTGGTCAAGAAGGTCGCCTACGAGCCGATGTACCTCGCGCATCTGCGCGACACGCTGTCGATCCGTGGCGTGCGGCGCGTCGCCATGCACGAGCCGCTCACCAACCTGCGCCCGGTGATCTTCGTGCAATACGCCGCCGGCACGCCGCGCACCGAAGTGTGGCGCGGGCTGCACGGCGCCGCGAGCCTCAACGCCATCGCCGGCAAGATCCTCATCGGCGTCAGCGAGGACATCGACCCCGACAATCTCGACGCCGTGATGTGGGCGATCGCCTACCGCTGCAATCCGGTCGAGGACGTGCACATCTCGCCCTATCACGGCGGCGTGCAGGGCGCCCAGTACGGCGACGGCGGTCTCGGCTCGAAGCTCTTGATCGACGCCACCATGAAGGGAGCGATGGCGCCGCTCGCGCTGCCCAAGAAGGAATTCATGGAGCGCGCGCAGGCGCTGTGGGCGGAGCTTGGCTTGCCGCCGATCACCGTCAAGCAGCCGTGGCACGGCTATTCGCTCGGCGACTGGACCGAACGCTGGGACACCTGGGCGGGGCGCGCCGCCAATGGCACGTGGGAGGAGACCGGCAAGGAGACGCTGGCGCGCCAGCGCACCGGGCTCAAGCCTGAGACGCCCGCCCGCAAGGTGAAGGACTAGGTCGCGCCGATGGGATGGTTCGGGGCGAGCGTCAAGCGCAAGGAAGACCCGGCATTCCTGACCGGCCGTGGACGCTATGTCGACGACATCACGCTGCCGGGCATGCTGCACGCGGCGGTGCTGCGCAGCCCGCACGCGCACGCCGTGATCCGCGGCATCGACAAGCGCGCGGCGCGCGCCTTGCCGGGCGTGCACGCGGTGTTCACCTATGCGGACCTGCCTGACGCGATGCGCGAGAAGACGGTGCCACTGCTGGTGCCAAGCCCGGCGATCAAGCAGGCGCTGATGCCCTATTGCCTCGCCAAGGACGAAGTCTGCTTCGTCGGCGAGCCGATCGCGATCGTGGTCGCCGACAGCCGCTATGTGGCCGAGGACGCGGCGGCGCTCGTCGCGGTCGGTTTCGAGCCGATGCCGGCGGTGTCGGATTGCGCCAAGGGGCTCAAGCCCGGCGCGCCGCTTGCGCATCAAGGGTCGCCTAACAATCTTGCGGCCTTCATCCCCATCAACGTTGGCAACACCGACGCCGCGTTCGCGCAGGCCGCGCACGTCTTCCGCGAAACGATTTTCCAGCACCGCGGCGGGCCGTTCTTCATGGAGTGCCGCGGCATGATCGCGGCGCCGGACCCGGCGACCGATGCGCTGACCATCTACGTGTCGTCACAGGGGCCGCATCGCCACAAGCGCGTGCTGCTCGACCTGATGGACTGGGCCGACCATCAGCTGCGCATCGTCACGCCCGACGTCGGCGGCGGCTTCGGGCCGAAGGGCAGCTTCTATGCCGAGTATGGCGCGCTCGCCGCCGCCGCGCTGTCGATGCGCCGCCCGATCAAGTGGATCGAGGACCGGCGCGAGAACTTCGTCTCCACCCAGCAGGAGCGCGACCAGTACTGGGACGTGGAGATCGCGGTCGACGCCGAGGCCCGCATCCTCGGTGTGCGCGGCACGATGGTGCACGACGCCGGCGCCTACATGCCGTGGGGCGTGGTGCTGCCGTGGATCGCGGCCACGTCCGTGCCCGGTCCCTATGTGATCCGCAATTTCCATCTCGACGTGTCGGTCGCCTTCACCAACAAGGTGCCGACCTCGCCGGTACGCGGCGCCGGACGGCCGGAGGCGGCCGTGGTGATGGAGCGACTGATGGACGCCGTCGCGCGTGGGATGAAGCTCGACCGTGCCGAGGTGCGGCGGCGGAATTTCATCACGCCCTCGCAGATGCCCTACAAGGTCGGGATCATCTTCCGCGACGGCCGCCCGGTCACCTACGACAGTGGCGACTACCCGACCTGCCAGCGCCAGGCGCTCGCGGCGGTCGACTACGAGGGCTTCCGCAAACGCCAGGAGGAGGCGCGCAAGCAAGGACGCTACATCGGGCTCGGCCCCTACGAGAGCGCGACCGTGCGCGTGTCGACCAGCGGCAAGCTCACGGTCTACACCGGCGCGACCCCGCAGGGGCAGTCGCACAAGACCACGCTCGCGCAGATTTCTGCCGACCATTTCGGCTGCACGCCCGACGACATCACAATCGTGACCGCCGACACCGCCGCCACCGGACTTGGCGTCGGCTCGTTCGCGGCACGCACGGCGGTCAATGCCGGCTCGTCGGTGCATCTGGCGTCTGCGCAGGTGGCGACCAAGATCAAGCAGTTCGCGGCCCAGATGATGGAGGCGGCGGAGCACGACATCGTCTTGGAAGACGGCTACGCCAAGGTCGCTGGCTCCGACATGAAGCGCAGCTTCCGCGAGGTCGCGGCGGTCGCGGTCGGCATGCCCGGGTTCTCCATGGCCGGCGGTCCGGCACCGGGGCTTGAGGCGACCAGCCACTTCACGCCCGACCAGTCGACCTATTCCAACGGCACCCACATCGCCGAAGTCGAGGTCGACATCGAGACCGGGCAGGTGACGGTCACGCGCTACGTGGTGATGCACGACTGCGGCACCGTCATCAATCCGATGGTGGTCGAGGGCCAGATCGTCGGCGGCGTCATCCACGGCATCGGCAACGCGTTCTTCGAGCGCATGCTCTACGACGAGGGGGCGCAGCCGCAGTCGACCAATTTCGGCGAATACCTTCTGCCGCTTGCGACTGACTCGCTCAACGTGGAAGTCCTGCACATGGAGACGCCGAGCCCGCTCAATCCGCTCGGGCTCAAGGGGGCGGGCGAGGGCGGCACCATCGCGGCGATCGCGGCGCTCCTTTCGGCGGTCGAGAACGCGCTCGAGCCGTTCGGCGTGCGCATCGCCGAGGCGCCGATCACGCCGCACCGGATCGTCGAGCTGGTCAACGCGGCCGCCCGCGCGTCTTAATTTCGCTCTGTAGAACGTCGTGCCACTCGCTCGGACTGTCGGCAAGCGGTGGTCGCGCCGCGAATTACCCTCCTCCCGCGAAGCGGTGGGGAGGGTCGCCGAGCGCTACAGTGCGAGCCGGGGTGGGGGCGTCTCAATTGTCTCAATTGAGCATCGCATCTGCCGCTTGTCCCCCGCCCCTCACGCCTCCCACGGCTTCGCGGGGGAGGGAGCAGGGAGACCGGTTGCGCATCGGAAATCGCTCCGCCGACGTACTCCGCGCGCGGGCGCGGCGACAGTTGCCTTCAGATCCTTGCGATTGCAACTTTCCTGCCCACTTGTTGTTGTCGGGGAGGACGGGGCGGCCAATTAAGGCCGCCCAAAGGTTGGAGCCCATGAAGCTATTCGAGTGTCAGCACTGCGGACAGACGCTGTATTTCGAGAACATCAGCTGCACGAGCTGCGGGCACAGCCTTGGCTATTTGCCGCCCAAGGAAACCATCACCGCGGTGGAGCAGGACGATGGCGTCTGGAAGGCGCTGGCGGAGCCGACGGCGCGCTACCGCTATTGCGCAAACGTCGAGCACGGCGTCTGCAATTGGCTGGTCCGCGCGGACCAGCCTGAGGTGTTCTGCCTCGCCTGCCGGCACAATCGCATGATCCCGGACCTGTCGCAGTCCGAGAACCTCACCAACTGGAAAAAAATCGAAACCGCCAAGCACCGGCTTTTCTACACGCTCTTGAGGCTTCGACTGCCGCTGGCGACCAAGATCGAAGATCCCGACGCGCTCGCATTCGACTTCCTCGCAAGTCCGAGCCACGGGTCGCACACGGCCGAGCCGGTCATGACCGGACACGACAACGGCCTCATCACCATCAATCTGGCCGAGGCCGACGATTCGAAACGGGAACGCCAGCGTAACGAGATGGGCGAGCCCTATCGCACGCTGCTCGGTCACTTCCGCCATGAGATCGGGCACTATTACTGGGATCGCTTGATCTTGAATTCACCGGCAATCGAAGAATTCCGAACAATATTCGGCGACGAGCGACTGGACTACGGGGAAGCGCTGCAGCGCCATTACGCCAATGGCCCGCCGGCCGATTGGCCGGGGCGCTTCGTCACCTCGTATGCCAGCGTGCACCCGTGGGAGGATTTCGCGGAGACCTGGGCGCACTACTTCCACATGGTCGACACGTTGGAAACCGCAGCCGCTTTCGGGCTGCGGGTGCGGCCGAAGGTCAGCATGGGCGCGGAACTGGCCACGGTGATCGACTTCGATCCGCATACCGCGGCGATGGATCGGATCATCGACGCCTGGCTGCCGCTGACCTTTGCGGCCAATTCGATCAACCGCAGCATGGGGTTGCCGGACCTTTATCCGTTTGTGCTGGCGCCTCCGGTCATCGTCAAGCTGTCCTTCATCCACGACCGTATCCATACCGCGCAGGGCCAGCGGGTAGCGCCGGGCGAAAAGAGCGCGTTGCGTGCCATCATTGCGGGTCTCAAGCGTGCGGTGGGATCGCCCGTGGCATCGTAACCTGATCGAAGGTTGATGGAATCGGCCCGCCGCTCGGCTAAGATGGGGGCGCCGCCACGCGCCCGTGCGGCCCGGAATTTGCATGGAATTTGGCTAGTGCCCGAACCCGAAGTTCGCATGCCGGTGCCGCGAGTCCGATTGCGAACTTCGGGTTCAAAAGGGGCACTAGAATCATAGAGTTGCTAGTGTCCCTTCGATTCCGAAGTTCGCATGCGAATGTGCCGCGGGTATTTGCGACCTTCGGAATCGGGACACTAGTCGAGCGGTGGCCTCTCGGGCGGTAACAGCAGAGTGCGATGTCGATTCTCGTCAATCTCCAGCACATCACCCGGTACGCGTACGATCGTCCGGTCGGCCTCGGACCGCAGGTCATCCGGTTGCGGCCGGCGCCGCATTCCCGCACCGCGATCCCGAGCTATTCGCTCAAGGTGACGCCGGCCGAGCATTTCGAGAACTGGCAGCAGGATCCGAACGGAAATTGGCTCGCCCGTTACGTCTTTCCCGAGAAGACCCGCGAGTTCACCATCGCCGTTGATCTCCTGGCCGACCTGGCGGTCGTCAATCCGTTTGATTTCTTCGTCGAGCCCTTTGCAGACACTTATCCGTTCGCCTATCCGGCCGAGTTCCGCGACGAGCTCGCGCCCTATCTCGTCGAGGAGCCTGCCGGACCGCGGCTTGCCGCCTTTCTCAAGACCATTCCGCGCGAGCGGAAGAACATTGTCGACTTCCTCGTCGAACTCAATCAGCGTCTGCAACGCGATATTCGTTACGTGGTTCGCATGGACCCGGGCGTGCAGACGCCGGAGGAAACGCTCACGGCGGCCTCCGGCTCATGCCGCGATACCGCTTGGCTGCTCGTGCAGATCTTGCGGCATATCGGGCTCGCCGCCCGCTTCGTCTCCGGCTACCTCATCCAGCTGCGGCCGGACGTGAAGGCGCTCGACGGGCCTTCCGGCGCCGCGCAGGACTTCACCGACCTGCACGCCTGGACCGAAGTCTACCTTCCCGGCGCCGGCTGGATCGGGCTCGACGCCACATCCGGATTGCTGTGCGCGGAAGGGCATGTGCCGCTCGCGGCGACGCCGCATTACCGGTCGGCCGCGCCGATCTCCGGTGGCGTCGAGCCGGCGGAGGTGACGTTCTCCTTCGACATGAAGATCACGCGCATCGCCGAGCGGCCGCGCGTGACGTGGCCGTTCTCGGACGAAGCCTGGGCCGCGCTCGACCTGCTTGGCGAAACGGTCGATGCGGACTTGTCGGCGCAGGACGTGCGCCTGACCATGGGCGGCGAACCGACGTTCGTGTCCATCGACGATTACGAGTCGCCCGAATGGAATACCGCGGCGCTCGGCGACACCAAGCGCGAGCTCGCCGACGATCTGGCACGCCGGCTGCGCGACCGGTTTGCGCCGGGCGCTCTGCTGCATCACGGGCAGGGAAAATGGTATCCCGGCGAGCCGCTGCCGCGCTGGGCCTTCTCGCTGTTCTGGCGGCGCGATGGCCAGCCGATGTGGCGCAACATGGCCTTGCTTGCGCCTGAGAAACATAAGCGCACGCTGCTGGCGGATGACGCACAACGCTTTACCGAAAGCGTCGCCGCCAAGCTCGGGATCACCGCCGAGCACGTCATGCCGGCCTTCGAGGATCCGGCCGAGCGGATGCTCAAGGAAGGCGAGCTGCCGGAGAACATCGATCCGAGCAATCCCAAGATCGACGATCCTGTCGAGCGCGCCCGCATCATGCGCACGTTCGAGCGGCACCTGTCGGTGCCGACCGGTTTCGTGCTGCCGGTGCAGCGCTGGGCCGCGCAGGCGAGCGGCAGCTGGATCAGCGAGCTGTGGAGCACGCGGCGCGGCCGACTTTACTTGATGCCGGGCGATTCCCCGATCGGATTTCGCCTGCCGCTGACGTCGCTGCCCTATTTCAACCCGGTCGATTATCCGCACCTGGTGCCGGCCGATCCGTTCGCCGAGCGCGGCGAGCTCACGGCCTCGGACGCCATGGCCCGCGCCGCCGGTGACCGCCGCAGGGTCACGCCGATCTCGGCGCGCGCGCCGATCGCGCAAGTCTGGGCGGCCGCCGAGCGTGCGGGACCCGTCGCCAGGCCGGTGCGCACCGCGCTCACGGTCGAGCCGCGCGACGGGCGCCTGTGCGTGTTCATGCCGCCGGTCGAGCGGCTCGAGGACTATCTGGAGCTGCTCGCCACCGTCGAGGCGGCCGCGGAAGAGCTCGGCATGCCGATCCATGTGGAAGGCTATGTGCCGCCGCCCGACCCTCGGCTAAACGTGATCAAGGTGACGCCCGATCCGGGCGTGATCGAGGTGAACGTTCATCCGGCGTCATCCTGGCGCGAGGCGGTCGGGATCACGCAGGCGCTCTACGAGGAAGCGCGGCTCTGCCGGCTCGGCACCGACAAATACATGATCGACGGCCGCCACACCGGAACCGGCGGCGGCAACCATATTGTGCTGGGCGGGCTCAACGCCGCCGACAGTCCATTTCTGCGCCGGCCCGACCTGCTCAAGAGCCTGATCGTCTACTGGCAGCGCCACCCGGCGCTCTCCTATCTGTTCTCCGGGCTGTTCATCGGACCGACCAGCCAGGCGCCACGCGTCGACGAGGCCCGGCATGATCTTCTCTACGAGCTCGACATTGCGCTGGCTATGACGCCGGCGCCAGGAGAGGGCGAGGCGCCGCAGCCGTGGCTCGTCGACCGCCTGTTCCGCAACCTCCTGGTCGACGTGACCGGCAACACCCATCGCGCCGAGATCTGCATCGACAAGCTGTTCTCGCCAGATGGACCGACCGGACGGCTCGGCCTCGTCGAATTCCGCTCGTTCGAAATGCCGCCGGACGCTCGCATGAGCTTGGCCCAGCAGCTCCTGTTGCGCGCGCTGGTTGCCTGGTTCTGGCGCGAACCGCAGTGCGGTTCGCTGGCGCGATGGGGCACCGCGCTGCACGACCGGTTCATGCTGGGTCATTTCGTCTGGGAGGACTTCCTCGGCGTGCTCGATGACCTGCGCGGCGCCGGCTATCGGTTCGATCCAGTGTGGTTCGAAGCGCAGCGCGAATTCCGGTTCCCGTACTATGGCGCGGTTCATCATGGCGGCGTGCGGTTGGAACTGCGGCAGGCGCTCGAGCACTGGCATGTCCTGGGAGAGGAGGCGGTCCTGGGTGGCACGGCGCGTTTCGTCGATTCTTCGGTCGAGCGGCTGGAGGTGAAGGTCGAGGGGTTCAACGCCGCTCGCCATGTGATTGCCTGCAACGGCCGGCGCGTGCCACTGACCTCGACCGGCCGGACCGGCGAATACCTCGCCGGCGTCCGCTTCAAGGCCTGGAAGATCCCCGCGTCGCTGCAACCGACAATCGACTCGCACGCCCCGCTCGTGTTCGACGTCTACGATACCTGGAACCGGCGTTCGCTCGGCGGCTGCGTCTATCACGTGGCGCATCCAGGCGGGCGCAACTATGAGACCTTCCCGGTCAATTCCTACGAGGCGGAAGCGCGGCGGCGGGCGCGCTTCCAGGATCACGGGCACACGCCGGGTGTGTTTGATGCTCCTCCCCAGGAACGCTCGCTCGAGTATCCGATGACGCTCGACCTGAGGCGCCCGACTCAGGTTTGATGGGCCATGAACGCCTGCAGCGCCGCCCAGGACGCCGCCGACCTATGGCCGCTGGTAGCGGCGTATCGCCCGCTGCCCGGCGTGTTCGACGAGATGATGGACGGCGAGGGGCAGTTGCGCGCCCACTGGCAGCCGTTCCTTGCCATGCTCGTGGGCCTGGGGCCTGAGGAAACTAACCGGCGGTTCGCCGCCGCCGACCGTCATCTGCGCGATTCCGGCGTGTTCTATCGCGTCTACGAGGACCCGGCCGGCGTCGAGCGGACCTGGCCGCTGAGCCATGTGCCGCTGCTGATCGACGCGGCGGATTGGACCGAGCTCAAGACCGGCCTCATCCAGCGCGCCGAGCTCCTGGAGGCGGTGCTGGCCGATGCCTACGGGCCGGCGCGGCTGGTGCGCGAGGGCCGGCTGCCGGCGGCGGTCATCGCCGGCAATCCCGAATTCATGCGGCCGCTGGTCGGCGTGAAGCCGCCGGGCGGCGCCCATCTGCGGCTCTACGCTGTCGATGTCGGGCGCGCGCCCGACGGGTGCTGGTGGGTACTGAGCGACCGTACCCAGGCACCCTCGGGCGCCGGCTACGCGATCGAGAATCGGCTCGCGCTCTCGCGCGCCATGCCCGATATCTACCGCGCGTCGTCGGTCGAGCGGCTTGCGCCGTTCTTCCAGGCGTTCCAGGCGGAACTGTCGTCGCTCAACCGGCGTGACGACTCGCGCGTCTGCCTGCTGACGCCGGGGCCGATGAACGAGACCTATTTCGAGCACGCCTATCTCGCGCGCTATCTCGGTTTCCTCCTGGTCGAAGGAGAGGACCTGACCGTGCGCCATGACGGCGTGTTCATCCGCACCGTGTCCGGCCTCAAGCGCGCCGAAGTCCTGGTGCGTCGCCTGGATTCCGACTTCGCCGATCCGCTCGAGCTGAGCGTGCGCTCGCGGCTCGGCGTGCCGGGGCTTGTGCAGGCGATCCGCGACGGTACGGTCACGATGGCGAACGCGCTTGGCTCCGGCCTGGTCGAGGCCCGCGCGCTCCTGAGCTTCATGCCGGCGCTGGCGCCTGCCTTGCTCGGCAGCGAACTGCTCGTCCCCAACGTGGCGACTTGGTGGCTCGGCCAGGCCGAGGCGCGCGCGGAGGTGCTCGATCGGCTTGACGAGATGCTGATCGCGCCGGCGTTCGTCGGTGAACTGCCGCCGAGCGCCGATCGCTCCGTCGTGTTCGGTGCGTCGCTCGATGCCGCCGAGAAACTGAAGCTTGTGGCGGCGATCGCCCAGCGCAGCATCGACTTCGTCGCCCAGGAGGCGG
>WNGB01013725.1_pt1 | contig 14186 bp, 10 predicted proteins | sample 5400681 | NCBI WGS metagenome assembly WNGB01 (sample SAMN13153367, study PRJNA577476) | soil metagenome | isolation source: 115 cm soil or saprolite under grassland replicate 2 | place: USA:California | collected 2016-06-15 | reverse complement strand
ACGCCGTACAGCCCGAGCAGGTCGACGACGTCGCGTTCCTTGAAGCCGACCTGGCCGTTCTCCAGCCGGTGGATCTTCCATTCCGAGGCCCGGATCGCCTCGCCGGCCTGCTCGCGCGACAGGCCCGCCTCGGAGCGGAACCGCCGCAGCTGCGCGCCGACCAGCATGCGCCGGACGGTCGGACCCCCGCCCGTTCCCGGCTGAGCCTCGGTCACGTCCCGTCCTCCCCCGCAGCCTAGGTCAGCGCACAGTCTGCCACGTTCGTGCGCATTGCGAGCAAATCTCCGCAACTCCGCATGCGCGAACCCGGTCAGTAGCGGCGGCCGCGGACGCGGGCGATGTCGAAGAATGCCGTGCTGGCCACGGCCATCACCGCCATCACCCCGGCCTGTACCGGATCGGTGACCACCAGGTCGGCGTGCTCCGGCACCGAGCCGGCCATGTTGAGCGAGACCACCATGATCCCGCGCGCCCGCACCTCGTCCACGGCGCCGGTCACCTCGCCGCCCATCAGCGACCCCGCCAGCACCAGGGCCACCGCCCTGGGGAGCCTTGGCACCGCTCGCACCGCGTTGGCCAGGTTCTCCTCGCCCACGATCGGGATGGTGTCGACGCTGATCTTCTCGCCCCGGATGTTGTGCCGGTCGGCCTCGCCGATGGCGCCGATGGCGACCTGGCCGACCTGCGCTCCCGCACCGACCACGATGACCCGCTTGCCGTAGACCTGGAACATGCTCGGCAGCCGGCGCACCGAGCCGACCTCGTCGATCGCCAGAAAGGCGCGCTCCAGGCTGTGGGGGTCCTCGACGCCGTCCAGCTCCCAGTAGACCGCGCTGCGGCTCCCGCGCTCGACGATCTCCACCGAGAGGATGTCGCCGCCGTGCTGGAGGATCGCCGCGGTCATGTCGTGGAGCAGCCCCTTGCGGTCGCCGCCCTCCACCAGGACGGCGAGCTGAGGCGGGCGCCGGAGCGGCGCCTCCTCCCGGCCAGGTCCGCCCGTCGTCGTCACGGGACCAGAGGCTATCAGCTGGCGGCGGTCGGGACCCGGCCGGCCTTCTTGTGATGACCTTTTGGCGTTGTGCTTGCGGCCACCGTCGGGGGAATTCACCGAACCGGCGGCGCGCCGCTTGGGTGGGGGAGCGGCTGGCCCCTGGAATGCTGGTCGAGGTGGCCAGTGCAGATGCCATGCGCTAGGGTCGGACCTGCAAGCGCCTGTAGCTCAGAGGATAGAGCACTGCCCTCCGGAGGCAGGTGTCGCAGGTTCGAATCCTGCCAGGCGCACGACTTCGGGCCGGCGAGAAACGGGCGAACCCGGCCATCTGCGGGCAAGTACGAAACGGCAGCTCAGAAGGCCTGTGCTATGCTCCGCGGACCCGCCGAGCGCGTTCATCCGGAGCCCCTCTTCCTCAGGTCGTTTTTGCATGCCCAACGCTCGCATCCTGATCGTTGACGATGACCAGGTCATCCAGCAGCTCCTCAAGGTCAACCTCGAGCTGGAGGGTTACGGGGTCGAGGTGGCCTCTGATGGGGTGGAGGCGCTGAAGCTGTTCGAGGGCTTCCGGCCGGACCTGGTGCTGCTCGACATCATGATGCCCAAGCTGGACGGCTGGGAGGTGGCGCGCCGGCTGGCGGGACGGTCGGGGGGGCCGGTGCCGATCGTGCTGCTGTCGGCGCGGGCCCAGGAGGCCGACGTGCAGAAGGGCAACGACCTCGGGGTCGCCGCCTACGTCACCAAGCCGTTCGACCCCATCGAGCTGCTCCACCTGGTGGCCGGCATCCTCGCCAAGCAGGGCGACGGGGCGGCCGCGTCGGGGATGCCGTGACCGAGGGCCTGCTCCCGGTGCAGCGCGAGCTCGCCGAGCTGTTCCGCGCCGCCCTGCGCCGGGCCGCGGCCGCCGGGGCGCTGGCCCTCGACCCGGACGCGGTCCCTGCGCCGACCCTGGAGCGGCCGCGGCTGGCCGAGCACGGCGACTGGGCCACCAACGTGGCCTTGGTGCTGGCCAAGGCCGCCAAGGCGCCGCCGAGGACGGTCGCGGAGGCGATGGTCTCCCACCTGGAGCCCCCCGACTGGGTCGCCGGCGTCGAGGTGGCCGGGCCCGGCTTCGTCAACGTCCGCCTCGCCCGGCGCTGGTTCGAGGGTCTGGTCCGCCGGATCGTGCCCGCCGGGCCGGCCTTCGGCACGGTCGACCTCGGCGGCGGGGAACGGGTCAACGTCGAGTTCATCTCGGCCAACCCGACCGGCCCCCTGCACGTCGGCAACGCCCGCCTGGCCCCCATGGGCGACGCGCTCGCCAACCTGCTCGCGGCCACCGGCCACAAGGTGGAACGCGAGTACTACCTCAACGACGCCGGCAGCCAGATCGACCTGCTGGGCGCCAGCGTGGAGGCCGCCTACCTGCGGCTGCTCGGCCGGCCCGCCGAGCCTCCGGCCGACGGCTACCAGGGCGGCTACGTGGTCGAGCTGGCCGAGGCGCTCCGCTCCGAGGAGGGCGAGCGCCTTGCGGACCTGCCGGCGGGGGAGCGCCGCACCCGGATCACCGGCTGGTCCTACCGCCGCATGCTGGCCGAGATCAAGCAGACCCTCGCCCGCCTCGGGGTGGAGTTCGACGTCTGGTTCTCCGAGCGGACGCTGCACGAGAGCGGGGCGATCGCCGACACGGTGGAGGAGTTGCGCCAGCGGGGGCTGGTCGAGGACCGGGACGGCGCCACCTGGCTGCGCACCAGCCAGTTCGGCGACGACAAGGACCGGCCCCTGATCCGCTCCAACGGCGCGCCCACCTATTTCGGGGCGGACGCCGCCTACTACCGGGACAAGCGCCGTCGCGGCTTCGACCGGCTCGTCTTCCTGTGGGGCGCCGACCACCACGGCTACATCCCCCGCCTGCGGGCGGTGGCGCGCGCCTTCGGCGACCCCGACGACACCACCGAGTTCATCATCGGCCAGCTGGTCAGCCTGGTGCGCGCCGGCGAGCCGGTGCGGATGAGCAAGCGCGCCGGCGACATCGTCACCGTCGACGAGCTGCTCGACGAGGTCGGCAAGGACGCCTTCCGCTACACCATGCTGCGGTACTCGGTCGACGCCCCGATCGAGTTCGACATCGAGGCGGTCACCCGCCAGTCGATGGACAACCCGGTGTACTACGTCCAGTACGCCCACGCCCGCATCGCCAGCGTCATCCGTCAGGCCGCCGAGGTGGGGTTCGTGGCGGCGCCGCTGGAGGAGGCCGACCTCGGGCTGCTCGAGCACCCGATGGAGGCGGCACTGCTGCGCCAGCTCGCCGCCTACGAGGAGCTGGTGGTGCCGCCTCACCCGCTACGCGGAGGACCTGGCGGCCGCCTTCCACCGCTTCTACGGAGACTGCCGGGTCCTGAGCGATGACCAGCGCCTGTCGAGTGCCCGCTGGTGGCTCTGCCAGGCCACCAGGCAGGTGCTCGCCAACGCCCTGGCGATGATCGGCGTGGGCGCCCCAGAGCGGATGTAGTCCCCCCGTCAAGGTCGCGCCGGCGCCGCCGCTCGTCGAGCGGCTGGGCCTTCGCGCTGCCGGTCGGGCAAGATGGCGCCGGCAACGGGAGGGACGAACTGGAGGGGACGTGGGGGAGGCGCTCAGGGTCGGGATGCTCGGCTGCGGCGTGGTCGGCACCGGCGTGGCCCGGCTGCTGGTGGAGCATGCCACGCCGGTGCGGGACCGCGCCGGGGTGTCGATCGCGTTGCAGCGGGTCGCGGTCCGCGACGTCACCCGCAAGCGCGACCCGGCCGTCGACCCCACCCGCATCAGCGGCGACGCCGCCGAGGTGGTCACCGACCCGGAGGTCGACGTGGTGGTGGAGGTGATGGGCGGGATCGAGCCGGCCCGCTCGCTCATCCTGCGGGCCATCCGGCTCGGCAAGCCGGTGGTCACCGCGAACAAGGAGCTGCTGGCCGCCCACGGCGGCGAGCTGTTCGACGCCGCCGACGCCGCCGGGGTGGACCTCAAGTTCGAGGCCGCCGTCGGCGGGGCGATCCCGATCGTCGCGCCGCTCAAGGAGTCGCTGGCCGGCGACCGGGTCCGCCGGGTGCTCGGGATCGTCAACGGCACCACCAACTACGTGCTGTGGCGGATGACCTCCACCGGCGCCGGCTACGAGGAGGCGCTGGCCGAGGCGACCGAGCTGGGCTACGCCGAGCCCGACCCCGGCGCCGACGTCGAGGGCTTCGACGCCGCCGCCAAGTGCGCCATCCTGGCCAGCCTGGCCTTCAACACCAGGGTGGTGGCCGGCGACGTCTACCGGGAGGGGATCACCGACGTGACCGCGGCCGACATCGCGGCGGCGGCGCGGATGGGCTACACCGTCAAGCTGCTGGCGATCGCCGAGGAGGTCGACGGCGAGGTGAGCGCCCGCGTGCACCCGGCGATGGTCCCGGACAGCCACCCGCTCGCCGGCGTCACCGAGGCCTACAACGCGGTGTTCGTGGAAGCCGACGCGGTCGGCCGGCTGATGTTCTACGGGCGCGGTGCCGGCGGGCGGCCGACCGGCTCCGCGGTCGTCGGCGACCTGGTCGACGTCGCCCGCATGCGCCTGCAGGGCGCCCACGGGGTCGGCTGCACCTGCCTGTACCAGCGCCGGGTCCGCGGCATGGAGGACGTCGACACCCAGTACTACGTGGCGCTCGACGTGGCCGACCGCCCCGGCGTGCTCGCCCAGGTGGCCGCCGCCTTCGCCGCGCAGGCGGTGTCGATCCGCTCGGTGCTGCAGCGGGGCAAGGGGGAGAAGGCCCAGCTGGTGCTCGTCACCCACCTGGCCAGGGAGGGAGCGGTGCGCGCGGTGCTGGAGGGGCTGCGCCGCCTGGAGGTGGTCAGCAACCTGGCCAGCGTCATGCGGGTGGAAGGGGAGGAGGCCGACGAGGTGCTGGGCTGGTGAGCCGGAGGGGTCCGGGGAACCCCAGGGGGGTGCCCCGGTGAACAGGATGGACGCGAGGCCCTGGCCGGGGCTGATCGAGCGCTACCGGGAGCACCTGCCGGTCGGCCCCGCCACCCCGGTGGTGACGCTGCTGGAGGGCGGCACTCCGCTGCTGCGCGCCCCGGTGCTGTCGGCCCGCAGCGGCTGCGACGTCTGGCTCAAGGTCGAGGGGGCCAACCCCACCGGGTCGTTCAAGGACCGCGGCATGACGGTGGCCGTGTCCAAGGCGCTGGAGGAGGGGGCGCGGGCGGTGCTGTGCGCCTCGACCGGCAACACCTCGGCGTCGGCCGCCGCCTACGCGGCGAGGGCGGCGATCACCTGCGCGGTGGTCGTCCCCGAGGGCAGGGTCGCGCTCGGCAAGCTGGCGCAGGCACTGGTGCACGGGGCCACCGTGCTGGCGGTGGACGGGTCGTTCGACGACTGCCTCACGCTGGTCCGCGACCTGGCAGAGCGCCACCCGGTGGCGCTGGTCAACTCCGTCAACCCGCTGCGCATCCAGGGCCAGAAGACGGTCGCCTTCGAGATCGTCGAGGCGCTCGGCCGCGCCCCGGACGTTCACTGCATCCCGGTCGGCAACGCCGGCAACATCACCGCCACCTGGCTCGGCTACCGCGAGGCCGAGGCGCTCGGCCTGGCGCATGGCCGCCCCAGCATGCTCGGCTTCCAGGCGGCGGGGGCCGCCCCGCTGGTCACCGGCCGGCCGGTGGAACGGCCGACGACCATCGCCAGCGCCATCCGCATCGGCAGGCCGGCCTCGGCCGAGGGCGCCCGCCGGGCGGTCGCCGAGTCCGGCGGGCGGCTGGCGGCGGTCACCGACCGGCAGATCCTGGCCGCCTACCGGCTGCTCGCCCGCGAGGAGGGCGTGTTCGTGGAGATGGCCTCGGCCGCCTCGGTGGCCGGGCTGCTCCAGGCCGGCGTGGAACGCGGCCGGCTGGTGGTCTGCACCGTCACCGGCAACGGGCTCAAGGACCCCGACTGGGCCCTCGCCGGCGCGCCGACCCCCACCCGGGTCCCGGCGGATGCGGCGGCCGCCGCCGCGGCGCTCGGCCTGGCGTAACCGGGCGGCCCCCCACGGTAGGCTCACGGCTCATGGACACCGTGCGGGTCAGGGCGCCCGCCACCACCGCCAACCTGGGACCGGCGTTCGACGCCGCCGGGCTGGCCCTCGACTGGTGGGACGAGCTGGAGGCGACCCCCGGCCCGGCCGACGCCATCCAGGTCGGCGGCGAGCAGGCGGCGCTGCTGCCGACCGGACCGGACAGCCTGGTCGCGGTGGCCATGCGACGGCTCGCCGCCGCGGCAGGGACGCCGCTGCCGCCGCTGCGGCTGTCGGTGGTCAAGGGCTTCCCGCTCGGCCGCGGCTTCGGGTCGAGCGCGGCCGCGGTGGTGCTCGGCCTGCTCGCCGCCCGCGAGCTGGTCGCCCCCGACCTGCCAGCCGGCGAGCTGCTGGCGCTGGCCTGCGAGCTGGAGGGACATCCCGACAACGTCACCCCCTGCCTGTACGGCGGCGCCACCGTGTGCTGGACCGAGGCGGGCCGGCCGTGCTGGCGTGCGCTGCCTGTCCACCAGGACCTCGCCGCGGTCGCCCTGGTCGCCCCGCAGCCGATGGCGACCAGCGAGGCCAGGCGGCTGCTGCCCGAACGGGTGCCGTTCCGCACCGCCGCCCACACCGCCGGCCGGGCCGCCCTGCTGCCGCTGGCGCTGGCCGGGGACGCCGAGCTGCTCCTGCCGGCCACCGAGGACCTGCTGCACCAGCCCGAGAGGCTCGCCCGCACGCCGGCCGCCGCCCGGCTGCTGGAGCTGCTGCGACGGCGCGGGCACGCCGCGTTCCTGTCGGGCGCCGGACCGTCGCTGCTGGTGCTCTGCACTCGGGCGGCGGCCGCCGGCGTCGCCGCAGACGCCGGCGAGGCGCTGGCGGCGGCTGGTGGCGACGGCTGGCGGGTGCTCCAGCTGGAGCTGGCCACCACCGGCGCCCTCGGGGGGGTGCGGGGGACCCCGGGGGGGTCCCCCGGCCAAACCGGGGTCGACCGGCCTGGTGGACAGCGGCGATAGACTGCGGGCTCAAGTCGCCCGCCTCGCCGCCGAAGGATGAGGCAAGCTCCCGAGCCGCAGCTACCACGACGCGGAGTCTCCCGTGCCCGACAAGCTGACCTCGCCCGCCGGCGAGGAGTTCGTGCTGGCCGACGCCTCGGTCAACCGTGTGTTGGTCAAGGGCGTGGTCGCGGTGATGCACGCCCGCACCGAGCGCCTCTGGTCCACCAAGGAAGGCGACATGTTCCTGTGCGCCGACGCCGAGGGGAACCTGGATGCCGAGAAGGCCACCGGCGCCGGCTTCTACTGGCGGGACACCCGCTACCTGTCCGACTTCCGGCTCGAGGTCGACGGCAACCCGCCGCTGCTGCTGTCGACCTCCGCCGACCGCGCCTTCGCCAGCCACGTCGACCTGGCCAACCAGGACCTGCTCGACGAGGAGGGCGCGGTGACCGCCGTCCAGCACACCGTCAACATCCGCCGCACCAGGGTGATCGACGGGCGCCTGTACGAGCGCATCCGGGTCAAGAACTACAACGCCGCCGCGGTCGACTTCACCCTGCGGCTGACCTTCGGGACCGACTTCGCCGACATCTTCGAGGTGCGTGGGCTCAGGCGGTCCACCAGAGGCAAGTTCACCCACCCCAAGGCCGACGGCAGCGCGGTGGCATTCGCCTATGCCGGCGAGGACGGCGTCTTCAGGGAGACCCGCATCCACTTCGAGCTGGCGCCGACCGAGCTCGAGGTGCGGGGCGAGCAGGTGGTGGCCGCCTGGCGGCTGCGGCTGCAGCCGACCGAGACGGAGATGATCGCGCTCACGGTGGAGCCGAGGGCGGCGGGCGTGCCGAACCCCGCCAAGCCGTTCGACGCCGCCATGCACGGGCTGCGCCGCTCCTACGAGTCCTGGGAGCGTTCCTGCACCCGCATCTGGACCAACAACCAGCTCTACAACGAGCTGCTCGCCAGGGGGCTGCGCGACCTGCGGGCCCTGCTCACGCCGACCAGGCAGGGCAACCTGGTGGCGGCCGGCATCCCCTGGTTCGTGGCCCCGTTCGGGCGCGACGCGCTGCTCACCTGCCACCAGACGCTGCTGCTCAACCCCGACCTGACCCGCACCACCCTCGAGGTGCTGGCCGCCTTCCAGGCCGAGGAGACCGACGAGTGGCGCGACGCCCAGCCGGGCAAGATCCTCCACGAGCTGCGTCAGGGCGAGCTGGCCGGCGCCAACGTGATCCCCCACACCCCGTACTACGGCTCGATCGACTCGACCCCGTTGTGGCTGCTGCTGCTCGGCACCTACTACCGCTGGACCGGCGACCTGGAGTTCTGCAGGCGGCTGCTGCCCAACGTCGAGCGGGCGCTCCACTGGGTGGAAAGCTACGGCGACGCCGACGGCGACGGCTTCGTGGAATACCTGCGCACCAGCCCGCGTGGCCTGGCCAACCAGGGCTGGAAGGACTCGCACGACTCGGTGGTGCACGTCGACGGCAAGCTGGCGGAGGGGCCGATCGCGCTGGCCGAGGTGCAGGCCTACACCTACCTGGCCAAGCTGCGGGTGGCCGACGTGTTCGAGGGGCTCGGCCAGGCCGAACGGGCCGGCGTCCTGCGCGCCGAGGCGGCCGCCCTGCGGGCCGCCTTCAACCAGCGCTTCTGGGTCGAGTCCGAGCAGTACTTCGCGATGGCCCTCGACGGCGAGAAGCGGCCGGTGGCCACCATCACCTCCAACCCCGCCCACGGGCTGTACTGCGACATCGTCGACCCCGACAAGGCAGCGGCCACGGCGAGGCGCCTGCTGGCCCCCGACATGTTCTCCGGCTGGGGGGTGCGGACGATGTCGAAGTCGGCGATCGCCTACAACCCGATGAGCTATCACAACGGCTCCGTGTGGCCGCACGACAACGCGATCATCGGTGCGGGGCTGAAGCGCTACGGGCACGCCAAGGCGACCAACCGGCTGGCGACGGCGATGTTCGAGATGGCCGTGACCGTCGACGACATGCGCCTGCCGGAGCTGTTCTGCGGCTTCACCCGGCGCTCGCCGAACCGGCCGGTCGCCTACCCGGTCGCGTGCTCGCCGCAGGCCTGGGCCGCCGGCGCCCCGTTCCTGCTGCTGCAGGCGATGCTCGGCATCTCGGCGGACGCCCCCGCCAACACCATCAACGTGAACAAGCCGCAGCTGCCGGGATGGCTGCACACGGTGGAGCTGCACGACCTGCGGGTCGGCCGCTCGACCGTGTCGATCGTCTTCCAGCGGCAGGGCGAGAGGACGGGGTTCTCGCTGCTCGGCAAGGACGGCGACGTGCGCGTGCTGATGGAGGAGTGAGGGCTGTTGCGCTCGGTCACCCGCCGCCCGTACAATGGCCGCGGTCTCAGTCGCTGGCCAATTCGGTCGACGCCCCCGCCATCCCGGCTCATCGCTCTGGCGATTCCCGACACGTTCGGCACGGATCGTTGCGCGATGGACGCGGTGCCCGGCAGGCGGGCAGCCAGTCCCTGCGGGGGTGTACGACGAGGCCGGCCAGTGGCGGCACCACCAGTTCCGTTCGAGTAGTCGACCGGGTCAGGTGACCCGACGTCATGCACCCTTGCGGCCCGGCGTCCAAGCGCCAGCGGCCGCAGGGCCTCGTCGACGGGAAGACGGGAACAGGAAGAGGAGCGAGCGCGAGTTCTCCCCACGGCGCCGCATCCCGGCGCAATTTCAAGACCCCGGCAACCGGGTGGCGATCCACGGACCCCGGCTCGAGCCCGAGCCGGCCGGTCGCCACCAACAGGAAGGTGAACATGGCAACCACCGAACGGGACATCCTCGAGGCGAAGGTGCTGCCCGAGCTGCAGGCGATCGCCTCCTCCATGGGTGTCCAGGGCTACCAGCGGCTCCGCAAGGCGGATCTGATCGGCGCGATCATCGCCAAGGCCCAGGGTGTCGAGTTCCAGCCTTCCTCGAGCCCGTCGGGCAGAGGCCGACGGGGCGCCGCGGCCGGCCAGCCGGCCGAGCAGCCTGAGCTGCCGGCCACCGCCGAGGCGCCAGCCGGCCGGGACCCGGAGCCGCAGCCGGTCGAGGCGGCGGGCAACGGTGGGCAGCCGGCCGCCGCCGCGTTGCCGGCGACGGCGCAACCGTCCGGTCAGGTCGCCGAGCCGGGCCCCAACGGCGAGCAGCTGCCGGCCGCCACGGCCGGCGGCAACGCCGATGCCGGTGCCGGCCAGGCCGACCCCGGGCCCGCTGCGGCTTCGGGCCAGGCAGCCGCCCTGGTCCAGACCGCGCCGGCCGGCGACCCGCCGGCCGCGCAGGACCCGCCGGCCGCGCAAGGCCAGGCCGGCGACGGCGCCAAGGGCCAGGCGGGCGCGGCCGGGGACCCGCCGGCCGACGGCGCCCAGGGCCGGGCGGCCACGGGCGGACAGGGCCAGGCCGGCGGTGACGGACGCCAGGAGGGCCAGCCGGCCGGCGGCGGCCAGAGCCAGCCCGCCCAGGGGCAGGCGGCGGCGGAGCCGGCGCAGCGCGGCGACGGGCAGCCCGACCACGGCGGCGACCGCGGCCAGCGGCGGGACTGGGGCGGCCAGCAGGGCGGCCGCTGGGAGAACCAGCAGGGCCAGGGTGGCGGTGGCGGACGGCGCCGCAGCCGCAACCGGAACCGCAACCGCAACCGCTTCAACGAGCAGGGCGGCAACGTCGCCGTGCTGGACCGGCCCGACTACCGGGAGCGGCAGCAGGCCGACGACCGTCCCGAGGTCAGCCGCGTCGGCACCCTCGACATCCGCTCCCAGGACGGCTACGGCTTCCTGCGGGTCAACGGCTACCTGCCTGGGCCGGAGGACGTCTACGTGCCGCTGTCGATGATCCGCCGGATGGGGTTGCGGCGCGGCGACGAGATCGAGGGCACCGTCAAGCTGCCGCGGGACTCCGAGAAGTACGCCGCCCTCTCCCGGGTCGAGAAGGTCAACGGCCTCGACCCGGAGGAGGCGCGCGGCCGGCGCGACTTCAAGGACCAGACCCCGCTGTACCCGCAGGAGCGCCTGCGCCTGGAGCACAACCCGACCGAGATCTCCACCAGGATCATGGATCTGATGTGCCCGATCGGGAAGGGCCAGCGTGGGCTGATCGTGTCCCCGCCGAAGGCGGGCAAGACCACCCTGATGAAGCAGATCGCCAACGCGATCAGCGACAACAACCCCGAGGTGTACCTCATCATCCTGCTCACCGACGAGCGGCCCGAAGAGGTCACCGACATGCAGCGCTCGACCAAGGCGCACGTGATCTACTCCACCTTCGACCGGCCGAGCGAGGAGCACTGCCAGGTCGCCGAGCTGACCATCGAGCGGGCCAAGCGGCTGGTGGAGTACGGCCGCGACGTGGTGGTGCTGCTCGACGGCATCACCCGCCTGTCGAGGGCCTACAACCTGGCCACCCCGGCCAGCGGCAAGATCCTCTCCGGCGGGGTCGACTCCTCGGCCCTGTACCCGCCCAAGCGCTTCTTCGGGGCGGCCCGCAACCTGGAGGAGGGCGGCTCGCTGACGATCCTGGCCACCGCCCTGGTCGACACCGGGTCGCGCATGGACGAGGTGATCTTCGAGGAGTTCAAGGGCACCGGCAACATGGAGGTGCGGCTCGACCGCAAGCTGTCCGAGCGGCGCATCTTCCCGGCCCTGGACGTCGACGCCTCCTCCACCCGCAAGGAGGAGCTGCTGCTGACCGAGGAGGAGCTGGTGGTCGCCTGGAAGCTGCGCCGGGTGCTCGGTGCGCTCGACTCGGCCCAGGCCCTCGAGCTGGTGGTCGACCGGATGCGCCAGAGCAAGACCAACGCCGAGTTCCTGCGTGCCATCCAGCGCGCCAACATCAGCTGATCGGTCAGGGGAATTCGCGAACCGGCCAGGTGGTTCGGGGTATAGGATCACCAGCCAACCGACCGTGAGGAAACGAACAACCATGAAGCAGGGCATCCACCCCGAGTACAAGGTCGCCACCGTGCGCTGCTCGTGCGGCGAGGAGTTCCAGACCCGCTCGACCGTCTCCGAGCTGCGGGTCGACATCTGCTCCAAGTGCCACCCCTTCTACACCGGCAAGCAGAAGCTGGTCGACGCCGGTGGCCGCGTGGAGCGCTTCGAGCGCCGCTACGGCAAGCGCAAGCCGTCCGAGCCGACCGCCTGAGCGGACGGGCGGGCAGCGCGGTGAGCAGACGGTCCGAGGGGGGGCGGCCGTTCTACTACGGCGGCCAGGCCGTGCTGGAAGGCGTGATGATGCGCGGCCAGGACGCCTGGGCGCTGGCGGTGCGCCGTCCCAAGGGCGAGATCTACCTGGAGCGCCACCACCTCACCCCCCTCGCCGGGCGGGTGCGGCTGTTCCGCCTGCCGTTCTTCCGCGGCGTCGGTGTGCTGGTCGACTCGCTGGCCATCGGCGTGCGCGCCCTGGCCATCTCCGGCAACCAGGCGCTGGATGAGGACGAGCAGCTCAGCGACAGGCAGATGGGCTGGTCGCTGGGGATCGGTGCGCTCTTCTTCACGCTGCTGTTCATCCTCGCCCCGGCGGCCGGCACCAACTGGCTGTCCCGGCATCTCCCCAACAACCTGACCTTCAACCTGGTCGAGGGCCTGGCGAGGCTGGCGTTCTTCCTCGCCTACATCCTGGTCATCTCGATGCTGCGCGACATCCGCCGGGTCTTCCAGTACCACGGCGCCGAGCACAAGGCGATCCACTGCTACGAGGCCGGCCTGCCGCTGGCGCCCGCCAACCTCGACCGCTTCCCGACCCTGCACGTCCGCTGCGGGACCAACTTCCTGCTGATCCTGTTCGTGGTCACGCTGGTGCTGTTCACCGTGGTGTTCTCGCTGGCCGGGCGGCCGCCGCTGCTGGTCCGCGTGCCGCTGCAGATCCTGGCCGTGCCGGTGATCGTCGGCATCGCCTACGAGGGCATCCGGCTCGGCGCCGGCCGCGAGCGCTCGGCGCTGGTCCGGGCGATGATGAAGCCGGGGCTGTGGCTGCAGATGCTCACCACCAAGCCGCCCAGCCAGGACATGCTGGAGGTCGCCATCCGCGCCCTCCAGCAGGTGCTGCCGCCGGCCGAGCGGGCCAGGGTCTCGCCCCTGCCCTCCCGGCTGGTGGCCGGGCCGGGCGCCGCCGAGGAGGACCTCGCCAAAGGCGGCTGACGTGTTCGAACATCTCGATCAGATCGAGCAGGCCTACACCGCCATCGAGCGGCAGCTCGCCGATCCCGAGGTGCTGGCCGACCAGGCGCGCGTGATCGAGCTGTCCAAGCGGCATGCGGAGCTGGGCCCGGTGGTCCGCTCCTACCGGGCCTGGCGCGCGGCCGGCGAGGACCTGACCGCCGCCCGCCAGCTCCTGCGCGAGGAGCGCTCGGCCGACGGCCGCGCCCTGCTCGACGAGGAGATCACCAGCGCCCAGGCCCGCCAGGCCGAGCTGGAGGGCGAGCTGCGGCGGGCGCTGGTCCCCAAGGACCCCAACGACGACAAGGACGTGATCGTCGAGGTGCGGGCCGGCACCGGCGGGGACGAGGCCGCGCTGTTCGCCGGCGACCTGTACCGGATGTACACCCGCTGGGCGGAGCAGCACGGCTACCGGGTCGAGGTCCTGTCGGAGAGCGCCTCCGACCTGGAGGGGATCAAGGAGGCGGTGTTCGCGGTCAAGGGCAGGGGGGCCTGGTCGCGGCTGAAGTACGAGGCGGGCGTGCACCGGGTGCAGCGGGTGCCGGTCACCGAGTCGCAGGGCCGCATCCACACCTCCGCCGCCGGGGTCAACGTCCTGCCGGAGGCCGACCCGGTGGAGGTCACCATCGACGACCGCGACCTCAAGGTCGACGTGTACCGCTCGACCGGTCCGGGCGGCCAGTCGGTCAACACGACCGACTCGGCGGTGCGGGTGACCCACCTGCCCACCGGCATCGTGGTCGCCATGCAGGACGAGAAGTCCCAGATCCAGAACCGCGAGAAGGCCATGCGGGTGCTGCGGGCCAGGCTGCTGGAACGGGCCCTCTCCGAGCAGCAGGCGCAGCTCGCCGCCGAGCGCCGTTCCCAGGTCCGCTCCCTCGACCGCTCCGAGCGGGTGCGCACCTACAACTTCCCCCAGGACCGGGTCACCGACCACCGCATCGGCCTGTCGGTCGGCGACCTGCCCGGCGTGCTGGAGGGCCGCGGGCTCGACCGGATCATCGACGAGCTGGCCGCCAGGGACGCCGAGGCGGCGCTGGCCGCCGCCGGCGCGGAGGCGT
>WNGB01012824.1_pt1 | contig 14187 bp, 14 predicted proteins | sample 5400681 | NCBI WGS metagenome assembly WNGB01 (sample SAMN13153367, study PRJNA577476) | soil metagenome | isolation source: 115 cm soil or saprolite under grassland replicate 2 | place: USA:California | collected 2016-06-15 | reverse complement strand
CGCGCGTGGGTGGCGATGGCGATGAAGTCGAAGTTGCCGGCGCGGAAGGAGCACATGTAGGGCGCGCGCCAGAACGACAGCTCGGCGAGATACTCCTGGCCCTTCTTGGTGCGCGGCGCATCGACCTCGGCGGCGAGCCCGTTGAAGGTGACGGCGCGGCGGTCGAACAGGAAGCCGACACGCTCGCGATTGCCGCCGGGGTCGGACATCCAGTCGGAATAGACGAGGTCCCAGCTCGGCCCCAGGAACTGGCAGACCCGGCCGTAGTCGGTGAGGTTGTCGCGCAGCTCGACCAGGGCGATCAGGTCGAACTGGCCCAGGATCTCGGCGATGTAGTGGATCGCCGCCTCCGTCCGGCGCTTCTTGCCGAACTCGCGGATGTTCCAGATCGCCACGTTGATCGACTGGTCGAGCTGGGAAGGCGGGATCTTCGCCGCCTCGATGCGCTTCTTGAGAGCGAGCAGGCCCGCTGCAATGTCGGGCGAAACGTCTCCGTGGTGCATGTGATCCCCCGCAGTTGAGCGACTACAGCCTACGGTAGAAAATTAATGTAATTAAGGCAACCTCGATTCGTTGCAAATACGGCCTGCGGCCGCGCCCGCGGCGATGTAAACTCCCTTAACATGAGTTGGAAAAGACGTGAGCGCGAGGCGCGCGGCTACCATCACGGCAATCTGCGCGAAGCGCTGATCCAGGCCGCGCGCGAACTCATCAAGGAGAAGGGCCCGGCAGGCTTCACCTTCGCCGACGCGGCGCGCTCGGCCGGCGTCAGCGCGGCGGCGCCCTACCGCCATTTCCGCGACCGCGAGGCCCTGCTGGCCGACGTGGCGCGCGAGGGCTTCCAACGCTTCGAGGCCATGCTGTCGACCGGCTGGGCCGGCGGCAAACCGGATGCCCTCACGGCCTTCAACAATGTCGGCAAGGCCTACCTCGCCTTCGCCCGCGCCGAGCCCGCCTACTACGCGGCCATGTTCGAATCGGGCCTGCCGCCCGATCTCAATGCCGACCTGCGCGCGGCGGCTGATCGCGCCTTCGGCGTGCTGCGCGGCGCCGCCGATGTCCTGGTGGCCATGCTGCCGGCCGCCAAGCGGCCGCCTGCCCTGATGATGAGCCTGCATGTCTGGGCGATGGCGCACGGCATCGCCTCGCTGTTCGGCCGCGGCGACGCCGGCCGGCGCACCTTGCCGATGACGGCCGAGGAGCTGCTGGAATCGCAAATGCTCATTTACCTGCAGGGATTGGGTTTCCCGCAAAAAGCCTGAGGGCCCCTTGACTCCCCTGATCGGAATGCCCAATGTAAATGTCGTTAACATTTACATCCGTTAACGCTGAACGAGGGAGCCCCGCCATGACGGGCCTGATGGAAAGACTGGACGACATCCCGAAGCCCGCCTGGATCGCCCTTCTGGTCGTGAGCTTCATCCTGTTCTGGCCGATTGGCCTCGCCCTTCTCATCTATCTGAAATGGAGTGGACGCATGTTTTGCTCTCGCCACGGCCGCTACGGCCATTGGTATGGACCTGAGGATCGCTCAGGGGGCCGCGAAGCGCGCGAGGAATGGCGCGCCTGGAAGCGCCGCCATCGCTGGGGCGGCCAGGGCAGCGGCAACGTCGCCTTCGACGAGTATCGCGAGGAGACGCTGCGCAAGCTCGATGAGGAGCAGCGCGAGTTCCGCGACTTCCTCGACCGGCTGCGTGCCGCCAAGGACCGCGCCGAGTTCGACCAGTTCATGAACGAGCGGCGCAACCGGCCGCCCGCCGCCGAACCGCCGGCTCCGACTCCCTCCGCTTAGACAGCCGGTTCTCCGCCCCTCCCGTCGCACTCCGACGGGAGGGGTTTTTCATTGTCCAAGCACATTCCGTCCGGCTGGAATCAGCCGGACGGAATGTGCCCTGTGAAACCAGCGTTTCCAGTGCGCGCGTTCCCGATCGGATGGAACCGCAAGCGGTTCCATCCGATCGGGAACCGCTCTAGTAGTCCAGCTTCATCGGCAGTCGCAGCTCGACCGACCGCTCGGCGAGATCGAGCAGCACCGCGAAGGCATAGCGCGCGTTCTGCTCGAGCGGCGCATTGTCGGCCAGGTCGTCGCGCCCCCAGGCGGCGACGATATTGGCGTCCGCCTTCCAGGTCGCCGCATTGAGCTCCCCGAGCTGGCGACGCAGCGTCGCCGTCGAGCCCACGACCACGCGCCGGCCGTCGACATCCTCGCCCTCGAAGGTGAACTCGAAAGGGTTGGGCAGCCACAGCTCGACGTTGCGCACCAGGTGGGAGTAGCGCGAGCGAAAGCCCGCGACGTTGCTGCGCATCAGGGCGGGATCGTTGTCCCATTCCTCGGGCAGGCTGGCCGGCCGGCGCACCGCCGGATGTTCGGCATAGGCTGCCCACAACACCAGCGAACCGAAGCCGTCCCATCCGGGGCGGCCCGTGTAGTAGGGCGCATCGAGGTCTTCGCTCCAGTCGAGCGGCGATGCGATTCGGTTGCCGAGCGACTGGTTGAGTTCGACGCGCCAAGTGAGAAGCGCCTGGAGGATTTCCTGGATGTCGGGGTCGGAATCGGCGGCGCCGACACGACGGCCGATGCGGAACTGCGTGCCGCGCTCCCGAGCCGTCCTCTCCGAAACATTCTCCCACTCACCGGCATAGTAGCGCGTGAGCGACCCGACATAGACGTCGAGGGCCATGAACGAGGGGTCCTTTTGCTTTGTCTGGGGCGGTTGTCCGCCTCTGCCACTTGCAGTTGTTTTAAGCGGAATTTGAACCCGCGCAAACTACCGAAAGCAAATACCTGAATGACAACGCACGCAGTGGCTTTCCGTTGCGCAGGACAGCGTTGCACTCATGCAAGTGGAATACCATCTATAATAGTATTCCATTAAGGATATTCTACGAGAAACTAAATGGCGCGGAAGCGCCTATTGGGGCTCGAGATTGAGGCCTTTGACCAGCTCGATCCAAATGGGTCCCTGCTCGGCCAGGAACTTCTCGAAGAACACATGGTCCTGCGCCGCCATGTCGATGCCGAACGTGTCGAGGATCTTCTGGATGCGCTCGCTCTTGCCGGCCTCGACCATCATGTCGGAGAGCTTCAGCACGATCTCCTTGGGCATCGCCGCCGGCCCGACCAGGCAGATGAAGCCCTGAACCTGGAAGGCGACGTCGGTCACGCCCTGTTCCCAGAAGGTGCCGACGTCGGGCAGCTTGCGCATGCGCGTCTTGGTCGGCACGGCGATCGGCCGGCCGTTGCCGCTCTGCAAGACCGCGGCGGCGGCGGCGTAGCTGCCGCTGCCGCCCTGGACGGCGCCCGAGGCGACGTCGATCCACATCGGCGCCTCGCCGCGATAGTGCACCGCCTCCATCGTCAGGCCGTAGTGGCGGTTCAGCGCCTCGACGGCGCAATGGCTGTAGGAGCCCGCGCCGTAGGTCCCGAGGCTTACCTTGTTGTTGCGGGCGTAGTCGGCGAATTCCTTGAGGGTCTTGGCTGGCACGTTCTTGTTGACGATGAACGGCAGGTGGCCGGCATCCATCCACGAGATCGGCACGAAGTCCTTGTCGGGGTCGTAGGGCAGCTTCTTGAACAGCACCTTGTTCATGATCATGGTGGTCGAGATCGTCCACATCAGCGTGTGGCCGTCGGGGGCTGCGCTCTTGACCTGCTCGGCGGCGATGGCGCCGCTGGCGCCCGCCTTGTTCTCGACATGCACCGGCTGACCGGTCTTCTGCGAGATCGCCTCGCCATAGGCGCGCGCAAAGGTGTCGGTGAGGCCGCCGGCTGGATAGCCGCAGATGATCTTGATGGGCTTGCTGGGCCAGGCCTGGGCAATGGCCGGTGCCGGCAGCGCCGCCGCAACAGCGGCAGCGGAACCATAGCGGAGCAACTCGCGACGCGACGCACGCACGATCATGGACATCCTCCCAACGGCGCGTCTCTTTTTGATCGATGACGGTCTTGGCCGTCTTGGTCGCGCCAGCTTTCAGAATGGCTGCGATTTCGGCAGCCGTAAAGGCGGCTTCATGGCGGTCGTAAGGCGGTTCACTCGCCGCTCATTGGGGCTCGATGTTCAGGCTCTTGATGACGTCGAGCCAGACCGGGCCTTCCTCGTCCAAAACCTTCTTGAAATAGGTGCGGTCGCGCGCTGCCTCGTCGATGCCGAAGGTGTCGATGATCTTCTGGATGCGCTCGGTCTTGCCGGCCTCGACCATCAGGTCGGAGAGCTTCTGCACGACATCATCGGGCGTGCCGGCCGGCGCCGCACAGCCCACCCAGCCGCGCACCTGGAAGGCCTTCTCGGTCAGGCCCTGCTCGTAGAAGGTCGGCACGTCCGGCAGCTTTCTCATGCGCTCCATGGTCGGCACGGCGATCGGCCGGCCGGCGCCCGTCTGCAGCACCGCGCTCGCCGAGGCATAGCTGCCGCTCGCCCCCTGGACGGCGCCCGAGGCCACGTCCTGCCACATCAGCGCTTCACCGCGATAGTGCACCGCCTCCATCTTGAGACCGTAGTGGCCGTTCAGCGTCTCGGTGACGACATGGGCGTAGGAGCCCGCGCCGTAGGTCGCGAGCGACACCTTGCGGTCGCGCGCCCAGGCAGCGAACTCCGCGACGTTCTTGGCCGGCACGTCCTTGCTGATGATGGTCGGCAGATGGCCGGTGTTGAACCAGGCGACCGGCGCGAAGTCCTTGTCGGGATCGTAGGGCAGCTTCTTGAACAAGACCTTGTTCATGATCATCGTGGTCGAGTTCGTGAACATCAGCGTGTAGCCGTCGGCTGGCGCCGATTTCACCATCTCCGCGCCGATCGCGCCGGCGGCACCTGTCTTGTTCTCGACCACGACCGGCTGGCCGGTCTTCTGGCTCACATACTCGCCATAGGCGCGGGCAAAGACATCGGTCAGCCCGCCTGCCGGATAGGTGACGATGATGCGGATCGGCTTGCTCGGCCAGGCTTGCGCGATGGCGGGCCCCGGCAATGCCGCCAGCGCGGCGGCCGAGCCGTATCGCAACACCTCACGACGCGTCGGGCGGACGATCATCCTTGCCTCCCGGACGCGCTCGCTATGACGGTCTTTACGCTGTTTTCGTCGCGCCCGATTTCAGCATGGCGTCGATTTCGTTGGCGGTAAAGCCGGCCTCGCGCAGGATCTCGACGCTGTGCTCGCCGAGCCGCGGCTGCAGGCGCGTCACCTCGGGCTTGGTCTTGCTGAAACGCGGCGGGATGTCGGGCATGCGCAGCTTGCCCTCGGTCGGATGATCGACTTCCTTCCAGAAGCCGGTGGCCTGCAGCTGCGGATCGACGAACAGGTCGTCGAGCGTGTTGACCGGCCCGTGCGGCACGTTCGAGGTCTTGAGCAGCTCGACCCATTCGGCGTTGGTGCGGGTGGCGCAGATCTCGGCCAGCGTCGCGTAGTAATGTTCGACGTTCTTGAGGCGATTGGCGAGCGAGGTGAAGCGCGCATCGGCCGCGAGATCGGGCCGACCGACCAGGCCGCAGAACTCCTTCCAGTGGCCGTCGGTGTAGGGCAGCAGCGCGAAGTATCCGTCCTTCGACGGATAGGGCCGCCGCTCCTTGTTGAGCACGCGCTTGTAGCCCGCCGTCTCGAGCGCCGGCCTGAAAGTCTCGCCGTAGAGGTGCTCGACCATCACGAACGAGACCAACGTTTCGTACATCGGCACTTCGACCGACTGGCCCTTGCCCGTGCGCTCACGGGCGAACAGCGCGGCCAGCAGGGCGGAGACTACGCCGTTGGAGCTGGTCTTGTCGGCGACGATGGTCGGCAGGAAGCGCGGCTGGCCCGCGACCACGCTCTGCAGCGCGGCGAGGCCCGATCCGGCCTGGATGATGTCGTCGTACGCCGCCTTCGGTCCCATCGGGCCGGCCGAGCGATAGCCGTAGGTCGCGAGGTAGACCAGGCGCGGATTGATCTTCTCGAACGCCTCGTATTCCACGCCCAGCCGCTTGGCGGGCTCAGGGCGATAGTTGTGCATCAGCACATCGGCGGTCTCGGCGAGCTTGAACAGCGCATTGCGGCCGGCGTCCTGCTTGAGGTCGAGCACGATCGAGCGCTTGGAGCGATTGCAGCCGAGATAGAACGCGGCCATGCCGGGATTGCGTGCCGGCCCGAGCTGGCGTGTGGTGTCGCCCTCGGGCGGCTCGATTTTCACCACATCGGCGCCCAGATCGCCCAATTGCTGCGCCGCCCACGGCCCGAGCACGACCGTCGTGCAATCGAGAATCCTGACGCCGGCCAAAGGACCCGCCATGTACGCTTCCTCTTCCCAGTGGTTTCCATCCGACTAGCACACCAGACGCAGGGCCGGCCACAGATCGGTCACGCGCTGCAGAATGGATGCTGTTGGCTGCACCCACGTACCCCTTTGCATCGGGAGACGCTCAACGTCACCCCCGATCAAACAGGAGGCTGTGATGCGTGGAGTTGCGATGAAGACCATCCTGGCCGCGGCGATCGCGGGCTCCAGCTTGTTCGTTGCCACCCAGGCCAGCGCCCACGATTACGACAGGTGGGAACGCTGGGAGTACAAGCATCACTGGAAGCACTCCCACGGCTACGGTCCGCCGTCGCGCGTGATCGTCGAACGCCCGGTGTACGTGGCGCCCGCCCGCCCGGTGGTGCTGGCGCCGGTGGCGCCGATGGTGCCGGCCTACGGCTACGGTGGTGGCGGCTACCAGCAGGATCCCAGTGTGAACTTCAACTTCAGCTTCCCGATGCGCTGAGCTCCCCCGGGGACCATGAGCGGCGTGCGGGTGGCTCATGATCCTCTGCCCTCCCCCTGAGGGCCAGGCGTTTTGGCCGCTGCGCGGCCAAAAGCGCCACGCTCCCCTTCGCCACTCCCCCGGCGAAGGGGAGGCCTTCAGCGGGTTGACTCCTGGCGTTTGCGCCCTATTGTGGCGCCCATGCTGCGACTGACGACGCTTCGACTTATTGGCTGATCCGCCGCTCCGGAACCCCCGGGGCCTCTGCGGATCGCTTGTCGTTCGTCTCATCCAACCACCAGTCGCCGCCACCCTCTCCGTCTTTATCGCAGTGTTCGCCTAAGAGCCGTTTGGCCGTGCGCGGCGCGAGGAGTCCATCGATGTCACCCCAGAAACCCATGATGCCGACCGCGGGCGAGAAGTACGTACCCTTCAAGCCCATCGATCTGCCCAACCGACAATGGCCGTCCAAGGTCATCACCAAACCGCCCATCTGGTGCGCGGTCGACCTCAGGGACGGCAACCAGGCGCTGATCGAGCCGATGGACTCCGACCGCAAGGCGCGGATGTTCAAGCTGCTCTGCAAGATGGGTTTCAAGGAGATCGAGGTCGGGTTTCCGGCCGCGTCCGAGACCGATTTCGACTTCGTGCGCGAGCTGATCGAGCACAAGATGATCCCCGACGACGTCACCATCCAGGTGCTGACACAGAGCCGGCCGGAATTGATCGAGCGCACCTTCGAGGCCTGCCGTGGCGCCAAGCGCGCCATCGTCCATCTCTACAACTCGACCTCGACCCTGCAGCGCCGCGTCGTGTTCGGCATGGACTATAGCGGCATCATCGACATCGCCGTGTCGGGCGCCAAGCTGGTCAAGCAGCTGGCCGACGCCGATCCCAACACCGAGTGGGTCTTCGAATATTCGCCGGAGAGCTTCACCGGCACCGAGCTCGAGTTCGCGCGCGACATTTGCGCCGCGGTCGGCGACGTCTACAAGCCCACGCCGCAGAAGAAGATGATCATCAACCTGCCGGCGACGGTCGAGATGGCCTCGGCCAACATCTACGCCGACCAGATCGAATGGTGCCATCGCAACTTCAAGTATCGCGATGCGATGATCCTGAGCCTGCATCCGCACAACGACCGCGGCACCGGCGTGGCGGCGGCCGAGCTCGGCTACATGGCCGGCGCCGACCGCATCGAGGGCTGCCTATTCGGCAACGGCGAGCGCACCGGCAACGTCGACCTGGTGACGCTCGGCCTCAACATGTTCACCCAGGGCGTCGATCCGGAGATCGACTTCACGAACATCAACGAGATCCGCCAGACCGTCGAATACTGCAACCAGCTGCCGGTCCATCCGCGCCATCCCTACGGCGGCGACCTGGTCTTCACCGCCTTCTCGGGCTCGCACCAGGACGCCATCAACAAGGGCTTCAAGGCGCTCGAGGCCTCGAACAGCAAGGTCTGGGAGGTGCCCTACCTGCCGATCGACCCGGCCGATCTCGGCCGCAGCTACGAGGCGATCATCAGGATCAACAGCCAGTCGGGCAAAGGCGGCATCGCCTACATCCTCAAGACCGACTACGGCATCGACATGCCGCGTCTTCTCCAGGTCGAGTTCTCCAAGGTGATCCAGCAGATCGCCGACGAGACCGGCAAGGAGATCCAGCCGGCGCTGATCTGGGACACCTTCCGCAAGGAGTATCTCGAGAACCGGACACCGGTCGACTTCGTCAGCCACACGACCGTGCCCGAGCCCGGCCACCCCGACGTGCGTCTTCTCGATGCGCAGGTGATGTTCAACGGCCAGCAGAACAAGATCAGCGGCCGCGGCAACGGTCCGATCGCGGGCTATGTCGATGCGCTGGGCAAGAACTGCGGCGTCGGCATCCGGGTGCGCGACTATCACCAGCACGCCACCGGCGCCGGCTCCGACGCCCAGGCTGTCAGCTTCATCGAAGCTGAAACAACCGACGGCCGCGTGCTCTGGGGCGTCGGCATGGACTCCAACATTGTTACGGCTTCGTTGAAGGCGGTGACGTCGGCAGCCAACCGCTCGGTCGCCAGCAAATAGCGATACCCTCCGGCAACAGCGGGCTCTACCATCACGAGCGGGCGGGGTGTTCCCGCCCGCTCTTTGTTTGCCTGGAGGCTCGCATGCATCGTTTCGCTCCCACCATCTATGTCCTCACCGGCATGGTCATCGGCGGCCTGGCCGTCGCCTGCACCGCGGGGGCGAACCAGCCGAACATGCAGGCAGCCCTCAGCTCGCTCCAGGCGGCGAAGGCCGAGCTGATCCAGTCCCGGCCCAACAAGGGTGGCCATCGCGAACGCGCCATCAACTTCGTCAATGCCGCCATCTCCGAGACCGAGGCCGGCATCAACTACGCCGGCAACTGACACTCCGCTTCATCAAGGCTGAACGCATGACGTCGTTCGTCAAATAGCGATACCGGCGCCGCCGGGCCGGCTCTAGAATCGGGGTGGGCGCGAATTCCCGCCTGCTCAACGTTTTGAAGGACCGTTTCATGCTTCGTTTCTTTACCAAGTCGCCCACCGCAATCTTGCTCACCGGCATCACCATCGGCGCGATCGCCGGTGCCTGCGTCGCCATTGCGGCCCAGCCCAACATGCAGGCAGCCCTGGGCTCGCTGCAGGCGGCGCGCGCCGAGCTGGTTAGGGCCGAGGCCAACAAGGGTGGCCATCGCGACCGCGCGATCGGCTTTGTCGATTCCGCGATCGCCGAAACCAAGGCCGGCATCGCCTACGCCAGGTGAGCGGCGCTCGACGGCAGGCGTCGTTAGCGCGTAGAAGGGCGGTCATGGCCAAAGCGAAAAAGACCGCCCCCCGCAAGAACAAGCGTCCGGCGAGTGCGCCGAACGCCAACCTGCTCGCCGATCTGTTGAAATGGGCGAAGGCCGCCGGCGCCGACTCGGCCGACGCGCTCTACGTCAACGGCGAGTCGATCTCGGTCGCCCAGCGCATGGGCAAGCGCGAGAAGCTCGAGAGCAGCGAGGGCCGCGATCTCGGCCTGCGGGTATTCGTGGGCCAGCGCCAGGCCTTCGTCTCGTCGACCGACTTTTCGCCGGCCTCACTGCGCGTGCTGGCCAGTCGCGCCGTCGACATGGCGCGGGCTGTCCCGGAGGACCCGGTATGCGGCATCGCGCCAGAGGAGCTGCTGGCGCGGAGCTGGCCCGACCTCGATCTCAGCGACAAGAGCCGGCCCTCGGCCCGTGCGCTGCTGGCCATGGCGGCGGAAGCCGAGGATGCCGCGCGCGCCGTCAAGGGCGTGACCAACTCCGAGGGCGCCGAGGCAAGCTGGGGCCGCACCTCGGTCATGCTGGCGGCCAGCAACGGTTTCTCCGGCGGCTATCGGCGCAGCGGCTATTCGCTGTCCTGCGCGGTGCTGGGCGGCGAAGGCACCGGCATGGAGCGCGACTACGAATGGTCGAGCGCCGTGCACCTGGAAGATCTCATGTCGGCCGGCACGGTCGGCCGCAACGCCGGCAAATTCGTCGTGCGCCGGCTCAATCCGCGCAAGGCCAAGAGCGCGCGCGTGCCGGTGGTCTACGACCGGCGCGTCTCGGGCGGGCTGATCGGCCATCTGGCGGGCGCCATCAACGGCCGCGCCGTGGCTCGCGGCACCTCGTTCCTCAAGGACAAGATGGGCGAGAAGATCTTCGCCGATGGCATCCGCATCCTCGACAATCCACATCGCAAGCGCGGGCTGGGCAGCCGGCCGTTCGACGCCGAGGGCCTGCCGACCAAACGCTATGCCGTGATCGACGACGGCCGGCTGACGACCTGGCTGCTCGACCTCGCCGCCGCCCGCCAGCTCAAGCTCAAGCCGACCGGCCACGCCGCGCGCGGCACCTCGGGGCCGCCCTCGCCCACCACCTCGAACTTCTATCTCGAGAAGGGCAAGCTCTCGCTCGATGAGCTTTTGGGCGACATCAAGAGCGGCCTCTACATCACCGACCTGATCGGCTTCGGCATCAACGCGGTGACCGGCGACTACAGCCGCGGCGCGTCGGGCTTCTGGATCGAGAACGGCAAGCTCGCCTGGCCGGTGAGCGGCATCACGGTGGCGGGGAACCTCAAGGACATGTTCCTCAACATGACCCCGGCCAACGATCTGCAGTTCAAGAGTTCGACCAACGCGCCGACGGTGAGAATCGAGGGGCTGACCGTCGCGGGGTCGTGATAATGTGCGAGGCATGAACCCCCTCGCGAAAACTACCCTCCTTGCCGCAACGACGGCGCTCCTGGCCGGGCCGGCGCTCGGCCAGACTGACTTCCAATCCTGCCTGCAGACCATCAAGGCCGAGGCGACGCGCCAGGGCGTGTCGGCCGCCATCGCCGACCGCGCCTTCCAGGGCCTGACGCCCGACCAGAAGGTCGTCGACCTCGATTCGCGCCAGCCCGAATTCTCGCTGACCTATTCCAAGTATGTCGGCGGCACGGTGACGCCCGACCGGGTCGTCAAGGGCCAGCAGCGCATGGCGCAGCATCGCACCCTGCTCGATGCGCTGCAGGGCGAGTACGGCGTGGACTTCCAGGTCGTGCGCTCGGTGGCGACGCTGGCCTGCATGACCAAGCGCCGCGACTTCTTCAGCAACGAGACGGTACAGGCGCTGCGTATCCTCGCCATGAACCACATGACGCGTGAGCAGATGCGCGGCTCGTGGGCCGGCGCCATGGGCAACATGCAGTTCATGCCCTCGACCTTCATGAAGTACGGCGTCGACCGCACCGGCGATGGCCGCATCGACCTGTGGACCAGCCTGCCCGACGCCTTCGCCTCGGCCGCCAACTTCTTGCGCGGCATCGGCTGGAAACCGGGCCTGCCCGCCAGCGAGGAAGTGTTCCTGCCGCAGGGCTTCCCGCTCGACCAGGCCGACACCACGGTCGAGAAGCCGGTGCGCGCCTGGGCGCAGATGGGCGTTAAGAAGGCGGGCGGCGCGGCGCTGCCCACCTCCGACGAGCCGTCGTCGGTCATCCTGCCGGCGGGTTTCCGCGGCCCCGCCTTCATCCTCTATCCCAACTTCAAGGCGGTGATGAACTGGAACCGCTCGACGCTCTATGCGCTGTCGGTTGCCATCCTGGCGCAGCAGATCGCGGGTGGCGCGCCGGTTATGCAAGCGCCGCCCGCCGACGACGAGCCGCTCGCGCGCGACACCGTCATCGACATGCAGAACCGCCTCGCCCGCCTCACCCTCTACACCGACGAGGTCGACGGCCTGCTCGGCCCCAAGACGCGCTCGGCGGTGCGGCTCTACCAGAAGCAGATCGGCATGCCGGCCGACGGCCATCCGACGCCCGAATTCGTGCGTCGGCTTCAACAGGCGCGTTAATCTTCCGGACCGCCGGCTTCCAGCCGGCTTCATGAATCATGAGCCGGCTGGAAGCCGGCGGTCCGGAAGAGTCCTAAGCCGGCTGCAACAGACGCACCTCACCGGCGCTGAGACCGATCGATACCGGCAGGGTCAGCGCATTGTCGCCGTCGACCTGGACGGGCTGCTCGCGCAACTCGCCGGCGTCGCTCAGCACCGAGACCCGCACCACCCGTCCCGCGACCACGCGATAGCCGGCCGCGCGGGGTAGGCGGCCGAGCAGCAGCGCCAGGCCGTAGCGAAAGGTGTGTGAGCGGCCCCAGCGTTCGAACAGGCAGACATGCAGCAGCGGCTCGCCGAGGGCGGCGTTGGGCGCCACCACGTAGGGGCCGGCATAGTGGCGGCTGCGCGTCACGATCACCGATGACGCCTCATGATGCATGCCGTCGATCTCGACCTGGTAGCGCACCGGGCGATAGCGATGCGCCTCGACAAGGGAGCGCCAGACATAGGCGGCGCGGCCCAGGCGGCGCTTGAGCGGGGCGCTCACGCCCGCCACGACTTTGGCGTCGAAGCCCGCGCCTGCCATCAGCGAAAAGCAGCGCGTCCCCGCGCCATTGATCGCCTCTCCCGGCCGCACCGACAGCGGGCGGCCTCCCGTCATGGTGCGGGCCACCGCAGCCGCTGAAAAGCCAAGCCCCAGCTCGTGCGCCAGCACGTTGGCCGTGCCCAGCGGCACGATGCCGACAGCGGGCGCTTCCGCGCCACGGCCGGCCAGCCCGTTAATCACCTCGTTGATCGTGCCGTCGCCGCCCGCGACAGCGATCACGCCGTAGCGGCTTGCGTCGCAGGTCTCGGCCAGTCGCCGCGCATCGCCTGCCGCCTGTGTCTCGACGACGTCGACGGTCCATCCTTCGGCGCGCACGCGGCTCGCGACGGCATCGACCAAGCCGCGGCGGCGGCGTCCGGCCGTCGGATTGACGATCAACAACAGCGCTTTGGGGGCAACGACGTTCATTGAACCGTCACATTCGATTCACAGCCACGCAATCGCCGACATACACAATCCCCTGCGTCACGCGCAATCGCGCCCAACAGATTTTGTGCCGGTCGAGTTTTATCCACATGACCGTGATCGAGCGTAACCAACCTGCCCGCCATCGCGCGATCTTCCTGTCCGATATCCATTTGGGCACGCGGGGTTGCCAGGCCGAGCTGCTGCTCGATTTCCTGAAGAGGAACGAGAGCGAGACCTTGTACCTGGTCGGCGACATTGTCGACGGCTGGCGCCTGAAGCGCTGGTGGTACTGGCCGCAGGCGCACAACGACGTGGTGCAGAAGATCATGCGCAAGGCGCGCAAGGGCACCAACGTCATCTACATCCCCGGCAATCACGACGAGGCGGCGCGCCAGTACTGCCAGCTCACCTTCGGCGAGGTGAAGGTCGAGGAAGAGGCGATCCACACCCAGGCCGACGGCCGCAAGCTCCTGGTGATCCACGGCGACCAGTTCGACGGCATCGTGCGCTACGCCCGCTGGCTCGCCATCCTGGGCGACTGGGCCTACAGCGCGGCACTGCGCATCAACACCACCTTCAACTGGGGGCGCCGCAAGCTCGGCCTGCCCTACTGGTCGCTGTCGGCCTACCTCAAGCACAAGGTCAAGAACGCGGTCCAGTTCATCGACAACTACGAGCACGCGGTGGCGAGCGAAGCGCGCCGCCGCGGCGTCGACGGCGTGGTGTGCGGCCACATCCACCACGCCGAGATCCGCACCATCGACGGCATCCTCTACTGCAACGACGGCGACTGGGTCGAAAGCTGCACCGCCCTGGTCGAGGACTTCGAGGGCCGCCTGCGCATCGTGCGCTGGGCCGAGGAGGTCGCGCGCCGCGACGCCATGCTGCCGAGGCTGGCCGCCCCCGTCCGTATGGCGGCGGAGTAGCCGGATTGCGCATCGCCATCGTCTCCGACGCCTGGCGGCCGCAGATCAACGGCGTGGTGCGCACCATCGACACCGTGGCCCAGCTCCTGCGCGCCGACGGCCACGACGTGGAAGTGTTTGGGCCCGACCGCTTCCGCACTCTGCCCTGCCCGACCTATCCCGAGATCAGGCTCTCGCTGTTCCCCGGCGCGCGGCTGGCGCA
>WNGB01011453.1_pt1 | contig 14187 bp, 23 predicted proteins | sample 5400681 | NCBI WGS metagenome assembly WNGB01 (sample SAMN13153367, study PRJNA577476) | soil metagenome | isolation source: 115 cm soil or saprolite under grassland replicate 2 | place: USA:California | collected 2016-06-15 | reverse complement strand
CGCTGACAGCGGCGCTGACGAAGGTGTCGGCGGACAAGGGCTGGACCAAGACGTTTGTGTCCTACGACCAGGTCGCGAAGGCGTCCGAGAGCCAGGGCCGGCGCGACCCGACCAAGATTTTGACCATTGCGACGAGCCACGTGGAATATTCGACCGACAAGCGCCACTACGCGCACGTCGACTGCCCCGGCCATGCCGACTACGTGAAGAACATGATCACGGGCGCCGCCCAGATGGACGGCGCCATTCTGGTGGTGTCGGCGGCCGACGGTCCGATGCCGCAGACGCGCGAGCATATTCTCTTGGCGCGCCAGGTGGGCGTGCCCTACATCGTGGTGTTCCTCAACAAGGTCGACGTGGTCGATGATCCGGAGCTTCTGGATCTCGTCGAGCTCGAGGTGCGCGAGCTTCTCACCAAGTATCAGTTCCCCGGCGACAATTGCCCGGTCATTCGCGGCTCGGCGATCAAGGCGCTCAACGGCGAGAAGGGCGAGACCGCGGACGAGGCGATCCTGAAGCTTTACGAGGCGCTGGACACGACGGTGCCGCTGCCGGAGCGCCCGATCGACCAGCCGTTCCTGATGCCGATCGAGGACGTGTTCTCGATCTCGGGCCGCGGCACGGTGGTGACCGGCCGCATCGAGCGCGGCAAGATCAAGGTCGGCGAGGAAGTCGAAATCGTCGGCCTGCGCGACACCCAGAAGTCGGTGGTGACCGGGGTCGAGATGTTCCGCAAGCTGCTCGACGAGGGCGTCGCCGGCGACAACGTCGGTTGCCTTCTGCGCGGTATCGACAAGGAAGCGGTCGAGCGCGGTCAGGTGCTGTGCAAGCCGGGCTCGGTGAAGCCGCACAAGAAGTTCAAGGCCGAAGCCTACATCCTGACCAAGGACGAGGGCGGGCGGCACACGCCGTTCTTCAACAACTATCGCCCGCAGTTCTACTTCCGCACCACCGACGTGACCGGCCAGTGCACGCTGCCGGCGGGCACCGAGATGATCATGCCGGGCGACAACGCCGCCATGGACGTCGAGCTGATCACGCCGATCGCCATGGAGGAGAAGCAGCGCTTCGCCATCCGTGAGGGCGGCAAGACCGTCGGTGCCGGCGTCGTCGTCTCGATCACTGAGTAGGAGAAACAAGGGGGCGCGTTTTTGCGCCTCTTTGCTGTGGAGCAATAGTCCATGAACGGCCAGAACATACGGATCAGGCTCAAGGCGTTCGATCACCGCATCCTCGATGCGTCGACGCGCGAGATTGTGGCGACCGCCAAGCGCACGGGCGCTCAGGTGCGCGGCCCGATTCCGCTGCCGACCAAGATCGAGAAATTCACCGTGAACCGCTCGCCGCACATCGACAAGAAGAGCCGCGAGCAGTTCGAGATGCGCACCCACAAGCGGCTGCTCGACATCGTCGATCCGACGCCGCAGACGGTGGACGCGCTGATGAAGCTCGATCTCGCCGCCGGCGTCGATGTCGAGATCAAGCTCTAAGCGATTGGGACGAGAAGGAAGAAGCCAATGCGTTCCGGGGTCATCGCACAAAAAGTCGGGATGACGCGCGTCTTTACCGACGGCGGCGAGCATGTGCCGGTGACGGTGCTGCGCCTCGCCAACTGCCAGGTCGTTGCGCATCGCACCAAGGACAAGAACGGTTATGTGGCCGTTCAGCTTGGGTCCGGCGTGCGCAAGATCAACAACGTGAACAAACCCGACCGCGGCTATTTCGCGGCTGCCAAGGTCGAGCCCAAGCGCAAGCTCGCCGAGTTCCGCGTGCAGGAGAGCGAGCTCATCCCGGTCGGCGCCGAGATCACCGCAGACCATTTCGTTGTCGGGCAGTTCGTCGACGTCACCGGCACATCGATCGGCAAGGGCTTTGCCGGCCCGATGAAGCGCTGGAACTTCCGTGGCCTGCGCGCGACCCACGGCGTCTCGATCTCGCACCGCTCGCATGGCTCGACCGGCGGTCGGCAGGATCCCGGCAAGACCTTCAAGAACAAGAAGATGGCCGGCCACATGGGCGTCGATCGCGTCACCACGCTCAATCGAGCGCGGCCTCGTCCTGGTCGAGGGCGCAGTCCCCGGCAACAACGGTGGCTGGATCACCGTGCGCGATGCCGTCAAGAAGCCGCTGCCAAAAGATTTGCCGAAGCCGGGCAAGTTCCGGCTCGCGGACGCCGCGCCGGCTGCGGAAGCGAAGGAGGGCGCGTGAGATGGAACTGAAGGTCACGACGCTCGAGGGTAAGGCGGCTGGCGGCGTCACCGTGTCGGATGACATCTTCGGCCTCGAGCCGCGCGCCGACATCCTGCAGCGCTGCGTGGTGTGGCAGCTGGCCAAGCGTCAGGCTGGCACCCACGACGTCAAGAACCGCGCCGAGATCAACCGCACCGGCAAGAAGATGTATCGGCAGAAGGGCACCGGCTCGGCCCGCCATGGCCCTGCCAAGGTCAACCTGTTCCGCGGCGGCGGCCGCTCGTTCGGCCCGACCCCGCGCAGCCACGCCATCGACCTGCCGAAGAAAGTACGCGCGCTGGCGCTGCGGCACGCTTTGTCCGCCAAGGCCAAGGACGGCGGCATCATCGTGCTCGACAAGGTCGCCATGACGGAGGGCAAGACCAAGGCGTTGCAGTCGCACCTCGACAAGCTCGGCCTCAAGAACGCGCTGTTCATCGACGGCGCCGAGGTTGACGCCGGCTTTCGCCTGGCCGCGCGCAACATTCCGGACATCGACGTGCTGCCGGTTCAGGGCATCAACGTCTACGACATCCTGCGCCGGCACACGCTGGTGCTGACCAAGGCCGCCGTGGAAGCGTTGGAGGCGCGATTCAAATGAGCACGTCTGACCCGCGCCACTACGACATCATCCTGTCGCCGGTCATCACCGAAAAGGCGACGCTCGCGTCCGAGCGCAGCCAGGTGATGTTCAAGGTCGCCCACAACGCCACCAAGCCGCAGATCAAGGAAGCGGTGGAGAAGCTCTTCGACGTCAAGGTCAAGAGCGTCAACACGCTGGTGCGCCGCGGCAAGTGGAAGGTGTTCAAGGGCTCGGTCGGGCAGCAGTCGCCGACCAAGCGCGCGATCGTGACCTTGGTCGAGGGTCATACCATCGACGTGACGACGGGCCTGTGAGGAACGACGATGCCACTCAAATCCTATAACCCGACCACGCCGAGCCAGCGCCAGCTGGTCATCGTCGATCGCTCGGGCCTGCATCGTGGCCCCCCGGTGAAGACGCTGACCGAGGGTAAGAGCTCGAGCGGCGGCCGCAACAATAACGGCCGCACCACCGTGCGCTTCCGCGGCGGCGGTCACAAGAAAACTTACCGCAAGGTCGACTTCAAGCGCCGCAAGTTCGACGTGCCGGCGACCGTCGAGCGGCTTGAATACGATCCGAACCGCACTGCTTTCATTGCGCTGATCAAATACAAGGACGGTGAGCTGGCCTATATCCTGGCGCCGCAGCGGATCGCCGCGGGCGATACGGTCGTCTCCGGCGAGCATGTCGACGTGAAGCCCGGCAACGCCATGCCGCTTGGCAATACTCCGATTGGCACCATCGTGCACAATATCGAGCTCAAGCTCGGCAAGGGCGGCCAGATCGCGCGCTCGGCCGGCACTTATGCGCAGATCGTGGGTCGCGACGGCGACTACGTCATCATGCGGCTCAATTCGAACGAGCAGCGCCTGGTCAACGGCCGCTGCATGGCGACGATCGGGGCGGTGTCGAACCCCGACAACATGAACATCTCGATCGGCAAGGCCGGCCGCACGCGCTGGCTGGGCCGGCGGCCGCACAATCGCGGTGTGTCGATGAACCCGATCGACCATCCGCACGGCGGCGGCGAAGGCCGCACGTCCGGTGGCCGGCATCCGGTCACGCCGTGGGGCTTCCCCACCAAGGGGAAGAAGACCCGCAAGAACAAGTCTACCACCAAGTTCATCCTGGCGAGCCGCCACGCGCGGAAGAAGTAAGGCGAGCAACCATGACACGTTCAGTTTGGAAGGGCCCGTTCGTTGACGGCTATCTGCTCAAGAAGGCAGAGACCGTGCGTGCGTCGGGCCGGCACGAAATGATCAAGATCTGGAGCCGGCGCTCGACCATTTTGCCGCAGTTCGTCGGGCTGACCTTCGGGGTCTACAACGGCCAGAAGCACATCCCGGTCATGGTCACCGAGGAGATGGTCGGCCACAAGTTCGGCGAGTTCTCGCCGACGCGCGTGTTCTATGGCCACTCCTCCGATCGCAAGGCGAAGCGGTCGTCAGGTCCCGCAGCGCCGGCCGCGGCGCCGGCGGCGGCGCCTGCCAGCAGCTGAGGTGAGATGCGATGGGCAAGAAAAAACGCGAGCGCAGCCTCCCCGACAACGAGGCCATGGCGGTGGCCCGCATGCTGCGGGTGAGCCCGCAGAAGCTCAATCTGGTCGCGCAGCTGATCCGCGGCAAGAAGGTCTCGATGGCGCTGGCCGATCTTGAGTTCTCGCGCAAGCGGATTGCGCGCGATGTCCGCAAGTGCCTGCAATCCGCGATCGCCAACGCCGAGAACAATCACGATCTCGATGTTGACGACCTGGTCGTCTCCGAGGCGCATGTCGGCAAGGCGATCGTGATCAAGCGCTTCATGCCGCGCGGCCGTGGCCGCGTGGGACGTATTTTCAAGCCGTTCGCGAACCTGACCATCGTGGTGCGTCAGGTCGAAGCGGCGGCTTCCTAAAGGAGTGTGACCGATGGGTCAGAAGGTCAATCCGGTCGGCTTGCGGCTCGGCATCAACCGTACCTGGGATTCGCGCTGGTACGCGGGCAAGGCCGAGTACGGCAAGCTTCTGCACGAGGACATGCAGATCCGCGCGGAGCTGATGAAGGACCTCAAGCAGGCCGCGGTCTCCAAGATCGTGATCGAGCGCCCGCACAAAAAGTGCCGCGTCACCGTGCAGTCGGCACGGCCGGGCGTGGTCATCGGCAAGAAGGGCGCCGACATCGAGAAGCTGCGCCGCAAGGTTGCAAGCCTCACGCAGTCCGATGTCGTCATCAATATCGTCGAGATCAGGAAGCCTGAGCTCGACGCCCAGCTGGTCGCTGAATCGATCGCGCAGCAGCTCGAGCGCCGCGTCGCGTTCCGCCGTGCGATGAAGCGGGCGGTGCAGTCGGCGATGCGGCTCGGTGCCGGCGGCATCCGCATCAACTGCGCGGGGCGCCTGGGCGGCGCCGAGATCGCGCGCATGGAGTGGTACCGCGAAGGTCGCGTGCCGCTGCATACGCTGCGCGCGGACGTCGACTATGGCGTCGCCACCGCGTTCACCACCTATGGCACCTGCGGCGTGAAGGTCTGGATCTTCAAGGGCGAGATCCTGGAGCACGATCCGATGGCGCAGGACAAGAAGATGGCCGAGGGCGATGCCGGTCGCCCGCGCCGCGACGCCACGTCCTGACGCACGGGCAACGCTTAAGGATCACAAGGGTTAGACGCCATGCTGCAACCAATGCGCACGAAGTTCCGCAAGGCGCACAAGGGTCGGATCAAGGGGATCGCGACCTCGGGCGTTACGCTTGCGTTCGGGCACTACGGGCTCAAGGCGCTCGAGCCCGAGCGGATCACCGCGCGCCAGATCGAGGCGGCCCGTCGCGCGCTCACGCGCCATATGAAGCGCTCGGGCCAAGTCTGGATCCGGATCTATCCGGACGTGCCGGTGTCGAAGAAGCCGCTCGAGGTGCGCATGGGCTCGGGCAAGGGCACGCCGGAATACTGGGTGGTTCGGATCAAGCCCGGCCGCATCCTGTTCGAGGTCGATGGCGTGTCGCAACAGATCGCGCGCGAGGCGCTCACTCTTGCGGCCGCCAAGCTGCCGATCAAGACGCGCTTCATCGAGCGCATCGCGGGTTAGGTGGAGAGCACACTATGAACGCTGCCGATCTGCGGGCGATGACCGTCGACCAGCTCGACGACGAGGCCCTCAAGCTCAAAAGAGAGCAGTTCAACCTGCGCTTCCAGCGGGCGACGAACCAGCTCGAGAATACGGCGCGCGTGCGCGCGGTACGTCGCGACATCGCGCGGATCAAGACGGTTGCGGCGCAGAAGCGTGGCGCCGCAAAGTCCAAGGCTTAGGGGATAGCAAGATGCCGAAGCGTATGCTCGAGGGCGTCGTCGTGAGCGACAAGCAGGACAAGACCGTGGTGGTGCGCGTCGAGCGCCGCTTCACGCATCCGGTCCTGAAGAAGACCGTTCGGCGGACGAAGAAATACTACGCGCACGATGAGAAGAACGAGTACTCGGTGGGTGATGTCGTCCGGATCGAGGAGCGTCGGCCGCTGTCGCGGCTCAAGCGCTGGGAAGTGATCGAGGGCGACAAGAAGACGGTCGTGTGAGCGCAATGAGCGCAGAATTCGTAATGGGCGCAGCAACAAGGGCGAGGAGAGCATCATGATCCAGATGCAGACCAACCTCGACGTGGCGGACAATTCCGGCGCGCGTCGGGTCATGTGCATCAAGGTGCTCGGTGGCTCCAAGAAGCGCTACGCCACCATCGGCGACGTGATCGTGGTCTCGGTCAAGGAGGCCATTCCGCGCGGCCGCGTGAAGAAGGGCGAGGTGATGAAGGCCGTGGTGGTGCGAATCCGCAAGGATATCAAGCGCCCCGATGGCTCGATCATCCGCTTCGACCGCAATGCGGCTGTGCTGATCAACCCGCAGATGGAGCCGGTCGGCACCCGCATCTTCGGGCCGGTCCCGCGCGAGCTGCGGGCCAGGAACCACATGAAGATCATCTCGCTCGCGCCGGAGGTGCTGTGATGGCGGCGAAGATCAAGAAGGGCGACAAGGTGATCGTGCTGACCGGCCGTGACAAGGGCCGCAGCGGCGAGGTGATCGAGGTGCGCCCGGCCGCCGGCCGTGCACTGGTGCGCGGGATCAACATGGTCAAGCGCCACCAGAAGCAGACCGCGCAGCAGGACGGCGGCATCATCAGCAAGGAATCGTCCGTTCACCTGTCCAATCTGGCGATGGCCGATCCGAAGGACGGCAAGCCAACCCGCGTCGGATTCAAGTTTGTCGGCGAGGGCGATGCGCGCCGCAAGGTGCGCGTTGCCAAGCGCTCGGGAGTAGAGATCGATGGCTGAGAAAGAAGACAAAGCCGCGAAGACCGCAAAGGGCTCCAAGGCCGAGAAGTCGGACAAGGCGCCGCGCGCCGAGGCCGGCGGCAAGGACGGGAAGGGCGGAGGCAAGCAGGCGCAGCCCGGCGGCAAAGGTCAGCCGCAGAAGGGCGACAAGGCGCCCAAGGGTGAGAAGCGTGAGGCCGGCGAGAAGAAGCCGCGCGGACCGCAAGAGCGCGTCATTCCGCGGCTGCGGACCCATTTCGACGACGTCGTGCGCCAGCAACTGACGCAGGAGCGCGGCTACAAGAACAAGATGGAAGTGCCGAAGCTGCAGAAGATCGTCATCAATATGGGCATCGGCGAAGCCGTGAACGACCGCAAGAAGGTCGAGGCCGCGGCGGCCGATCTCGGGCTGATCGCGGGTCAGAAGGCGGTGATCACCAAGGCGCGCAAGTCGATCGCGACCTTCAAGGTGCGCGATGGACAGGCGATCGGATGCAAGGTGACGCTGCGCAAGACGCGCATGTACGAATTCCTCGACCGGCTGGTCACCATCGCGCTGCCGCGCGTGCGTGACTTCCGCGGCCTGTCGCCGAAGAGCTTCGACGGGCGCGGCAACTTCACGATCGGCATCAAGGAGCACATCATCTTCCCGGAGATCGATTACGACAAGGCGGCCGATATCTGGGGCATGGACATCACGGTCTGCACCAGCGCGAAGACCGACGACGAGGCGCGCGCGTTGCTCACCGCATTCAACTTCCCGTTCCGGCAGTGAGGGGCGAGGTCCCTCAGACGCGGAAAGCAGGAGACTTTAATGGCGAAGAAGAGCTCGATCGAAAAGAACAAGCGGCGCGAAAAGCTGACCAAGCAGTATGCGGAGCGGCGCGCCAAGCTGAAGGCGCTTGCCAACGACAAGACCAGGCCGATGGAAGAGCGCTTCGCGGCTGCGCTCAAGCTCGCCGAGCTGCCGCGAAACTCGTCGGCGACGCGGATTCACAATCGCTGCATCATCACCGGCCGGCCCAAGGCCTACTACCGGAAGCTCAAGATGAGCCGTATCGCGCTGCGCGACATGGGATCGAAGGGAATGATCCCGGGACTCTTGAAGTCGAGTTGGTAAGGAGGGCGCGCGATGGCTTTGAACGATCCGCTCGGCGATATGATCGCCCGCATCCACAATGCGCAGATGCGCAACAAGTCGAAGGTGTCATCCCCGGCATCGCGGCTGCGCGTCAGTGTGCTCGACGTGCTCAAGAACGAAGGCTACATCCGCGGATATGCCTCGGTCGAGCATGCGAGCGGTCGCAGCGAGCTCGAGATCGAGCTCAAATATTTCGACGGCTCGCCGGTGATCCGCGAGATTGCGCGGGTCTCCAAGCCGGGACGTCGCGTTTACGTGTCGGTGAAAAACCTGCCGCGCATCAACAACGGTCTCGGCGTGGCGATCGTGTCGACCCCGAAGGGGGTGATGGCCGACCACGACGCGCGCGACGCCAATGTGGGCGGCGAGATCCTCTGCACGGTGTTCTAGAGCGCAACGAAGGGAATGACACCATGTCTCGTGTCGGCAAAAAGCCGGTCGCCGTCCCTTCGGGCGTGACCGCCAATATCGAGGGCCAGACTGTCAAGGTGAAAGGCCCGAAGGGCGCCTTGCAGGTCGTTCTGCACGGCGACGTGTCTGCCAAGCTCGAGGGCGGCAGTGTGCGGGTCGATCCGCGCAATGAGACCCAGCAGGCGCGCGCCATGTGGGGGACCTATCGCGCCCTGGTGGCCAAGCTGATCGAGGGCGTCACCAAGGGCTACCAGCGCAAGCTCGAGATCAGCGGCGTCGGCTATCGTGCCACTCTGCAGGGCAAGAATTTGCAGCTGCAGCTCGGCTATGCGCACGACATCGTCTATCCGATACCGGAGGGCGTCACGATCGCGGTGCCGAAGCCGACCGAGATCGTCATCACCGGCATCGATGCGCAGAAGGTCGGCCAGGCGGCGGCCGAGATCAGGGCGTTTCGCAAGCCGGAGCCCTATAAGGGCAAGGGCGTGAAGTATTCGGACGAGTTCATCTTCCGCAAGGAAGGCAAGAAGAAATAACGGGAGCTGGCGATGGCAACAGTCATTGATCGGACGCTGCGGCGGACGGCAAAGGTGCGGCGGAACATCCGGCGCGCCGCTCGTGGCCGTGCGCGGCTTTCGGTGTTCCGCTCGTCCAAGCACATCTACGCGCAGGTGATCGACGACATCAAAGGCGAGACGCTGGCGTCGGCCTCCTCGCTCGAGAAGACCTTGCGTGAGGGCAAGAAGACCGGCGCCAACATCGACGCTGCCAAGGCGGTGGGCAAGCTGTTGGCGGAGCGCGCGGCGGTCAAGGGCGTGAAGGAAGTCGTCTTCGACCGCGGCGGCTATCTCTTTCACGGACGCGTCAAGGCGCTGGCAGATGCTGCGCGCGAGGGCGGCCTGAAATTCTGACAGTGGTCGGACGCGAACGGAACAGCACAACGAAACATCGACTTTAACGGAACATCCACTTAACGGAACATCGACACAACGGAACATCAACATGGCACGTGAACCACGACATCGAGAGCGGGAACGCGAGCGGGAGGAGAGCGAGTTCACCGACAAGCTCGTCCACATCAATCGCGTGGCCAAGGTGGTCAAGGGTGGCCGCCGCTTCGGTTTTGCCGCGCTCGTGGTGGTCGGCGACGAGAAAGGTCGCGTCGGCTTCGGCCACGGCAAAGCGCGCGAGGTGCCGGAGGCGATCCGCAAGGCGACCGATGCCGCCAAGCGCAGCCTGATCCGGGTGCCGCTGCGCGAGGGCCGCACACTTCATCACGACGTCGCCGGCCGCCATGGCGCGGGCAAGGTCTATCTGCGGGCAGCGCCTGCCGGCACCGGGATCATCGCGGGCGGTCCGATGCGCGCCGTGTTCGAGACGCTCGGCATGCAGGACGTGGTGGCGAAGTCGCTCGGCTCGTCCAATCCCTACAACATGGTGCGGGCGACCTTCGACGCGCTCAAGCGCCAGGATTCACCGCGCTCGGTTGCGGCGCGGCGCAACATCAAGGTGTCCGCGCTGCAGGCGCGGCGCCGCGATGCCGGCGAAGGCGAGCAGGCGGTTGAGTAGATAGCGACCGGTGGAGATCGACATGAGCAAGAGTGCCGGCAAGACAATCAAGATCAAGCAGACGGGCAGCGCCTCGCGGCGCCACCACAGCCAGCGGGAAACCCTGGTCGGGCTGCGGCTCAACAAGATCGGCCGCGTGTCGGAGCTGCCCGATACGCCGGCGACCCGCGGCATGATCGCGAAGGTTTCCCACCTCGTGCGCGTGGTCGATTCAAAGTAACGGGAGAAGAGCGATGAAGCTCAACCAGATCGCCGACCGTCCGGGTGCGCGCAAGCGCCGCACCCGTATCGGGCGCGGCATAGGCTCGGGCAGCGGCAAGACTGCCGGTCGCGGCGGCAAGGGCCAGACCGCGCGTTCGGGCGTCCGCATCAAGGGCTTCGAAGGCGGCCAGATGCCGTTGCACCGGCGTCTGCCCAAGCGCGGCTTCAAGAACACCCCGTTTGCCAAGAAGCTCAACGAGATCAATCTCGAGCGAGTGCAGGCAGCGATCGACGCCGGCAAGCTGAGTGCGGGCGGCACGGTCGATGCCGCGGCGCTGGTTGCGGCGGGCGTGCTGCGCCGTGCCAAGGATGGGGTCCGGCTTCTGGGCGTTGGCGAGATCAAGGCCAAAGTGAATTTCTCGGTGTGGGGCGCCTCCAAGTCGGCCGTGGCCGCGGTCGAGAAGGCGGGCGGCTCGGTGCAGATTCTGGCGCCCAAGCGGCCGGAAGCCGAAGAAGTAGCCTAACCCCTATGGGAACGGGCAGTCCGATCCCCATATAGATCGGGCGGCGACGTAAGGCAGGCGAACATAGGGCGACGGCTTGGGGGGCGGTGACCCAGGGCGGGCGGACGGGAGATTTGCGATGGCCTCAGCAGCGGAACAATTGGCGGCCAACCTCAACTTCGCGGCGCTGGCCAAAGCCGAGGAGCTGAAGAAGCGGATCTGGTTCACGCTCGCCGCGCTCCTGGTCTATCGGTTCGGCACCTATATTCCGCTGCCCGGCATCGACCCCGCTGCCTGGGAGCAGATTTTCAAATCACAGGCCGGCGGCATTCTCGGAATGTTCAACATGTTCTCCGGTGGCGGCATCCACCGGATGGCGATCTTCGCCTTGAACATCATGCCCTACATCTCGGCCTCGATCATCATTCAGCTGATGACCACGGTCTCGCCCACCCTCGAGCAGCTCAAGAAGGAGGGTGAGCAGGGCCGCAAGGTCATGAACCAGTACACCCGCTATCTGACCGTGCTGCTGTCGCTGTTCCAGTCGTACGGCATCGCAATCGGGCTCGAGGGCGCCGCCAATGCGGTGAGCGACCCGGGCTGGTTCTTCCGCATCTCGACCGTGATCACGCTCACGGGCGGGACCATGTTCCTGATGTGGCTCGGCGAGCAGATCACCGCGCGCGGTATCGGCAACGGCATCTCGCTCATCATCATGTCGGGCATCGTGGCGGAGCTGCCGGCGGCGATGGCGCAGGCCTTCGAGCTCGGCCGCCAGGGCGCGCTCTCGACCCCCTTGCTGCTCGCCGTCATGGTCATGGCGGTGGTGGTGATCGCGTTCATCGTATTCATGGAGCGCGCGCAGCGGCGCCTCCTCATCCAGTATCCCAAGCGCCAGGTCGGCAACCGGATGTTCGAGGGGCAGAGCTCGCATCTGCCGCTCAAGCTCAACACCTCGGGCGTCATCCCGCCGATCTTTGCGTCATCGCTGCTGCTGCTGCCGACGACGGTTGCGAACTTCAATGCCGGCAGCGGCCCCGAATGGTTCCAGGCGATCGTGACCCAGCTCGGCCACGGGCGACCGCTGTTCCTGATCCTCTATATCGCGCTGATCATCTTCTTCGCCTTCTTCTACACGGCGATTGTGTTCAATCCGACCGAGACGGCGGAGAACCTCAAAAAGCATGGCGGCTTCGTTCCGGGCATCCGGCCGGGCGAGCGGACTGCAGAGTACATCGACTACGTGCTCTCGCGCATCACCGCTATCGGCGCGATCTATCTGGCGCTGGTGTGCCTGTTGCCGGAGATCATCCTCTCCTACGCGCCCGGCATGTTCTATTTTGGCGGTACCTCGCTTCTGATCGTGGTGAGCGTCACCATGGATACGGTGGCGCAGGTTCAGGGCTATCTGCTGGCGCACCAGTATGAAGGCCTGATCAAGCGCTCGAAGCTGCGGGGACGCAGGAGATGACACCGGAATTGACCCGGCGCATCTGGTTCACACTTGGTGCGCTGCTGGTCTTTCGGGTGGGAACTTATATTCCTTTGCCAGGCATTGCGCCTTCGGTCTGGGAGCAGATCTTCAGATCGCAGGCCGACAGCATTCTCGGGATGGCCAACCTGCTCTCCGGCGGGGCCATTCATCGGCTGGCGATCTTTGCGCTCGGGCTCGTGCCCTATGTCTCGGCGGCGGTGCTTCTGCAGCTGCTGCCGATCATATCCAGGCGGCTCAGAGCGCTGCGGACGCAGGGCGAGCGCGGCCGCCGAACCATTGAGCTCTACACCCGATCCCTGACAGCGTTGCTCTCGATCCTGCAGGCCTACGGCATCGCCATCGGGCTCGAAAGCGTGCCTGGGCTGGTCGCCGAGCCGGGCTGGCTGTTTCGCACCACGACCGTCGTCACGCTCACGGGTGGCGTGATGGCCCTGGTGTGGCTCAGCGAATGGATCACGGCGCGCGGCCTCGGCAATGGCGTCACGCTGATCCTGTTTGCTGGGCTTGTTGCGGAGGTCCCGGCTGGGATTGCGGGCATCCTTGAGCTTGGCCGTCAAGGCGTTCTCTCGAGCAGGACGACGCTTGCGCTGCTTGGATCGGCCGTTGCATTCACGGCATTGGTCGTGGCGGTGGAACGGGCGCGGCGGCGCTTGCCGGTACACACTCAGGGCAGCGAGGGCAATCCGCCATCCTACCTGTCGTTCAAGCTCAACAATGCGGGCATCATACCGGCCGTTCTGGCATCCTGGGTATTGCTGCTGCCGACGGCGATCATCTACACGGTGGCTCCAGCGTGGGAAGGCCTGTTGCGAGGGCCGCTGGTCACGATCGTCTACGCGGCGCTGATCCTCGCTTGTACGTTCTTCTACACGGCCTTCCTGATCGACCCCGACGCGGCAGCCGCGACCCTCAAGCAGCGCAGCGCCTCCATACCCGGCGTAGCCCCCGGCGAACCCACGGCCGAGCACATTGATGGGGTGATCACCCGCCTCACCATGATCGGCGCGATCTATCTGGCGCTGGTCTATCTGGTGCCGGCGGTCATGGTCGCCATGGCGCCGGTCCCCTTCTATTTTGGTGGTGCTTCACTGCTGATCGTGGTTTGTGCGATCCTGGATTTGGAAGACCACATTCGCGCCTTTGCGTCAGTCAAGACGGGAGTTTGACACCAATGAGATTGATCCTGCTCGGCCCGCCGGGGGCGGGGAAGGGCACGCAAGCACAGCGACTCGTCGAGAAGCACGGGATTGTCCAGCTCTCCACCGGCGAAATGCTGCGCGCGGCGGTCAAGGCCGGCACACCGGTCGGGCGGCGCGCCAAGGACATTATGGACCGCGGCGAGCTCGTGCCCGATGACGTCGTGGTGGCCATTGTCTCTGATCGGATTGACCAGCCCGACGCCCGGAAGGGCTTCATCCTTGACGGCTTCCCGCGCACGGTGCCGCAGGCGGTTGCTCTCGACCGGCTGCTCAAGGACAAGGGCCTGAAGCTCGACGCCGTCGTCGAGCTCAAGGTGGACGCCGGCATCCTTCAGCAGCGCATCGAGAACCGCATCGCGGAAGCCAAGGCCAGTGGCCAGCCGTTGCGGACCGACGACGACCCGGAGAAGCTCAAGCGGCGGGTCGAAATCTATCATGAGCAGACGGCTCCCCTGGTCGATTATTATCGCCTGGAAGGCCCGCTGACGTCGGTCGATGGCATGGCGTCCATCCCGCAGGTGGCGAGCGCAATCGATCGGGCGCTCGACGGCTCTTCGCGGGGGCGCCCCAAGGCGGCTGCGAGGC
>WNGB01008895.1_pt1 | contig 14188 bp, 10 predicted proteins | sample 5400681 | NCBI WGS metagenome assembly WNGB01 (sample SAMN13153367, study PRJNA577476) | soil metagenome | isolation source: 115 cm soil or saprolite under grassland replicate 2 | place: USA:California | collected 2016-06-15 | reverse complement strand
ACGCTGCCGGACTCCCGACGTCGTCCTCGGACAACACCACCTACACCCACGACGCCATCGGGGAGCTCACCAAGATCGACCGTTCCCCGGGCAGCTCGAATGACTGGAACTACGCCTACAACTCCTGGGGCCTAGTCACTTCCGCGGCTCACGTGGCCGGCACGCCCGACGTCTCCTACACAACCGATGCCTTTGACCGGGTGCTGTTACGGACCGCCTCAGGGACCACCACGTCGTACACCTACCGTGGGACGGGCGAGGACGCGGCCAAGGCCCAGGTGGGCGCGGCCAACCCCGTCTTCTACGCATTTTCCCCTGGCGGGCCGCTCGCTCGGCGGACCGGGACCGACGCCACCACCCTTCGTTATTTCGTGAAGGACCTCCACGGTGACGTGGTGGGCCTTGTCGCCACCACCGGCACCAACCCCATGAAGGGCTCGATCCTGTACTCGCCGTGGGGGGTGCCGGGGACCAAGACCGGGGAGCTCGCCACCTTCCCGGCCCAGGGACACCTGGGGTTCCAGGGCCAGCTCACCGACGCGCTCACAGGCCAGGTGGACACGTTGACCCGGTACTACGAGCCCACCATGGGCCGATTCGACACCCGGGACGTGGTGTTCGGCGACCTTGCCGATCCGACGAGCCTGAACCTGTCCGTATACGCAGGTGACGCCCCGGTCACGTTCACCGACCCCACGGGGATGACCCTCGTGGGGGAGGGTGGGGGCGGTGGACCTTGCTCCCGCGCGTGCATGCAGAGTCTGGAGGAGGCGTACGACGACTACGTTGCCTCCCACCTGGAGCAGTTCAGGCTCCCATCGGGCGATCTTCCGCATATGCCACCGATCATGTCCTTCCACAAGGTGATGGCCAACCCTCGCCTGCCCATGGAGCAGCGCGTGGCCGCGGCCAAGTTCGTCTATGCCCACTACGGCAAGCAGGGGAGGGACATCGCGACATTCTGGTTACAAGCCCAGTCTGACGAGGCAGCCACAACATGGTCTGAGGCCACTGCGAACTTCAGTGCGAGCTGGGCGGAGGGCGCCAAGCAGGTAGTTGGGTTCATGAACCGGGTGGCTAGCGACCGCATAGCGAACACGATGGTTGGCAAACTACTCGGAGTGGGAGCGGCAGTGTCACACCGAACGTTGGGTCTATGCGGAGGCGGCTCGGCGTCCCTCCCGTTGGCTCAGGGGACGGCGTCCGCCTGCTACCAGGTCACGCCCGCGGGGGAACGCGGACTCACGGCGACCTTAGGTGCCGGATCGGGTGGGGGATATGGGGCGAACGCCACAGCAGGGCTATCTGTCAGCAATGCCGAAAGACTTCAGGATCTGGGAGGCACTTTCGACTACGTCGACGTTTCCGCAGGGCAGGGTTGGTACGGGGCCGGGGCCCATTACGCCTGGTCTACCACGCATGGCCACACGACGTGGCAAACGATTGGCTCATGGAGTCCCGGGTTCAGATCCAACTGGTTGGTGGCGGGGTACCGGGGGAAATCGTACACATGGACGCCATGAGCGAAACGACGAGGACATCGGGATCGCCCGAGCCAATACTTCAACGCTCAGTTGGGGTTCAGGTCGGCTCGGTCTATGGAGCCGGTCGCATTGCGATATTTCCGGGACGTGTCCTCATCGCGCCGGGAAGGGTCACGATGTTCGCAAGCGGCGAACACGGGCTCGTCCACACGGCACCCAACGTCGTCATGGTGAAGCCACGAATCGCCCTTCCATGGCTTAACACAGGCTTCTTGTTTCACGACGATGTTCAGACGATCGTGGTTCACACTCCACCAACGGCCAGAAGGGCCATGAGAACAGCGCTTCGAGACGCTGGATTCGGTGTTCGTGAGTACCGCTCGTGGCTGTCGCTGAGTCGCGCGGAAGACAGACCGCGATCCAAAGGACCGACCGAAGCAATCGCGTCGGACTTCACCGCACGCGCTATCTCGCTCTTCTCGGTCGCGCTGTTCTTCGTGTCGCTAGAGCTTTCACCAGAGCCGACTGTCGTACTCGGACGCGTTCTCCTGTTTCTCAGCGCACAGTCGGTAACCGTGCGGTTCTTGATTGCCAGGTTCGGTCGTGCGCGGCGCACATCAGCTTCTCGCCCCCTACGGGCGAACAGGTTGGCCCTCGTTGTGAATGTGAGTTGCCTAATCGGCATTGCCATTGCTGCGATTCTGTTTGCTTATTCACTCCTCGGCTAGGCGCGGCGGTCTTCTCGTTCAACGACCCTCAGGGGATCGTTCGTACACCACGTCCACGGACCCTACTCTGAGTTGTGTCCGGTACCGGGAGCGACGAGGCGACATGAACTCGACTCGTCAACCTGCGGGTCCGACCCGCTGCTGCGCACGATGCCCAGCCAATCGCAGCCGTCCACGTGGCGTCCTGGCAGTTCGGTCACCGGGGCTGTTCCCGGACGAGGTGGTGGGCGGCCTCTCGCTCGAGGAACGTGAGCATCTATGGCGTCAGACACTCATGGACGAGAGACGAGATGGCATCGTGTGGGTCGCTGAGCGCGAGGGCGAGGTTGTCGGGCTTGCCTCCGGTGGGCCATAGCACGATCCCTTCGCCGGTCCCAAGACGGCGGAGATCCACGAGCTTTTGTGCGCACCGACGTGATCGGAACAGGTGTCGGCACCGCGCTCATCCGGCATGCCCTCGGACAGCTGCGGAACCAGGGCTTCGACACTGCAACCTATGGGTCGGCGATTGTGCACACGACGCCTGACGTCGTGTTCGTCAAGACGCGAGTCGCTTGGCCGTGGCTCAGTACGAGCATCTTGCTCCACGGGCCCACGTCACGGCCGTCGCTTCGGTGCTCCCATCCGCGATTGCTGCGACGGGCCCTAGAGGAGACCGGGTTCCGCGTGCACGAGATGAGGACGTTGTTCTCGACAGACCGTTGCACAGTGACGTCACACCATCGATTCTGCCGCGCCATCGCGACGGGATCGAGTCCTATTGAGCATCGCGCTGAGTCCGAAGCCCGCGGTGCCGGAAGCTCTTAGGACCTCCCTGTTTTCCAGGCGACTCTCCATTTGGGTCGCCGTACTCCGGGGAATGCTTGTCGTCGCCGTCTTCGTTATGCGGGTGTTCGGAGTCCAGTCAACGAGGGGGTGGGCGCTTGTTCCCTCGTGGATCGTTCTAGGCGCAGGCGCCATCGTCGGGATCACCGCTCGAGTGTGGGCCGGAATACACGCTTCGGCGCCTCCCCAGCTCCGGCGACAGTCGCGCAGCTGATCAATCCACCCTTCCGACCGGTTGGCCCGTCCCTCGTGCTCAATGTAGTCGATATCTGCACTGTGATGCTCCAAGTCGCGTTTCTCATCTAACTTCCTGTCTGGCGTCGCGTAATATGCTCGTGCGCATTGGGGCCTTCCGCCATCGAGCCAGGATCGCTGAATGCGCTGAGAGAACGCGGGATAACATGGAGGAAGAGTGCGGAGAAGAGAGTCCGGTCGCCCGTGAAGAACCGGAGAGTGCGTTAGTTCCGAGGTACGACATGCGCCTCGTGCATATTCGTCGCGTGCGTGACGTCGCCATGCGTGTCGCTGTTCTGGCGGCCCTGTGCCTCTGGCCTGCTTGTTCGGTGCGGGTGTTCGCAGAACCTGACACTGACGCGTACAGGGACGTGTGGAAGACCCATTGGACGTCGATCAATCGCGACGCGCAAGGCTGGGTTCCAAGCGGCTTGGACCCAGGAGCATGCAACAAGGGCGGATCTGCGAACGCATGCTACGACGTCTCTCAGCGCGTAGTCGAAGGGCTTCAGTCGCTGAGGGCCGCGTTGAAGACGATATCGGTGCCGACATCCTATGAGGACGCGCATTTGACGCTCCTACGAGCCGTCGATCTAGAGATAGCGGGTCTCCAGGATCGTAACGAGGGAATCATTCGAAGCGACGACGTCGCCTTTCAACGAGGTGTCAATGAGCTCGCGCAGGCCCGAGATCTGTTCGTGCGGGCGTGGGAGCAGTTTCCGGCTACCGACAAGCCCGAACCTCCACCCTTTGAAGCTGGATTCACCGGATGACCTTTCAGGGGGGCGGCTGAGTGGATGCTTCTGTTGTTCGTCAACACCCACGAGTCGCCGATAGATGTCCCGAGCCACGTAGCGTTTGAGGCAACGGATGATCTCCTTTCTTTGAAAGTGTAGGGCGCAATTATTCAGTTCACCGCTCTGAGCTGCAGGGTCGTGGTTCCAACGTTTTGCCCGGATGCCCCTGGAACGTGAGACCCCTGTCACCTTGCCTGACCGGCGCTTCGTCTAGCATCCCAGATGGCCTCCGTCGTCTACCTCATCGCACATGCGTTCGGCTGGCTTCAGCGGCTGGACCGTTCGGACAACGCGAACGAGCTCGAGATCCTTGTCCTGCGCCATCAGCTGAAGGTCCTTCGTCGGACCAAGCCGCGCCCGCGGTTGACGCGCATCGATCGGGCCGTGCTCGCGGGCGTGCGAGCAGAGTCTGGACGAGGCATACGACGACTACGTTGCCTCCCACCTGGAGCAGTTCAGGCTCCCATCGGGCGATCTGCCGCATATGCCTCCGATCATGTCCTTCTACAAGGTGATGGCCAACCCACGCCTGCCCATGGAGCAGCGCGTGGCGGCGGCCAAGTTCGTCTCCGCCCACTACGGCGAGCAGGGCAAGGACATCGCCTTGAACTGGCTCGAAGCCCGGCGGCCACCCACGTTGCCACCGCTCCAAGCCGCCTTCGCCGAACGGTCGACCGAGAGGGATCGATTCGGTCCGGCGATGAGGCCGTTCCGAGGACGTACAGACGTGGAGGCCACTTTGGCCGTGCTCATCGTCGCTGAGGGGCGCAAGAACGCGGTCTTCAACAACGCCGCGAAAGGAGGCGTACACGAACGACTGCCTCACACGTGCGGCGTGCGGGTGAACGTGCCCTTCGCTGTCGATATGGATCGGAGGACCGCGAGGAGACGGAACCGTGGCTTGTCGGTCATCGGGCTTGCTTCAGTGGAGCGGAGTGGGGCCACAATGGGGCCACAATTGGCGGGGAAACGAGGGGAAACGCGGGGAATCGAAGCGACGCGAATTGCAGGTCAGGAGCCCCTTCGCTCTCATCTTGCCTGGTTGCGAAGGTGCCGCAATCGGTCTTGAAAACCCCAAGTCCCGTGAGGGGCTCCCGGGTTCGAATCCCCAGTCCTCCCGCCATCTACCTGCGGTTTCGCACCATCAGGAGGCCGTGGTGGGGCCGCATTGGGGCCGCAATTGGCGAAGAAGGTGGCTTTCCAGACACTCCACGAGGCACTGGTATGCCTGCTCTCGTGCACCGAGCGTCCGGAGGTGGGCTGGCGACGCAGGGTCAAGCGGCGGTCCGGCGGGACCGTTGCCGCATGCCCAGTCGCAAATGCCGGGCCTGAACGCGTTCGATGGGTCGTTCTTCGGCCCAGACCTCCACCAACGTTCAACCCGGCCAGCGAGCGGCGTGATGTGGTTCACCCAACCATGGCTACTGGAGGTGTTACGACGGAATCGGGCACGTCTCCCGATGGAGGTACGCCTCGCATTCATCCTGCGTCCAGGATCGCGTCAGCCGAGATCGTGCTAGCTCGATCAGATCGTCGATCTCGAGCGCGAGCACCCGAACGGTCCCGTCGGTGGCGCCGTAAGCGAGGCGGCTCCCATCGGGACTGAACGCGAGCCTTCCGCCGACCCCCAGGTAGGCCTCGTGGGACGTGCGGAAACAGAACTTGCTCCGGGCTCCGACCTCTCCAGCCACACCGGTGGCGAGCGTGAGCACCTGCCGTCCGGTGCGGACGTCCCACAGCCTCACTGTGCCGTCCGATGAGCTCGTCGCCAGCCTGGACCCATCCGGAGAGAACGCCAGATCCAGGACCTGTCCCAGGTTGCCGGTGAAGGCGGCGAGCGACCGTCCGGTCCCCGCGTCCCAGACCTTGAGGCCTCCCTCGAGGGAACCGGTGGCCAGGCGAGTGCCGTCGGGACCGAACGCGAGCGCCGTCACCTGATGATCGGGGATCCGCGCGGCGATCCGGCCGTCTTCTACGGACCAGACGAAGACGTCGTCCCACCCTTCGCCGGCCACGAGCTTGCCGTCGCGGCTGAAGTCGACGGATCGCCCCCAGAGCTCCTGCTGCGGATCCTGGGCGAGGATGCGCAGGCGTTCACCAGTTGTGGGGTCCCAGACGAGGGTGGACGAGGGGCCCTCCCATCCCCCCGTGGCCAGCCTGGTGCCGTCCGGGCTGAACGCGACGTCAAAGACCTGCGCGACGGTTGTGCGATAGAGCGGGCATGGACGTGATCCGTTCGTAGCTGATCCGGCGAGATCGACCGTGGCCAACTCCTGCCCGGACGCCGCATCCCAGATCCGTGCCGTTCCGTCGGCGAAGCCCGCCGTCGCCAGAGTGGCACCCGTGGGATCGAACGCGATCGCGTTCACCCTCCCCTCATGCCCCGTCAGAACGAGCGACCTGCTCCCGCTCACCGAGTCGTAGACATGGACGTCGCCGTGCTCGCTGCCGACGGCGATCAGGGAGCCGTCGGGGGAAAACGCCAACCCTCCCGTACCCGGCAGGGTGAGCCATTCGTGACCGCCTCCAGCAGTCACGTCCCAGACCTTCACTGTCCCATCGTTGCTGCTCGTCACCAGCAGTGAGCCGTCCGGACTGAAGTCGACCCCCGCCACCGCCGCGTCGTGTCCGACCAGCGTGAGGATGGGCTCCGCCCCACCGGCCGAGAGCTTCCACACGATGGTCGAGCCGTCGCTCATCCCCGTGGCGATCCGCGAGTCGGGGCCGAAGGCCACCGCGCTGAACAGGCCGGACGGTGGAGACATGGTCGGTCCGGGTCGCACCAGGTTGCTCGGAGCGTTCCACCTGTATGTCTCGTTGATCGTCGGCGTGGGCGCCTCCCACACGACCACCTGCTTCGGGCTCGAGGTGACGATCCTGTCGCCGTCAGGGCTCCAGGCCGCGGCGTTGACGTCTCCCTCTTGCCCGAGGAGCGTCTGACTCCGCAGGAGATTCGTGCCGATCCTTCCCCCGTAGACGGGGACGTCGGTCCCTTGCCCGGCACGGTGGTAGATCGGGACGCGATCGTCGAGCGGGTTGGGACTCAGCTCCTGCACGTCATGGACGTATCCGGCGACCCAGGTCTTCAGCGCGGGGTCGTACCAGGAGTCCGCGATGAGGTGGCGCGTGCCGTCGGGAGAGAACGCGATGGGACCGATGTTGTTCTTGACGTCGAGCAGCGTTCCCGTCCTTAGGTCGAACAGCCACGTCTGCGGACAGCACCCCGATTGGGGCTTGGCGTCCGGGCCGCCCGCGGCGAGGAGTCTGCCCTCGGGACCGAACTGCGGATCGTGCAGCGCGCCGAGGGGCACGCTCAGGCGCCGGAGCTCCTGGCCGGTCGCCGTCACGAACAGGCGGATGTCCGGCGTGCCCCGGGCCCAGGTGGCGAAGGATCGTCCATCGGGGCTGAAGATGAGTTGGAGTCTGCCACCGGGTCCGACCTGGGCTTCACTGCCGACCGCGATCGCCGTGGAGATTCGCTTCCCGGAGTGAGCCCCGTAGACGTCGGCCTCCCCCGGCCGCGGCCCCGCAACAAGAAGACGCGATCCATCGTCGCTGAACTGTCCGTGGTATCCGGGGGCGGCGAAGACGAGCCGGTGTGCCTGGACGGCTCGATGCAGGACCTCCTCGGCCTCGGGGAGGACGGTGCCGTCGACCCGGTAGGTCGTCTCCACGGCTTCGAGCGCGAGCAAGAGGCTCCGCTCGTCGTCCACATCGAGGTTTGCGACGGCCGCCGAGGTAAGTTCGCGGGCGGTGGCGATCAGCGATTCACGTTCGGCCCGGTTGCGTTGATCGCGTGCGACGAGCGTGAGCGACGCCGCGACCAGCGCCGTTGCGGCCAGGACGGCGACCAGTGCCCGAAGCCGCCTCGCCGAGAGCCGCTCGAGGAACCGCTCTCGCCGGCGCTGGGCCTCTTCGGCCGCACGCTCGGCCTCCCGCTCCCGACGGCTCGCCGCCAGGTACTCGCGCTCCGAGGAGCTCAAAGCGAAGCCGGAGCCCGCCGCCCAGGTCTCGAACCGCTCCAACCGCGACCCACGAAGGACGAAGCTCGGATCTCGGCCGGCGTCCTCCCACTGCGCGGCCTCGGCCGCGAGGCGACGGTGGTTCCGCAGGTCCTCGCGCGCGGAGTCGATCCACCCGCGAAGCCTCGGCCAGGAGCGCAGGAGCTCCTCGTGCGCGACCTCCACGGTCGGCTCTCGGGTCACGGGGTCGCGGTCGGAGGTGAGGAGACGGTGGCGGGTGAACGCATCGATCGCCGCCGTCATCGCCTCACGATGACCCTCCAGCGAGTCCACCTCCGAGCGGCGCACGCGACGCCGTAGATCCTCGATCCCCTCGTCGACGTTCACTAGGCGGAGGAAGAGCTGTCGGGTAGCCTCCTTCCCCTTACCCCCACGGGTGGCCTCGTAGATCTGCTCCGCACGATCGGCGAGCGCCCCGCCCACGCCACCCACTTCGCGGTAGGCCGGCAGCGTCAGCGCTCCGTCCTCACAACGATCGAACATCTCGGTGAGGGCGTACTGTAGGAGCGGGAGCGCCCCCAGGCGCCCGGCGGAGTCTGCGACGATCTCTGCGCGGAGGTCCGGCTCGACCGTGACCCCGATCCGCTGAGCCGGTGCCGCGATGGCGAGCTCCAGCTCGGCCGGTGTCAACGAGGTGACCGTCTCGGTCCTCGAGCCCAGCAACGGTCCGAACCCCGGGTAGGCGAGGGGCCGGTCGAAGTAGTCCGCCCGGAGGGTCACGAGCATCCGGACCCGTGACCCAGACTCCGTGGCGGCCGATGCCAGACATGCGAGGAACCGGGCCCTCGTCTCCTCGTCGTCCACGTGGGTGAACAGCTCCTCCAGCTGGTCGATGACCAGGAAGAGCTCCGAGCCGTCCGGGGGCAGCACCCGCTCGACCGCGTCGGTGAGGCCATTGTCGCCATGGAGCCGATCCGCGAGCGTCGGGGGAGGGTTCGCGGCGATCCGAAGCAGGGCGGCCTCGAGCTCCTCGAAGGGACGGGCGCCCGGCATCATCTCGACCACGAACCACGTGTCCGATCCGGGGATCGCGCTCGCACGGAGGGCGGGGATCAGACCGGCCCGAACCGCGGAGGATTTGCCGCTCCCGCTCGGTCCCACCACGCCCAGGAACCGGCTACCCTCGGCCGTCTCGCTCAGCCGGGCTACCAGGCGATCGACCAGCGCGTCGCGGCCGAAGAAGTCCTGCGCGTCGGCCTCGGCGAACGGACGCAGCCCCTTGTACGGATTCGCGAGCTCCACGCCGGCGTCGAGGGCGATCCTCGCTCGACCGGGGTGCAGCGCCGCTTGGAGCGCGAGGTCGAAGGCGGCGACATCAGAGAACCTGGCTCCAGGATCCTTCGCCGTCGCTCGAGCGATAACCTCGTCGACGGCCCGTGGCAGCTCGGGCCGGCGCTCGGTGACGCGGGGGAACGGCTCGCTCAGCTGCTTCTGCATCATCGCCACGGGCGGCGTTCCTGAGAACGGGTGCCCTCCGCAGAGGAGTTGGTACAGGAGCAGGCCCAGGCAGTAGATGTCGGTCGCGGGCGTCGGCGGCTCGCCTCGGATCTGCTCGGGGGACAGGTACGCCGGGCTCAGCCGGAGGTCCTGCTCCTCGGAGCGGAGGCCCCGGAGATCGGCCGCGATCCCGAAGTCCGACAGGTACGCGTTCCCCTCCTCGTCGAGCAGGACGTTTGCGGGCTTGAGGTCGCTGTGGACGACCCCGAGGCGGTGGGCGAAAGAAAGCGCGCTCGCGATCTGCTCCGCGAGCCGTGCGACGGTCTCCAGGTCGAACGGCGAGCGTCGCGATCTCTCCTCCAGGCTGCCACCGCGGATCCATCGCAGCACCAGGTACGCGGCGCCCGGCTCGCGCCAGTAGTCGTACAGCGGAACGATGTTCGCGTGCTCGAGGCGGGCGACGAGCTGCGCCTCCGCCTCGAATCGGCGGATGAACCCTGGCTCGTTCGCCAGAGCTGGTCGGATCGCCTTGATCGCCACCTCGCGGGCCAGCTGCGGCTGCCACGCGCGGTAGACGACGCCGAAGCCTCCCTCCCCGATCTCCTCGACGAGCTCGTACCCGCGCAGGCGCTCGTGGGGGGTTTCCAGCGCCGGATCGTTCCTGAGGATCCGCTCGTGGAGGCCCCGGAGCTCCTCGGAGGGATCCATGCCGAGCTCCTCGGCAAGCACCTCGCGAGCCCGGTGATACGCCGCGCTCGCATCGGCGTGCCGGCCCGAGCGGTACAGCGCGACCATCAGCTGACCCCACAGGCGCTCCCGCAGCAGATGCTCGCGGGTCAGCGCAGCCAGCTCGGGGATGAGCTCGCCGTGTCGGCCCGCGTCGAGGTCGGCCGCGATCCGCCCTTCCACGGTCTCGAGTCGAAGTTCCTCCAGGCGGTGAGCCTCGGCGACGAGCGCCCCATCGCCGGCGAGGTCGGCGAACGCCGGCCCTCGCCACTGCTCCAGGGCTCGCCGATACAGGGCCGCCGCCCGGTCGGGGCGCGCATTTACGGCCCTGGCCTCGTGAACGAGAGACTCGAACCGGGCGGCATCCAGCTCACGAGGCCCGACGCGCAAGACGTATCCCGGCGCCCGCCATTCGAGCCGGTCGGGCCCAAGCGCCCGGCGAAGGTGGGTCACGTAGCCCTGGAGGGTCTTGCGGGCGGTGGTCGGAGGGTCCTCCCCCCAGACCTGGTCGATCAGGTCCTCGACGGGCACCACCCGGTTCGGGTGGAGAAGGAGGCTCGCCAGCACCGTCCGCTGCTTCGGGCCGCCGAGGGGAATCTGGCGGCCGTCGGCCAGCACCTCGAGGGCTCCGAGCACACTGAACTGCATGGGCGAACCGTACGCCTGGAGGCTTGCGGCCGGAACCCTTGGCCATGCCACATCGCGACTCTGCACCTGACCGGTTGAACGTCGGTTGAGGGCGTGGACCAAACCGGTCACTCGCCGCCGACCTCAACCGGATTCCAACCGACCTCGGTCATGGTGGCGAGTGGCCGTGCGGCAACGGAAGTAGGGAGGGCTTCATGGATGCCTCTTTCAGGGAGGTTCTGACCGGGAAGTGGTTGGTTGGAGGCAGGAGGCGTCTCGGGGTTGTGGCCGCCCTTGGATTCATGATCTCGGGCTTGATTGGCGGGGTGATTCCGGTGGACGCGGCCGAAGGTCATTTCGCCGAGGAAGCCGCCCCTCCGCTCAGTGTCGTGAGCGAGGATCCGTATACGAACCCGGGCACATACCATCGCACCCAGGTCGAACCTGTCTCCGTCGCCTTCGGTTCGACGATCGTCAGCGTGTTCCAGACTGGTCGAGCCCCTGACTACGGGGCGTCGAACTTCGGCTGGGCGGTCTCCACGGATGCCGGAGCCACCTGGACCGACGGGTTCCTGCCCGGAACGACGATCCACGCAACCCCTCCGGGCCGCTGGCAGCGAGTGGTCGATCCGGCGGTCGCGTTCGATGCGAAGCACAACGTCTGGCTGATCGAAGGCCTCGGTACCACCCGGGTCGATGGACATAGAGCTCGCGTGTTCGTAAGTCTCTCCAGTGACGGCGCGGAGTCATTCAGTGATCCGGTAGTCGTGGCGCGTGCCGATGCTGGCCAGCACTTCGACAAAACCTGGATCTCCTGCGACAACTTCGCGTCGAGCCCGTTCTTCGGGACCTGCTACTCGCAGTGGGACGACGAAGATCGTGACCTGCGTTTGCACATCAGCACATCGAGCGACGGCGGCTTGACATGGAAGGAGGCCGCCATCCGCAGGGACACTCACGTCCTTGACGGCCACCCGTTGGTCCAGCCGGACGGAACGGTAATCATGCCGATCGACCAGTGTTGCCCCACACGGATCGATGCGTTCATTTCCACGGACGGAGGCCTCAGCTTCTCCGGCCATGGGACCGATTACACCGGTCCCTTGGCAATCCACAGCGTGAGGGCTAGCAAGGTCCGGGGGAAGCTTCGCATGTCGATTGAGCCCCCGTTCATCTCGGCGGATGTCGACGCGTCGGGCAATATTTATGTCGTGTGGCCGGACTGTCGTTATCGGCACTCCGGTCCCGACCAGCGGTGCCTGCAAAACGACATCGTGATGAGCACCACGCACGACGGACGCCACTGGACACCCGTCACGCGCATCCCTATCGATCCCAGGACCAGTTCGGTTGACCACTTCCTGCCCGCGATCGTCGTCGACCCGGCGACCTCCGCATCGTCCGCCCACATCGCGATCGTCTACTACTTCTACCCGGATGCCGAATGCACGGTGAGTACCTGCGACCTGTCGGTGGGCATCGTTTCCTCTGCCGATGGCGGCTCGACGTGGAGCTCCCAGCAGATCGCGGGCCCCTTCAGGAACACATGGTTCCCGCTGACTGAGGCCGGTTACATGGTCGGCGATTACGTGGGGATCTCGTTTGTGGACGGCAAAGTGGTCCCCGTATTCCCGGTCGCGGCCGAGGGACGCTGCAAGCTCGACGATCTCACGTCGTGCAACGTCTGGACGGCCTCGGCGACGATCCCGATCTGAGCAGGCGTCAACCAGCATGGTGCTGCCACGGGAGGGAGGCAAGGCATGAGCTGTCCTGCTGCGGAGGCGATGGCGTTCCATTCCGGGGGCGTTCTCTACGTCGCAGATGAAGACGATTGGGCGCGTTCGAAAGGCGGTGTTGGGTTGGTGACGCGACGAGGCCAGGTACGGGACTCGTTCGCGGAGGCCGTCGGCCTTCATGACGCTCACTGGAAGGGAGGTCATTGGATACCGGAGCGGTCCGCTCTTGCCGGCCGAAGCTCGTCGAATCAAGCACGATTTGGGGGATAGCTATGAACAAGAAGATCGCAGCGCTTGCAGCAACGCTCATCCTGGTCGCATCGGGAACGATTTTTGTTTCCTCCGTCGCGGCAGCGGGCGGGTTTCAGCTCGAGTCGACGATCGCCTTCGGCAGCACTCGCGATAACCCGACCGGCAACCCCTTTCTCGCAGGGGAGGTCTACTTGATCAATCCCGACGGGACGAACCCGCGGCGCTTGACGGACAACGTGCACGGGGACACTTTCCCCACCTTGTCGCCCGATGGGAAGAAGATCGTCTTCGACAGCAACCGGCGCACGGCCGGCACCGTGTGTGGTGGGAGCCTAAACATCGGCGACCTGTTCCTGATGGAAACCGATGGCACCGAGCAGACGTTCTTGACCCGTGGAGACTCCGCAAGCTGGTCTCCGAACGGCAAGCTTATTGCCTTCCATGCCTCCGCCTCCTACTACGCGTCGGGCGGCCTTGAAACCGGGTGTCCGATCTTGCCGTTCCCGGCTGCCGCGACCAGTGACAGCGACATCTTCGTCGTAAACGTGGACGACCTACTCAGCGGAGTCGAGAAGCCGACGAACATCACCAAGAGTCCGAACAAGATCGATGACGATGCGGACTGGTCCCCTGATGGTAAGCAGATCGTGCTTACCAACCGCGACGCCAACGATCCGGACCAGAACAATCCCCTCTCGGCCGAGATCTACGTGCTGAACGTGGATGAAAACGGAATGCCGCTAGTGGACGAGACGGGAGTGCCCCTGCCGCCGGAGCGACTGACCTTCAACGCAGAAGAGGAGCGGGGCCCGGCGTGGTCCCCGGACGGGACGCGAATCGCGTTCTCCTGCAGGAGAGGTCCCCTCGTTCGAGGTCTACCGAGTTTCGAGATCTGCGTCATGGACGCAGACGGCAGCAACCTGGTCCAGCTGACAAACAACAACGTTCAGGACCTAACGGTCACCTGGTCACCGGACGGCCAGCAGATCGTGTTTCACGAGACTCCCGTCAACCAGTTGTTCACGATGAACGCGGCGCTGAACGCGGATGGCACCCTCCCGACGCCGAGTCAACTGACTTTCCCTCCGGGGATCAACCTGCTGGCCCACTGGGGCGAGCTAAGTGTCAAGGTCCATGCCTGATCATCATGTGGGCACAGTCGGAAGCGTGCGTGCAGCTGAGGGGTGACGTCATGAAGCGGCGCGTCGCGGCATTGCTCGCGATGTCGGTGGTCCTGGCCATGGTTTCACTCCCTCCCGCGCGAGCCGCGGCTGGACCCGTCCACGCCCGGTTCGACCTCAGCTCCCTGCAGAATGGCCC